>Ga0315268_10005296_pt1 | contig 13893 bp, 8 predicted proteins | sample C1_top_MG_FD_204535 | JGI IMG/M metagenome (GOLD analysis project Ga0315268, IMG submission 204535) | Sediment microbial communities from Yellowstone Lake, YNP, Wyoming, USA - C1_top | ecosystem: Environmental > Aquatic > Freshwater > Lake > Sediment | place: USA: Wyoming | collected 2017-08-01 | reverse complement strand
TCCTCCGTCGCGGCCGAGGAGAAGACCCGGAAGAAAAGGCCACTCTCCTCCGCGATCCGGCAGATCGGTGCGGTCCCGCCGAAGACAAAGGCGACCTCGCCGAGATTTCGTTCTCTGACGGCCTTCGCCATCTCGGCGAAGTAGGGCCCGGCCGTCTCCGCCCCCAGCCGGTAGCTAAGACCCACCATGTCCGGTTTCAGCCGTTCAATCGCCGCCACAATGGCCAAAACCGGCTGGGCCGGGCCCAGGAACCTGGTCTGCCGGCCCCCAGCCTCGGCGATAGACAGAAAATGGAGTAGGCCGGCGACGTGAACACAGTCTCCCAGGGCCGCGCCCAGAACCAGTCCGCGACCACGGCCGCCGCCTGGACCGGGACCACGGCCGCCGCCGGGACCGGGACCACGGCCGCCACGTGGACCGGGACCGCCTTGGCCGGAACTCACGAGGTGGCCTCCGTTTCCAGGAGATCGTCGGCGCCGTAGACCTCGGCCCGGACAGCCTCGGCCGCGGGCTCCGCGAAGGACCCCAAACGAGCCGGCCCGGACGCATGGCGGCGATGAGGCGTCCTAAACCCAACGGCCACGTACTCCCGGATCTCGTGGACGTCCAGATCGCCGAGGCCGACCGAGGCCAGAGTGCGCCCCCGGGCCTGCCAGTCGATGCCGGTGACAGCGCCGGCCAGGACAATCAAGGCTTCCGTCAGTTTGGCCGGCCGCCCGGTCACACGGGCCAGGTCGGCGAGCGGGACCAGGCTCGTCGGAACATCCTCAAACACATAGCGGTGGTCCAGGCTGCTGGGGGCCTTGAGACCGGCGTAGGCCGGGGTGTTCTGGATGGCCTTGTGGAGAGTCTCGCCCACGCTTCCGTAGACCGACGCCAACCAGGCTTTGGCCGAGAGAACTCTGACCCGGAAAGAGCGGGCGACCTCCAACCGCTCGGCGTCAAGGGTCTCCAGAGCCCTGGCCACGGCCGGACTGATGCCCTCGCGATAATGGTCGAACTCACTTTCACCCTCGACGCGACTGACGCTGAGCAAGGTCGGGGCCGGATGGAAGATGGCCCCGATGTTCGAAAGACCGGTCTCCAAGACGCTCCCGACCGCGACAAACTGCGGAAGGATAGGGCGTACGAGGTGCACGACAGACGCCGTGCGCATGGCTGGAAGGGCCGCGACACGGACGCGGCGCTTGATGCCCTGGATCATGGAGCGGCCGGACTCAATGTAGCGGCTGGCGAAGATGAAGGTCTCCGCCTCAGCCACAGTAACATCCGGCGAGGCGCCCGCCTCGCGCAGCCGATGGGCGAAAACCAACGCTCCCAAGGTGCGGCCTGGATTGAGAATGACCACTTGGCCGCTTTGAAGGTAAGGGATCATGGCCGTAGCCAGTTCACTGTGAGCGGAAGCCGGAACCACAACCATGATGATGGTGGCCCTGTCCAAGGCCTCTTCGAGGTCGGATGTAGCCAGAGCCAGCCGAGCGAACCCCCGGACAACTCCTTCGAGTTGAATGCCACCGCGACGCCGGATGCCTTCCAGCCGATCCGGTGTGCGGTTGTAAAGGCTCACGTTCTCACCCTTCAGGGCCAGATACGCGGCCAGGGCTTGCCCTCCGTGGCCCGCACCGACGACGGCCCACGTCCGTCTGTTGCTCCACGCCGCCATGACCACCACCTCCCCCCAAGTAGGTCAGTGATCCCTTGCTGGTCGTGCCAGAATCCCTAGAGTGGTCTTTGCCGGACAATCAGGGCGAGACTAGATCGAGAGTTTCCGCAGATAGAAGCTGACTTTCCTTGCGAAGGGCGGCCGATCCTGGGCCATAGGTACTCATATTCCCAGTGCTTTCTCATTATATCATTCGGTCTCTCTTCGGCGCAAACTCGCACGCCCTGGCGTGCCTACCCCCCCAGCCCCTCCAGCGAGATCGGGAAGGTCCTGGCAAAGGTCCACCGCGTGGCTGGTCCGCCGAGAAATCCACTCTCACAGATCCAGGTCGTGACCCGGAGTTTCAGACCGGTTACGCCCTGAGGAACAGTGAGGGTGTGGACCAGTGACTGGGTAACGTCGATGCGCTTTCCCCTCCGGTAGAGGTTCCAGCGCGCCCCGCCCGCCCCAACCGGACCGGCCTGGACCTCAAGCAAGGAGAGATCGAGGTCGAGCCCGAGAATGAAGGCAAACTGAGCGTCGGCCGAAAGGGAGAGCCGGGCGTCACTGATGGGCCACCCCGGCACAACCGCGCCGGCGGCTGTGGCTGGGTCACCGGCTGGCCCGAGTTCACCGCCGGCCCCCACACCGATGTTGACCAAGGACGAGGGCAGTTCTATCCGCCCGCCGATCCCCATGTCGGCCGCGATCTTGAACCTGGTCGAAACAAAAGTGGCCAGCTTCGTGCTTGGCACGAGGTCGACCGTCGTGGCCGACGGCAATCCGGTGGGCCGGACCGAGTAGCCCAGGCCCCAAATGCCGTGGGACCTCTCGCCCGCCTGCGCGAACGGGGTCATCCGGTGGTAGATGAGGATCGGCACGCTCGCCCCCAGCTTGGCCTCGACCTCGGGTGGAATCTTCGTGCCGTTTAGCTCGCAGAGCCGGCGCAGGTCTACGGCGTAGGGTGTCGCGACCTCAAGATCGAAGGGGCAAGCCTCCGGTCTCAACGCCTCCGGAACGGGCGCTAGTTCGCGACCTGGTGGGAGGATAGGCGCTCCGGTGGGCGGTTGCGGCTGGGGCGGCGGTTGCGGCTGGGGCGGCGAGGGCGCCGGCCCGACAACGAGAATGTTCGTCTCGGTTCCGGGCGAGGCCTCCGCCCGGGCCAGGCGGTCCAGCACGCGATCCCTCACCTGCCTGACCCCCGTGCACTTCAAGCGCTCCTTCTCGACAACAGCCATCCCACGGACCTCCCTGGTCCAACCCACGAGAAGAGCGAGCCTCTCACGGGCTAGATGGGGTTGGAAGCGGGTTCCTCTTCTACCGCGACATGCCATCATCCTTCCGCCCTGGTTGGATCCAAGGGAAGACCGCGTCCGACGCTACGCCGGCCGGACCGCCCCCACGCCGGCCAGAAGCACGCTACGCCGGCCGGAAGCGCCGTCCGACGCCCAGACGGATGACCCGCTCGAGGTGGGCCAGGGTGTAACACTCGTGCATGTTCACCGTCCGGCCGAAGAGAGCCACCGTGCGGTGCTCCGCCCAGTCCACGCGGGGTAGGGTGTTGAGCCAGAGAATCTCGCGGACTTTGGGCTTAAGCCGGGCCAGAATCCTGGCGGCTTTGTCGGCCCCCAAGGTCTTGGTGTCGCTGACGATGATGACGACCGTGTCGCGGGTGAGCCGTCGGCTGTGCTCGGCCAGAAGGGCATCCAGAGCGGCGCCGAGGTCGGTGCCCTTGCCCCAGACCCGGCTGCCCTCGACCACCTGGCGGGCGGCGCCGGCGAGGCTGCCCTCGACCACCCGGCGGGCGGCGCCGGCGAGGCTGCCCTCGACCACTTGGCGGGCGGCGTCGGCCCGGCGGACGGGCGGGGCCGATGGCCCGGGCCGGGCCACGAGCTCCGTCACCCGCTCGAGCTCCTCTGAGAAAATGAAAGCCTCCACCCCTCTGACCGCCTGGCGCAGGCCGAAGATGAATTCCAGAATGAAGGCCGTGTAGCGAGCCATCGACCCCGAGACATCGCAGATGAGCAGGAGGCGGGGCCTCGACACCTTGCGCTCGCGGAAGCGGAGGTCGAAGAGAACGCCACCGTGGCGAATGTTGGAGCGGATGGTGCGGCGCATGTCCGGGCGCCGGCGCTTGTGGCTCTCGCGGTAGCGGCGCGATAGCCTCGTGGCCAGGCGACGGGCGAGGCGGCGGATGAGGGTCGTGGCCCGGGGCAGGTCGACCTCGGCGATGTCCTTCATGTCCAGGTGGAGAAGCCGGTCGGCGGGATTCTCCGTCGCCGCCCCAAGGAGACCATCGATGACCGTGTCCAGGCTCTCGTCTCCGGTAGAGGCGGTCTCGGGCCGCCGCTCCCCGTCCATCTCCCGTCTCAAGCGATCCAGATGGCCCCGGACAATGCTCTCGATCAGAGGCTGGAATTTCCGATCAACTTTGTTTCCGGCCGAAGACTCGGCCAAGAAATCGCGGAGACGCTCCCGCTGGATCTCCCCCAGACGCGTGTAGGCCTCGATCTGCTCCGGCGTGAGCTCGAGGGGCTGGCCCTGAAAGACGAGCTCGGTTCCGGCTTCGGCGAGCCGCTTCCTCCGGGTTTCCCTGGCCCGGCGACGCTCGGCCACCCGGGCCTGGCGGTCCTCCGGACGGGCGAAAAAGAGGTCAAAGGCCCGATCGAAGAGGGGCATCTGGTTTCCGGCCTTCACCAGGGTCGCGCGAAGGGCGGCCTGGACTTCGGTCCGGCGCCCCAGGTCGACGAGTTCGATAGCGGCCAAAGCGTCCAGGGTTTCGGCCGGATTGACCGGCAGGCCGAGATGCCGGAGAACGCGGACAAATCGAATCAGGTTCTCCTGAAGCTGCCGGGCGAAATCGGGTGTGGGCAGGTCTGGGCTGGGCGGGTCGGGATTCACTTGGTCGGTCCCGGACCTCGGACGCCCGCCGGGCCTCCAACCTGGCCGAGGCCTCGCTCCAGGGCCTCGGAGACGAACCCGTCGGACGACCCGGCCGCCTCCCGGAGAATGGTGACATCGTCGCGGTTCTTCAGGAGGAGAGTGGCCGTCTCGGCCAGGAGAGCGTCGTCGACCTTCTCGGCGCCCAGAGCCAGGAGGGCTCTGGTCCAATCGAGGGTCTCAGCGATGGACGGCTGCTTTCTGAGATCGAGCTCCCTGACGCGAGCCACGACGCGGGCCACGTCGGCGGCCAGTTTCTCGCTGGCTTCCGGCACCCGCGACCTCACGATCCGCAATTCCTTCTCGATGCTCGGAAAGTCGATGAAGAGATAGACGCACCGCCGCCTGAGCCCGTCGGAGAGTTCGCGCTCACTGTTTGAGGTCAGGACAACCATCGGTATCTGCCGGGCCTGGATCGTCCCCAACTCCGGGATCGAGACGGTGAAGTCGGAGAGAACCTCGAAGAGAAAGGCCTCGAACTCCGGATCGCATTTGTCGACCTCGTCGATGAGGAGGACCGGGCATCGCTCGGCCCGGATGGCCCGGAGAAGCGGGCGTTCGAGGAGGTATTCTTCGGAGAAGAGGTCGCTCTCCTCCGCGGCCAGGCCGGCCTCACGGAGGATTTGGATGCGAAGGAGCTGCTTCTGGTAGTCCCACTCGTAGAGGGCCTTGTTCTCGTCGAGTCCCTCGTAGCCCTGGAGGCGGATGAGGTCGGTCTCAAAGACGCGAGCTAAAACCTTGGCGATCTCGGTCTTGCCCACTCCGGGAGCGCCTTCCACCAGGAGAGGTTTGGCCAGTCGCAGGGCGAGGTAGATGGAGATAATGATGTCCTGGTCGGCGATGTAGCCGTCGCCCTCCAGAGCGGTCTTGAGCCACTCCGTGGTGGCCTCCGAGGGACGCATCGGCCGTGCGGGCATCGGTTTCAGAGAGATCGCTCCTCCCGGCGCGAACGAGGGCGTGGGCGCCCGCCCTGAACGCGGGTGGGCAAAGGCCACATGGCCGTGCCCGCTCGCGTGTGCATTCTACCACATAGACCTCGTCCGCCGGCCGGTGGCGCTCTCCTGCCGACGTCTCGGTAACATCCTGGCTGAGGCACGGCGTGCTTGACAAAAGACTGCACTCAAGCCACAATTGGGACTATGAGGGAACTTAAGAAGGACAAGGAAACCACAAAGCCGGTCAGCCAGGGCACATGGTCCCGCTACTTGCTGGGACCGGCTCTCTTCACGCTGGCCTTGGCTCATGCCCTCCGGCCCTCAGAGGTAGCCCTCGACTGGCAGACGACAGTCCTGGTCTTGGTGGGCGCGGTCGCCGTCGCCGTTCCTGATCTGCCCAACCTCATCCGGGACATACGGGTCAAGGTGGGAGACACTGAGATTACACTAAGGATGGACGCGACCGCGAGACGGCTGAAGAGGACCACCGACGCACTGGTGGGTGAAGTACCGCCCGCCCGGACTGCCCCCAGAGCCAAGGGTGCCCCCGCGCCGGCGCCCGATCCGGAAGCCGGGATTGCTTTCACGCCCGCTCCCCATTCAGAAGCCGGGATCGCCTTTACGCCCGCTCACGATCTGGAAGCCCGGATTCTTGATCTTGCCTCCCGGGATAAGGAAACAGCCGTCATGCGTCTCGGGGTGGAGATTGAGCGGGGACTCCAGTCTTTGGTCGGGAGGTCCGGCGTCGGCGAACCTCCACCGCGAGCCGGCTGGATCGCCCTGGCGGAGTCCCTGGAGGCCAGGGGCGTGGCCGTCCCGACCGGCTTGAAGGACGCGTTGCGGGACTTCGCCGAGATCCGAGACGCGGCCGCCCATGGCGTGCCTGTCTCCGGTCGCATCCTCAATAGTGCCCTCGATAGCGGCCTGCGCCTGACGCGCGTTGTGGAATGCATTTAGGTCTCTGACCTTCGTCTCCGCCGCGGGAAGAAGGCCAAGCCCACCGCGGCGGCCAGGCCGGCCACGGCCCCCAAGCCGAAGGCGGCCGCCGGACCGAAGGTCGTCCAGAGAACTCCCGCCAGGAGAGAGGCCGGGAAGAGCCCAATGCCGACGATGGTCGCGTGCAGTCCGATGACCGTGGCCCGGAGGTCACCCGGGGCGAAGTCGGCCACCAGAGCCTTGGCCACCCCGTCGGTCAGAGCCGAGTAGACGCCGTAGAGGGAGAAGAGGACCGGATAGCCCCAGGACGCCTCGCCGACGCCGAAAGCCAGACCTCCGTAGACCACGGCGTAGAGCCCGAAACCCGCGACAAGAATCTTCTGACGCCCGATCCTGTCCGAGAGCCAACCCGCCGGCCAGGAGAAGGCGGCGTAGACCAGATTGTAGAGCGCGTAGACCAGAACGGCCGCGGCCGGGCCGAGGGTCTGCCCGACCCTGAGGAGCAGAAACTGGTTGGAGGAGTTGCCCAGAGTGAAGACACCGGTGACCACCAGGAGAGTGAGGAGGCGCGGATCGAGGGTCCGTAGGGTGGCCCAGGTCGAACGGTGGGCGGAGACGATGGACCTGGTGGCCGGTTCCCGGCCGGATCCGCCGGCCGGCGCGGCGGCGATCAGCTCCCGCTCGCGCCCGGTGGCGGCCACTGGCGCACCGCCCGTTTCCCGGACCCACAGAAGGACCGCGACCGCGATGGCCGCCGGAATGAGCGAGAAAAGAAAAATGGGCCGGTAGTTGCCCTTGGCCGCTCCTCCGCTCAGACCGACCAGAAGGATGTAGGCCAGGAGGGCGCCCGCCGCCGCGCCGAAGGTGTCCATGGTCCGGTGGAGGCCAAAGGCCCAGCCTCGGCGGCCTTCGGGCGAAGACTCGGCCACGATCGCGTCGCGAGGAGCGGTGCGGATGCCCTTGCCGAACCGGTCGGCCAACCGGCCGGCCAGAACTCCGCCCCACGACCCCGCGAGGTAGAGGAGAACCTTGCCCACGGTGGACGCGGCGTAGCCGGCGACAGCCAAGCCCTTGCGGCGTCGAAGACGGTCGGAGACGCGGCCGGCGACCACCTTGAGCAGGGAGGCCAGGCTTTCAGCCAGGCCCTCGATGAACCCAAGGACGGCCGGGCTCGCGCCCAAGCGCAAGGTGAGGTAGAACGGGAGAAGCGGGTAGACCATTTCGGTCGAAACGTCGGTGAGCAGGCTGACCAAGCCGAGCAGGATGACGTTGCCCAGGGTGGCGCCTCCTCGTCTGGGCGCATCTCCTCGCCCATAGGCTACGCCTCACCCATACGGCGCGAGTCGGCCGGGTCCTCCACCGAACTCGATCAAAATGGTCGCCTCCACCGAACTCGATCAATGGTCGCCTCCACCGAACTCGATTAGTGGCCGATGGCCTCCTGGACGCACCTCTGATGCGCGGGGTCGAGGGTCGGCACCCCGCTGGCGGTGTAGCTCGAACCGTGGGTCGTGCTCCCCAGGAAGTGGATGCAGAAGTGCCCCGGGAAGTTGTTGTCCAGCGTGCTGCCGGCGTGGGGCATTCCGTTCTGCGAGGCGGCGATACGCCGGCCGTTGATGACGACAACGATGGAACGCCTGGACCAACTCCACTCGCCACCGTAGTTGTCGCTCATGATGGCCGTGTCCTCGGACGACACGGGTTCCACGTCGGCGTGGGCCCAGCCGCCGCCGCGCATAACGTAGAACATCCGCCCCGTCCCGACGTCGGTTACCTGGGCCACGGCGCCGACCGCCCACATGTCGTTGACCTCGGACCAGGGAACGGCCACCGCTCCCGGTCGGCTCTCAACCTTGGCCGGGTCTGGGGTCGGGATGCGTAGGTTCATACCATCGTAAAGAACTTGTGAAATTGACAGGCCGCTCGCCTCGGCGATGGCTTCGGGGGTCGTCCCAAAGCGCTTGGCCATACTACCGAAATCATCGCCGGGACCCACGGTGTAGTTGAAGCAGCCGACCGCGGGCAGGACGGACCCCGGGGCAGGCTCGCCACCCGTCGCGACCTCGGAAGCCGGCGTGGATGCCGCCCCCGGCTGGCCCGACGACGGCGTGGGCGGCGACTCAGGTTCAACGGCTGAAGCGGGGGTCGGTTCGACCGCGCGGAAGATGAAGCTTCCCATGGCTCGGAGCGGCGATGCGGCAGACAGCCGGGCAGCGAACTCCGCCATCGATTGGACGGTCAATGAACCTTCAAGGGAGAGCAAACCTGGGCTGACGTACGAAATGAGAGTAGCCCCCGTGAAGCCTTCGAGCCCGGGCAGGCTGACCGAAGCCCGCGCCGGCGCGAAGCCTTGGACGGTGAGGAACACGATCAAGCTGAGAAGGACGCCTACGATGGAGTTTCGCCAGGACAAGGTGTTTCTCCACCTCCGGACGACCGCCGGCAGTTGGGATGACCGGCGATGTTATGTCACCTAGTTACTCCGGAGATAGCCCTAGCACCTTGTAGTAAGTTATGGGTGGCCGAATCGCGGCCGGTAGCCTCTCAGCCGCAGGGAGTTCGCCACCACCGTGATCGAGCTCGCCGCCATGGCCGCGGCGGCGACGGCCGGACTGAGAAGGCCGGCCTGGCCCAGCAACGGATACAGAAGCCCGGCGGCCACCGGAATACCGGCGGAGTTGTAGAAGAAGGCCCAGAAGAGGTTCTGACGGATGATCCGCAGGGTGCGACGGCTGAGGTCGATGGCCGTCACCACGCCACGCGGGTCGCCGGCGACCAGGGTGATGTCGGAGGCCTCCTTGGCCACGTCGACCCCGGTGCCGATGGCCACGCCGATGTCGGCCTGGGCCAGGGCCGGCGCGTCGTTCACCCCGTCACCGACCATCGCCACCACTTGCCCACCCTCCTGCATCTCCCGTATGGCTGTGGCCTTGTCGGCCGGAAGAACTTCGGCCAGGACCTTGTCCACTCCGAGATGGCGGGCCACGGCCACCGCCGCCGCCCGGGTGTCGCCGGTGAGCATGACCACCTCCAGACCCATGCCGCGCAGGGCTTGAATGGCCTCCGCCGCGGTCGGCTTGGCCTCGTCGCCGAGACCGATGACCGCCTGAGCTTGGCCGTCCCAAGCCACGTAGACGGGCGTGCGTCCAACAGCCGAGAGCCCCTCCGCCGCCTCGCCGGCCCGGGTCGTGTCGATCCCCTCGGTCTCCAGGAGGCGCCGGTTCCCGGAGAGAACGCGGCGGCCCTCGATCGTGGCCACGACACCCTGCCCGGCTCTGCTCACGAAATCGCTCGCCGGCGGCAGCGGACCGAGCCCGGCGTCCTCGGCGGCTCGCTGGATGGCCACACCCAGCGGATGCTCCGAACCCGTCTCCGCCGCGGCGCACAGCCGCAGAATCGCGTTTCTCGCGGCTCGCTCGGCTCGCTCGGCTCGCTCGGCCTCCGCCGGACCGGCCTCCACCGGACCAGTTTCCGTCCCACCGTTCCCGCGAGGGTCGAGGACAACAATGTCCGTGACCCGCGGACGACCGGCCGTGAGGGTTCCCGTCTTGTCAAAGACCACGGTTCGGAGACGGCCGGCGACCTCAAGGGTCTCGCCGCCCCGCACCAGAACGCCCATCTCGGCCCCCCGGCCCGTGCCGACCATGATGGCCATGGGCGTGGCCAGGCCGAGTGCGCAGGGACAAGCGATGATCAGAACGCTCACCGCGTTGAGAAGGGCCAGAGTCAGGGTCGGCCGGGGTCCGAAAAGGTACCAGCCTCCGAAGGTCAAGACCGCGACGCCCAGCACCGCGGGCACGAAGTAGGCGGCCATCCTGTCGGCCAGACGCTCCACCGGGGCCTTGCGACCCTGAGCCTCCCGCACCATCTCGACGATCTGGGCCAGGACGGTGTCGCGTCCAACCTTCGTGGCCCGCACGACAAGAAACCCGGTCAGGTTGATGGTCGCCCCGATCGTTTCGTCGCCGGGGGCTTTCTCCACGGGGCGACTCTCCCCGGTAAGGGTCGACTCGTCCACGGTTGAGCGGCCCCGCGCGACCACTCCGTCGACCGGAATTCGTTCACCCGGACGCACGGCCAGGTAGTCGCCTGGGCGCACGCTCTCGGCCCTAATCTCCTCCTCACGCCCTTCCTCGCGGAGGACTCTGGCCAGGAGCGGCCGGAGTTCAAGCAGGCGCCGCACCGCCTGCGACGCCCGTCCCTTGGCCAGGGCCTCCAGGTAGCGACCGAGCAGGACAAGGGTGATGATCATGGCCGCGGAATCGAAATAGAGGGTAGACGGAAGACCGGCGGCCGAGAAAGACCGCGGTAGGAGAGTCGCGGCCAGCGAGTAGCCGTAGGCGGCCGTGGTTCCCGTGGCGATGAGCGTGTTCATGTCGGCGGTCCCGTGGCGGAGAGCCGCGGCCGCCCCGCGGTAGAAAACCCAGCCCGCTCCAAACTGCACCGGAGTGGTCAGAACGAGAAGAACCAGGGGGTCCGTCAGAAGGGCGAGCCCTCCTGACGCTATCCCACCCATGGAACCCATGAAGACCAGACCGGCTAGTACGGCACTTCCGACGAAAGCGTTCCGTAGCCGGCGGATCTCGCGGGCGCGAGCCCTGGTTTCCGGGTCGCCCTCCTCCTCGCCTGGGGCCTCCGCGCGGATGCTCGCGCTCAGCACGGGATCGTAGCCCAGGGACCGGATGACCTGGGCCAGGGTCTCCGGGTCGGTGCGCCCAGGATCGTAGCTGATCCGAGCCCGTTCCGACGCAAAATTAACCGTAACGGAGGCAACGCCCGGAGCGCCGTTAAGCCCCTTCTCAAGACGCCGCACGCAGGCGGCGCAGGTCATACCGCGGATGGCGATGTCGATGGTCGTGTCGGCCACGGCCAAACCTCCCGGCCTAGCTTGCCCTGGTCCGGCGGTTCTGGCTTCGGGCCGGCCCTGGCTTCAAAGTATCCGGTCCGGCGCCGGAAGTAAAGAGAAGGGGCCGCCGGATGGCGACCCCTTCCGCTCACTCGGTGAGCCCGGGAGTGAAGATCTCTAAGGCTACGACGGTAACGTAGGTGTCGCTGACCGTGAGTCTCTGGTCGGGAAACTCGTAGCTCTGGCGGACATTGATGGCCGCGCGAACCTCGAAGGTTCCGGGTTTCTCCCACATGACGTCGAAAGTCCACCCGGGGTAGGCCCGGATGACCTGACGTCTGGTGCGAGGCGGCCAACCGACCTCCGCTTCCAGGGTGAACCGAGCCGGCCTGCCGGTGACCCACTTCCGTGGTCCAGTCAGGGTCAGCGTCACTTCCGGCTCGACGATGGTCTCGGCTTCGAAGGTGACCATCGAGTCTCCCGCCTGGACAGTCCAGGCCAGGTCCCGCAGGACGCGGCCGTCGTTGGAAAAAGACTTGGCCGTCGCCCGGTATGACCCGCCCGCCGCGTAGAGGTGCCCGACCGTGACTTTGGTATGGCTTAGGTCGGGATCGCTGAGATGCTCCCCGTCGCCGAAGTCCCATTCCCACCTGGCGTGAAACGTGCGGTCCTCGCGCTTGTCCGTCGTAAGCCTGGTGACCCTCACCACGTTCACGAGCGGCGGCTCTACGGTTGGGATGATTTCGGCCGGACCCGGACTCTGGGCGTCGGCGTCGGAATCGGACGGGCTGCCGGCGCCTGTCTCCGATTCCTCCCCAGGCGTGCTCGCCGTCCCATCTTCCGGGCTAACCGTGCCATCCCCAGGTCCATCCGCCTCATCTTCCGGGGTTTGAGGCGGGCGGACCTCCGGGCCGCCGGAGGTCGCCTCTTCGGCCTCCGTCGTCTCGCTCACCGAGAAAGCAAACGGCACTGAGACATCCTGTCTCAGGTAACGCCCCATGGTCAGGTACTCTGGTCCAGCCGATTCGTCGGGCGCCAGCCGCACGCCCAGAACCAGCCGTCGTCCCGGGTCGAGCCGAGGCGCCGTGAGTTGACCTCTCAGAATCGCTCCGTCCGCGCCGGCGGGGTCGGGTCTCAGCGGGAAGCGGCCGATGACCGAGGGCGCATCACCGGACCCCGGGCCAAGATCACCGAGCCAGGCCACGGCAGACAGCCCGTCCAGTCCGGTCGCGCCGGGGTCTCCCATCTTCACCTCGACCTTGATCAGGCTTCCGTCCTTGGCCCCCACGACGGGAACCACCTGCCGGTAGCTCGGCCCCCAGAGAGAAGCCGAACCCGTGAGGGAGTCGCTGCCACCTTGGGTTCGCCCCGCGAGGATGGTCAAAACGTCCGCGGCCGACTCCACACCGAGCGAAACCAGCCCGTGCGCCCATAGGAGGCCAGTCTCGAGATAGAAACCGTCGGGTGGGCAGGGATCGGTCAAGGCCGAGACCGCCTCGGTGGAGAGGTCGTTGGGCCCCACGCCGGGGATGACCAGGCCCAGAGGGCTTGGACAGGCCCCGGCAATGGTCGCGTAGCGCGAATCCGCCCCCCGGGCCAGGGTTTCTCTTTCCTGCCAATTGTGAAGAAAGGCGTTGCAGAGAACCAGGCCTTGCTGGGCATCGACGAAACAGGGCGCCCCTCCGGGTCTGGGAAAGGCCAGATACTCGGGGACAAGGCGGCTTGTGGCCGCGCCACCGGGGGCCAGGCAGGTGAGCATTTGCCCCAGGCTCATTCCGACCCCGGCCCGGCCCAGGGCCCAGAGTTGCTTGGCCTTGGGAACTCCCCACTCAAAGAGAAGCTCTCTCAGGTAGGCTTCGATCTTGCCTCGCCGTTCCGCGCTGATCAGGTCTTCGAGCTTGGGCAGGGGCGGCGCCTTCCCGGCGGCCACCGCGTCGGCCAGGTAGAGTTGGCGTCCGACCCGCAGGGACAGAATCTCGTAGTAGGCCCGAGTCAAGCCCAGCCCCGGGGGACTGGGCGGCGCCTGGGCGGACGCCGAGAAGACGCAACCCTGGATGAGATCGGCCTTCTCCGTCAGAAGCCAGGTGTCGTAGTCCGGAGGCTCGACCGGACCCGATCCGGTCGCCGGGCCGTCGTCGCCCTCGGTGTCGCCTCCGAACCGGCCGAGCAGGCGGCAGTTGAAGAGGTACTCCGAGTATAAGCATCGATAGTCCTGAGCCCGATCAGCCACAAACTGGTCCTCGTTCGCGAAGGCCGGGGGCTTCGGAAACTCCTCCCCGCTGGACCCCCGCGCCCCCCTCCCGCCAACGAGCCGGGCCGTGTGATAGAGAACCTTGAGCACGTCGGCCTGGAATTGGCCGTGGTTGGGCGGAGCGATCATGACCAGGTTGCGTAGGGGCGCCTGCCCGTCGGGGTGGGTCGCGGCCCAGTACCTGGCCACCAGGGCCCCGCTTCCGAAGGTCACGATGTCCACCTGGTCAAAACCGCCGGCAAGCGCCTGCCGGACCACCCGGTCCAGGCCAACGCCGGCCAGGGTGACGTAGTCGGCCGCCGCCGCTCCGGCGTAGTCGTAAGCGAAGAGTGTCCGCCCCGTC
>Ga0315268_10005295_pt1 | contig 13894 bp, 9 predicted proteins | sample C1_top_MG_FD_204535 | JGI IMG/M metagenome (GOLD analysis project Ga0315268, IMG submission 204535) | Sediment microbial communities from Yellowstone Lake, YNP, Wyoming, USA - C1_top | ecosystem: Environmental > Aquatic > Freshwater > Lake > Sediment | place: USA: Wyoming | collected 2017-08-01 | reverse complement strand
TTGTAGCTGGTCAATAGTTCACGCAGTTCCATTTCCACCAGTTCCAACAGTTCCGGATCGTCCATCTGGTCGATCTTGTTCAAATACACCACGATGCTGGGCACTTCCACCTGCCGTGCCAGCAGCACGTGTTCCCGGGTCTGCGGCATCGGCCCGTCCGGTGCTGCCACCACCAGGATGGCTCCATCCACCTGCGCCGCACCCGTGATCATGTTCTTGATGTAATCGCGGTGTCCGGGCATATCCACGTGCGCATAGTGCCGTTTGTCGGTCTCGTATTCCACGTGGGCAATGTTAATGGTGATCCCGCGCGCTTTTTCTTCCGGGGCGTTATCAATTGAATCATAGGCCCGAAACTGCGCCTTCCCTAAAAACTGCGAATATTTCGTGATCGCAGCCGTCAGGGTCGTCTTCCCGTGGTCGATGTGTCCCATCGTACCGACGTTCAAATGCGGCTTATTCCGTTCAAATTTTTGCTTCGCCATAATATATCTCCTCTAAGGATACTGAAAAGATAAATCCAAACTAAGATCGAAGAATTCCCTGTGCAACCGATTCAGAGACCGGAGCATAGTGGTCAAATTCCATTGAAAAAACGCCTCTTCCTTGCGTCCCGGAGCGCAGGTCTGTTGCATATCCGAACATTTCTGCCATTGGAACCATGACATTGACTGCCTGCGCATTTCCAGGTCGCATTTCCATGCCCTGGATCTCAGCCCGGCGACCATTCAGGTTGCCAATGATGTCACCAATATATTCTTCAGGTACGATCACTTCAACCTTCATGATCGGTTCCAGAAGGACAGGGCCACCTTTTTGCACACCTTCTTTGAAAGCAAAGATGGCTGCCATTTTAAAGGCCATGTCACTTGAGTCAACTTCATGGTATGAACCATCGATCAATGTGACCTTCAAATCTACTACCGGGTAGCCAGCCAGTACACCTGTCTCGGATGCTTCCCGAATACCTTTTTCAACAGCCGGGATATATTCCCGTGGAATACTGCCACCCACAATCTTGTTTTCAAAGACGACTCCACTGCCACGTTCACCAGGATCTATGGAAATAACCACATGACCATATTGTCCATGACCACCAGATTGTTTTGCATATTTATAGTTCATTTCAGGAACGCGCCGGGAAATTGATTCCCGGTAGGCCACCCGAGGGCGACCGACATTTGCCTGGACACGGAACTCGCGCAACATGCGGTCTACGAGCACATCCAGGTGTAACTCGCCCATTCCTGAGATGATCGTTTGGGCAGTCGTTTCATCCGAGCGAACACGGAAGGTGGGATCCTCTTCCGAGAGCTTGCGTAATGCTTCAGCCATTCGATCCTGATCTGCCATCGTTTTCGGTTCGATGGCAATTGAAATGACCGGATCTGGGAAGGTAATATTTTCAAGCACGACGATCTTGTTATCACACAGAGTATCACCTGTGAAGGTATCTTTAAATCCCAGAACCGCAGCGATATCACCCGCCCGCACTTCGGCAACATCTTCCCTGCGATCAGCGTACATCCGGATCAGGCGTCCGATACGTTCCCTTTTTCCCTTGGTCGAATTCGTGACCGTCTGACCCTGAGATAAGGTACCAGAGTAAACCCGGAAGTAAGCCAATCGGCCTACATAAGGATCTGTAACGATTTTAAAGACCAGAGCGCTAAGAGGCGCACCATCCTCGGCTGGAAGTTCGACGGGCTCATCTTTATGCGGATCAATTCCCTTTACCGGGGGAATATCAGCCGGGGAGGGCAGATAGTCGATCACTGCATCCAGAACGGGTTGAACACCCTTATTGCGCAGAGAGCTTCCGCAAAAGATGGGGGTGGCTTTGTTATTGATGACAGCATGGCGGAGGGTTGATTTCAGCTCATCAATGCTGATCTGATCACCTTCCAGGTATTTAACTGTTAATTCATCATTCAGTTCGGCAATTCTTTCCACCATGGTGTGGTGGGCTTCTTCCGCCTGGGATTTCAAATCTGCAGGTATCTCGGTTTCTCGAGGTTCCCTACCCATTTCATCTTCCCAATAGGTGGCTTTCATTGACAAAAGATCAATTACGCCCTGGAAAGTTGATTCACTTCCAATGGGTAATTGCATGGCAATTGGCTTTGCACCCAAACGCTGACGAATGGATTCGATCGTTCGCTCAAAAGAAGCACCGATCCGATCCATTTTATTTACCAAACAAATTCGGGGTACGCCATAGCGGTCAGCCTGTCGCCAGACCGTCTCACTTTGGGGTTCCACTCCCTGAACAGCATCAAAAATAACAACCCCGCCATCCAGGACACGCAAAGAACGTTGAACTTCTGCTGTGAAATCGATATGACCCGGGGTATCGATGACATTGATCTGATACCCTTTCCATTCGGCAGAGACTGCTGCAGAGACAATGGTAATCCCGCGCTCGCGTTCCTGTGCCATCCAGTCTGTGACAGTCGTACCGTCATCCACCGAGCCGATCCGGTGAGTTTTGCCGGTATAGAACAGGATCCGCTCGGTCGTGGTGGTTTTGCCAGCATCGATGTGAGCGATGATCCCGATATTACGATATTTGTCCAGAGGATGTTGACGTGCCATTAAAAAATATGCCTTTTATTAAAGTACAAAACTACACAAACTAAATGCGGAAGTGCGAGAAAGCCCGGTTGGCTTCTGCCATTTTGTGGCTTTCTTCCCGCTTGCGGATGGCTGCACCTTCATTTTTAGCAGCGTCCAATAACTCATCCGCTAATTTTTCAGCAAATGATTTTCCACTTCTTGCACGTGCAGCAGCTAAAATCCAGCGGATCGCCAAAGCAGTCCGTCTATAGGTAGGCACTTCCATTGGAACCTGGTAAGTGGCACCACCCACACGACGTGGTCGAACTTCCATGACAGGCGCGACATTCTTCATGGCGGTATCGAACACCTCTACTGGATTCTTGCCATCAGAACGCTTACTGATCATATCCATGGTGTCATACACGATATGCGTGGCGACACTTTTCTTGCCGCGACTCATGATGTGGTGGATCATTACTTGCAAGGTGACATTGTTATAACGAATGTCCGGGGGGGTCTTACGACTTTCGGGTTTTGAACGACGCATGCCAGCACTCCATTTATTCTAAAACTGACTATTCTCTTATTTCGGGCGCTTGGCGCCGTATTTTGAACGACCTTGTTTTCGCTTGGCAACCCCTGTGGTATCCAGCGAACCGCGCACAATGTGATAGCGAACACCCGGCAGATCCTTCACACGCCCACCACGTACCAGGACCACGGAGTGCTCCTGAAGTTGATGACCTTCACCCGGGATATAAGCAGTCACCTCAAGGCCATTGGTCAAACGCACACGGGCAATCTTGCGCAGGGCTGAATTCGGTTTCTTGGGTGTCATGGTGCGCACCACAGTACATACTCCACGCTTCTGGGGAGCACCTTTATCCTGGCGCACCCGCCGTTGCTTGTTTGAATTCAATGTATACAACAAAGCTGGTGCCTTGCTTTTTACCCTTTTGGTTTGACGGCCTTTACGGATCAATTGATTGATTGTGGGCACTTTCGCCTCCGAACAGGATTTCTATAATAAATGATGATTTTCAATAAGCGAGGCCATCAACCTAAATGACCTGATGGCCTCAACTTTGTTATTGACAATGGGTAATGCGAAGCATCAACCCTTTTAGGCAACGAAGGACAAGTTTATCATACGGTGCTTGCATCGTCAAGGAAAAACCTAAAATTGATTCAGCCGCTCACCCAGACCCAACAGCCCGGTTTCAAATTTGGGTGGATGGATCTTTTCTTCATCCTTACCGAATTTGACAACCTCGCCGCCATCGGAGACAGCTTCCACAGCCAACCCAAGGCTCTGCAATTCCTTGACCAATACACGGAAGGAGGCAGGGATGCTTGGTTCCTCGATCTGTTCACCTTTGACGATCGCTTCATATGTATTCACACGACCCTGGACGTCGTCCGATTTAACCGTCAGCATTTCCTGGAGAGTATAAGCAGCTCCGTATGCTTCCAGTGCCCATACTTCCATTTCACCAAACCGTTGACCGCCAAACTGTGCCTTGCCACCCAGGGGTTGCTGGGTAACCAGGCTGTATGGACCAGTGGAACGAGCATGGACTTTATCTTCGACCAGGTGATGCAATTTGAGGATGGTCATAACACCCACTGTAACAGGTTGATCATAGGCCTGGCCAGTTTTACCATCCCGCAACCATTGCTTTCCCAGGGTGGGAATTGGGCTGCCACTGTCGAACATGACCTGTTGTGCAACTTTGTCTAATTTTGTTGGGGATACATTATCATGACCATGATCGTGCAGCCACATCTGCAAACAGACTCGAATGGCGTTCTGATCACGTTCCAATCTCTCCTGAATATCCACAGTTCGCTTAAGAAAAATGGTATCCGGGTTATGTCCATGATCCCGCAGCCATTCTTGTGATGTGGCATACCGGGCGTAATCAATGTCCGATGTCAATCGGTAAACATCATAATTTCGAGCACCCAACCATTCGCCAAGGTACAAGCGGCGAACTTCGTTATCATCTTCGATGGTGGTCGGATCATATTCACTCTGCTTCAGCCAATCCCAGGCAGTCTGACCAGTTTCTTTCCACGCCTGATCTATTATCCAGGAGCGTGCCAATTCTGCTTCGATTTCCATTTCTCTGGCGCCATCGAAAACAGGAGTAACTGCGCGGAAACCCATTTGCCGGGCTGCCCAGCCCAGGTGGACTTCGAGCACCTGGCCAATGTTCATACGGCCGGGGACACCCAGAGGATTCAAGATGATCTCAACCGGAGTGCCATCTTCAAGGAAGGGCATATCCTCGGCGGGGACAACACGAGAAACCACGCCTTTATTTCCATGACGACCAGCCATCTTGTCACCGGCAGTGATCTTCCGGCGTTGGGCAACTGAGACTCGTACCATGGTGTCCACCCCAGCTGAAAGATCGGCATTGTCTTCGCGCGTAAAAACACGGACATCCACTACCTTGCCGCGTTCACCGTGTGGCATGCGCAATGAAGTATCTTTTACGTCACGAGATTTTTCACCAAAGATCGCTCTCAAGAGTCGTTCTTCCGGAGTTAATTCTTTTTCACCCTTGGGCGTGATCTTACCAACCAGGATGTCGTTGGGACCAACTTCGGCTCCAACCCGGATAATTCCGCTTTCATCCAGATCCTTGATGGCTTCTTCACCCACATTGGGGATATCGCGTGTGATCTCTTCTGGACCCAGTTTGGTATCGCGGGCTTCAACTTCGTGCTTTTCAATATGGATTGAAGTGAAACGGTCTTCCTGCACCAACCGGTCCGAGATCAAGATCGCATCTTCAAAGTTGCCACCTTCCCATGAAAGGAAAGCAACAACAACATTCTGTCCCAAAGCCAGTTCACCGCTTTCCGTTGAGGAGGAATCGGCAATGATCTCACCACGCTTGATCACCTGACCTTTGACAACAGCCGGCCGCTGATCAATACAAGTGCTCTGGTTGGAGCGTTGGTATTTTCTTAAATTGTAGGTCCGTACATTTCCATCTTTTTCACGGACAACGATCGTGGAACCGGTCACCGAAATGACATCACCATCTTCTTCAGAGATGACCACCTGGCCAGAATCCCGGGCAGCGTTATATTCCATACCAGTTGAGACCAGCGGAATTTCAGGTCGAACAAGGGGGACAGCTTGAGCCATCATGTTCGAGCCCATCAAAGCCCGGTTGGCATCATCATGTTCCAGGAACGGGATCAAGGCTGCACTGATACCAACCACCTGGTGTGGAGCGACGTCCATATAATCCAGGGATTCTGTTCCGCGAAAATCGAATCCGGAGTGATAGCGGACGGAAATACGATTTCCTTCATATTCCTGGTATTCATTGAGCGGTGCGTTTGCCTGGGCAACAACAAATTTATCCTCCGCATCCGCTGAAAGATACTCCACTTCATCAGATACGAACGGTACTACTGATACTTCCTTTTTTTGTTTGGCGATCAATTTTAAGTCGCGTCCCGCCAGGCGGTGATCGGATTTTATAACCACTTCACCAGTTTTCGGGTCAAGGAGGTCTTCACGCAGCAAACGGTTTTCAAGTCGCGGATCATCATGCCCAAGATGTTTAATGACGCGTCGATAAGGGGTTTCAATAAACCCGTATTCATTTACTCGTGCAAAGGTAGCCAGGCGACCGATCAAGCCGATGTTTGGCCCTTCAGGTGTCTCGATCGGGCAGATGCGTCCGTAATGAGAGTGATGCACATCGCGTACATCGAAGCCGGCACGTTCACGCCGGAGACCACCCGGACCGAGTGCGGAAAGGGTGCGTTTATGCCGCAATTCTGCCAGAGGGTTGGTTTGATCCATGAACTGAGACAATTGGCTTGACCCGAAGAATTCGCGCAGGGCAGCCACCACAGGTCGGATGTTGACAAGAGTGACCGGGGAAAGCTGTTCCTGATCACGAATGGACATTCGTTCCTTAATTACACGCTCCATTCGGCGTAAACCTATGCGAAGTTTATTCTGGATCAACTCACCGACAGTTTTAACGCGACGGTTTCCCAAATGATCGATATCATCAGCTGGTTCCACGCCATTGTTGATCAGGATCATCCGGCGGATCAAACGAACGATATCCGTCTTGGTGATGGTGCGATGAGCAATGGGAACTTCTAGATCGAGCTTCTGATCCAGCTTGTAGCGCCCCACTCTCTCCAGGTCATAATGCCGTTGATCAAATAATTGTTCTTCCAGGAATTGGCGGGCGTTTTCCAATGTAGCCGGATCACCTGGTCGCATTCGTTTGAAGAATTCTATAAGCGCAGCTTCTGCGATCGAGAGACCTCCGGAAAGATCCCACTCGGGTTCCTGCCGCAGGGTAGTCGTAATAAAAAGACGCTCAGGGTTATTGTCGATATCCTGGAAAAGACCTAATAACTCTTCGTCAGAACCAGTGGTCAAAATATCCGTGGTGATCCCGTCATTTACCATTGCCAGGGCACGCAAGAATACGGTGATCGGCACTGTGCGCTTGCGGTTAAATTTTAAAATTATGTAATCGCTCTTGCGAGTCTCGAACTCCATCCAGGCGCCGCGGTCCGGGATGAGTTTGGCCATTGCCAAAGAACGGCCAGTCGAGCGATCCAACGGAGCTTCAAAATATACACCTGGCGAGCGGATCAACTGCGATACCACCACACGCTCAGTACCGTTAATAATGAAGGTACCTTTTTCTGTCATCTCCGGGAAATCCCCCAGGAAAATATCCTGCTTGATCGGTTCGGGTACATCCGGACCAGCTAAAAGGACAGAGACATACATCGGTCGGGCATAAGTCAGATCTCTTTCAACACACTCTTCAATGGTATGTTTGGGTTCACCAAACCAATATTGCAAACCCCACTGTTTTGCTTCCGGGCTGCGGCTGGGAAAATACAGCTTCATGCCCTTGTTGTAGGATTCGATGGGAGAGATCTCATGCAAGAGATCACCCAGACCTTCTTTCTTCAGACGTTCAAATGAGTCGAGTTGTATTTCGATTAAATTGGGAAGATCAAGTTTAACCGGGATACGCGCGTAACTCATGCGGGGCAGGACAGATGCCATTTCTTTCTCCTGAACTATATGGATGTACCCAGGGTAATTAAAACCATGCCGCGCGCCACCCCTCTAGCGGCAGTAGCACGATAGGCAAACGAACGAATATTATACCGAACTGTCCACCAATGGTCAAGGAACAAATCAATATTGGGTGGCTTGTCTTCAATTGAACAGCCATTAGAAAATACATGCTCCCTGAGGAAAAACGCAAATAACGGTGCATTCGATCAAAAGAGGAATTTCTTCGAGACCATTCCTGACATCTTTATCTCGAAAAGGGCTGAATTATTGTGCTAAGCAAATATTTTCCGCCAATATCAAATCTAATGAAGTACCTGAGAAGTCTTTTATAATTCTACCGACCGGTCGGTTGTTTATTTATTTTAAGATATACGATATAATTGATTAAATTATGGAGTAATTTGATGGATTTTTCCCTATCCGAAGAACATGACATGACCCGGCGGATGGTGCAGAACTTCACCCAAAAAGAGATTCTGCCCGTCATCAAAGAATACGATCGCAAACAGGAACCCATCCCTTTTGCCCTGCATCGGTTGGGTGAGTTGGGTATTCTTGGAATCTGCTTTCCGGTCCGCTACGGTGGACAGGGCATGGACTTTATATCCCTCGGTCTGGCATGTGAAGAATTGGAAGCTGCAGATACAAGTTTACGGGTGGCGATGTCCGTTCATGTCGGGTTGTCTGGTCTTACCCTCCTTCAATGGGGTACTGAAGAACAAAAGAAGAACTTTCTTCTCCCCCTGGCAAGTGGTAAAAAACTTGGCTGTGGTGTTTTTACAGAACCCGGTATGGGTTCCGATATCTCGAGCATGCAAACCTCGGGTAAGAAGGACGGGAATTCTTATATCCTGAATGGTGAAAAAATGTGGATCTCCCTGGCCAGTAAAGCAGATCTCGCCCTGGTCACAGTTCGCACCAACCCATCCTCCTCCCGCCCCTCCAATGGACTATCCACTTTTATTGTTGACTTGAAAACACCAGGCATCACCCGCGGTGATATTCATGGCAAGCTGGGTGTCCGTGCAGGTTCGACCGGTTGGATCAATTTCCAGGATGTTCGTGTCCCAATTGAAAATCGCATCGGTGAGGAAGGTGAAGGTTTTAAGATCACCATGAGTGCATTTGACCATGGAAGATATACTGTGGCTTCCGGTGCAGCCGGGATTATTCGTGCCGCCCTCGAAGCCAGTGTTCGCTATGCAAAACAGCGCACCGCATTTGGTAAACCCATCGCTTCCCACCAACTCATCCAGGAAAAGATCGCCCGCATGTCCCAGGATTACGAGATAGCCCGCCTGCTTTACTTGCGCGCCGGCTGGCTCAAGAATCAAGGAGTGCGCAATACACGTGAAACCTCCTTCGCCAAGAAATTCGCCACCGAAGCTTCGTTTCGGGCTGCTGATGATGCTGTCCAGATCCATGGGGCTTACGGTTACAGCGATGAGTTTGACGTCGAACGTTACCTTCGGAATGCACGCGGCGCCATCATCTATGAAGGCAGTTCCGAGATCCAGACTCTCATCCAGGCAGGATATGCTCTAGGTGAACGGCAGGAAAAACCTTTACGCTGTGAAATGCCACCCTACGATCCTGCTTACTGGCAGAATAATCAATAGTTCGGAAATTTTAGCCGGACTATAAAATTATTAATTCATAATTATTATTCCATATTATTAAGGAGGCAACTTTGAAGATCGTAGCATGTATCAAACAAGTGCCTGACTCCGCAGCGAAAGTTGTTGTTGAGAACGGGCGCGTCTCGTGGGGTGATGCACCATTGGTGATCAATCCCTGGGATGAATTTTCTGTTGAAGCAGCGCTTCAATTGAAAGAAAAGCATGGTGGCACAGTCACAGTCATCAGCGTGGGTGGTGAGACAGATAAGGAAGCCATCAAACACGCCCTCGCCATGGGAGCTGATGATGCCATTCTGATCACTGACCCTGCCCTGACCGGGCTGGATACCCAGGCTATTGCCCAGGTTCTTGCCAGTGCCATACAGAAAATCGGTGGTGTGGATGTCGCTTTTTTTGGTCGACAGGCAATTGACAATGATTCAGGTCTCACCCCCTCCCAGACAGCCCGCCTGCTCAACTGGCCAGCTCTTACCCTGGCAGCAGTCATCACCCTGGATGGAACCAGGATCAAAGTCGAACGATCCATTGAAGAGGGGCGACAGGCAGTATCAGCAGACCTTCCGGTGGTCATCAGCCTGGTTAAGGATTATGGCGAACCTCGTTATCCATCCTTCATGGGCATCCGTAAAGCCGCCCGTGCAGAAGTCCCCGTCTGGTCCCTGGCCAGCCTGGGTATCGCTATCCCCGCCTCGGTCATTTCCTGGCCGGATATCATGAATCCACCCAGCCGTGAAGTTGTGTGTGAGATCATCAGTGGCAACAGTCCGGATGAGATCGCCTCTGTCCTGGCAAGTAAAATTCTCGCGGAGAAGGTCCTATGAAAACCTGGGTATATGTTGACCATTTCAAAGGACAGGCTTTGCCTGCCTCCTGGGAGGCTATTGGAGCTGGCAAGAACCTGGGTACGATCACTGCCTTGATTTTTGGACAGAATATTGAATCCCTGGCAAAAGAAGCATTTGAGCACGGAGCGGACGAGGTTTTATTGGTTGATGATGCCTCCCTGGCAGATTATCGCGCGGAAGCATTCTGCGCCAGTCTTTCCAAACTGGCTATGGGAGCCTCTCCAGATGTCATATTGCTGCCAACCACCACACGCGGTCGTGAAATGGCTGCCATGGCAGCCATCGATTTAAAGACCGGTGTTATGGTGGATATTACTGCCATGGAACTACAAGGCGATCGCATCGTTGTAACCCGACCCATTTATGCAGGGAAGCTACTCAGTAAAGAAACTTGTTCCTCCAAGCCACAAATCATCACTCTGCGTGGACGGGCATTCCCGAAACCTGCCCCACAAGCAGGACGTACCGGCACTCTCACAAAAGCAACTCCGGCACTAGGTGAAGCGGAAATTAAATCCAAGGTAGAGGGATACTCCACCTCCGAATCTGGTGTCAGTCTGATCGATGCCAATGTGATCGTCTCTGGTGGACGAGGTGTTTCCAATAATCCGGCGTTGACACCCCCAGCCGGACTGGATGAAAAACAAGCTGAGATCTGGCGTGCCCAGCAAGGTTTTATTCTGGTCAAAGACCTGGCAACCGTTCTTGGTGCAGCAGTTGGTGCCAGCCGCGCGGCTGTGGATGCTGGTTATGTCCCTTATTCCCATCAGGTTGGTCAAACTGGCAAGGTCGTTTCACCGGACCTGTATATCGCCAATGGCATCTCCGGTGCCATACAGCACCTGGCTGGCATGCGGACATCCAAGGTCATCGTTGCGATCAATAAAGATGCCGACGCTCCGATCTTCAAAGTTGCTCGTTATGGGGTTGTCGGTGATCTGTTCCAGATCTTGCCTGCTCTGACAGCAGCATTTAAACAGCGACTTGGGAAATAAATCCATTAGTTGAGTAAACTGATCAAATTGAACACAGTGACAGAACGGGCTTCGATCGAAGCCCGTTCTTTTTATTTAATATCTTCTACCAAAATAATTTTCATTTTTCGTTATCCATATACCATCTATATGGATGGTATATGGATGTTTTCCGCTTGACAAGTACAAAAAAGACCGTATAATATGCCGTATATCATCTCGTTACCATCCATGTGGATGGATATTAGGAGCATTATAATGTCTGAAACTGAAAAGATCACGATCAACATGGGAGCCGTCGATCTTGGTAAAATAGATCTTCTGGTTCAGGAAGGTAGTTATACCAACCGCACCGATTTTATCCGCACAGCCATCCGAAACCAGATCGACAAGCACAATTTCGAGATCCAACAATCCGTGTCCCGAAATTCATTTGTTGTAGGCGCATTAATTTATGACCGCAATGATCTGGAAAAGTTTAGATCCAAAGGTGAAAAAATTAACTTGAAAATCATCGGTCTTTTGCATCTAAACAACAACATCGATGCGAACCTCGCCATGCAAGTGATCGAATCCCTGCAGGTACGGGGAATTTTCCAGGCAAGCGAGGAAGTCAAGAAATCTTTGATTGATAAGATCAGATAAAAGAACCGATTATTATTTTTATAGTTTTAAAAAGGGAAATCGATGAATCAAGAAACCTCTGGTATCCAGATGCCTGATCGTTGGGCTCCAAAATTTTTCACGGTTTGGATCGGCCAGGCGTTCTCACTGGTTGGCAGCTCACTGGTCCAGTTTGCATTAGTCTGGTGGCTGACCCGAGAAACAGGGTCGGCAACTGTCCTGGCAACTGCCACATTGATCGCTCTTTTGCCTCAAATATTCCTGGGACCTTTTGCAGGAACATTGATCGATCGCTGGAACCGGAAAACGGTCATGATCGTGGCAGATAGTGTGATAGCCATCGCAACCCTGGTTCTAATTTATATATTTATCATTGGCAGGCAAAACATCTGGGCGATCTTTACCATACTCCTGATTCGATCAGCCGGCAGCACATTCCAATACCCAGCCATGGAAGCTTCAACCTCCTTGATGGTTCCTAAAAAACATCTTGCCCGTATCGCAGGTCTGAACCAGACATTGGGTGGGGTCATCAATATCATCTCACCTCCTCTTGGTGCGTTGATGATCACCATCTTCCCCACTCAGGCTGTGCTATCTGTGGATGTGATCACTGCTGCCATCGCCATCACAACATTGATCCTGATCTCCATCCCGCAGTCTGCTCAGATTATGGCTCAATCCAACGGAACAATGGAAAAGACCTCTTTTAAACAGGATATGAGGGCAGGTTTTCAATACCTCGTAGCCTGGCCTGGACTACTGGCGGTAGCCATCCTTGCCATGCTCATCAATTTTCTACTCACACCAGCCAGTTCCCTTTTACCTCTAATGGTTACCAAAGAATACGCAGGTGGCGCACCTCAACTAGGGTTGTTGGATTCAATTTTTGGTGTAGGAGTTATCATTGGTGGATTGGTCTTAAGCGCCTGGGGAGGCTTTAAGAAACGGATCCTGACCTGCATGCTGGGAATAGTTGGAATCGGTCTTGGGATTCTTATATTCGGTGTCCTGCCTGCCCGATTTTTTTACCCGGCCCTGACAGGTATTTTCCTTTTAGGTTTCATGCAGGTTTTCGCGAATGGTCCACTAAATGCCATTCTGCAAGGGACAGTGGATCCAAGTATGCAGGGACGCGTCCTCTCGTTGATAGGAGCCGGGGCAACAGCCATGTCACCAATCAGCCTTTTAATAGCAGGCCCGGTGGCAGATACATTTGGGATCCGCACCTGGTATTTGATCGGCGGGATCGCCTGTATCCTGGCTGCGCTAGTGGCTTTGTTCATCCCTGCTGTAATGACAATTGAAAGTAATCATCAAAAGACAATAATTGAAGGATTGACTCCTGGTGACATTTCTTTAGTACAACCTCAGGAACCAAAATCCTGAATTATCTGGTTTTCTCATGTACTATATCCCGTAAGTAAAATTATATTGAAATATCCTCCATCAAACTCATCATGCTTGAAGGTGGATATTTTAATTCTAATCACCGCCTCCAGGATTATTACTGTTATGGCATGAGGTGCAAGTATAGGTGCTGACGTTTTCCGGGTGGCAGGTCTTACAGGAAGCACCTCCATGATTAATACCTCCCACATCACCGAAGGAGGGGTGAGATCCATTATAGCTGGCGCTCCAATTATTGGTGGTATGGCAGGAAGAACAGTTCGTGCCAAAACTTCCTGCATGCCAGGATGGATCCGCATGGCAGCTAACGCATGCAGATGAAACAAATTTATAATTACTTTTGGTGTGACAACTTTCGCATACCAGGTTCTTATGGGCTCCTGTCAATGGGAAATTACTTAAAGCATGGTTAAATGTCGCTGGAAGCCAGCCTGAAGTGGTATGACAAGCATCACAACTTGTTCCAAAGCTACCTCTATGTTGGTCGTTTTTTGCATGACAGTTATAGCAATCGGTTGGAGTTCCCTTAAATATTTTATTGATATGACAGTTTGTGCAAGGCACACCAATGTGCATACCCGTCAGCGGGAATGCAGATAATGCATGGTCAAATGTTGCCGGTTTCCAACCAAGAGGAGTGTGGCAATTTCCACAATTCGTTCCATAACTGCCTTTATGTTCATCATCCTTGGAATGGCAGGCATTACATTCCATGGCTGTCCCAAGATATTTTCCACCAACATGGCAGTTTTC
>Ga0315268_10005294_pt1 | contig 13896 bp, 11 predicted proteins | sample C1_top_MG_FD_204535 | JGI IMG/M metagenome (GOLD analysis project Ga0315268, IMG submission 204535) | Sediment microbial communities from Yellowstone Lake, YNP, Wyoming, USA - C1_top | ecosystem: Environmental > Aquatic > Freshwater > Lake > Sediment | place: USA: Wyoming | collected 2017-08-01 | reverse complement strand
ATGATCCCCCCGTGCTCCTGCTCGGGACCCGGCATGAATCCGGGAACATCCACCAGGCAGATCAGCGGAATGTTGAATGCATCGCAGAACCTGACGAACCGGGCCGCCTTGGTGGAGGCGTTGCTGTCCAGAACCCCTGCCAGGACCGCGGGTTGATTGGCCACTAAACCGATGGTTTGCCCCCCCATTCGGCCAAACCCGCAGATGATGTTCCGGGCGAAACCCGCATGTATCTCCAGAAATTCCGCACCGTCCAGAATGCTGTAAATCAGGACGTTCATGTTATAGGTCTGATTGGGATTAGGCGGAATCAGATAATCGAGGGCCGGATCCGAGCGTTCGGGCGGATCCCTCAAATCGAGAAAAGGAGCCTTCAGACGATTATTGGAAGGCAGAAAATTGATCAGCCTTCGAACTTCCCGAAGACAGAGAATGTCGTTGGGGACCACAAAATGGGCAACGCCGCTGACGGTTCCGTGAACCTGGGCCCCTCCCAGTTCCTCCGCGCTGATATCCTGATGAATGACGGTTTTGACGACATTCGGGCCTGTGACAAACATGTTGGAGGAATTTTCAACCATAAAGGTAAAATCGGTCATGGCCGGGCTGTAGACCGCGCCTCCGGCACATGGCCCCATGATACAGGAAATCTGGGGGACCACGCCGCTGGCCTCAACATTTCTATGGAAAATCTCCCCGTATGCAGCCAGCGCATCCACCCCTTCCTGAATCCGGGCGCCGCCGGAGTCGTTCAGCCCAATGATGGGCGAGCCGACCCGGACCGCATGGTCCATGACCTTGCTGATTTTTTGGGAATGGGCCTCCCCCAGGGAACCACCGATAACGGTAAAGTCCTGGCTGAAGACAAACACCTCCCGGCCATCGATAGTACCATGACCCGTTACAACGCCATCGCCTGAATACTGATAATCGTCTCCAAGGGAGCCGCCCCTTCCGGTTTTTAAAATATCAAATTCCTCAAAAGAGCCTTGATCCAGTAAAAGATCAATGCGTTCGCGGGCCGTGAGCTTTCCTCTCTGGTGCTGAGAAGCGATACGATCTTCTCCGCCGCCTTGAATCGACTCGCGGCGCATCTCCTCGAGTCTTGAAAGATTGTCATGCAAAGGCAACACCATAAATTCCTCCGGGAGATTGCTGAATCCCATTTCAGGGCAGTGGACCAACATAAAGAGTATTTCTTAAACCAATTTTGATAAAATATCAAATATGAAATATCGGAATAACTGAAATAGATGAAGGGCTCTAGGTGCGTCTATTCGTTTGCGCGGCATAAATATTCTGTACCAACCCAATAATCCTATTTTAAGTTGATATGAAATTTATCCAAAATCCGTGTTGACCGTTTTTTTGTTGTGATGTAATAAACAAGCAAAGAATATCTGCTGTTTTATATGGAGTTACCTGCAATGCCTTCCGGATCAAGCAAAGAATATCAGGAAAAAATCGAATTTTATGAGCTGGTTCTGGATAATATCCGCAATGGTGTAATGATCACTGATCCTGACGGAAAAATCATTTTCTTCAGCGCCGCCTACGGAAATTTCCTGGGAATTGACCATAAATCGACAATTGGGAAAAATTGCGCGGAAGTTGTTGAAAATACGCGAATGCCTGTTGTGGGAAAAACTGGGATTCCTGAGATAAATCATCCCCACAGGATTATGGGCCAGGACATGGTGGTCCAGCGGATTCCCATAAAAAAGGATGGAAAGGTCATAGCCGTCTATGGCCAGGTTATGTTCGAGGACATCCGGGATGTGCAGGCTCTGGCTGCAAAGCTCAGTTTTCTGGAATCCAAAGTCAAACTGTATGAAAAAGAACTGGTAAGCCTGAGAGCTTCCAAATATACGATCAAAAACATTGTCGGCAAAAGCGCAGCCATAACGGGATTAAAACAGCTGGCCTTAAAAGCCGCCAAAACCAATGCTCCGGTCCTGATCCTTGGAGAAAGCGGGACAGGCAAAGAGCTTTTTGCCCATGCCATCCATCATGCAAGTGACAGGCGGCCTTTCCCGTTTGTACGGCTCAATTGTGCGGCCATTCCCAAAGATCTTCTCGAAGCTGAGCTCTTCGGATATGAACCGGGCGCCTTTACGGGAGCCGGAAGCAAGGGTAAGCCGGGTAAGTTCGAGCTGGCTCACCGGGGAACAATCTTTTTAGATGAAATAGGGGAGCTTCCTCTGGAAATGCAGCCCAAACTGCTTCGGGTAATAGAGGAAAAAGAGATTGAACGATTAGGAGGAACCCGTGTTTCCCGTTATGATTTCCGTCTGATTGCAGCCACTCAGGCGAATCTCGGACAGAGTGTGGAACAGGGAAAATTCAGAAAAGATCTTTATTACCGCCTAAATGTAATTCCCGTCCAGATACCGCCGCTCAGGGATCGGAAGGATGATATCCGGACCATAACCGAGCATCTGGTTCAAAGCCTGAATAAAGATCTTGGTATGAATGTAACCCGGATTTCCCCGGAGGTTATGAGCATCTTTGAAAAATACTACTGGCCGGGTAATGTCCGGGAACTGAGCAATGTTTTAGAGCGCATCCTTTACTCTATTGAAGGAGACACGATAGAGAGACACCACCTGCCCTTTTTTCTGCAAACACTGGCGATTGGCGCTACTCCGTACAATCCGTCATCCCTTAAACGGTTACGGGAAGAGATGGAAAGAGAGGCTCTCGTACAGGCCATCCGGCTGGCTAACAATAATAAAAAACAGGCATCTGAAAAGCTGGGTATCCACCGCACCGCCTTATATAAGAAAATGAAAAAGCTGAATATTCCGGTTAAATAAATCTTGTTGTTAAAAAATCTGTAGCTTTTATTCTACATGTAGATAAACGGATACTTTAGTTAAAGACTGATATTTCCATATAAAATCCCGATCAAGCCCTAATTGTGTAGAATAAATTATACATAGGCAAAAAACGAGGCTTATTCATTAATATTTTATAATTCAATAAAATACAGTTGTTTAGACAATCTTCTGTTTTGATCTTTTATTTGGCCTCTCTTTTGCTACATTAGCTCAATTAGTTCGATTTTTACCTTACCGTTTTTTAGAGAACAATTCTTCTGTTTTATTAGTAAGGAAAAATGCTGCATGGACATAAGCGAACCTGCCGTTGAAAAAGAAGATATCCTTTATCTGTCAGATGAAAATTTTAATGTAGGCAATGTCTGTCTGGTCACCGGAGCCGGAAGCGGAATAGGAAGAGCAACGGCCATAGCTGCAGCGGCCAATAATTTGATGACCGTTGGCCTCGATATTGACGAAACAGAAGGGAAAAAAACCCAGAAAATGGCCCGCGAGATGGGCGGCCAGATGATTTTTATCAAAGCCGATCTTACCCGCGACGAAGAGATTGCACAGGCCGTTTCTGAAGCCGCCAAACTTGGAAACATCAAATTTCTGGCAAATATAGCCGGAATTCAGCATATCGATTCAATCGAAAACTTCCCGATGGAAAAATATGACACAATGCACCAGCTCATGCTGAGAGCCCCCCTATATCTGTCGAAACTGGTCATCCCGTATATTAAAAAGAGTCCCGGAGGAACGGGGGCCATCGGAAACATGACTTCTGTTCACGCTCATATCTGCACAATCAACAAGCCGGCTTATAATATCATGAAGTTCGGTCTGCGGGCTCTTACCCAGTCTATTGCCGCGGAAGGAAAGGGAAAGATACGCGCTTTTTCCATAAGTACCGGCTTTGTGAAAACCGCGCTTGCTCTCAAACAGATTCCTTCCCAGGCTAGGCAGCGGGGCATATCTCCTGAAGAGGTCGTTGAAAAAGTCATGCTCGGAAATTCACGGGTAAAAGAGATGATGAACCCCATTGAAGTTGGAAATCTGTTTGTTTTCGGTTTTTCCCGTTTTGCAAAATATCTGATCGGCGGAGACCTGCTCTTTGACGGCGGAATGGTCCTGACATACGCCGAAAAATAGTAAGTTTTGACGGCGGAACGGCGCTGACATACTGATTGGGAATTGCGGTCCGGAGACGGGCGCGCGGTAATTCGAAATAACTACAAGGAGGGAATAAAATGGATTTCAGAAAAACAACAGCGTTCTTCGTAACGGTTATTACATGTTTATTCTTTTTTGGCATGACCGGCGCCAAGGCAGCAGAACCGTACAACCTCGGCGTAGCTCTTGGTCTCACCGGTGCAGGCGCTTTGTACAGCGCTGACGGCGTTGAGGGAATCAAGCTGGCAGTGGAGGAGATCAATGCCAAGGGCGGCTTTCTTGGCCAGCACAAGGTGGAGCTTTTTATTCGGGACTCGCAGACCAAGCCTGATGTGGGCGTCCGCGAAGTGAAAGACCTCATCCTCAGGGATAAAATCAGGGCTGTCATCAACGACTATTCCAGCGCAGTAGCCATGGCTGTAAAACCGATTGCGCAGGAGTACAAGGTGCTTCATATTGCTTCAATCAGTAACTCCGAGAACATTACGATGATCAACCCCAGTCCTTATACCTTCCAGGTGGTTCCCAACAGCTACATGCAAGCCAAGGCCGCTGCTGTCGCCGTAGCGAAGATGGCCAACCAGAAGGGCTGGAAGGAGTATATTACCATTGCCTCGGATTATGAATGGGGAAGGTCAACACAGGCATCAGCGGTCAAATTTCTGAAAGAGTCCGCGCCGAATCTCACACTGAAGAAGGAATTCTGGCCCCGCCTGGGAGAAACGCAATTCACTTCCTACATAACCGGCATCATGGCCATGAAACCAGATTTCGTTCTTGGCAGCGTGGCATCTAATGATAACGTCGCATGGATGGAACAGGCAAAGACATACGGTTTCTTCGACAAGATCCCCTATCCCGGGTCGCTGATCACCGTGACGGAGCTGCAGCTGCAGGCAAAGACGCTGCCCCGCAATATGATCGCACTCACCAGGGCGCCGTTTTTTGCGCACATGGACAATCCGATGATGGCCGATTTCGTTAAAAACTACCGGGCAAAATACAACAAGTACCCCAGCGATTGGGCAGTCCTTAGCTATGACGCCGTATATGCCTTGAAACAGGGCGTTGAAAAAGCCAAAAGCATTGATACGGAAAAGGTAAAAGATGCGATGAAGGGCCTGACGGTCGACCTGACAAGGGGCAAGCTGACCTTCCGGACAATAGACAATCAGCTCAGTTGTTCGTCCTACACGGGCACGATCGCCGATGACCCAAGATACCCATTCCCGATTTACAAGGATATCATTGAGATCAAAGGCAGCGAAAGCGAACGGCCGGAGAGCGAGATACTGGAAGCCAGAAAAGCAACGAAATAACCCATAAGGAAACTGATGTGGACATAACCTCATTATTTACACAGTTTCTAAGCGGACTGACCTACGGCACAATACTTTTTCTTGTTGCCGCAGGTCTGTCCCTTATTTTCGGCGTCATGAACATCCTCAACTTCGCCCATGCGGCCCTCTGGCTCATGGGCGCCTATTTTTCCTATACCTTCTGGAACCTCATGCAGGAGTATTCATTCGCGTTCTGGCTCAGCATTCCCCTGGCAGGCTTTGCCGCAGCCGCCGTGGGGTGGTTCCTGGAAGTGGTGCTGATCAAGAGAATATACAAGCGCGAACTGCACGAGCAGCTTCTCATCACCTACTCCATAGCCCTGATACTGAGCGATACGATCAAGCTCACCTGGGGTGTAACGAACAAGCTTATCGTCCGACCCGAGATGATTCGCAAGCCGGTCTTCATATTTGGATCGCCTCTCGATTCCTACTTCATCTTCGTCATCCTTTCCGGCGCCGCAGTGGCAATCGGGCTATGGTGGTTTCTGAAGTACACTCGCTACGGCCATATCGTCAAGGCCGCCGTTTACAGCCGGGAGATGGTCGCCGCGCTGGGTATCCCCATCCCACGAATCTACACATGGGTATTCACGTTGGGCATATTCCTGGCCGGCTTTGCGGGGGGCATACAGGCGCCTATCGGCTCGATCACCCTCGGCATGGACAATGCCATCATCATACAGGCGTTTTGTGTGGTAGTGATCGGCGGATTCGGCAGCCTCCTGGGAACGCTCGTGGGCTCGCTCATTGTGGGCGAGGTATTTTCGTTCACGATACTTTACTGGCCTGAGGGGGCAATGGTCCTGATTTTTGTGATCACCGCCGCGATCCTGATCGTGAGACCATGGGGCCTGTTCGGTACACCGATGAGGACATGAAAGTTATGAAAAACAAGTATTTATTTCCTGCAGCCCTGTTTCTTCTCGCTGTCATTCTGCCCTTTATCGTTCCCGTATTCTGGGTTCATGTACTCACGGAGATCCTCATCATGGGGCTTTTTGCCGCCAGTTTTAACATGATATTCGGCTACATGGGGCAGCTTACTTTCGGCCATGCCGCCTACTACGGCGTCGGCGCTTACACTACTGGCCTGTTGATGGTGAAGGCCAACATCCCGCTGCTTGTCTGCCTCCCCCTTTCAATGCTTTCGGCGGGCCTCTGCGCCGGCGTTCTCGGATATTTCTGCGTCAAGCTCCGGGGTATCTATTTCGCCATCCTCACGATGGCATTCGGTCAGCTCGTCTATTACATCATCTTCCAGTGGTACTCCTTCACGGGCGGCGACAACGGCCTGCAAGGCATCGTCCCTCCGGCGTTTCTCGGAAAGGCGGCCAATCCTTATTATTTTTTCACGCTGATCGTCGTTGCCCTTGGGATGGTCGCGCTCTGGATCATCAGCGCGTCGCCCTTTGGCTACACCATGCGGGCTATCCGCGACAACGCTGAACGGACTGAATTTATCGGCATTAACATTCAACGGTATATGCATCTCAACTTCATCATCGCAGCAATGTTTGCCGGGCTTGCCGGTGCGCTCTGGGGGCCATTCAACCGCAGCGTCGCCCCGGACCTCTGCAACTGGCAACATTCCGGCATGCCGGTGTTCATGACGGTCATGGGAGGACCTTTCAACTTTCTCGGTCCGTTGATCGGCTCCGTCATCTACACCATGCTCATGGCCTTTGTAACCAGTTTTACGGAGTACTGGCCCATGGTGAGTGGAATTGTCATTATAATTGTCGTTCTCGTAATGCCGGGAGGGCTGTTGGGCCTGCTTGGCGAAAAGCTACCGTTTCTGAAACAAAATGAGCACAGCACAAAAGAAACCAGCGGATAGGGTGAACAGGATAATGGAAGATAAGGATAAATTCGTTTTACAGATCAAGGGACTCAAGAAGTCTTTCGGCAAATACAAAGTGCTGACCGACGTCAGCTACAGACTGCCGAAAGGCGAGATCGCGGCCATCATCGGGCCCAACGGCGCCGGGAAAAGCACCTTTTTCAACCTCATCACGGGTTACCATCTCGTGGACGGCGGGACCGTCCGTTTCATGGGAAGGGAGATCACCAACTGGCCGCGGCACCGCATCGCTCGCGCGGGAATCAGCCGCGCTTTCCAGGTGAGCAATATATACGCGCGTCTGACCACATTCGAGAACGTAAGACAGGCCATCCTGTCGCAGCAGAAGCTTACGCTGAACATCTTTACCCCTGCACACCGGCTCGCCCGGAAAAACACGCTCGATCTGCTCGAACTGACGGGACTTTTATCGCACAGGGATACCCTTGCCGGCATCCTCTCGCAGGGCGACAAGAAAAAGCTCGAACTGGCTCTGGCGCTGGCGGGAAAGCCTGAACTGCTGCTTCTGGACGAGCCGACCGCAGGCATGTCGTCTGAAGAAACGCACGAAACGATGCAGCTTGTGAAACGACTGAACAGAGAGATCGGGCTCAGCATCCTTTTTACGGAACATGACATTTCAGTTATCTTCGGCTATGCACGGAAGCTCTCGGTACTGTACCAGGGGATGGTCATCGCGGAAGGTACGCCTGAAGAAGTAAGAAAAAACGAAGAAGCTCAAAAATGCTATCTTGGCGAGGAAGTATGATACTGGAAGTATCCGGAATAAACACCTATTACGGGACAAGCCATATCCTGTTCGACGTGGCGCTGCACATGAAACGCGGCGAACTGGTCTGCCTGCTGGGCAGGAACGGCTCCGGCAAAACCACGACACTGCGCAGCATCATGGGGCTTACCGCACCGAAGAGCGGCACGGTGATGTTTCACGGCGAGGAGCTGCGCGGCCGGCCTTCCTATTACGTTGCACAGAAGGGCATCGGCTATGTTCCCGACAACAGGCTCATCTTCCCCGACCTTACGGTGCGCGAGAACCTTGAGATCGCCAAAAAAAACTCCGAACATTACCGAGGCAAACCCTGGACGGTGGAAAAGGTTTGCGACATCTTCCCCCACTTGAAAAAGCTGGAAAAACACCTCGGCGGTCACCTGAGCGGCGGCGAGCAGCAGATGCTGACCATCGCCAGAACGCTCATGGGAAATCCTGAACTGATACTCCTCGACGAGCCTGTTGAGGGGCTGGCTCCCCTTATCGTGAAAGATTTTGCAGAAAAGCTCATCATGCTCAAGGAGATGGGTGTCACGATACTTTTTTCCGAACAGAACATCCGGTTCTCCCTGGCCATTGCCGAACGGGCTTATGTCATCAACAAAGGCAGGATAGAATATGAAGGCACTATCGCTGAGCTGAGCAGAAATGAAGATATCAAGCAGAAATATCTGATGATATAATCCCATGAGAAATCTATGAATCTTGGCACCCTCTTGACACGTCATGCCCGTTTCCGTCCGGATCACACTGCTGTCATTTTTCAGAACCTTCGGCTGACTTATCTTGAACTCAATAGAAGCGTCAACCGCCTTTCAAACGCATTCCTGGACCATGGCATCAAAAAGGGCGATAAAATTGCGACCATTCTCCCCAACTGTCTGGAGCTGTTCGAGGTTTACTGGGCCGTAGCCAAAATAGGAGCGGTGGTTGTCCCATTGAGCCCGCTTCTTCGAGGAAGCGGACTGGTCTCTCTGCTCCGTGACTCGGATACGGTGATGGTCATCACCAATAAAGCTTTCGTTGAAATCCTGGATCCCATAAAACCTGAATTGCCGGATATCCCGGCCGGCCGTTATATTCTGACCGATAACTCCGGAACCGAAGGTTACCGGAACTATCACGAAATGAAAAATCCCGCTTCCGATAAAGAACCGGAAGAAATTGAAATCACCGATCATGATCCCTACAATATAATTTACAGCAGCGGTACAACCGGACTCCCCAAGGGGATTGTGCACACTCATTATATCAGGGCCATGTACTGCATGATCTTTTCTTCGGCATACAGGATTTCACCTGAGAGCGTGATTCTGCACAGCGGATCAATTGTTTTTAACGGGGCATTTTTAACACTCATGCCGGCCATGTTTCTCGGAGCTACTTATATACTCCATCCCCAGTTCAATGCGGAAAACATGATCGAAGCCATTCAAAGGGAGCGGGTCACCCATGTGGATGTCGTTCCGGCTCAGGTAATTGCCCTGCTCAACTCCCCCGGATTTTCCTTTGACGCCCTTAAATCCATAGAAATGTTCCTCTGCGTTGGCGCTCCTCTTCTCAAAGAGCACAAGGAAGAACTGAACCGCCGGCTTCCGGGACGCTTTTATGAACTCTACGGTCTGACCGAGGGCTTTGTAACCATTCTGGACAAAAATGACTATGCGGCAAAGCCAACATCAGTCGGCTGCCCCCCGCCCTTCTTTGAAATGCGGATCATGGATGAAAAACACCGGGAGGTTCCGAAAGGGGTGGTGGGTGAAATCGCGGGCCGCGGTCCTATACTTATGCCCGGATACTACAAGCGGCCTGATCTGACCTCAAAAGCCATAATAGACGGATGGCTGTACAGCGGAGACCTTGGATATGAGGATGAGGATGGCTACCTCTATCTTGTTGACCGTAAAAAAGACATGATCATATCAGGCGGGATCAACGTTTACCCGAAGGATATTGAAGAAATCACGGCCCGGCATCCGGCTGTCCGGGAAGTTGCTGTCTTCGGTATCCCTCATGAGAAATGGGGAGAAACTCCCATAGCCGCAGTTATCCTCCACCAGCCGGGCTCTGTCACTGAAGAAGATCTGAAGTATTGGATCAATAAACATGTGGGAGCAACCTTTCAGAGGGTTCATAAGGTGGTTGTTATGGATGATTTTCCGCGCAGCGCTGCAGGAAAGACCCTGAAAAGGGTCATGAGGGATGAGATGCAAGGCATGAGCCGTGAGGCGTGAGAATAAGAAATCTTAAAACAGTGAGACCTTTTCATAACATGCCCTTTGAGGCTGGCATAGGTAATCGGTTTTGCCGTTTTGCAAGAAATTGTTACGAAACATAACAACGGCCCCCTAATTGTCAACAAAGAGACACAGGCAGAGACAAAATAACGGCTTCGTGGGCGTATATCCACTGGGGCTGTCCAGGTCTAATGGGAGCGGATCTGCTGCCGTTGACGAAGCCAGAATCCAATCTTGCAAAACGGCAAAACCGATTACCTATGCCAGCCCCTTAATCAGATGTTGTGCAAAGCTTTCAGGCCTTAGAGCAGTTCTTCTTTCTTTCTCTCTATTTCCAGCTTTTTCAGCTCCCTGCGTATAATTTTCCCGGTTGCCGTCATAGGCAGCGAATCCGTAAATTCAATCTCACGCGGGTATTCATGAGCCGCAAGGCGCACCTTTACAAAGTTTTTTATCTCCTCTTCAAGCTCCGGCCCGGCTTTAACCCCCGGCCTTAAAACTATAAATGCCTTAACGATCTCGGTGCGAACCTTGTCCGGGCTGCCGACAACAGCAACCATTGTCACAGCCGGGTGCTTTAATATGCAATCCTCAATCTCGGCAGGCCCTATCCGATATCCTGAGCTCGTTATAAGGTCGTCTTTTCGTCCGACAAACCAGAAGTATCCGTCTTCATCTTTTTTTGCAAGATCGCCCGTTAAGCACCAGTCTCCAACGAACTTGTTCCGGGTAGCTTCAGGATTCTTCCAGTATCCGAGAAACATCACCGGATCAGGACGTTTTATTCCGATCTCGCCCACGATACCGGGCGCAACCAGCATTCCCGATTCATCCACCACATCGACCGTGTGCCCCGGAATCGCTCTTCCCATCGAACCCGGACGGATATCCATTATGCCTGCGCAGTTTCCCACGACAAGATTTACTTCCGTCTGCCCGTAGAACTCGTTTATGTCAAGCCCCATGACATCTTTTCCCCACTGAAGAAGCCCCTCCCCTAATGTTTCTCCTCCGCTTCCGATCGAACGCATGCGATAATCATGGCGTAGACGGGGATCTTTAACCTGGCGCATCATCTTTAAAGCCGTCGGAGGCATGAACGCATTTCTTATGCCGTGTTTTGCAAGAAAGTGAAAGGCCTCTTCAGGATCAAATTTTTTTGCCCGGCGGGCCACAACCGGAATACCATGGTGCCAGCTTGGAAAAAGGACATCTATCAATCCCCCGATCCATGCCCAGTCCGCCGGAGTCCAGAAAAGGTCGTCTTCTTTCGGGAAAAAATTATGCGGAAATTCAACCCCCGGAAGATGACCGAGAAGTACACGATGCGCATGCAGCGCACCTTTGGGAGGACCTGTCGTTCCGGATGTGTAGATAATGAGAGCAGGATCATCCGCCTTTGTTGACGCAGGGGTAAAGTCACAGCTTCCCTTTTCAATCAGTTCCCAAAAACCGAGCATCTTACCGGAGACTTTGCCGCCGGTAACTATCACCACCTTGAGGAGAGGAAGTTTTTCCCAAATCTCTATCACTTTGGGAAGGTTGGCCGCATCGGTTACAAGGCATGTGGCCTCGCTGTTTGAGAGCCTGTATTCCAGTGCGTCGGCTCCGAAGAGGGTGAAAAGAGGAACGGCAATAGCGCCGATTTTATATGCTGCGATATGGGTTAAAGCCGTTTCCGGAGACTGGGATAAAAGTATGCCTATCCGGTCCCCTTTTTCAATCCCCGCATGAAGCAGTCCGTTTGCCAGGCGGTTTGAGAGCTGTTTTAACTCCCAGAAAGTATATTTTTCTACCCGCCCTGCTTCGTCTTCGTATATCAGGGCCAGCCTGTACCTCTGGCCTGCCCATTTGTCGCATATATCGACTCCGATATTATAACTTGCCGGTATCTCCCACTTAAAAAACCGACAGACCTCATCGTAGTTTTTCCCTTCGTGCAACATATCTTTTTCTCTCCTAAACACAAATACTTAGTTATCCTCATAATCCGGGTTCAATGGGCACTTGTCGTTTATGCAGTTCGGGCAGCCGGTAAATAAAATGTGAACAAGCCAGAAGGTAATAAACAAAACAGCATAGACTATGCCGTATGTATAAAGCCGTTCATGAAATATGATAACAACAGGCAGCAGAACCCGCAACACGTAGGCTACAGCGGCCCAGAAGAACTGAGAATTCCCGAATCCTTTTTCTTTTTTGTCAAAAAAAAGATGAACACAGCTTCCCTCAAGTGGAACCGGGCATTTTTCCCCGTAATATACGCAGTACCTGCAGGTGCCTGCGTATATGGTGAAATATGAGATGCTCCATAGACCAAGATACAAGGTGATACCGGTGAGGCGGTATTTATATGAAATCAGAAGCCCGCAGATAAAAAAGGCAGTAAGTAGCAAAACGGCAGGATGGTTTTTGCCGCCTGAAAATTCGGAGAGTCTTTCTTTTCTTTTCGGCCTGAACATTATTTACTCCCGACAATATTCGATGCTTAAGATGCCGTCGATACTTATGAGACCTTTGAAGAACGTCCAATTTTGGCCAAGTACAAGGAAGGCGATAATTTCAACCACAGGAATACTTTTAGTATTTCGAGGATAGCTCTATCGCTTCACTGTGTGCCGAAATTTGAGCCTGACGCAGTAATCGGGCAAAATGGGGCGTTATGCAAAGGTCTCCTTATGTTACGTCAACGACATTTGAAATCCGCCTGATCGTATCGTTTATGAAGCCGCTGTTTTCAATTATTACTTCTATGGCGTTATTCGGGCAATTTTCAACACACCGGCCGCACCCCCTGCATGCCTGTTCATCTATTACCGCATGTTGGTTCTCAACATGAATCGCGTTCACGAAGCAGACATTCTTTGTACATGTGCCGCATCCCTGGCATTTATCAGTTACGCGGACCGATATCCCCGGCATTCTGGAGACTTTGCCACCGATTTCAGGAGTGATTGTCGGCAGCATCTTCCACAGGCAGCAGCACGGGCAGCAGTTGCATATCGTAAGAAGTTTATGGCCCGGACCGACATTGAGCCAAACAGTATCAAGCTTGTTGCGGCCTATAAGATGAACCAGCCCGGCTTCCCGGCACCGTACCGCATGGTCAAGCGCCTCGCCGGATGTAACACGCCGCCCGAATTTCGGATTGATATCCATTACGGCTTCTCCCAGAAATATGCAGCCAAGGTCAACGGGATAATCCCTGCAACGGGCGGAATCCCGGCAGATGCAGAAATCCATGATCCAGTGATAATTTGCCGCCCGGATAAAATGATCAACAACAAGGGAGGGAACCATCCGGCTTTCCGGCTGGTTAACCGACGCATTGACAGGTATCGTTTTGTCTTTGGGCAAATACAGGATATCATCGCCGTCAAACAGGGCATAATCAACAATGCGGCCTATGACCGGATAATGTGTCAGTTTCGAGAAGAAAAACCGCCCGGAAAAGGTCTTGTTGATGAGAGTTTTTATAAAGTAGGGGCTTGCCATTATGAAATCGCCTCTCTTTTTTACTGAACGAAGATTTCCTTTAAAATAGGACTTTTTCTGCATATCACATCCCGCTCTTTTTCTCCAACCTTTTGCCGGAGACGAAAACAAGAAGGATCTGCCCCTGGTATGTGCCTTGCCTGAAAAACATAAAATACGGCACAATCGGCGCTGTTTTTGTTCATTGTGTTTGATA
>Ga0315268_10005293_pt1 | contig 13898 bp, 16 predicted proteins | sample C1_top_MG_FD_204535 | JGI IMG/M metagenome (GOLD analysis project Ga0315268, IMG submission 204535) | Sediment microbial communities from Yellowstone Lake, YNP, Wyoming, USA - C1_top | ecosystem: Environmental > Aquatic > Freshwater > Lake > Sediment | place: USA: Wyoming | collected 2017-08-01 | reverse complement strand
ATGTTTATCTAAACTGAAGTAGTGATCGATAACTTTGCATGTTTAGTTCCCTTGAGAGCCCTAAGTTCATTTAATAGATTTAATATTTTTGATCCAAGACCATCGACTATTATTACTTCCAAACAATTTCTTTCATCCAGATGTTCGTGAAGTGAGGTTTTTATCACTTCATCGTACTTGTGCCGTAATTTTAAAAGAGGTGCTTCTTCCGCTTCCCTATCGTAGATAGTGGTTATTGTTGCGATGATATTGTTTGTTTCTTTGATTTCCATAATTCTTTCAGAGAGAAAATCTCTAATTGCGTAACGCATAACTTCGGATCTATTTGTGAAACTGCCTTTTTTAATGAGCGAGTCTAGGTTGTTTAGCAGTTCGCCTGGAACAGAGAGAGAAACGATCGTCATACCATCGTTAATAAGTTTTGTCGGGTATCCTTAAATACTTTTATTAAAAAAATGCCAAAAATTTAATAATCCCTAATGATCAGGGATAATGGTGATCAAACGAGTGAACTATTTTGGATTTTAACAGCGACTTTCGTGGTTAGTTTGATATCGTTTATCGGCGTCATAACGCTAGTACTGTCTGAAAAACGGTTAAAGAAAATATTATTAGCGCTAGTTGGGTTGTCTGCAGGTGCTTTGATTGGTGGAGCATTTTTGCATTTGCTACCAGAAGCGATAGAAATTTCAAACAAATCCACGAATATTTTTATTTATGTTATAATTGGCTTTGTAATATTTTTTGTTTTAGAGAAATTGTTGTGGCGGCATTGTCATGAGAAAGTTTGTCCTATCCACACATTTGCATATCTTAACCTGATTGGTGATGGTGTGCATAATTTTATTGATGGACTAGTTATTGCCGCAAGTTTTGTAGTTAGTATCCCTCTGGGCACAGCCAGCACATTTGCTATAGCCGCACATGAAATTCCACAGGAGATGGGTGATTTTGGAGTTCTCATTTACAGCGGTTTGAAACCTAAAAAAGCGTTATTCCTGAATTTTCTAAGCGCGTTGATCGCCGTCGCGGGTGGTGTTGCTGGATTTTATTTACTTCCGTATATGGAATCGGCGAAAATATATTTACTGGCGATTGCAGCTGGCGGATTTTTGTACATCGCGGCGGCCGATCTTGTGCCTGAACTTCATAAAGAAACGGATACAAAGAGAACTGTTCTTTCTTTTGCATCATTTTTGATTGGGATTGTTTTGTTGTGGGCCATGAAGTTAGTGTTTGAGAGCTGATATTTTACTGTTTTTTATAAAGTTTGTCTCTGATAATATCGCTGACTCTCGTACCTGCCCGCACAATAGCTTTGTTTATCTTGCACTCTACGAGCAACGCTGAAGCTCCTAGCCCGAACTTGCTTGCAACAACAGTGTTTGCACATTTGCCTTTGAGGATCTGAACTGCCGTTATTCCTCGTCCATGAGAGAGGGACACCGCAGGGTTGTTCAAAACTTCCACATGAACTCTATTTCCTTTAATCGTGGCAAGTGTGAAAGTTTTCGCTAGAGCAAAGGTATCTGCCACCTCATCCCCTAAGCCCTTATGCCCATTTGTGGCGATGGCTACCTTGACCTTCCCCATTTGTTCACCGAATTTATTCTTTGCCTTTGGTTTCTTTCAGTTCTTTTATCCTCGTCTCAATGCCCTCGAGTTCTTGCCTCAGCTCCTTCATATACGCCTCTAGCGCCTCGAGCTCTTCGGCGGGCGCAGGCTCGATGGGATAAGGGCGCGGTGCATAGAGCTGCCAGCAAGCCCCCGGGCCGTAGAGCCAGCCAGGACGCTCCCAAGGGGGCAGGTGACTGAAAGGGCCTCTGCCCGGCCAAGGTCCAAAACGACTTCTTCCTCTCCAACCATACATTCTCTCACCAAATTATGTTCATTTGCACAAAATATATAAACCTTTTCTAAAGAGAAATACAAATGGAAAAAGTTGGTTGGATGTAATGAGTGATCCAGAAAAATTTGTGAGGTTCAACGAAAGCGGCCTAGGTAAGAAAATTTTGCGAGCAGAGGTGAATTATTTGAAAAACGAATTGAAGGATAGAAAACGGATTCTCGATATCGGGTGCGGCATAGGTGTTTTTGAGGAAATGATGCCCGAACTGAACATCGTTGGGCTAGACAATTCGGAAGCGATGCTAGAGGAGGCCAGAAAACGAAGTGACAAAAAGTTCGTGCTCGGTGATGCACAAAATCTCGATTTTACCAATCAATCGTTTGATGCCGTGTTTATGGTAGCAACTCTTGAATTCGTGGAGAACTATAAAAAGGCGGTGGAAGAGGCAACCAGAGTTTTGGCGCCAAAAGGCAAGCTCGTGGTCATGATGTTGAATCCAGAGTCAGAGTATTTCAAATCTCACGCGTCGAAGGAAAACTCGTATTTCAGAAGAATTCGACACACCAACTTAAAAAATGTCAAGAATTACATTTCAAAATTTTTTGACGCAGGCGAAGAATATTTTTTGGAAATAAAAAGCCAAGAAGTTTTCGCAACGAATAAAAAATCTTCGGCTCTCTACGTGGCAAAGGGAATAAAGAAGTAATCATTCCGATCGCTTGAGCCGTCTGATTTTCTTCTCCCCCAATACCTTCATGTAATATTCAGCCGGTCTTTTCGTTTCGTAAACCGAACGGTAGTTAATGCCGTGGAAACTTTTCTCCACTTTTTTCAGCTCTTCCCGGGTGAGCGGCGTAGCAGGACTTTTTCTGAGCGGAGTGTTGATTTGAACTTCGTCTGGTTCAATAGCCCCCACGAATTCCGCAATTTCGTCCGAGAAATTCTTGTTCTCTGGGATGAACATTACCTCTATCGCGAATTTCCCATCGAACTCCTTTCTGAATTTTTTCAAGCCGGCCACGATTTTCGAGAGCGAAATCTCTTCATGCGGGCGGTTTACTATTCCGAGAATATCGTCGTTGGATGCGTCCAATTTGCCCTTCACAATGTCGGCTTTTGCGAGATCTCTTCTCACATCTTTTCTGAATTTTAGGGAGGAATTCGTTAAAACGGCGATTGGAAGTTTAGACACTTCTCTGACTGTTTCTATAAGTTCTCCTAAATTTTTGGCGAGTGTTGGTTCACCAGTTCCAGAAAAAGTTATGATGTCTGGTCTGACTTTCTTCAGAGCTTTTTCTAGGGCTTGCGCGACTTGCTCGGCAGGGACGAAAACCCTCCGTTCAATAGTCTTCTCCGTAGTGGGGCCGAGTGAACAGTACACACAGTCAAACGAGCATACCTTCCCCTCTCTGCAAATCGGGTCTACGCCCAACGATCTGCCGAGCCGCCAAGACGAGACGGGACCGTAGACTATCTCTCGGAAATTACTTCCCACTTTTTCCCCCATCAAATTTTTGAGGTGATATCTTGCAAGCTTCCTATTTTTGAAAAGGCAAATTTACCAGTAAAAATATAGATATCGACAACCCCGTGGGTAGATAAGCAAAACTGGGTCTAACCACACAAAATCTTTTTTATTTTCTCCTCGAGGTGCTGCCTCGGCACAGCGCCGAGCACTCGGTCGACCAACTTTCCGTTTTTGAAGAACAACAAAGTTGGGACTGCCGTTATGCCGTATCTCGCCACGGTAGCGCTGTTCTCGTCGACGCTCAGCTTCCCGAAGGCCACCTTCCCTGCGTAGTCCCTTGCAAGCTCCTCGATGATCGGCGCGACCATGTGACATGATGGACACCACTGGCCCCAGAAATCCACGACGACCACGGGATGGGCCTTGATAGTTTGGTCGAATGTCTTGTCCGTAACTTCGACGGGGATTTTTGATAACATGTTTTTCACCTCTTATTTCAAAACCTAAATTATGTTCTCATGCACAATAATATAAAGTTTTTCCGATTTAGATTCAAGCTTGCTTATTGAAAAGCATTCTTACAATAATTTTGTTGAGCGGCTGCATCCCTATCACAACTTCGCATAAATTCATAATACTTTCTTCCACAGTTTTCCCCAAGATTCCGTTCTTGCGTGGCGGTTCCTTGTTTTCAAGAGCAAGCAGGGCACTTTGATAGATGGCATCACCCGCTGTTGCTCCTTTTAGAGCACAGGAATATTTACCTCCATCACAAATCATGCTGGGTATATTCGCTATGAAATTCTGAATTGCTCTTTTTACAACTTTCCTGTCCCCCCTGCTCATGTAGTAAGCCAAGCCCGCGGATGAACCAGCGCCGGCCTTGGATCCTAGCCCGCAGATAGCGCACAAGTAGCTCGAATGATAAGATGCGTAAATTGTCACTAGATAAGACAATGCTACGGAACGAGATAAAAGGTCCTCATCCATCCGATTCTTTTCAGCGTAAACATAGATCGGCATTGTTGTCGTGATACCATGATTTCCAGAACCAGCGACGACGATCGAAGGATTCGGGGACCCAAACATCCTAGCATCGATTGCGGATGCGGTTCTAACTTTTATCAAATTTTTAGTATCGGCGCCGCTGTTTCTCAGCGCATAGCCCACACCCATTCCTAACGGCTTTTTCAAGCCTTCCTCAGAAAGTTCCCTAACTAGTTTTATTCCATTTCTAACAATTATTTTGATTTCCTCTGGAAGTTCGGCCACGTAATCAACAAGATCGTCTACGGTGAGTTCTCTAAATGCCCTCTTGCATTCCTCGATGCCTTTTCTCTCGCTCGCCCCTCCTTTAAAGAAGCGTCTATTATCAGACTCTACCAAAACCACTTTGTCGTGCTCATGTTGTATTATGGCTCGCCCCCAAGCCCCTCCCATTTTAATTTTGGCTTCGGCGTATACATCCGGCTTTTCCCATTTGCTCTTTATCTTGATTCGAACGGACTTTTCTAGCTCTCTTGCAACCCTCGAACGCTTCTCGCTCACGGAATCGAATATTTGCAGTCCCCTGTCTGGATCTCCAAAAAGGCCCAACGTCGCAGCTAACCTTATCCCGCGTTCTCCGTTCGTGTGCGGGATACCAACATCGGCAGCATTTTTAAAAAGATACGGGTCAATGGTCAAGAAGATGCTATTTATTCTATTGACATCTTTCAATTCGATCTTTCCGACTGGTTTAAGATCCTTGCTTAAATTATCGAGGGCTGCATTAAAGGCAAGTGATGATACCAAGCCAACTGTTGCTATCTCCGTACAACCTATTGCAGTCTTTACTTCCTTCTCGAAAATCTCCGTGATGAGTGATCGCGTTTTGAGTTTCTTACACTCCCGCATGTTTCTATCCACCTTATTTCGAGGCCCTTATCGTTTCCGATTGTCAGTAATTTTCAAGATGTATTTTTCTACGAGATCCTTGAAAACAACGAACGGTTTGGCCTCTGCCACAGCTTCCATCACTTTAGGACCCTTTGCACGGACACCCGCCACGACATTTACGCTTCGTTCGAAAAGCGGCTCTGGCAACATGCCTGCTGTCGGCCCCGTCATGACTACAACCCTAGCTTTCTCAGACAGCTCGAGTAGCCTGTCGAGGGTTCCGTTGACCAAGCTCGACCCGCTTATAACCACGACATCCGCTTTCGGTAATATCGAGTCGACAAAGGTATCCGGCAGGGCATCCCCCCTCAACTGGGGGTTGCGTTCAAAAACGTGAACCTCCCGGGCCTTCTCCCTCAGCTTCCCGACTAGGGGCCTTATGTACCCCACTACTGCGACGCTGTCTTCCCTCCTCACATTCATCGCATCAAATGCGTCCATTCCAAACTGCCTCTCGTAACCCTCGGAGTCCATCAGGTGTTGTGAGAGGGCATTCAACGTCGCGATGCCAACGGTCCTCTCGATCATGTCGAACGAGTTCGCCAACCGAGCAATCTCTAAAGCCTTGAAGCCGTGAAAGTCCCGCCTGCGACCCCAGTGGGAGTGCCCAATGTCCTCGGTCGGCGTGTGACAGAGACCGACGTAACCGTTATCGAGCATCACTGCGGTATAGCAGAGGCTAACACACACGCCCGAAAGTTTGAAATTCTCTAACTGGCTCCTCCGCTTCTCAATTAGGCCCAATAACTCGTCAATTATCAACCTCGCATCACCTCTGCTTCAAAAATTCCTCTATTTTATCGACTATTTGCGTAAAAGCTTTGGCCGCTGGCGTATCGATGTGCTCGATTATGAAAGGTGTTCCTTTGTCCGAGTCCTCACATATCCTCTGATCAATTGGAATCTTGCCCAAAAATGGTACGCCGAGCTCCTCCGATATATTCTGCCCGCCACCGGTTCCAAAAATGTCGAATTCCGTCCCGCATTTCGGACAGACGAACTTGCTCATATTCTCAACAATCCCTACTAATGGCACACGTAATTCCCTCGTGAACCCGATGGCCCGCTTGACGACTATTTGGGAAACTTCAGAAGGAGCAGTTATCATCAAGATGCCATCGATATCGGATATTAACTGCATAATACTAAGGGGTTCGTCTCCGGTACCCGGGGGCAAATCTATAAGCAAAAAATCTAAATTACCCCAAACCACGTCAGCTAAAAACTGCCTGATCACGCCCATCTTCATGGGGCCACGCAAGATGACCGGGGTCTCATCGTCCGGGAGTAAGAAATCCATGGAGATAACTCTTATGTCGAGTGCACCCTTTGCCGGAAAAATTCCCGGTGGTCCAGTAGCTAGCTCTCGACCCCTCATGCCAAGTATTTTGGGAATGCTCGGGCCGTGGATATCAACGTCCAAAACTCCTACCTTGTGGCCCTTTCGTGCCAGTGCGATAGCTAGGTTAGCGGTAATGGTGCTCTTGCCGACCCCACCCTTCCCACTCAAGACTGCCAGTTTATGCTTGATTTTGGCCATCCGTATCTTGATGCGTCTCTCCTGCTCCTGCATTTCTTTCGCTCGTTCTTCCATTCAGTTCACTCGCTACAAACTATTTATTTGCAATTGCACATAAATATTACGTTAGCGGGGGCCAGGCTGATGATAGAATGACAAAATTAAAACCGATAGGAATAATCCGTACACCATACAAAAAGGACAGAGACGCGCCCTACCAAGCATACAAATCGGAGGATGTCGGCGAAATCGAAGTCTTTAAGGAGTACGAGGAGGGGCTAAAAGATATCGAAGGTTTCTCCCACCTCATAATTTTGTACGAGTTCCACAAGTCCATCAAGCGCTCGGTGAAAAAAGAGCATTACTTGGAGTCACGGGAGCTTCTGGTAAAACCTTATCTAGACGATGTCCCGCGTGGGGTTTTCGCTACGAGATCCCCCAACAGACCGAATCCAATAGGGCTCACCGTCGTGGAGCTGTTGGAACGCAAGGGGAATATCTTAAAAGTGAAGGGTATCGACATGCTCGACGGCACTCCTTTGCTTGATATTAAACCGTATGTTCCGAAGTTTGACAAGAGAGAGAAAGTTAGGATTGGCTGGCTGGAAAGCAAATTGTGATTATCCTTTCACGACGATGCTGCCGATCTTAACTCCAATATCATTGGCGATTGTCGGGCACTTCACCTTGAGCAAGAAGAATATATTCGCATTTACCTCGCTCAAGGCCTCATAATTTCCCTGCCCTTTGCTAATAACGATATCGGCGCTCTTCAACAAATTTATGAATTCTTTGGAGTTCCTTTTCGGCCCCGTACCAGGCTCCCCATTACTCACCGTTTTGATTTTTGCGATTTTATTTATGCTGACGAATTTCGCATCTTCGACCGTTGCATCATTTATAATGGGTCCCCCTTTGACAACAAATGTGATCTCTTTACCCTTCAGCTCTTCCAAGAGAATGCGGTCGAAAACTATCTCGCCAGCGTTGTCCCCTATGTATACTATCTTCTCAGATTTTTGCAATGCTTCTTTAAATTTATTAAAATGGTCTATGGTGAAATCTTGAACTAGAACCTCTTCTATTGTTTTCTCCAGATCGAACCCGGAGCCGGGCCCAAAATCTATGATGTTTCCAGCTATGGCAAGCTTCGTCGCCGTCAGCAATCTGTCCCTGGATCTACTGACCCTTCGTTTGAGACCTGGATACATTTTTAAGGCTTTTCTGTTGTATTCATCCTTCAGCTTTTTGTAGGGATCGCTATTTCCCGTTACTTCTCTTACTATGCGGTGAACTTTGTGAGCAATGTCGGATGGTATCTTGCCATTCAACGACGTTTTTCCGAGTTCCGATAGGACTTTCTTCAAGGCTTTTTCCTGTTTGGCTTTATCCACCGTGGCCATCTTGCTTGCTTCTAGAGCTTGCCTCACGAAGCACGGGATACAATCTAGATATATCTTCATTTATTCACCAGTCTGCTCAAGTTCGCTAGCCCCGTAACATAGGTTGCTGCCACTTCCGTTATCTTCGAGAGTTTATCACTGTTTATGTGCTCGAATACATCCCGCTTAGTATGATAATAAGGATCTATAAGCCCCTCGTGAACCCATATCGCTGACACACCCGCTTTTATGAAGGGGACATGGTCGCTTAGGGGCATTGGGTTTCCCGAGTGATGTACAGACCAGTTCAATTTCTTGGCCACGCTCATCGAGTACTCGCGCACCTCGGGAGTCGTTTCCAAAAAGTTTTGCGGGCACAAGGCCGAGCTGAATCCATCCAAGTTGATCAAAGCACGGTGGTTTTTTAGATCGTCATTATGCGCTTTGACGTATGCAGTTGAACCCCAGAAAGCGCCCTGTTCTTCCACCCCAAAGAAGACTATTGTGATTGTTCGCCTTGGATGAGAGTTCGCCATAACCCTCGCGATTTCAAGCAGTCCAGCGTCCCCCGACACGTTGTCCCATGCGTGTTGACCCTTAATCTGGCTGTCGTAGTGGGAGCACACCACCACTTTCTGCTCTGGGGATTCGTTTCCCCGCACTTCGCCGATGATGTTCCACGATTTCTTCTCGCGATACTCGCCGCGCGATTCGAGATGAACTTTGACCTTTTGCTTTTTCAACAACTCTGACAATCGTTCGCCGTCTTTTAGCGAGATCGTCACGCCGGGAATTGTGCCCTTTCGCCTGTCCGCAACCGCCGTCGCCACTCTAATCAAGTTGTCTGGGGGGTCGGTGATTACGACAAATCCTGTAGCTCCCAGCTTTTCAGCTGTTGGGTACATCCAAAAGGGGAATGGGGTTTTGACCAAGGCTATTTTCCCCTTGAGACTTGCTCCGCGCGCCACCAACGCATCGAGCTCCTCCTTCGAGCTCCCGGCGTATACGAGTTCTCCCTCGGCCGCGGCATTCGCAGAGTGCTGCAAAGGCTCGCAAGCGATCAGTTGTTCTTCAGAAGCAATGCTTAGCTCAGCTGTGATTGGCATGTAATTCAAATATTCGAATTCTTCCAACCGCACATCTTCTAGTCCAAAATCGTTCAGTTTGTCGAAAATGTAATCTCTCGCCTTTACCTCACCGGGCGTGCCTGCGTATTTTACACCTATCTTGCAGATGTCGTGTAGACACTCTCGTAGGAATTGAGGCGAAATCTCTTTGCTCTTTCTCAAAGCTTCACCCCGCAACTTTTATTTCCATAATATCTCAAGCTTTAAAAAGGCTAGGCTTGCTGGGACCATCGTCCTCCGCCAGCGCCTCGTCTTCCCGCCCCTCTTCCGCCAGGAGGCCCCTTGTCGATGCGATGAATCATCGCTGCCGGAGCACCACACTTGGGACACGCCGGTGGCTTGGGCACCCCTTGAGGAACTTCGATAATGTTTCCGCATGCGAAGCACCTGAACTTTTTGGTCGGCACCATAGCAGGTGATTGCGCCATTAGATTTCACCCCCTTTCAGTCTGTCTCGAATGGTTAAAACCAAGGACATCAACGCTTTTCCGGCTGGGCTGTTCGGAGCTTTCTTCACCAGAGGCTCGCCCGCGATGTAGGAACGCAGGAGTTCCTCATCCAATGGGATTTCAGCGGTTAACTTGATCCCTCGTTCATGGCATGTGTTTAGGAGTTCGTCCTTTAGCCCACCTGGAACATCGGCCTTGTTCAAAACCACTTCCATAGGTAATTCCAGCTCTCGGGCGAGGTCCAAAATGAGTTTCAAATCGTGCGTGCCCAGGGGCGTAGGTTCGGTCACGGCCAGGGCGAGGTCAGCAACCCACAATGCTTGGGCCACGGCGTTGTGAACTCCAGGGGCGGTGTCGAAGATAGCCACATCGTATCCATCGCCTTTGAGCTCTTCAATCGCTTTCATCACCGTAGCACGCGCCATTACTGGGGACCGGGGTTCCGTGGGCCTTAGCTCACCCACCACGAGCTTGACCTCATCCACGACCGAGCTGTAAATGGTTCCAATTTTTTTCCATCCGTCCTTGATTGCTTCGTATTCACAAACCATTTGACAGGCTTTGCATCCCGAACAGAGCTCCTCATAGAGTTTCGGGATTTTTTCTTGTAGGCCGATCAATGCGTGTTCAGGACAGACTTCAATGCATCTCCTACACCCCACACATTTTGAAGCCTCGATATCCGGCACGAAGGTCCTTACTTCCTCACCACCCTCAAGCTGCACCCCCAGCAACGTCGCACAACTGGGGCCATCGACGTCTGTATCCACCAACATCACTTTCAAATCCTCGGCGCTCAATCCCGCGGCCAAGTTCACAGCGACGGTGCTCTTCCCAGTACCTCCTTTTCCGCCTGTCACCGCGACTATCGGCGTGCTCACAATTTTTTTTCTCAGGTTCTTCACAGGATCTCACCCCTCACCCTTTCTGCTATCTCGATCAGAGCTTTCGATGCCTTTGCATCGGGGTTGAATTCTATGATCGGTTTCATCTGCACCAGCGCCTTGACGACTTCGTAATCTACCGGAATCTCGCCCAATAACTGAAAACCCAATTCACGCACCACCCAGTCTTTAAGGGCGATCTCGAAATCCTTTGAATAACCGCTCATGTTTATCACGACACCAGCGGGGACGCCGAAGTGTTTTATGACTTTGGACAGGCGTTCTAGGTTCCTTTTTGCAGCAGGGGTCGGCTCCGTCACAGCGATGACGTAGTCTGCCCCCGTGATGGAAGCAATGACTGGGCAACCTATGCCCGGCGCGGCATCGACTATGATCACTTCACTTCCAGCATCTTGCGCTTTTCTGCGGGAAATATTCCTTACGCTCGCTACGAGATGCCCGGAGTTGTGTTCACCAAGTCTTAACTTTCCAGTTGCACATCCAAATCCATACTTGGTTTCTTCAACACCGAGAGTGCCGGTGGGCGCTTCTTTCACCTCGATTGCACCAACAGGACAGACGAGTTTGCACACCCCACATCCTTCACACATGAGGCCAACAACGATTGCTTTCCCGTCGTTTTGCCCGATTACTGCGCCGAAGGGACATACTTCGATGCATTTCCCGCAACCCATGCACTTGTCCTCGTCGACCTCTGCTTTTCTCGATGCTTTGATCTCCATGGAAAAGAGCTTTTTCCCGCCACCGAGTGCCAGCAGGAGGTCTGGTGCGTCCACGTCAGCGTCAGCTGTGAAAACTTTTACTCCATTTTTGGCGAAAAAGACGGCGAGGGACGCGGCGACCGTAGTTTTACCGACTCCTCCCTTGCCACTGGCGACCACGATCTCTTTCAACCACTACACCTAACGAGAACTCAGCACGTATTGGTTTATGGCGTCTCTCACTTTTGTGCCCGGAGGAACCGTTATTGCCTGCATACCGAACTGGTTGGCAACCGCCGACGCGTTCGGGCCGAGTCTCCCCGCCAGGATATATTTCACCCCCTCGTTGGCCAGCATCTGGGCCGCGGCTATTCCGACCCCGCTGGGGGAAGAAAGGAGTTGATTGGGTAAAACTTTCACATTCTTGATTTTCTTCCCTTCGATTTCCACAATAGTGAAGCTTGGAGCCCTGCCGAAGATCGGTGAAACCATATCATCCAGTCCCCCGCGCCCTTGATTTGCCACTCCCGCCTTGAAGAGGCCTGTCGGTGGAGCAGTGGGGTTCGATGTTTGCTGCGGCAAGTAAGACGCCGGTGGAGCCATCTGTGGGAAAGGAGGTCCATAAGGTGAGGACCCTATCCCTCGACCCATTCCTCTTCCCATTCCTCGGCCCATTCCCATCCCGCCACCCATGACGGGACCAGATGGGGGCGTGGGGGGAGGTGGGTGTCCACTTGACTCGGCTTCTTTGCATGCGTCTTCCAGCGAAGCCAGCTTGGCCTTGTCTTCAACCAGTTCATTCACGGCTTCTTTGACTGTCTCGGCTGAGGTCATGTATACCCCGATGCCGACTTGTGCAAAAAGTTGCATTGCATTGGCCCCCATCCCTCGAGTCACCACTGCATCCACGCCGCTGGATGCCAAGATTTCCGCTGGCGTTTTATCGTAACCGAAATGAGTTCCCCGGTTGTCAACGGTGCTTTCGCCGACTATTTTTCCGTCTTTGAGCTCGATTACCGTGAATACATCGCAACGACCAAAATGGGGCGAGATCGTCGAGTCGAGTCCGCCGCGTGCGTTTGATGGTATGGCTATTTTCATGGTTTCACATTCTATTCTTGGTTTGAGGCTTGTCACTTTTCGCTTTCCGATGGCTCGCCGCTCGGCCCTTGGATCGAGTCTCTCAGTTCTTTTATTCTCGCTTCCACCCCTCGGAGTTCCTCCTCAAGATCGGCTTTGTACGATTCCAGCATTTCGATTTCTTGTTCCGGTGTCGGTGGATGGGGAACGAACGGCGCAGGCGGGTAAAAAGGCGCTATAGGCTGTTGCATGGGTTGCTGCGCGGTTTGTGAAGACTGCTGCGGTGCTTGTGCATACGGAAGGTATGGTGGGTACATGTACCACCGCCCACATCTCCGACCTCTAGGCCACCACATATCCTCGACCTCCTTTCGTTTTTTTAGTATCCTTGGGGGTACTGCGGATAGGTTGCGGAGGGGTATCCATAGCTGGGATACTCATGCCCTGGATAGCCATAACTGGGGAAACCGTAGGTGCCCGGGTAGGCCCACCACCCTCTGGGGAGCCATGGGAAGCGGGCGCAGACATAGGGGTTGCCCCCCAATCCGAAACCTCTACCGAAACCTCTACCAAGACCTCTCCCGAAACCTCTACCGAAGCCGAACATCCAACCTGGTCTCTGCCAAGGTGGCAAATCGCTAAAGGGCCCTCTACCGGGCCATTGTCCAAAACCACTTCTTGCTCTCCAACCCATTTCGCTCACCGAATTATGTTCATTTGCACATAATATATAAAGCTTTCTAATAACTTTAATGACCACTGGAGTAATAGGTGGAAAGTCAAGATAAGGAGGTTCCAGATGGGCAGAGCTGAAATCAGGAAATCTCAGATGGCGCAAAAAGAAAAACCGAACTATGGGTATACTGCAATGAAATATTTTGTATACATGGGCGTGATTGGAGTCATCGGATTGTGCACGGCGCTTGTTGGAACTTTTCTAGATCCACCCTTGGGCATGCTGTTGATGATTGTTGGAATACCAATAGCTTTCGTTGGGCTTTGGATAGCAGCTTCGTATGTGGTCCTCTATAAATCGCTCTTCAAGGGGAAGCCACAGGAAAAAGTGTGGAAAAAAATCACTGGACTTTCGGATTTACAGGGGAGTGAAAAGATTCTGGATGTGGGCTGTGGCATGGGTAGGGCATCAATCCGTTTTGCAAAGCAACTGACTACAGGAAGAGTAATCGGTATAGACCTCTTCGGTGGTGTGAGTGGAACTTCACCCGAACCCGCGCGCAGGAATGCCAAGATCGAGGGAGTTGCCGACAAGGTGGAGTTCAAACACGGCAATATCCTCAACACCCGCTTCAAGAACAACACTTTTGACATTGTCAACGCTGGTTCTGTCCTTCACGAAATCCACAGTCAGGAAAATCAACAAAAAGCCATGCAGGAAATTTACCGCGTGCTTAAGCCAGGTGGAAAATTCGTCATGCTTGAAATTCTAAGGGCGCCAAAACTCTTCCTTATGGTACTCTTT
>Ga0315268_10005292_pt1 | contig 13906 bp, 13 predicted proteins | sample C1_top_MG_FD_204535 | JGI IMG/M metagenome (GOLD analysis project Ga0315268, IMG submission 204535) | Sediment microbial communities from Yellowstone Lake, YNP, Wyoming, USA - C1_top | ecosystem: Environmental > Aquatic > Freshwater > Lake > Sediment | place: USA: Wyoming | collected 2017-08-01 | reverse complement strand
CCCTTTCGCAAGAAGAAAGACCGCCGGTAGACCACCGGTTTGATAGGCCGCATGTGTAAGACAGTAATGTTCAGCTAAGCGGTACTAATGGTCGAGGGCTTGCACGTGATGCGGAGAAATCGAAGTTCAATGCGTTCTATTCAGTTTTTAGGGTATCAGACGATTGTTCTTTAGGACAATCGAAGATCACAGGATATATCCTGTACAAAAGTCTCTTGGTGATTTGTGCGGCGGGGATACGCCCGGTCCCATCCCGAACCCGGAAGCTAAGCCTGCCAGCGCCGATGGTACTTGGGGCACACGCCCCTGGGAGAGTAGGTCATCGCCAAGAGATTTTTGTTTAACAGATCAGGGCGACGCATGCGTCGCCCTCGTTTTATTTTTGGAGGTTGTCATGCTGAAACGAATCGCCGTCGTAGGAGTACGTGCGGGCAATGTGGTTCGCGCCACGCATTTCTATCGAGACACACTTGGCCTGGAAATATTACCGCATCATGCCGGGCCGCCGCATTTCAAAGTCGGCGACATGTTCCTGGCTGTGTTTGAACGTGGCGCATCAGACGGCAACTCGACAACGCCGCAGGTTGCCTTTGAGGTAGATGACATCGAAGCCGACATGGCGACACTGACTGCGCGTGGCATCGCGTTTGAAGGCGGCGTGCGCCAAGACGGCGATGCGCACTGGACTGCCTTTCGTGATTCGGAAGGCAACTTGCTCGAATTGCTCCAGTTCACCAGGACACTTTGGTGATTTGCGCTTTTTGTCCTATGATCGCTCAAACGGATTGCGCATGACCCGTTCGTTACGCTGGCGTACTTTGTTTGACCGCTGCGCGTAACTCGGCCAGCTCGCGAGTGATTTGGTCCAGTCGCTCGACGAGTTCTTGATGGCGCGTCACTTCCGGCTCCGGCTTCCTGGAGATGAACGCAATCGTGCCGCCCGGCTCAAGGATGGCACGCTCTACTTCATCGAGTGAGGCAAAGCCTTGCCTGTGCGCGGCGGCTTCCAGTTCGGCCAAGGTGATCACTTCTTTCTCGAGGCGATCCAGCTTGACCTGGCCGTTCGCAATCAACAGGTCTTCGTCTCCTTCGATTAGTTTTTCGATGTCCTTGTGTCCATAGACAAAACGCACCACAAGATAGTTGATCGTAAGCAGCGTCGCTGCGCCGATGATGCCGCCTGTGACCGAGTTGTCATTGCCGATGATGGCATTCTGCACTGTGTTGGAAAGCGTCAGCAATACGACTAGGTCGAACGGATTGAGTTGGGCCAGCTCGCGCTTGCCTGCCAGCCGCAAGCCGACGATCAAGAACACATAGACGATCACAGGCCGCAGCATCTTTTCCAGGATGGGCAGGCCGAGGTAAAACATATTGCTCCACATTTGTGCGTCCATACTGTTCTCCGTTGGGTGTCACGCCGAAGCGCCCGAATAGTAACGAATGCCAATTCGCCAGAACAGGCGTGATGCCACGAGCATCGCTATTGCCAGGACCACTGCGCCCAACAGTGTCTGCCAGGTGAGGCGACCTGCCAATGCCTGCGCCGGCACGGTCGTGGCGAACGCCACCGGCACAATAAAGGTCAGCGCAAAGCGCAACCACTGCGGGTAAAGACTCACCGGCCAGCGTCCGGCCTCGTACATGCTCTGAAAGATCACCAGGATGTTTTCTACTTTGACGAACCAGAACGAGCACGTGGCGAGGATGAGCCAGAAGCTATACACAATCATCCCGCCGGCAAGCAGCGCGATGGCGAAGGTGACTGCCTGACCAGGCCCAACGCTCTCTCCAAGCCGCACAAGCGCCACTGCCATTACACCAAATCCCAGGACGACGTCGGTCAGCTTCCAGATTTCGACTTGTTGGACGCTGACGAGCAGTTGTGAATCTTCCGGCTTGGTGAGCGTAAAATCCAGCGTGCCTTCGCGCACCGATTCGATCAGACGTTCCATGCTCGGTTGGATGATGAACTGGATTAATCCGCCGACGAGAAAATAGACGCCCACCAATGCCAAGAGTTCGTCTGGCCGCCAGCCGCCCAGACGATCGGTATACGAAAAAATCACGGCGAGCCCGCCCAGCGCTGTGATGAGGCTCAAAACAGACTGGAACAGTTGGACGAAAAAGTTGACGCGATAGGCCAGCTCGCTCATCACGCCGATGCGGAAAAAAACCCAGAGCAATCGCGCATAGTTCACGATCCCACCGCCGAATACCGGCGCACACCTGCGCGCCAGACAAATCTGAGCATCGTCAGACTCAGGCCCAGCCAGACGAGCTGCGCCGCAAATCCCATCAGCGCTTCAATCGGCGTCAATCGCCCGAGGATCAATTCGACCGGAAAGCTGACGGCCCATCGGAATGGCAGCAGCGCCGCCGCCGCTTGCAGCGGGACCGGGAACAATGCAAGCGGCGCGACCTGACCCGATAGGAACAACACAACCACATAGTACATCTGGTTGATCGCGCTGGTGCGTGTTGTCCAGAAGGCTGCCATCGCCAGCGTCCACTCGATCAGAAAGCGCACGACGAATGCCAGCAACAGGGCGGGGATGAACGCAGCGATTGCCCAGGGAACCAGGCGCAAAGTGGGATGGAAGACAAACGCCAGACCTGCCGCGATGGGAAGCATGAACGCGAATGTAATTAGCTTGGTCGAAACGTTGTCCGCAATGTCGGCGTGGATGGGATGGATGGGCCGCAGCAGCGCGAACGACAGGTCTCCGTGCCGGATGCGATAGTCGTACTCGAACATGATCCAAGTGAAAGTGGCATGATTGACCAGCATGAGAACGATAAAGTAAGCGACAAAGTCGCCTGTGGTGAAACTGCCCACACGCCCGCCACTCGCGCGGGCTACGGTGCTCCACACCACCAGATAGATCACCGGCTCCAATACGTGGCTGATCATCCAAATCGCCAACGCCGCACGGTATTGGACCTGGGAGGCCAATGTCGTCTTGAATTGCTGGACGTACACCTCCAATAGCGATCTCACGTCGCCTCCAGCGCAAAGACTTGTTCGATCACTTCTTCAATCGGCGGATCTTCGACGGTCAGGTCAATCACGGCCAAGTCGGCCAGCAGCCGTTCAGTAACGCGGGCCGTCTCAGCCTTGGGCACGCGCAGTGTCACATAGCCATCCTCGCACGTTACAACCACACCATAGCCATGAAGATCAGCCAGGCAATCTTCCAACTGCACCATAATGGTCTTGTGCGCCGTAAAGCGATGCACCAGCTCGCTCAGCTCGCCGTCGTAAAGAAGCTTGCCCTGATGGATGATGACCACACGGCGGCACAAAGCTTCCACGTCGGCCATGTAGTGGCTGGTCAGCAGAACAGTCGCGCCGTAGCGGCGATTGTATTCGCCAATGAAAGCGCGAATGCGCCGTTGCATGGTCACGTCGAGGCCGATGGTTGGTTCATCGAGGAAGAGCACTCGCGGGCGATGTAAGAGAGCGGCCGCAACCTCGCACTTCATGCGCTCGCCCAGTGAGAGATTGCGCACCGGCTTGTTGAGCAATGGGCCAAGTTCGAGCAAGTCACTCAGTTCATCGAGCGTGCTGCGATAGTCGGCTTGCGGCACACGGTAAATAGCGCGGTTGAGTTCGAACGAGTCAATCGCCGGAATATCCCAAACCAGTTGATTGCGTTGTCCCATGACGAGGGTGATCTGCCGCAAGAATGCTTTTTCGCGCTTGGACGGAACATGGCTCAACACACTGACTTCGCCAGCGGTCGGGTACAGTAAACCTGCAAGCATCTTGAGCGTTGTCGTCTTGCCGGCGCCGTTCGGGCCGAGAAAGCCCACCATCTCGCCCGGTGCGACATCGAACGTGAGGTCATCTACCGCTTTGACCTCTTCCGTCTGGCGGTGTACCAAGCTCTGTAGCGCGGCCAACACGCCGGCCCCGCGCTGGCTGATGACGTAGGTTTTGCAGAGATTACGAATGTGAAAAGAAGGTGACGTCAAAGTTGAACCCTCTAGAAATGATGCTATTTACGCAGGCTCTGGCTCCGTGATTATACCCCGATTGTTTAGTAGGGGCATCGAGGGCTCGGGAGGTCGTTTTTACTTTGGGGCAACCGCTGTCCGCAACGGCCATTCCACCCCAGAAGCCGGCTAACTTTGGATCCGCTCACTCACGTCAACATGGCTCGTTTTGCAGCCCCCCACATCCGAATCGCTTGTATTTACGGACGAAGCTTGTCCCCAACCCGAAACACTCTCACGGATTCTGCGCTCGCGGTGTGTGCGAGCGTTTTTGACAACAGCGGTGTGATTGTGGTAGCATAAGATCAACTTGCCACAGTCTTGTCATTCCAGGCGAGGCGAGGAGCACTTGCATCTGCGCTGTGCTTGGCGGAGCCAAGCATGCAGGTGTCTCTACCGCGTGAGAGGGATCCTTCGCTGCCCCTGTCCGCCGCAAAGCGGCGGGGGGCCGCCAGGCGTCGCTCAGGGTAACATCCATGAGAGGAGAACAACAATGGAACTGGTACTTGTCGCCATCGAGAAGCCCGAAGACACCAACTTTATCCTGGGACAATCGCACTTTATCAAGACTGTCGAAGATTTGCACGAGACGCTCGTGCAGGCCGTGCCGGGGTGCAAGTTCGGACTTGCATTCTGCGAAGCATCCGGCGCAGCGCTCGTTCGCGTCAGCGGCACCGATGCAGAAATGATCGAGCTGGCAAAAAAGAATGCGCTGGCGCTTTCCGCTGGACACTCTTTCATCATTTTTCTGGGCCAGGGGGTTTTTCCCGTCAACGTCCTCAATCAGATCAAGATGGTGCCCGAAGTCTGCCGCATCTTTTGCGCCACGGCCAATCCGACTCAGGTGATCCTCGCAGAGACAGAACAAGGGCGCGGGATTCTGGGCGTGATTGACGGCGTCAAGTGCAAAGGCATCGAGGACGAGTCCGGCGTGGCGTGGCGTATGGGACTGCTGCGCAAGTTCGGCTACAAGCTGGGGGCATGACCCAACTGCATTTCAGTTGCATACCATGACATTGCAGATTCTGATCATCCTGCTGCTCATCCTCGCCAATGGCATCTTGGCTATGTCCGAGATTGCCGTCATCTCGGCCAGAAAAGCACGGCTCGAAGAACGCGCCAGCAGGGGTGATGCCCAAGCGCGCGCCGCTCTCGAACTGGCGAACGCGCCTAACGAGTTTCTGTCGGCCATCCAGATTGGCATCACGCTGGTCGGCATCTTGGCCGGCGCGTTCGGCGGCGCGACGATTGCCGATGGGCTCGCCGCAGGTCTCCAGCGCATTCCGCTGATTGCGCCTTATCGTCAGGCGATCGCGGTCGGCGTTGTCGTCATGTGCATCACATTTCTTTCGCTCGTCTTCGGCGAGCTGACGCCCAAGCGATTGGCCTTGAGCGACCCTGAACGGATTGCTTCGGCAATGGCTCTACCCATGCAATGGTTTGCCAGGGTCGCTTCGCCCGTCGTTCGTCTGCTGACCATTTCGACTGATCTGGTGCTGCGAGTCCTAGGAGTGCGGCCTTCGACCGAGCCGCCTGTGACAGAAGAAGAGATTCAAGTGCTGATCGAGCAAGGCACTCGCGCTGGCGTGTTCGAGGAAGCCGAGCAGGACATGGTGGAAGGCGTCCTGCGGCTGGGCGACCGGCAGATCAGCACCATGATGACGCCCCGCACGGAAGTCGTCTGGTTCGACGTGGACGATCCGCCCGACGTCGTCAGGCGCAAGATCGCCGAAAGCGCACACTCGCGCTTCCCCGTCGCTCACAGCAGCCTCGATAACATCCTGGGCATCGTGCAAACCAAAGACCTCTTGATGCACAGCCTGACGGGTCAGCCGCTCGACCTGCGGACGCTCGCACAGCGTCCGCTGTTCGTGCCCGAGACCAAACCTGTGCTTGACGTGATCGAGTTGTTCCGCGAGACGCGCAACCACATCGCGCTGGTGATTGACGAGTATGGCAGTCTATTGGGTATGGTGACGATCAACGACATCCTTGAAGGGATCGTGGGCGACATGCCCGCAGTGGGTGAGCCGGCTCAGCCGTCCGCAATCCAGCGTGAAGATGGTTCGTGGCTGTTGGATGGGCTGATGCCAGTGGATGAATTTGAAGACTTGTTGCAGGTCGAGCTGCCGGAGGAATCTCGCGGGTTTTATCAGACGTTAGGCGGTTTTGTCATGGCGCAACTGGGACGCATTCCGTCCGCCGCCGATCACTTTGAGTGGAAACAATTGCGCTTCGAGGTGGTGGACATGGATGGTCACCGCGTGGACAAGGTGCTGGTTGCGCCGATTCGAGCAGAACTCGCGAGCGATTCATCTCAAGAAACAGGGACGCCACGCTAGCAGATGGCAGAAGCGGGCGCTCTAGTCTACCCGGATGATTCCACGACTAGCCACACAAAACGATAAGGCTCCAATACCAAGTCGTTCTTCAGGTTGATCGTCTCGCCACTCACCAAGTCCTCGAACGTGTAACCCAGACCGTGTACGCGGACATAGTTCGCCGCAATTTTCTGCTCGCTCTCGGCAAAGTTCGCCAGGACCAACACTCGCTTGCCCTCACATTGGCGCACGTATCCCAGGACTTGATCGTTGCCCGTGTTCATCACCTGCATATCGTTCCCGGCAAAAGCCGCTTGTGTCTTGCGTATCTCGATCAGTTGGCGCAGACGCCGATAGATGCGTCCCTCAAGTGTAGTTCCATCATTGCGACGGGCCAACTTGTCCCAGTCAGCGAAAGGACGATGCACCCAGCGGCTGTCGTCGGTCTTGGAGGCATCTTCTCGATAACCGTAATCGTTGAGCGTCCCCACCTCATCGCCCAAGTAGATCAACGGAATCCCGCCAACGGTGAGAATGACGCTATGGATCAGCGCGATGCGCCGGATGGCAAGTTCGACTTCGGTTTCCGTTTCCTCTTTGAGAGCTTTTTCGAGGCCTGCCAGCGAAGCGCAGCTCCCCGAGATGCGGCAATCGCCTGTCTTGGGATTTTCCTGGAAAGGCAGCCCGCGAGCGAAACTGCCGTGGAAGCGCCCCGTGTAAAAGGCGTTCAAGAATTGGCGGTGGTCGAAGCCGTTGATTCCGAGGCAGGCCGCATCCTCGTCGGAAAAGGTCCAGCCGATGTCGTCGTGACAACGCACATAGTTGACCCAGGCGCAGCCCGGCGGGATGCGGAATCGCTCGCGCAAAGCGAGGTTCAGCAAACGCACCTCGCGGGTCGCCAGCAAGTTCCACAGCAGCGCCATCAAGAGCGGATTGTATGAAATCTGGCATTCGTCGGGCCGAATGTAATTGACGACGTCATCCGGGTGAACGATGGCCTCAGACTTGAAGATCAGCGACGGAGCGGCGATGCGAGCCACCGCGTTGAACGCCTGGATGAGCATGTGAGCTTCGGGCAAATTCTCGCAGCCGGTGCCCAACTGCTTCCAGATGAACGCGACGGCATCGAGCCTCAACACCTCGACGCCGATGTTGGCCAACGCGAGCATCTCTGCCGCCATGCGGTTGAACACGGCGGGATTGGCATAGTTGAGATCCCACTGATAAGAATGAAAGGTGGTCCAGACCCACTGGTGCATCTGTGGGAAATAGGTAAAAGCGCCGGGGTGTTCGTCAGGGAAAATCTCGCGTAGATTTTGCTCATACGCGTCGGGCATCTGCCGGTCGGGAAAGATGCGGTAGAACTCTTGATATTCGACCGCGCCAGCTTTGGCTCGCCTCGCCCATTCATGTTCGTCGGACGTGTGATTAAAGACAAAATCGAGCGCCAGGCTGATGCCTTCATGACGCAGCTCGGCAGCCAGGTCGGTCAACTGTTCCATCGTGCCCAGCTTGGGGTTGACCTCGCGATAGGAGCTGACCGCATAGCCGCCGTCATTTTCCGGCTCGGGGGCCTTGAACAGCGGCATCAGATGCAGATAGGTCAAGCCGAGTTCTTTGAAATACGGAATCTTGGCGCGGACACCGGTCAGGTCTCCGGCGAACAGTTCCACATAGCAAACGCCGCCAAGCATCTGGCTGGACTGAAACCATAATGGATCAGCTTCGCGAGCCGCGTCGAGCGATTTCATCTCGTCGGGGCGGTCAATCCAGGCCTGAGCCATGATGGCGGTCAGCTCTTCCAGGTAATAAAAGAAGTCGTATTGGGTCCCGTAAAGGTGCACGAGCAATCGAAACAGCCGAGAAAAGTTTGCTTCCAGCCGGCGCGTAAAAGTTCGCCACTGGTCCGGGGCGCTTGCAGCAAAAGCTGCAAAGCGCGCGTCGAGTCTTGGGCGCAGGCGCCGCAGGGAACGTTCGGCATGGCGTTCCAGCCATTGTGTATCCGGCATGAGCCACCTCGTCACTGGTATGCTTGCAAGAATTTCTCTACCTGCCCGGCAGTGGGCAAAGCTGGAATCGCGCCGCGCTCGGTCGTGGTGATGGCCCCGACGGCATTGGCGTATCGGCAGATCTCGCGCAAGAGATTTTCATCTTGATCGGCTTGGGGATGTTCATATAGGCCCTTGAGCAAACCAGCCACGAAACCATCCCCAGCGCCCGTCGTGTCCACCGACTCGACAGCAAAGCCCGGCACTTGACCGCAAAAGCGTGACGTGACATACCGGCACCCTCGCTTGCCGCAGGTGACGACGAGTAAACGCAGGGCAGGCTGCCAAAGTGTGCGCGCGGCTACTTCAAAACCTCGAAGGTCTTCAAGACCTTCGAGGTCTTTATTCGTCAAGAATGCCAATTCCTCTTCGCTGACCTTGATGATGTGCGCCAGCGGCCAGCCGAGCATCATGCCGGCCTTGGCCGCTTCGGGGCTCGGCCACAGATTGAGGCGCAGGTTGGGATCATACGAAATCTGCAATCCGGCGGACTGGGCGGCGCGAATCGCGTGCAGCGTGGCGCTGCGCGAAGGCTCGGTGATCAGGCTGATGGAGCCAAAATGGAACGCTTTGGCTGCGCGGATGTACTCGACGTCCACTTCTCCGGGCGAATACATCAATAGCATGTCTTTGTCGAGATGCCGATAAAAAATGAATTCGCGTTCGCCGTCGGCGCGCAGCGATACAAACGCCAGCGTCGTGCGCGCCTCGCGCGTAAAGCGGAGCGCCGAGATGTCCACGCCCGTCTGTTCGAGTGCCTGGGCCAAAAAGTGCCCAAAGGCATCTTCGCCCACTTTGCCCATAAAGCCCGTGGGGACGCCGAACTTAGCCAGGCCAGCGGCAACATTGGCGGTTGCGCCACCTGCCGCCTTTTTAAAAGCCGGGGCTTCAATCAATGTGACGCCCGTAACGGTCGGCACAAAGTCAATCAGCAACTCGCCGAGGGTAACGATGTCCGGCATCTGGTCGCCCCCTTTCTGGACGTCGATTACGGCATTCGCCCGTAGATCGTGGTCAGTTCCAACAGCCTCGCGGCGACCTCATCCGTCAAACTGTTGGGCAAGACACGGCAGCACCAGTTGGGCGGGCCAACCGTGCTGGGCGTGTTCATCCGCGCCGCGTGTCCCAGGCTCAACAAGTCTTGAACGGTGGTGATGGCCGTGTTGGCCACCGAAGCCCACCCCAGCCGGATCAAATCCCAGGCAATGTCTGCGCCTTCGGCGTTCAGATACTTGCGGGCGCGCTCTCGCTCCGCTTCTGTCGAAGTGACCTGGTACCAGCCGACGGTTGTGTCGTTGTCGTGAGTTCCGGTGTACACCACGCAGTCACGAGCGAGGTTGTAGGGCAGGAAAGGATCGGTCGGCCCGCCATCGAAAGCGAACTGGAGCACCTTCATGCCGGGATACCCGAACTCGGCCTGCAAAGCGTCCACGCCGGCGCGCGATTCGGCGTCGAAATCGCCCAGGTCTTCAGCGATGATCGCAACGTCTCCCAGCGCATCAGTCACGGCGCGAAACAGATTGGCGCCGGGTCCATATACCCAGCGACCGTGGATCGCGGTAGTTTCTCCCGCTGGAACCTCCCAATAGTTGTAAAAGCCCCGAAAGTGATCAATGCGCGCCACGTCGGCCTGCATAAAGATCATGCGGAAACGGGCGATCCACCAGGCATACCCGTTCTGGGTCATAACGTCCCATCGGTAGAGCGGATTGCCCCACAGTTGCCCCGTCTCGCTGAAATAATCAGGCGGCACACCGGCGACAACAGTCGGTTTGAGACTCTCGTCAAAATGGAACAGATGAGTATTGACCCACACATCGGCGCTATCGCCGGAGACAAAGATGGGAATGTCGCCAATGATGCGGATGCCGCGCTCGTTGGCGTAACGTTTGACAGCCAGCCATTGCTCGAAGAACTGCCACTGTCGCCACTTGCAGTTTTCAATGGAGTCGGCCAACGATCTTTTCCAGTGGGCCAGCGCCGCCGGCTCCCGCCTGGCAACCTGCGGCTCCCACTCGTGCCAGGGGCGAAGTTGGTGCGCCTCTTTCAACGCCATGAACAGAGCAAAATCATCCAGCCAAAAAGATTGCTCGGCGCAAAAGCGGGCAAAGGCGGCGCGCTGGTTGGCAGCGGCCTTGACTCGAAAGTTGGCAAAGGCGTGATCCAGCAAGTCCGACTTGGCGCGAATGACCGGCCCGAAATCTACTCTATCGTCGGGGAAAGCAGGTATGCGCCTGGCATCCAGATCATCGCCCGAGAGATAACCAGACTCGACCAGCTTTTCGGGACTGATCAGCATGGGGTTGCCCGCAAACGCGGAAAGGCCCTGGTAGGGCGAATCGGCATAGCCGGTGGGGCTGAGCGGAAGCACCTGCCAGTAGGCTTGGCCGGCGGCGACCAAAAAATCTATGAACCGGTAGGTTGAATCACCCAGATCGCCAATGCCGAACCGGCCCGGCAGTGACGTGGGATGCAGCAGAATGCCACTACGACGTGGAAATTCCATCGGCAATCCTTATCTGGCCTCAAGGGCCGAGTCTTAGCCAGGCATACTCGTAGGGCTGCAACGTGAGTGCATACGCAGCGTCAGACACATTGGAAAACACACGGTCGGAGAGCAGATCGCTCACGCCCATGCTCCTCCAGCGGCGCAAATCCAACTGGATCGGCTGCGGCTGCGAGGACAGATTGTTCACCGCCAAGATCGTTTCCGTGCGACAAGTGCGCAGCACCGCCAGAACTGAACTGGTTCCAGTCTCCAGAAACTCGTAATCCCCATGGCTAAAGGCACGCTGTCCTTTGCGCACAGACAGCAGCCTGCGCAAGGTATGCCAGAGCGAGCCTGCATCGGCGCGCTGAGCCGCCACGTTCACGCGCCGGTAGCCGAAACGCTCGTCGTCAATCAGCGGCGCGTAAAGTGACGCGGGAGAAGCTGTTGAGAAGCCTGCATTCGATCCAGCGTCCCATTGCATGGGCGTGCGTACTCCACCGCGATCCTCCAGCCAGATGTTATCGCCCATGCCGATCTCGTCTCCATAGTAGAGAAAGGGCGAACCGGGCAAGGCGAACAGGATGGCATTTGCCAGCTCAATTTTGCGGCGATCCCCATCGAGCAGCGGAGCGAGGCGGCGGCGAATGCCCAGGTTGAGTCGCATGCGTAGCTCAGGCGCGTAATAGTTCCACATAAACTCGCGCTCGTCCGGCGTGACCATCTCTAGCGTCAGTTCGTCGTGGCAACGGAGAAAAGTGCCCCACTGACAAATGCTCGGCAGAGCAGGCGTGCGGGCCATAATCGCTTCGATGGGCGCACGATCCGCTTTCGCCAACGCCATAAAGATGCGCGGCATCAACGGAAAGTGAAAGTTCATGTGGAATTCATCGCCGTCGCCAAAGTAAGGGCGGACATCTTCCGGCCATTGATTCGCTTCCGATAGCAGCAGCGTGCCTGGCGCGTAAGCCTCTACAAACGCGCGCAAGCGTTTGAGATAGGCGTGAGTCTCCGGCAGGTTTTCGCAGTTCGTGCCTTCGCGCTCGTAAAGATACGGCGGCGCATCCACGCGGATGCCATCCACGCCCTGATCAATCCAGAACTGGACGATGCGCAGCATCGCGCGTTGAACTTCAGGGTTGTCATAGTTCAGATCGGGTTGGTGGTAAAAGAACCGATGCCAGTAGTACGCGCCCCGCACCGGGTCGAAAGTCCAGTTCGATGGCTCGGAATCCACAAAGATGATGCGTGCGTCGGCGTAGCGAGCGTCCGTATCGCTCCACACATACCAGTCACGATACCTGGCGTGCTCAGGGTGATGAGGATCGCGCGCCGCCTGAAACCACGGGTGCTGATCTGAGGTATGATTCGGAATCAGCTCGACGACAATGCGCAGTCCTCGCCGATGAGCCTCGGCAACCAGTGCTCGAAAATCTTGCAACGTGCCATAGTCGGGATGGACGCCAAAATAGTCACTGACGTCATAGCCGTGATCGCGCAATGGCGACGGGGCGATGGGCAACAACCACACGGCGTCAACACCCAGCTCCTGGAGATAGTCCAACTTGGACATCAGTCCGGGCAGATCGCCGATCCCATCGCCGTTGCTGTCGCCAAAGGCTCGGACAAAGACTTCATAAAAGACAGCGTCTTTGTACCAATCCTGGCTCATGAACTCCCTCGGCAGTTTTACCTGGCGTCATCCTGAGCGGATCGCTTTAGCCTTCGCCCGAAGCGCTCCACTCAGGTGACGGGTTTGAAATTTGAGATTTGCATCAGCCTTTGACCGATCCCGCCAGCAGGCCGCGCACAAAGAAGCGTTGCAGCGAAAAGAATACGACGAGCGGCAGGATCATCGAGACGAACGCGCCGGCGGTCAGCAGGTGCCAGTCGTTGCCGCGCGAGCCGACCATCTCGGCGATGCGCATCGTGAGCACCTGGACATCCGGTTTGGCGCCGATAAAGATCAACGCCACCAGGTAATCGTTCCAGACCCACAGGAACTGGAAGATGGCAAAGGACGCCAGGGCTGGCACGGACAGCGGCAAGATCAGTTGGCCAAAGATCGTAAAGTGCGATGCGCCGTCAATGAAGGCCGACTCCAGGATGTCCCTGGGCAGCGAGCTGATATAGTTGTACAACAGGTAGGTCGCCAGCGGCAGGCCAAAGCCCGTGTGCGCCAGCCAGACGCCCAGGAACGTGCCATTCAAGTTCAGCCCGACATAGTCCCGCAAGATGGGCACCAGGGCGATCTGCAATGGCACCACCAACAGCGCCACGACCATGATGAAGAGCGTTCTGCGGCCGGGAAAGCTCATCCACGCAAAGCCGTAGGCAGCAAAGGCCGCGATCAGGATGGGAATCACCGTGGCCGGTATGGTGACGATCAGGCTGTTCAGGAAATACCCGCTAAAGTTATCGCCCTGTTCGGTCACGACCGTGCCATCGGGCTGTTTGATCTGAAACGTCTTGCCGCCCAGTACCTGCTGATAGTTGTCCAGCGTTAATTTGTAGCCCGCGATCCACTGTTGCTGCTGGACCTCGAGCTTGCCCAGGCGTTTGTTGCCGATCCAGATCAGGCGCTGCTTGCCATCCGGCGTTGTCACACCGGCGCGGAATTGTTCAAAGGTTCCCTGAGCGCCCCGAATGTCCATGACACCGTCGCGGTTCAGGTCTGCCGGTATCTCGAACTCTTCGACTTTGACAAATTTCTGGTGCGGAAAAAAGCTCCACCAGCCGGAGGTCTGGATATCAAAGCGTGTACGAAAGGACGAAACAAGCAGGCCAATGGTCGGGATGGTCCAGGCGAGCACCAGCAAAGCCAATGCTCCGTTGACAAGGATATCCGACATCCGCAGACGAGTCTTTTCTTTTGCTTTAGTGGTTCTCATTTGAACGCCTCCCGTTCGCGGAACCCACGCAGGTTGTAGACCATCACGGGGATGACGGCAATAAACAGCACGATGGCAATAGCCGAGCCGTAACCCGAGTTCTGCGCCGTAAAGTATTCCCGGTAGAACTGGGTGGCAATCACCTGCGTGCTGAACTGT
>Ga0315268_10005289_pt1 | contig 13908 bp, 21 predicted proteins | sample C1_top_MG_FD_204535 | JGI IMG/M metagenome (GOLD analysis project Ga0315268, IMG submission 204535) | Sediment microbial communities from Yellowstone Lake, YNP, Wyoming, USA - C1_top | ecosystem: Environmental > Aquatic > Freshwater > Lake > Sediment | place: USA: Wyoming | collected 2017-08-01 | reverse complement strand
CATTTTTCTCTATTCCCTCAAGGCGGGGGATGTACATTTAACTGTGGTGTTCCCTGTTCCACTTCTGAAGGCTCTATTCGTCTTTCCTTCTAACGGTTTTAGACGGGTCAGCGTTAATCCAAAGTAGGATTGCTTCTTCGACAGCTTCCGAGATGTTGCCTTTTTTCATGCCTTTACGCCTGAATACTTCTTCTTTGAATCGCTTCTCCTTTTCTTGTGCTAGATACACGTCGATTCGCGTCTTACCCCTAGCTACACTCGGAGACACGCATGTCATCCTCCGACAGTGTGCATGGTCATTACCACTTATATCCTTTACCCCTTTACCACCAACCTTATCCGTATCGTGCTACATATTGGTGGTTAAGTGGTAAACCACCATGACAAGGGAAGAACGTGGAAAGATTATCGCCGAGAAACCTAACCAGATTATGCGTTTGGATGAACGGTTCTACAAGGTTAACTCGCAAAGCGGTCACGGAATGTACAATGTCATCAAGAGGAAAGAGAGTACGGGTTGGTTGCGTGATTGCCCCGACTTTGTTCATCGCCATGTTCAGTGTAAGCATGTTTGGGCTGTTCAAATCAGTCTAACCGTTAGGAAAGAAGTTGAGGCTAGAGTAATCGAACCAATAACCGATGTTCATGCTTGCATCTTCTGCAAATCTGAGCAGATCATCAAGTGGGGAGTCCGACACAACAAGTATGGTGACATTCAGAAGTTCTCCTGCAAGTCATGCGGGAAATTCTTCACAGTCAATTTTGGATTCGAGAAGATGAAGCATAACCCACAGGGCATTACAGCCGCTATGCAACTCTACTTTAGCGGAGAGAGTCTACGGAACACCGCTAGATCGCTACGCCTGATTGGAGCGCAAGTCAGCCATCAGACAATCTACCGATGGATAGCCAAGTACACTGAGCTTATGCAGAAGTATCTAGACAAGATAACCCCACAAGTCGGTGATACTTGGGCGACTGACGAATTATTCCTCAAGGTCAAGGGGAACATGAAGTACCTCTACGCCATGATGGACGAGCAAACCCGATTCTGGATAGCGCAGGAAGTCGCAGACACCAAATACACCGCCGATGCTAGACCACTATTCCAACTTGCCAAGCAAATTGCAGGGAAAGCTCCTAGAACTCTAGTGTCGGATGGCGCGGCAAACTTCCACGAAGCATACAATCAAGAGTTCCGCACATTGAAATTGGAGACTAGAACGGAGCATATACGACACATCAGGCTACAAGGAGATCATAACAACAACCGCATGGAGCGCATGAATGGGGAAATCAGAGACAGGGAGAAAGTAATGCGTGGATTGGAACGCAAAGACAGCCCGATTTTGACGGGCTATCAACTGTTCCACAACTACATACGGCCACACATAAGCTTAGACGGTAGAACTCCAGCAGAAATGGCGGGAATCACTGTAGGGGGCAATGACAAATGGCTCACACTAATTCAAAACGCGACAAAAGGAAAAAGAGACCGAAACGCAATCCGCGAATGAAAGTTGCTCAGAATGCGATGCGGGATTTTGCGATCGCTCTACTTGGAGCTTTGGCAGCTATCGCTATGAACCAAGTTTTGAACACATCATCCGTTCCAGATTTTCTTTATCGCATGATTGTGTCTTTGTTAATTATTCTCATTATGGCATTGGCTTTCAATTTCATTTTCTTGAGATTCTCTGCCCAAGAGAAAAGAACCTAGCTACCAACTGGTTTGTTACAGGCCATTGAACCAACCGTGAAGGTGACGTTACCTTACGTAACAAGCTTTATATGGAACTGTTACTAGTGGTAACAGTTCAGCCTTCAAAGAGGTGAATTGAGAAAATGTCTGACGAATTCCTTCCCGACTGGTTTAGGTCGCGTCGAGGACGGCGATTCGCGTCGCCCTTTGGTTGGATGGATAAGTGGTTCAGTGACTTCGATGACATGTTCGAACGCATGTTCCAGGACATGGCCAAGGACATGCCGAAGGACATGATACGCGAGAAGAAGCTACCAGACGGATCAACAATCCGCCAGTTCGGACCCTTCATGTACGGCTACTCGATGTCTGTCGGACCAGACGGAAAACCGATCATCCAAGAATTCGGCAACGTCAAACCCTCCAGACGCCCAGGCATGTTCGGCATGGAACAACCAGCACTCGAACCGATGGACTCACGAGAACCCCTCGTCGATGTCATCAACGAGCCCGAACAGGTCCGCGTCCTAGCGGAATTGCCGGGCGTAGAGAAATCCGACATTCGCACCACAATCAGCGAAGAGTCGCTAACCATCAAGGTGGAGACCCCCGCGCGCAAATACTACAAGGAAGTAGAACTCCCAGCGGGCGTTGACCCCGACAGCTCAAAGGCGAGCTACAACAACGGCGTCCTAGAGATCGTCCTCCGCAAGCTGAAACCGAGACCACGGGGAAGAGAGATCAGGATCGACTAGTCAACCCACGAAATTCCTTTGGCGTTGAATGTAGTGGCCCACTACTACATTCACCGATTTTTCTTTCCACTTCCGAATCAAGCTGCCGAATCAGAGATCAGCTGTCTGAGTCTTTCGTGTTCCTGTACGCTCTCCGTTGCAGGTAGAAAGGCCGCGTACTTTGCGCCAGCCGACGCCAGTTTCGTCAATCGATCTTGAAAATCGTGTTCATCGCAAAGGGCCAGAGCTTGAAGCGCGTCATTCAGAATCCCTCTTGCACTTTCGTCAATCCGTTGACCTTCGCTGATTTGGGCTCTGATATCGTTGGTTCTAATTCCGATCTTGCGAAGCGATTCTCTCACCCACCTTCTGCGAAGAGCGTATAGCCCTAGCAAGCGGATGCGGTCTTCATTCGTAGCCGAAGACAGAAGATAGGGGCAGTAGACCCCTATCCCATTGTCGACCGTGGACTTCAGTTCTGAGATTCGGCTCTGAATCGATCCGTCCAGAAGCATGAAAGGAATGGCGTCATACCTGCTGGCAAGTTCACTCGTCAGCTCAGACTGGCCCTCAGCACCAATGAAGACAGGGGCTGCTTCAACGCGGTCTTTTGCACCCTTGACAAGGTCGACCAATCGTGATTGCGTGTCCAGTTGCTTTTCTTCCGGTGCAAGATAAGCAGGGTTGCCGGCGACGAAGCAGAACCCTGCGTTCTCATGCTGAGCAATCACTTCAGACGCCTCGTCAAGAACTTCAAAGGCTACTGAATGCCGCGCATTTACTGTGAATATCGTCGTGAGATCGATGGCGCGCTCTTCGCAGTAGGTCAGGAGTCTATCGATCTCGCTTGCGTGCGGGTAGTCGTGTACCCATTCAGCGTCGATAAAGTGGAAGTCGAAGTTGCTCTTGATGCAAAACTCCGCGCTCTGAAGCGTTCCGTCCCTCTGATCGAGAACGCTGGGTCCGTATCTGCTGCGTTTCGTGGCTTTGCCGATCTGGAAGAAGATGCCCCCTATGCACTCGAACTACCTCCAAGCATCCGTCGGATCGGCTCAGTTCTCACTGACAGAAATCCGCATGCGCTGTTATGGAAGGCAATACCTTCTCATCGAGCCAAACCTAGCCCCACTAGCCCGCATAGATGCCAAATTAACTTTACTAAGAAATCCGACGATCCAAGAGGAAACTTTGAGAAAAAGGAGGGGTTGAAAGAGATGCTCGCAGGTAGACGACTCTCTACTGCTTTGTCTTCAGAGCGAAGGATCCGCCCACACCGACTAGACCGATGAGCATTGTTATTCCACCAGTAGTAGCCATCGCTTGACCATGCGGTGCCCAAACTGCGTAGAGCGGATTACCCGGCGCGTCGAGTATGAAGACTATTCCAAGGACGAGGCTCAGGACTGCAACGGCAAGGGTCAGTTTGTTGACTTTCTTGTAGAGGCCCAAGCCTACTAATCCGAAGATGATGGCGAGGGCTCCCCCGACGTAGTGTGAGGTGGGGTGCATGGGACCGCCTTGGAAGAGGAAGCCAGCTCCTGGCGCGGCTGCGGCTGGCGCGAATCCGTAGATTACAATGCCCGCGACTAGCACTAGTATGCCGACGATCAAGTCATTTTTCGAGACCATTTTTGATCTGAGTCCGCAAGCCCGGTTTCCGCTTATTTAAGCCGATTCCAAAATCGACCAGCGGACTCGCCTCGACCTCGCTCCGTCCTCTCTTGCTGCACGGAGGTGCGACGGATTGCCGCCATGGCTTTATAGTTGCTATGTAACCAGCGTTACAGCTCACACAAATCTCCAGAGAATGAACTCTGATGGACAAAAACGTGAAGTCCGCCGTCCAGAGCGGCCTATACGTGATCGAGAGAAACCTGAACATCATATTGCACAAACTAGGGGAGGAAGATGATTTCTCCGTAATGCACTCAACTGTCAACGATGTGGATCCTAATTTTGCAGCAAGAATACGAGCCGTCATTGGTTCCATGTTTGACGACATTGAACTCCTCAAGAGGACGTTTGAACTTCAAAATCATCAGGAGTCTGCAAGGTGGGCCATACGGTCTCATCTCTCAGAGATCTGGACCGTCTTAGAGGAATGTAAACCTGAACGGCTGGACGGTTACGGACAACTCGCAGAGGAGGAATCCCATTTGCTAGAAATTCACGTTAACCGGCTTCTAGAGAATGTCTCCCGAATGCGGGAAGAGCTAAGGTGAGCCGAGCAGCGTGTCACCGTTGCAAACTACGGGCGTCTCAGATGTAACGACCGTTGCGGTTATCTCTGATTAACACTTCTCCACGGTTCCGAACAACTATGTTGGCAAAGCTAAGAGTCAAAGAAATCAGTGCGGCAAGAGCGTTGAATTGCCTGAAAGGCTGATCCCAATGAGGCTCGAGCCGGTCATGGAGAAGACATTTCCGATAGTGCTTGCCGCCCACTGTGTTCACTGGTAGATTTCTCTTCTACTACCTTGAGCGCGACGAACATCCGTACACAGATCCTGTAAACACTGAGCAATATCCTGCGAGTCCATGGATTCTTGCATTTTCAAAATGACCTGCACGATTTTCTCCTGTCGATCAAGCTGCAGGTGATAGGCGAAGGCGAGTAGCCTTGGTAGACCTTTATCATACGGCATTGATAGCGATTGCAATAGTGACAGCTGGGATACTTGGCCTCAGGACAAGAGTTTCGTCATGATCTTCGAGGTGATGGCGGGCCTAGTCTTGGCGAATTTAACTGGAGTGAGCCTGTCTGCTTGGTTTGACTTTCTCGGTACCTTTGGCGGTTTGATCCTCACGTTCCTTGCTGGGGTTGAGGTCAAGTTCGTTCTTCTGGGGAGCAAGGCCAAAAGAGAGCCTCATGAATGGAAGCCTTCATTGCACCTCCTTTGGGGACAATTGGCTTCCTAACACTCATGACTTCGCGGAGTCAAAGGAGCCCTTGCCACAGCCATTCTGGGCAGCGTGTCGGAGAAAGTCGCACACAGTTCTAAACGGTCGGTCATAATCGTGAAGAAAGCCGGACCTGCTTGAGTCGAGCGCCCAGACGCTCGGCAGGGGTTTCAGCAACCCTTCGTGGTTGAGCTCGTTCAGAGAAATTGAGCAGCGAGCTTCGACACCGCTTAAGCAACAGGCGAGTTCTACGTTCGCCAGCGGATCCAATGAAATCCTTCGCCTCAATTTTCGAGGACCAGCGTTCCAAGCCATCAAGGGCTTCCTCAAGTTCAATTACCTCGGTTTGAGTCACGTTGCCTGTGCTTAAATTCCTCTTGATTTCTTGGAGAAACTCCTCGCACTCCTCGGCGAGCTCACGATATTCTCGACCGATCTCCTCTTTGAAAAGAGTTAGCAGAGTATGCAGGTATGCGGGCGATGTGGCTTTGGCCTCGAGCACCATCCTCGGCCCATAATCCTTCAAATTGGCGGCCAAGGATTGCAGACGCTCACGTGTTTCCGGCGTATCAGGCAGGACACAGAACGACATCTGAGGATAGAGCGCTCCTAGGCTTTTCAATTGCCTCCAAGTTCGCACTCTAATTCTGGATGGCTCCTCGGGAACATCATATCCGAACAGAAGCCAACCTTGAGCCTTGTTACGAACCAACATTTTCACTTCCTTCGATCGAAACTTATCGCTATTATTGAAGGAATGGGTTGCAAAGCCGCGAGCGCTGAACCTATGACTGAAATCACGGCTGAAGTTGTGGGCTCATTTCGCTAACGGTGACTCATTCAAAGGGAAAGTCCGCCAGCTTGGACTGAAACCAACCAGCTAAAGACTATCCGGCTGCCCATGATTGTCGAAGGGACGATCTTCTCGTCGCTCGGCAAACAGGTATCTATTCAGCAATTCATGGAATCTGCCTCCCATGCCGAGGCCGCACAGGTTGATCGTGAGCGATTTGTTCTGCGAATAAAGGTCAAAGTATCGAAAGCGAAGTGATGAGGCCGTTATGTTCACTTTGGCAAAATGCGGAGCCAGTTTGTCGCGCTCCCTGAGCAGCTCGTCGCGCTCTTGAAGTAAGCCAAGAAGTCGTTCTTCGAATGTTCCTGGGTCTTGAATCTTGGTGCCCTCCATTAGAGCCTCGATTAGGATATTGTCAAGATCAGACTCCCTTCGCTTGGCTATGGAATGAAGCCGTTGCAAGTCGTCTTTGCAGGGAACAAAAGTAACTGTCTTACGTGTGAGGCCCGCAGCCATCTCTTTAACCGTCCGCAACGAAGTCTTCACTCTTGGCGGTTCACAGCTTGCGCGTTAGTTGGACCGTCTCCGCCCTTCGCGATGAGCCTCTCCATTAGTTCTCTGTCTTGTTTTGCCTGCTTGATTGACGTCGTAAGCCACTTGATGTCGTTCTCGATCTGAGGCGTCGCTTCTTTCATGAAATTGACTCGCTGCGACAGGAACGCGTTCTCTCTCTGAAGTTCTTGGGTTTCCAAGAATATTCTGCCCGCGTGAAGAGCGTCAGCCAGCTCGTCTTCAAACCCTCTGAGCTTGGAACGAGCCTTTCTGGATAGCATCCGCTTCAAACGGCGTGGGATCGCGATTGTCACCGACTGCAAATGCCCCACATCTGTGTCCACGATTTTCATCTTGCTATAGATCTCTATAGCTCATAAGTGTAACGCTCGTTACACGCAACTGGCAGAAGATTCCCGCCCTACGCGCGGCTAATCTCTAGGTGCTACCATTGCGTTTGCGACGTTGCCGGATGATGGTCGCATCGATCACGCATTTTCGTCCTGAGTGTTGGGCGCAGGTCGGGGAGGGGACTAGGGGGTGCAGATGCGGATATGAAGTTCGCTCATCAAATTGCTATATGAGGATAAACTGCTATTGGCGCTAGATCATCCTATTTCGGATGGTAGCATGGTAGCAATTCAAGTGCTTGGACGGTTGCGCAGCAAGCGAGCGCTGCGTCGGTTCGAGGAATTCCTGAAAACCGAAGAGGATGTCTTTTGTCCTCAGGCGAATCCTTCGCGCATTATCAGAAATGGATCTTCCAGGGAGCAGAGAGATGTTGCGGGATGCTATCAACCACCGCTACAGGCTCGTTCGTGACTTGGCGAAGAGACTAGTCCTAGTACTCGGGAGGGTGACAAAGAGCCAGATGCTCATACTACCGCGCGGGGTCACGAAAAATGATCGCCTTGGATTGTGAGAAGACTTCCACGCTGCTGGCGTAGGACTAGTGAAATAGCGACTGGAATAACTCGTAGAGACAGCAGACTTTCTTGGTTGGGCACACAAGCGATTCAGCCAATTCCATGCTTCCTGACAAGTGCTGCGTCCAGAGGTGGAAAATCGCCAGCGCCTAATGGATACGACCCAATGACTGTAATTGAGTCGCCAACTTTCAGCTCCCGACTCTGCGTTGCGTTAAGAACCACGTTTCGATAACCAAAGCTGTTCCGAAGGTAAATCCAGACCTCGCCTGGTTCGCCTTCTTCCAAACTTTCAATCGTTCCCTCGGTCTTCACGTACTTCCTACTGAGCGACCATCTCAGTTCAGAAGCGATGGAGCGTGAATCTAGGCCTGCCAGCTTCTGCCGTCCATCACCCTGCATCCTAAAGACCTCGCTGCCGTACAGCAAAAGGTTCGGAATGCGGATCGGCGTGTAGTATACTTGGAAGTTGAGGTCTAGAAGCACTTCTGTTATTTGCAAACTCAATTCAGGTTGAAGAATAGCTAGTTGGCCAGAGATTGCCGCCTTCTTCAGGTCAGTTCTGGAGTTGATTAGTTTTGCGAAATTCTTCGGTAATGAACCATTTTCTCCGATCAGCAGCCACAAGGTCTTGACGGGTTCCAATGTCACGTTATGTGCCGCCGAGCCTGTCTAGCTAATTCTGATAGGCGTGATTCAGGTCGTCGCAGGTGTTGTTTGACTACCGTATTGCAGTCCGAAGCCACTTCGCTAGGACTTCGAAGACGGTTTCGTCTTCCCCTAGAAGTTCCCTTAGCTTCATAAAGACCCCGTCAATATCGTATTTCACTCTTCCAAAGGTGACTTGTCTCGTTTTCGTGTCGAGTATCGCATAGGATGCTCTCGGGTCGCCATCGGCGGGGAATCCGACACTACCAGGGTTGACAACCCAGACGTTCCCCTTCTTCACTTCATAAGGCACGTGTGTATGCCCTACTAGCATAAGGTCTGCGCCGTTCATCTCAAAACGTTCAGCCTCGGCCTTTTCGACATACTTGTAGAGTACGTCGGCGGGTGCAGCATGAAGTGCTCGAATCTTCAATCCGTCGCATTCAAAATCCAATTTACGATCGATCTTTCCAAGAAGATCCAAAGACTTGTGTGTCATCAGCTTCAAAGTTATCCGATCGCGGGTTGCCACAGATGCGGAGTGAGTCGCAGGGCTCGACCGACAGTCTACTCCGTAGGCCGCCGCGGCATCGTGATTCCCGAGCACTCTCTTGGCTTGGATGTATCGTAGGAGGTCAAAGACTTCGGATGGATTCGGTCCGTAGTCAACTGCGTCCCCCATGAAGGCAACTTCGTCGAAGCTCGTGTGATTAAGTACTTCTTCCAATGCCTCTATGTTGGCGTGCACATCAGAAATCAGCAATATCTTCATGGCAATTGCCTCTGCAAATGTCACCGTCCGCTCCGAACTCGGACACGTATTAAAATGTAACGCCCGTTACATGAATATCCCTTAGCCGACAATGTGAGTTTGCCTGACTCTTTGAGTCTGGGACGCGTGTAGATCGGTCCATGTAATTCGTAGACGGAAAGAATAACTGCGGGGTGTGCACCGAAAACCAGTGATTGAAGGTGTGTTGATTGGCAAAGTTCAATCTAAGACGGGTCGTTCTAGATGTTGTTAAGCCGACAGGAGCATCTGCGCTTCCTTCCATTGCCGAAGCGGTGGGAAACGTCACAGGTGTAAGCTCGGTCAACATTACAGTTGAAGAAGTGGATTCTAAAACCGAGGGACTACTTGTTACGGTCGAAGGATCGGGGATTGACTTCACCGAGCTGAACGAGGCAATAAGTCGATCTGGCGCTGTCGTGCATAGCGTTGATCAGGTGGTGAGCGGCGACAAGATAATCGACAGCGTGCCAGTGCCCTTGTCCAGAGTCAAGAGGTAGTTTGAGTGAACATCCGCTATGTTGCCTTAGGCACGATAGACGGGGCCCTGATCGCTCTCGGAGTTGTCATTGCAACAGGTGGCTATGCGGCTTCCTCGCTGACGCTCGCTGCTTCGATGGCTGGTGCTTTGTCTTCTTCCCTGTCAAACGCCTTTGGAGCTTACGTGGCCGAATCCGCAATGGCTGGTCAAGAACTCTCCGAATATGCGAGACACATGATGGTCCCGAACTTGAATGGTACAGCAATTGCCAGAACATACAGACTGCGCATCTATGCGTATTCTGGAACCATGGGACTGTTTGCGCTATTGGGAGCGGCTGTTCCCATACTGCCGATAGTTGTCATGGGCTCTAATGTCTACGCGAAAATCGCGTCGGTCGCTTTTTCGTTGATGGCTCTTTTCTCTCTTGGAGCATACGTAGGGTCAATAAGCAAGACAATAAGCAAGACGGGGTTACTACTAATGGGTGTGCGGACAATCGCACTCGGGATGCTTGTGGCGTTTCTTGCCTATGGCATTGGTCACGTGCTAGTCCCATCATAGAATCATCTACCTGAAAGCATCTGACCTCTGTCTTGGACGAGGACCAGATCGAAGCCCCATCCCCGGCTTACAGCCACACACCCAATCCCATCCCTATTCATTCCCCTGCCCTTCTACGAAATGACCGACTGCATCGGGCGATAGCTGCTTTGGCGGATGACGCGTTCTGCCAACCGACGACCTTCACTTGCTTCCCTTCTAGAACCTTGTAGGTTTCGAACAAGTAAGAGATTTCTTTGAGGATGTGTTGGGGCAAGTCCGTCAGATCAGTATATCTGTAGAAACGTGGATCATTGACAGGGACTGCAAGAATCTTGTCATCTCTCACGTCACCATCTACTATTAGGAGCAGGCCGGTGGGACGTGCGGGTAGAAAGCGGATTCGTGACTAGCACAAGAAAGTCGAGAGGGTCGCCATCATCGTCAAGGGTTCGCTGGATAAGCCCATAGTCTTCTGGGTACTGCATTGCGGAATAGAGCACACGATCGAGGACGATTGCCTTCTCTCCTATGTCATATTCATACTTGTTTTCGGTTCCTTTCGGATTCTCTATTACTGCGTAGACGATGTCGGGCGCATTTGGTCCGCTTTGCAGATCGCGCCAGTAGTCCACCAAATGAAATCTCTGATCCCTCAATACATTGCAGACAGTTCGCCAGATATCTTCCTGAGGGCTCTACGCCATGAATCGGCTTCTTTCCCGAAGCCCTCGCTTGAGAATCGATAGTCATGCTTGCGCACGAACTCGCGAAGATCTTTCGCTAGGAGTCCAAGATGAGCACCTTCGATGGAAGCAAGTTCTTCCTTGTCGTGGGAAAGCTCTCGCAGCCTGAATGCCTTTTGCATATGTCTCGCGCAGAGCCCATCCGACGCAGAGTATTTCTCTCGAAAGTCGGGGTCATGGATGTTTAGAAGGACGGTTCGGAGATAGGCGGTTTCAAGTTCCTCTCGCCCAACGCACAATGGACAGATCGCTTTGCTGTCGGTCAAGCTTCTTCGAATTGAGCTGACAATAGGTGAGGACTTCAATTGTTCAGCAAGCGTCTCGACAAGATCGAGATAGATTATCGCAATCCCCAACGCGGCTCCCCCAACGCTCAGCAGGTCTGGTGAGGTTGTTTTTGGAATCTTCTCCAAGACTCCGGAATGGTAGTTGCAGAAGCCTAGGGATCGTCTGATTCTTTCCCTTACGAACACGTCGTTGACAGACTCGTACAGTAGGGAATCAAGGGTTCTTACGTCGCATCTTTTGAGGAGAAGACAGACCGGACAGCCAGGCTTTGCGAACGTCTCCATCAAGTCAAATTTGTGTAAGTTAAGTGCATTCATTCTCCTCTCTGTTCCGGTCAGCTTTCTTGTCTTGGAACGCAGTAGTGGGAGACGAAGTCGCCTGATCTGTGTTGCGCCCAAAGGTGATTTTAGGATCATCTGGGGCGAACGCCCCCTTTACTCTGGGGAAATAGTGGGCTGAACCCTGGTCTTCGCTCGACTTTTCGTTTTGCTGTGAGAGAAAGAATGAACCTGCGTCCTTCCTGAGAAGTAATCAAGTTGTGGCGGACGAGTTGGCGTGAGGTTCGAAGGAAATACGTTTTGGTTGATGGATCATTACGTGCAGCTGTAACGATACGTTGGCGTTGGTCTTCGGTTATGTCAACCGATCTTATGAGTGCAAGAACATAGTTTCGTTCGAAAGCGCCCCATGCAGTTCCAGTGAACCAGTCTTGACTCGAAATGGTCAGCCGAATAGCGTTGGCAAAGAGCCGCCGTGCAGCGCCTCTTGATGCACGACTAATGGTTGCCCAATTACCTGACAGACTTGGCAGCTTACTCCTGAGATGCATAAGCATTGCAGCGGACTCTTTCCATGCGCGATCGCCTGCACAAAGTGCTTGGACGAGACCACTCGGCGTGACATCAAGGTGCGGTTGTCCGCCGGGAAGATCCGACTGAACGAGTACGAGACAGCCGGACTTCATTAGCTCGGAAATCTGAGGTCGAACGATCTCCTCTTGGCGACTGTCGCGTCGTCGGCTCCCCTTCGAAGGTTTGAATTGAGTTCCTCTGAGGACGAACTGGGTGATGACTCGTTTCGACTGAGGCGTGATCGGAGGCCACGCACGGACACCTTTCAGGTATGCGTCACTCGAAGTCATACCGGAGTTCCCGCACTTAGCGCTAAATTACTTCCCTTAGATGGCTTGGCGAGAAGCGATTCCATCGGTTTAAGTGTAACTACCGTTACAATCCGGCGGCGATTGAGATTTGCTCAGGAAGCCAACTTGGCTATCTGGTAACGTGTTCTACCTAGGCTTGGTGAGTCTTCTAAGTGATGCCAGTCATGAGATGGCCACAGCAATTCTCCCATTCTTTTTGACATTAGGGCTGGGCTACTCAGCAGCAACATTAGGGTTGATCGAGGGTCTCTCCGACGGAGCCTCCAGCTTCGTCAAACCTGTATCTGGATACTTGAGTGACCGTTATCGGAGAAGAAAACCGCCGATTAACGTAGGATACGGTCTTACAGGCCTGCTCATACCCGCGATCGGATTGAGCTCGAACTGGATTCACGTTGCCATCTTGAGGCTCGGGGGATGGATCGGACGTGGAATGAGAGGAGCTCCACGGGACGCGCTTCTGGCAGACTCGGTTGACAGCAACGCCCACGGCAGGGCTTTTGGTTTTCACAGAGCCATGGACACCGTAGGGGCAACGGTAGGTCCAGCCATGGCTCTCGTTTTCTTGGCCACACTTGAATATCGTGAAATATTCTATTTGACGGCAATACCCGGCATCGCAGCGCTGATTATTGTCCTCCTCTTTGTCAAAGAACACCGGACCACAAAAGCACCTGGCTCTACTGAGTCGCCGAGCATGATCAAAACCGTCCGCGGGCTCCCGGGAACATTTAAGCTGTTTCTGATTGGAGTCGGTCTCTTTGGCATCTCGAACTTTGCAAACTCATTGTTCTCGCTGAGAGCCCAGCAGGTGCTTGCTCCGAGCATGGGTTCTGCTAACGCTACGATGTTGGCGATTGCCTTGTACACACTGCTGAATTTCGTCTACGCCCTTGCATGCGTTCCCATTGGTGTTTTAGGAGACAAGATTGGAAAGAGACCGGTACTGGTTACCGGCTATCTTCTGTCGGCAGTCACCTGTCTGGCAACCGCTTATCTCTCAGCAGACTTGCTCGTGGTGGCAGTGATTTTTGCAACTGCCGGTATTTTCACGGCAGTGACGGAAACGACTGAAGGCGCCTTTGCAGCGGATCTGCTAGCTTCCGAAGTCCGGGGAACTGGTTTCGGGATGCTTCATACAGTCAACGGGATTGGAGATCTAGTATCAAGTGCAATCGTGGGTGTTCTGTGGGTGACACTGTCGCCAGCCATTGCGTTCGAATACTCAGCAGCCCTGTCAGCATCGGGAGCATTCGTCCTATTCCTTGTCACTAGGTGACTCCTTGAAGGTGCTACCAGAAGACCGTACGCTGTTCAATTTTGACACATGCATTCGTACTGAACCCATATTTCGTTATGTCACTGACCGGCAGAATCAAGATGGAGGCTACACATTTGCTCAATGGTCTGAATCATCTGCACAAGACACGTTCTACGCTCTGCAGATACTTAAGATATTGAACGTGTCGCCACCTCGTAAAGAGAGCACGGTCAGATTTCTAAAAGGGTTGCAGCACGAGGATGGAAGTCTCGTTTCCCGAAAATATTTCACTACCCGCCTTAGAGGGCACATGGTTAAGCTGAATGAGCGGAAGATACGTTGGATCATCCAGCAGAAGCTTAGGGGGAGAGGGGCAGGCGA
>Ga0315268_10005288_pt1 | contig 13910 bp, 14 predicted proteins | sample C1_top_MG_FD_204535 | JGI IMG/M metagenome (GOLD analysis project Ga0315268, IMG submission 204535) | Sediment microbial communities from Yellowstone Lake, YNP, Wyoming, USA - C1_top | ecosystem: Environmental > Aquatic > Freshwater > Lake > Sediment | place: USA: Wyoming | collected 2017-08-01 | reverse complement strand
GGAGGTCGCCAGGGCAATGCTGCAGGAACTGGACGTGGCAGCGGTCAGTGCCTGGTCAGGCGAAGAGGCCCTGGAGAAACTGGCCACTGAACGCTACGACGCGATCCTGATGGACTGCCAGATGCCGAAACTGGATGGCTACGCGACCACCCGCCGCTTCCGCGAGTGGGAACAGGCCCGGCAGCAACCGCGGACGCTGATTGTCGCGCTGACGGCCAATGCACTGGCCGGTGACGCCGAAAAATGTATCGCGGCGGGGATGGACCGGTACTTGAGCAAACCCTTCACCATTGAACAACTGCATCAGGCGCTCGAGCCGGACGGAGCCGGCAGTGCCGCGGCTGTGGCTGGCGCACACGGCGAGAGCGCGCTCCTGGATCAGCAGACCCTGGAGCGCATCCGGGCCATGCGCAGGCCTGGAGGACCCGACCTGCTGGTCAGAGTGGTCGATCTGTATGTTTCCAGCTCGAACGCTCTCGTCGACACGATGCTGGACGCCTCGCGTCGCGAGGATGCCGTCACGGTCGCGAACGCGGCGCATGCGCTCAAGTCCAGCAGCGCGAATGTCGGCGCGCTGGCGTTCGCCGAACTGTGCAGCGAGGTCGAGGCGGCCGCCAACGGCGGACGTGCCGAGCAAGCGCTGGGGTTGGTGAAAAAGCTGGTGACGGTGCACCGGCAGGTGCTGCGTGCACTCGATGCGCACAGCGCAGCAGCCTGACCCCGAGGGCTTTCGACCGGAACAGACCCTGCGGAACTCCGTAGGATGTAAGGGAAGTCCACGATGAAAGTCCACTGGCGAAGTGGTCCCATGGCGCTGTCATGTACCGTATGTTCAGTGCCGGCGAGGGTGTCGGCCGGCGACCACAGAGGGCCGGATTCGTCGCCTTGATGGTGGTGTTCCCGATGGCGTTGGCCGCGGCGCCGCCGGCCCCGCAGGTACCTGCAGCGACAACGGCGGTACTGCAGGGGCCGCCGACGCTCCTGCGTCCGCTGCGCGAGAACGTCCCCTTCGAGATGCCCGAGCCGCTTGAGCCGCAGGTCTTTTCCGGCTACGCCTCCGCACCGCCGTTTTCTGTCGTGCCGCGCATCGACCAGCTGATGTTCTACCCGTGCAGCAACTGCCATGCGGCGCTCAAGCCGAATCCGGTCCCCCGCAAGCTCGTCGCTGCGCCGCATCCGGCCGCCCTGCGTCACGGCAAGGGCCGCTTCTGGTGCCTGACCTGCCATACGCTCAATGATCGCGATCACCTGCACACGCTCACCGACCAGCCGGTGAGCTTTGATGATGCCTATCTCGTCTGCGGCCAGTGCCACTTCAACCGGCAAAAGGACTGGTACTTCGGCGGCCACGGCAAGCGCCTCGCCAACTGGCGGGGCGAGCGCGTGATTTACAGCTGCACGTTCTGCCATGACCCGCACGACCCGACACTCAAGCCGCGTGCGCCCAGCCCGCCGCCACCTGTGCGGGCGGGCCTGCGAGCGATGACGCCGGCATTTCATGCCGACCCGCCCGGTGCGCGCTTTCGATCGACGCCAGCCTCTGGAGGACAACCGTGACCGATGAACCGAGCAACCCAGGATCCGTGGAAATGAGCCGGGCCGTAAGCGAGGGCGCGTCCGGGGACGGCAGCGGGCCTGACCCGGTCAGCAACCCGGCGCGCCGCCGTTTCCTGGGGAGCGTCGCCGCCACGGCGGGCTGCGCCGCCGCTGGTGCGCCAGCCGCCGCGGCGCCCGCTGGCGCTGCCGCGGCAAGCCCCGGCCCCGCTTGGGGCGGCAGCTCGCTGCGCGACGCCTTCGGCAGCCTGTTCCAGGACCACTACCAGCGCATGAGCAAGGACGAGATCGATGCCGCGCTGGCGCGCATCGAGCGCAACGCGAAGCGCACCTACGGCGTGGACATTCACTGCGAAGACACGAAGCCGATCCCGGGCGTGCTGTTCGGCTACGCGCTGAACATCTCCAAGTGCCAGGGCTACCGGGACTGCGTCGCGGCCTGCGTCCGCGAGAACAACCAGGGTCGCGACTCGCAGGTGCAGTACATCCGCGTGCTCGAGATGGACAGCAGCACGCGCAACCTCGAGGAATCCGAGCACTACTACAACCCGGCGACGGTGCCGGTGCAGGGGAAGTACTTCATGCCCGTGCAGTGCATGCAGTGCGAGAACCCGCCCTGCGTCAAGGCCTGCCCGGTGAAGGCCACGTGGAAGGAGCAGGACGGCATCGTCGTCATCGACTACAACTGGTGCATCGGCTGCCGCTACTGCATGGCCGCGTGTCCCTACTGGGCGCGGCATTTCAACTGGACGGATCCGAAGATCCCCGCCGAGCAGGTGAACCCCGTGACCAACTACCTCGGCAATCGCCCGCGGCCGCGCGGCGTGGTCGAGAAGTGCCACTTCTGCTCGCAGCGCACACGCAAGGGGCGGCAGCCTGCCTGCCAGGAAGCCTGCCCGACGGGTGCGCGCATCTTCGGCAACCTGCTCGACCCCAACAGCGAGATCCGCTACGTGCTCGCGAACAAGAAGATCTTCCGGCTGAAGGAAGAGTTGGGGACCGAGCCGAAGTTCTGGTATTTCACGGACTGACCGAACCGCCATGCCCATACTCCACTTCCTGGCCGACGGCGTCCGCGCCATCCTCCGCGGCACCCGCGCCTACTGGCTCTGGGTCGCGGGGCTGGCGGTGCTGGTGACGGTGGGCCTCTGCTGTTATGCGCAGCAGCTTATGCATGGGCTGGTCGTGACCGGCCTGAGCGACCAGGTGTCCTGGGGGTTCTACATCGCCAATTTTGCGTTCCTGGTGGGCATCGCGGCCGCCGCGGTGCTGCTGGTGATTCCCGCGTACCTGCACGACCGCAAGGACTTCAGGTCGGTCGTGCTGCTGGGCGAGGGCCTGGCCGTCGCCGCGGTGTTCGGTGCCATGACCTTCGTACTGGTCGACCTTGGCCGCCCGGACCGGATCTGGCACGTGCTGCCCGTCCTCGGCCGCTTCAACTTCCCGGTCTCCGTGCTGGCCTGGGATATCGTCGTGCTCACCGGCTACCTGCTGCTCAACCTCGGCATCCCCATGTACGTGCTGTACTGCCACTACCGTGGCCGTGAGCCGAATGCCAGGGCCTATTTCCCGTGGATCGTCCTGGCGATCTTCTGGGCGATCTCGATCCACACGGTCACGGCTTTCCTGTTCTCCGCGAGTTCGTCCCGGCCCTTCTGGAACATCGCACTGCTGGCGCCGCGCTTCATCGCGACCGCGTTCGTATCAGGCCCCGCGCTGATCATCCTCGTGCTCAAGGCCGTGCGGCGCTTCGCCCGGTACCCGTTCGGGCAGGGCGTCATCGACACGCTGGCGCTGATCATGGGGATCGCGCTGCAGATCAGCCTGTTCTTCGTGGGCGTGGAGATCTTCACCGATTTCTACAACGAGGGTGCGCATTCGGCCTCGCTGCGCTACCTGTACTTCGGCCTGCATGGCCTGGGGAACCTCAGGCCCTACATCTGGACGGCCCTGGCGCTGAACGTGGTCGCGGTCGTGATATTGACGGTGCGCCGCTACCGGCGCAGCAGCGCGCTGCTCAACCTGGCCTGCGTGCTGGCCTTCACGGGCATCTGGCTCGAGAAGGGCATGGGAACCGTCATTCCCGGCTTCATACCGACGCCGCTCGGCGAGGTGTTCGAGTACACGCCGACCGCGATCGAGCTGGGCGTGTCGCTGGGCATCTGGGCGCTGTGCGCGCTCGTCTTCACCGTGCTGGCGAAGGCGGGCATTGCGCTCGAGCGCGGCGATTTCCGTCTTGCCGACGCTCGGGCGGCGGGCCGCCCTCCGAAGCAGCCTACGGGTTGAGGATCCAGGCGATCACGGCCTCGAGATCGGCATCGGTGATTTTCTTGGCATCCACGGGAACCATGATCGCCTTGCCCCATACCCCGGTGCCGCCCTTGCGCACTCTCGCGGCCAGCGCCGCGGGCGCCTTCTCATCACCTTTGTATTTCGCGGCGATGTCGTGGTACGAGGGGCCGAGCAACTTCTTGTCGACGGCGTGGCACATCAGGCATCCGGCCTTCTTGGCGATGAGCTCGGGCGTGGCGGCGCTCGCGGCCGCGCCGGCCACACCGACCGTTAGCGTGCACATCAGTACACCAGTAATCCATTTCATCGAGGCATGCATGAGCTGATTCTCCTGTACTGGAACCGTTGCCGGGAGGCCCGCATCCAGTGCGCCGAGTATACGCGCCGATGCTCGTTCGCAGGTTGAGCGGCGCCAATTGCCGAAAATCGATGGCGCGCCCGGACGGATTCGAACCGCCGACCACCTGGTTCGAAGCTGTCTGGAGCGATCGACAAGTAGTTTGGACGAAATTTTCTTTGTCGTTAGATCAGAGACTTAGGTAACCACTGCTGCCGGGACATCGTTGCAAATGTCACCACTGATCACAACAAAGCATCACCGACTCCCGCAAAACTCCCGCAATCACCTGGTCTATTCCTCCGGCCAGATCATAGTTTTAAAGACCCGGAGGTCGGGAGTATGGGCGTAATACCGGCGGCGCAGCCCACCGGCCGGCGCGCCGAAGCCAGTGCCTGATCAAGCCTGTTTGAGCCGCGCAACGGCAGGTATCGGGAAGGCCCTCCGGCCGCTTCCGGCCCGATAGTGGTCATCGCCGTGCCCAAGGTGCTTACCGTATGGCCGTCATTCGTCTATCAACAATTCACAACGGAGTCACGGGCGCGAAGTTACCAAGTTCATGGTCGAAAAGGACTCGGGCGCGGTGGATCGAGATGGCGGCCGCCGCGCCCACGGTCAACTCAAGCGAGGCTCTCAGGGAGCTGCCACCGAGCTCGCCGTGCGCGAGACATCCAACATCTCGGTGCGGATCGACTTGAACACCTGAGCATCGCTTCGAAGGAGCTTGGCGATCGAAATGACGTGGAACCACAACCACAGCGGGGCTGGCAGGAACACGGCGTACATCATCGGGTGGTGCGGGCCGATGGCGGGCAGCAGCACGAGCGCCAGCGAACTTGCCACGATCAGGATGTCGGCCAGGCCGAAGAGGTTGGCGAACCAGGCACGGCGCTCGCCATTGACCCCTGCAGCCAGCGAGAACGCCGCAATGAGGGCGAAGAACCCGGCGCCGATGTGGGTAAACCCGTCAATGATGCCGAAGCTCTGCGGCAGGACCCCAAGGCTGGCGTGCATCAGAAACGTGCCGCCGAAGAACACCCGGATACCCTGAAGCAACATCAGCTGCCGTTGATCGAGCCGGAACAGCAGATGACGAACTGGCGGCACGAGCAGCAGCACTGCCCCGACGATGCCCACTGCAGCAAAGATGACGAGCAGGAACGCGATGCCCGAGATGTTCTTGGGGAACAGGCTCTGGTGCGCGAGCCCCCAGTGCAGGGCAACGAGCCAGCCGAACATCGACGCGGCAATAACCGGCCCCAGTTTGCCCAGAGGTCGTGTCAACGACAGGGCCCAGAGCGTATAGACGACCATCAGTGCGTCAAGACCGATCATGGTCCATGAGGGGGAAAGGTAGGACATAGACGAGTTCCTTCGAATCTGACAGGACTGAAGTTTGCGCGACACCCCGCGCCCGTGGGTCGTAGACTGCTCACCCGATCCATGAGTGGAATTCATCAATGCATCTGCCGCCACTTCAAACCGTGCGCGCCTTTGAAGCCGCTGCGCGACTGGGCAGCTTTGCCAGGGCTGCCCAAGAACTGGACTTGACGGCAAGCGCCGTAAGTCACCACATGAAGGGGCTCGAGCAACGTCTGCGCGTCCAGCTCTTCATGCGCCAAGGGCGCGGCGTCAGCCTGACCGAAGCGGGCCAAGTCCTGAACGCAAAATTGGCGCAAGGACTGGCCCTGTTGCAGCAGGCCTTTGCCGAGGCGCACGAGCGCAAGCGCTGGCGCGCGCTGACGGTGAGCGTGCTGCCTGCGTTCGCGTCGCGTTGGCTGATCCCGAGGCTGGAGACGTTTCATCGTGCCCACCCGGGCATCGATGTGAACTTGCGTGCCACGCAGGAAGTGGCGAGCCTTGCGCACGATGGCATCGATGTGGCCATCCGCTATGGGCCGGGAGGCTGGCCGGGCTTGGCGCAGGCCAAGCTGCGCGCTGAACGGTTGTTCCCGGTTTGCAGCCCGAACTTTCGGAGCGGGCAACTGCCGCGCTTGCCGAAGGACCTTGCGAAAGCGCCACTGTTGCTCCACACCCGTCAACCCTGGACGCCATGGTTCAAGGCGGCGGGGCTCAAACTCACCGAGCCCGCCCGGGGCACCAGTTTCAACGAGGCCGGCGGCCTCCTACAGGCCGCGGCCGCGGGTCTGGGTATCGCCCTGGCGCGCGCGACCATGGTCGAGGACGACCTGCGGATTGGACGCCTGGTCCGCCTGTTCGACGTCGAGGTCATCGACCGATACGCGTGGTACGCCGTGTGGCTCGAACACAGCGGCAAGAAGGCCGACGTGGCGGTGTTTTGCGGATGGTTGCGCGGTACCTTCGAACCTCAGTAGCGGCCGACACCCCGCATCTTTGCGTAGGCAATAATCCGTTTCTTGAACTCGCCGGCGGCGATATACATCCCCATTATGGGCCGGGGAATCTGTCTCATAGGAGTTCCTTGGGTCGTGCCGCGGAGTAAAGGCAGCACCCGGTCATCCGCCGACCGGGTGCTGTGCGGGGAAGCGATCGACTCAGATCATCGCTTCGAACTGCATGCTCTTGAGCAAGGCGTTCTGGACCTCAGCGACACCGGCGTTGAGCTTCTCGACGCCAAAGTCCATGCCCTTGGGCATGACGACGGTGCGTAGCGGACGCTTGCCGGTTTGCTCGATCAGTCGCACGATGGCGTCGGATACGTCCTCGGGGCGCGGCGGTTCAGCTGAGTCGTACATGGTCTGGAAGCCGGCCTTCATCGCCTCCGGGACCTTGCCGAGGTCGCCGTACGCGTCTACGACCGCCCTGTTGCCCGGCGATGGGCTTTTCGTCAGCAGACCCGAGGGAAAGGGACCGGGTTCGACGATGACAGAGTCGATGCCCAGGCCGGATAGTTCGTAACGGTAGGCCTCTGCCAGGGCCTCGAGAGCGAACTTGCTGGCGCAGTAGGCCCCGAAGAACGGGAAGATGGTTCGGCCAGCGAGCGAGGAGACGCTGACCAGCAGGCCAGAGCCTTGTGCCCGCATTATTGGCAGCACGACGCGCATCGTTCGCGCGGGCCCGAAGGTGTTGATGTCGAACTGTGCCTGCAACTCGGTGCCCGAGTAGGCCTCGGTCACACCAACATTCATGACGCCTGCGTTGTTGAGCAGGACGTCGATGCGGCCCGTCGACTTCACAATGGCTGCGATCGCGGTCTGCACCGAAGATTCGCTGGTCACATCCATGTCCATCACTTGCAGCTGGTGCCTGCCTTGCTCGGCGAATGCTTCAAGGCTGGACTTGACGGCGAGGTTGCGCGTCGCTGAGTCGCGCATCGTGGCAACGACGCGATGCCCGCGCGCCGCCAACGCGCGGGCCGTCAAGGCGCCAAAGCCGCTGCTGCTGCCCGTGATGACGATGGTCTTGGGGTGAATGGACTGGTTCATGGAGGTTTCCTTGGAGAAGTTGGGTTATTGGTCAGGGAATGATTCGAGGTGAGGCCGCGGGTGCTGTTGTGGAGCGCTGGAGATGTCGATCGCTACAACAATGCCGCGGTGCCGACGTTCAGACGCACCTCGGTCAGATCGAGGGCGAAATACGCCTGGGTGTGGGCTGAGGCCAGGTGCGTCGCGAGGGCCGCCTCGTCGTCCCAACGCTCCCAGAGGAACAGGCGCTGGGGGTCCGACAGGTCTTGGTGGAGCATGAACAGGCGGCACCCTGGTTCGGACCGCGTAATCTCAGAAAGCTCTGACAGCGCGTCGAGGGTCTCCTCGACCCGTTGATCGTCTTTGACTCTGAGCTCAGCGGTCATGTAGTAGCCGGAGGCGAACTTCTTTGAGTTTCTTGCACCACATTCGCCATTGCTGCCTGTAATCACGGCTGTCTTTGGAGAGATCGCTGGTTTCATAAAGTGTCCTGAGTCGTGATGTTCGTGGTTGCTCGCGAAATGCGGTCCACCGGCGTCGTCGACGGCGGCGAAGGCTTCAAATAACGACCGTGATGTATAATACATTGCGATCGTTATTTAAACAACTATAATTTCCACCCGCTCTGATCCTGGAGAGACCGATGTCGAGACTTGACCAAAAGCGACAAACGCGTCAGCGCATTCTTGAGGGCGCGGGACGGGGTTTTCGAAAAGGTGGTTACGGGGGCGTCGGGGTAGACGGATTGGCCAAGGAGGCGGGCGTCACGTCGGGAGCGTTTTACGCGCACTTCCCGTCAAAGGCCCATGCATTCAGAGAGGCGATCGTCCTCGGCATGAAACGACTAAAGGACGGGATCTGCCAATTTCAGGAAGAGTACGGTGACGACTGGTGGACGCGATTTGTCCATTTTTACTTGAATGAACGCAGGGCTGATGACCTATCAGAGAGCTGCGTCTTGCCGGCGCTGAGCGAGGAGGTCGTGCGCTCCGAGCACCTGTCTCGCCGGGCCTTTGAAAAAGGCCTACGGGAGGCGGCGGCGGCCATCGTCGTGGGGCCAGAGTCGCTAAACGTACCGCGAGACACTGAGTCGGCCTACGCTGCGCTGGCCACACTATTGGGCGGTGTAACCCTGGCCCGCGCCGTAAAGGATCCGGTGCTGGCTCAGACCATCGCAACCTCGGTTGAACGGACGCTGCTGCCACGACCCGCTAGTTCGCAGGAATTGATTTGACGAGCGCCGCGATTTGCCGCCCTAAGTGAATGACGGCTATTGGACGATCAAACTGAATGTCCGAGTGCCTCCGTTGGGGCCGCAAGCCGACAGTTGCACTTCCACAAAGCCGACACTCGGCGCTCGAGGAGGGCTGACTGACGCTCCCTACCCGTGCTCCCTCAGCGCGAACGGGCGGTGGTGGCGCTGGTCTATGGCTAGCGCGGGCGTTCATGTACCCACGCCTCCGGTATAAAACGTTACCGATGTGCCCGGTCAGGACCCAAAATTGGTGGCGCGCCCGGACGGATTCGAACCGCCGACCACTGCGTTCGAAGCGCAGTGCTCTATCCAACTGAGCTACGGGCGCAATCCCAAATCGAGTTCCGCAGGCCTGTGCGCCTGCTCCAAATCTCTCCCCGACCGCCGGCGGTCGTTCTTGGACCCTCTGCCCCACCACGAAGGACCGCTAAGCCTGCCCGTTACGTTAGTTCGAAGCTGTCTGGAGCGATCGACGAGTAGATTGGACGAAATTTTCTTTGTAGTCAGATCATAGACTTACTTAACCACTGCCGCCGGGACATCGTTGCAAATGTCACCACTGATCACAACAAAGCATCACCAACTCCCGCAAAACTCCCGCAACCACCTGGCCTTTTACTCCGGCCAGATCATATTTGAAAGCAAGGAGGTCGGGACTTTGAGCGTCAACGCGGGTAACACAATCCACCGGACCGGGCGTCGATGCCAGTGTCTCATCAAGCCGGTTTGGGCCGCGGAACGGCTGGTATCGGGAAGGCCATCCGGCCGCTTCCGGCCCCAGAGCGGAAGCTCGGCTCGGTGAGTTGATCGCCCAAAAGCGGACCTCGGTGATCGCCACCCCAGGACGTACCGAACAACATCCTCAATTGAGAGACGATTATTGAGCCTGAGCCGGCGTCGAGTGGAAGAACTGCAGCTTCCAGCCTCCTTCGAGCCAGACGAGCACGACTCACTCCAGATCCGCGATGAGCAATGCGGAATCGGCCGTGCGTCGATGCGATGTGGAGACCCTCTCGTTCTCAGTTGACGCAATCCGTCACGTTTTTTGGAGCGCCCTGGATCGCCGCGGCCGGAAAATCGGCCGCATAGGAGGCCCGTAGGGCGGCGCGGCGCCACCACCCCTGACCTCGGCCACCCCTATATTCCACAGAGATATGACAAATCTCGACATCGGCGGACCACTCCCGTGCACGGGCTCGAAGCCCGAAAAGGGTTCCAACGGTGGTCCTCAACCCGCGAAATCGGGTGGTCCCGAACTCACGAAATCAGGTGGTACCCAACTGACGAAATCGGGTGGGTCCGATCAGACGAAATCCTGCACGCCGGCGCTTCGGGGCGATTCCCGAGAGAGACCATTGAGAATTCGTTTGGCAATACGGTGAAGCGCGTCAGATCACGGTCCAATGCTCACCTCAGACCGTGCACTTTTAGGACGGATCCCGATCCGCGAAGGTGATACGCCGTGGACGCCAATTGCTGCCCCCCCCTCGTGCGCCGCGGACCGCACAAGGCTCGGGGCCGTACGTGATTAGCCCTTATATGAGCCGGCCTTTCGTCCGCCCGAAACCCGAGCATCGGGCGGGCGCTACGGCGCTACCGCAACTACTCACCGATGCGCTCCCATGGCAAGCGACGCGAAATTCCATGTGCGATACTACGATTGCAACAAGCCAAGCGTGATTCTCATCAAGGGAGCGGTGATCAACATGTTTCTTACGTCGAACCAAAAGAATCATTTACTCGCGTTCCTCGCCGCGCTGATACTGGTGTGCATTCCGATCCTCTCTCCGGCCCAAGAAATCCAGCGCATCACGCTCGCCGGGCAAAAGGAAATGCTAACGAATCCAGGAATCGATCGGGTGGGCGCCGCCAACGCGGACGTGACGATCGTCGAATACTTTGACTACAACTGCCCTTACTGTAAGAAGCTCGTGCCGACGTTTCAGGCATTGCTTGCCCAAGATCAAAAAATCGCGATCGTGTACAAGGACTGGCCAATCTTCGGCGGGGTCTCGGTATACGCGGCGAAATCCGCGCTGGCCGCCCAATGGCAAGGCAAATACCTCGTGGCGCACGACGCCTTAATCAGCGGTCCACGCCTGACACAAGAGAGTCAAGTGGATGCCGCGTTGCAGCGCGCGGGCGTAAACTTGGATAAACTTAAGAAGGATCAAATATCGCGAGCCAAGGACATCGATGCCTTACTCTCGCGCAACGATTCGGAGGCACGGGCGCTTAGCCTAAAAGGCACCCCGGGAATTGTCGTTGGACGACAGTTGTTGCCCGGGGTGGCGGATTTAAATACTTTGCAGCAAATTGTAGATGAATCCCGTCGTGACAAATGAATTGTAATCACAAAGATTCTTAGAGGCCCTCAGTTCAAGGTACAACGTGGGAGCTACCCAGATCTTCGACGCGTACAGTCCGCGTCCATTGACGGCGGCCTGCGCTAGAGCGCAATTGCGGATCGAATCCGCCTGGCGTCTTAGAGGATGGGAGGTCGAAACAGCGGGATCGGAGGGCTACGCGGGGCCGCAGAATTTGCCGGTTCAACGGCCATGGGTGAATGTGCTACGTAGGTCAGTAGATTCGCGCCGCTATTCGGCGCCGCGTAGGCGAGAGACATGCCACATTGACAGGTACCCTGAGCGCAGCAGGGCAATGCGCGCGGCACCGACTTATTGACGGGCGCGGTCACGCTCCCATCAGTCCCATGGCAGGCGGGCGATTGCGCTGTCGGCGCCAGCACGCTGCTGTCCAGGCCAGCGTGCTGCATGGCCAATGCCATCGCACTCTGTGGGGCCAGGCTGTTTACGAGGCAGGCAATGGCCACCGTGACTCGAAGCCACGGCGCCGGGGACCCGAGCCAGTAACGACGGAGACGCATAGTGATAGCAGAGTGGCCTGATCGGCTGAAAGTTGCAAGCGCAGGCCAACAGATCCGGGTTCGCGGACGGTGAGCCACTAGAGAGCCGCGAGCGCTCGCTGCAGTCGTGTCCTGACCTCGGCCGCCATCGCCGCGAGCTTGGGATTACCTACCCGCTCAAGGCTCGCAACAGGATCGACGGCCGCCACTTCGATCAGCCCGGGTTCTGCTTCGCGGACAATGACATTGCAGGGCAGCAGCACACCCAGCTTGTCTTCAAGCTGCAGTCCCTGATGCGCGAAGCCCGGATTACACGCGCCAAGGATCCTGTAGCCAGCAGTGTCCACACCCAACTTGGCTTTTAACGTCGATTGAACATCGATATCAGAGAGCACGCCGAAGCCTTCCTGCTTCAGCGCAGCCGTCACCTTGGTGAGCGCATCCGCCATCGTGGTCGTGACTGTTCGCGAGAGGTAATATGACATCGGAATCTCCTATGCCTGTAGCACACACCTAGCCTATGAACCCACCCCGCAAGCGCGCTGTATCGCCATCAATCGATGGCACCCGACAGCGGAATCTTGAGATACCGTCGACCGTTGGCATCCTTGGGCGGAAGCTCGCCCGCCCTGATATTGACCTGGACCGAAGGCCACAACAGCATGGGTTTTGCCAGCGACTCATCCCGCTGGTTCCTCATCTGCACGAACTCCGCCTCGGAAGTATTCGCGCCGACGTGAATGTTGGATCGCCGTTGGTCCGCAGAGTTCGTCTGGCAACGAGGCGGACGATCCACGGGCGGATAATCGTGACAGACAAATAGCCGGACTTCATCGGGGAGCGCCAGGATCTTGTGAATGGACCGATACAGGGCGCGCGCGTCTCCCCCGGGGAAGTCGCAGCGTGCCGTGCCGTAGTCAGGCATGAACATCGTATCGCCAATAAAGGCCGCGTTGCCAATCAGGAAGGCCACACTATCGAGTGTATGCCCCGGCGTGGCGAGCACGCGTACCCGCATCGACCCGACCGCAAAGGACTCGCCATCATCCAGCAGGCGGTCAAACTGACGGCCGTCTTCGCAGAACTCCGCTTCGAGTGCCAGTAGTTTCTTGAACGTCTCTTGTACGCTGGTAATCTGTCGACAAACGCCTACCTGGGGCGGACCTGTCAGGTGCTCCCGCAGCCAATGCGCCGAGGAGAGATGATCGGCATGTGCGTGGGTCTCCAGAATCCACTCCGCGCGCAAGGCGTGAGCAGTCAGGTACTCGCACAGCTGTTCGGCCGATTGCGTCGTGATGGCGCCGGAGCGCGGATCGAAATCGAGCACTGGGTCAATGATAATGGCCGCCGGATCGTCCATCCCATGCACAATGTAGCTGTAGGTCGACGTCGCTGCATCGAAGAACGGCGCCACGATCGGAGCGGGTTGCTGATCCATGACTTTAGTATATTATAAAGCCTGCATATAAAGGGTAGCGCAACTTGCCGGGTAATGCATGACGATGCCGTGGCTGGGAGTGGGCGGTGCCCTGGTGATTGGCCTCGCGCTGGGTTTGCTGGGTTCTGGTGGGTCGATTGTTACCGTCCCGGTTCTGGTCTACCTGTTCGGCCAGCCGGAAAAGCAGGCCATCGCCGGTTCGCTGATCGTGGTTGCGCTGGTGGCAGCCTTTGGCGCGGTGCTCAATGCAAGAGCTGGCACCGTTTCTCCGAGGGCGTTTGTCAGCCTCGGACCGACGGGAATGGCCGGCGCGTGGGCCGGTGCGACGCTCAGCCAGTATGTTTCTGGCTCCATTCAGCTGCTCACCTTTGCAGCGGCCATGCTGACCGCGGCGATCATGATGTTGCGGCCGGCTCGCATTACGATCGCCCCTGCTGTTGATGCGCACGCCCCCTCTGCTCCGGGCACACTCACGCTGGCAGGTATCGGTTTTGCCGTCGGGGTGCTGACCGGCTTTGTCGGTGTCGGTGGCGGATTTCTCATACTGCCCGCGCTGGTGCTGGCCGCGCGAGTGCCGATGCACACGGCGGTTGGTACGAGTTTGATGCTGATTTCGCTCAACGCGCTGGCCGGATTTGCCAAGTACCTCCTGCTGCTAGGGAAGCTCTGCACAGGTAGCCATGGATGACCGATAATGTGTGCAGTAAGCATTAGCGGCGGAGCGGACAGAGCGATGCAGCAGACAACCTTTGCTTCGGTGGCCTGGCAGAACAAGGGCAAGA
>Ga0315268_10005287_pt1 | contig 13914 bp, 11 predicted proteins | sample C1_top_MG_FD_204535 | JGI IMG/M metagenome (GOLD analysis project Ga0315268, IMG submission 204535) | Sediment microbial communities from Yellowstone Lake, YNP, Wyoming, USA - C1_top | ecosystem: Environmental > Aquatic > Freshwater > Lake > Sediment | place: USA: Wyoming | collected 2017-08-01 | reverse complement strand
TGAGGAGCAGGGTGATGAGGGTGACGAGGATGGCGACCACGCCGGGAACGTAAAAATAGATGCTCTCCAGGTTTTCGTTGAACCAGGCGCGCGTCTCGAGCGTGACGCCGGGGGAGGTCGCCGCGGAGCGGCGCAGCCGCTCCAGGCGCGCCACGAGGAGGTTTTCCGAGTATTGCGCCGCGATGCGCGCCGCGTAACCTGCCACGATGGCCGCGGTGTTCGAGTCGCTGCCGTCGAGCAGGACTTGCAGCTGCGCGGTGCGTCCGGCGCGCAGATCGTTCTCGAAGCCGGCGTTGAGCCGCAGCACGACGCTCACTTGGCCGTGGTCGAGCGCCTGACGCGCCTCGCTTTCGGTCGTCAGGTATTCCACCACGGCAAAGTACTTCGAGGCCGCAAACCGCCTGACGACTTCACGGCTCGCGACACTGCGGTCGAGGTCGTACACCGCCGTGGGGACGCGCTGCACGTCGGTGGTCACGGCGTAGCCGAAAACGATGAGCTGCACGACGGGCATCACGAACAGGATCGCCCTCATCCGCGGGTCGCGCAGGGCCTGGATGAATTCCTTGACCAGCATCTGCTTGAGGCGTTCCCGCATGGCTACACCAGTTTCTTGCGGAACAAGACGTGCGCCAGTCCAACCATGGCAGCGCTGAAGACGACGAGCAGCGCCGCTTCCGCGCCCAGCACTTCCAATCCCACACCTTTCAGATAGATCCCCTTGAGCAGGCTCACGAAATATCGCGCCGGCACGAGATAAGTGATCGCCCGCACGGCGGGGGGCATGTTGGCGATGGAGAAGACCATGCCGGAGAGAATGAACGCCGGCACAAAGGTCAGCACCATGGCGAGCTGATTGGCCAATAGTTGGTTTTTGGCGACGATGCTGATCATCATGCCCAGCGACAAAGCGCCGGCGAGGAAGACGGCGGCCATCAGGAAAAGCAGCAGCACGCTGCCACGCAGCGGGACACTGAAGACAAACTCCCCCATGAGCACGGCGAGCAGGACGTCAAACATGCCGATGACAAAATACGGGAGGAGCTTGCCGAAGATGAGTTCCGGAGTTTTCACCGGCGTGGAGATGAGCTGCTCCATGGTGCCGCGTTCCCACTCCCGCGCCACGGTCAGCGAGGTGAGCAGCGCCGCGATGACCATCATGATGACGGCGATCAGGCCGGGAATGATGTAGTTCCGCGAGGACATCTCATCGTTGAACCAGACGCGCAGGCGCAAGTCGAGCGGCGGCCGCGGCGCCGCGCCACCCTGGCGGCGGATTTCCCGGAGCTGAATCTCCTGCGAGTAGGTCCGCACGATCGCCTCGGCGTATCCCGCGGCAATCGTCGCGGTGTTGGCGTCGCTGCCGTCCACGATCATTTGCAGTTGCGCGGGGCGCCCGGACTCCACCCGTGCGGCAAAATCCCGCGGCACAACCAACGCCATCAGGGCGTGGCCCGTATCGATGGCCCGCTCGAGCTGGTGATAATCCCGCACCTCCGCGCGCAGAGAGAAATACCGCGATCCCGCAAAGCGGCTGATGAGCTCGCGGCTCGCCGGCGTCTCGCTCTGGTCCCAGACGGCGAGCGGCACGCGGTCCACGTCGAGCGTCAGCGCGTAGCCGAAGAGAATCAGGAGCAGCATGGGCATGGCAATCGCCATCCCCAGGCTGCGCGGGTCGCGGAACACGTGAATGAATTCCTTGCGCGCGATGGCGCGGAGACGTTGTGCTTTCATTCCTGCTCTTCCTGTAGCGGCGGTCTGCCACCGCCGGCGCGAAAGCGGCGATCATAGATCGCCGCTACAGCGTCATCCCTTCACCGCCTCCTGCGGCGCCGCGGCGCGTTCGTGAACCTCGATCAGCGAAACGAAGACATCCTCGAGTGAGGGCACGATCTTGCCGACGCGTTCCACGGCGAAGCCGCGGGCGGCGAGGTGCGCGCGAATGCGGTCTGCCACCGAAGCGTCCGCCGGCTCGCCGACCACGACGTGAAGGCCGCGGCCGAACAGGGCGGCCTCCTTCACGCCGGCCAGCGAGATGATTTCATCCATGGCGTCCTGGGGCCGCTCCGAAATCACCTCCAGAACCTCTTCCTGCATCAATTCCGTCTTGAGCGTGGCGGGCGTCCCCAGCGCGATCAGCTCGCCGCGATAGATGAGCGCGATGCGGTCGCAATACTCCGCTTCGTCCATGTAGTGGGTGGTGACAAAGATGGTCACGCCGCGGCCCGCGAGCTCATAGATGAGGTCCCAGAACTGGCGCCGGCTGATGGGATCGACGCCGGAAGTGGGCTCGTCGAGGAAGATGATGGGCGGCTCGTGCAGAATCGCGCAGCCCAGCGCCAGGCGCTGCTTCCACCCGCCAGAGAGCGTCGCGGTACGCGAGTGACGATGCTCGCCGAGCCCCGCCATCGCGATCACCCAATCCTTGCGCTGGCGCTTCTTTTCCGGCGGAATGCGATAAATGCCGCTGTAGAAGTCGATGTTTTCTTCCACCGTCAGGTCTTCGTAGAGCGAGAACCGCTGGCTCATGTAGCCGATGTGGGCCTTGATCTGCTCTGCCTGGGTGCGAATGTCGAAGCCGGCAACCGTCCCCGCACCACCCGTGGGCGCCAGGATGCCGCAGAGCATGCGAATCGTCGTCGATTTCCCCGCCCCGTTGGGGCCGACGAAACCAAAAATTTCGCCGCCCCTCACCTCGAACGATACACGGTTGACGGCGAGGAATTTCCCGAACCGGCGTTCGAGATTGTTGACGATGACGGCATTTTCGTTTCCCGCTTCGATCATCGAATCCTGCTGTAACGGCGGTCTATGACCACCGGTTCCTTTCAGATGCCGGCCTGGATGACGGCGCTACGATTCGACGCTGTCGCGCGAATGTCCGGCGCAACTCTTCGGCCCCCTCCGGGGGTCGAACGATGCGCAGGCCCGGAGGGCCGGAAGAATTTAGCCCAGGGCGCAAGCCCTGGGTCTTCATGGCGGACAATTTTCCAAGCCCCGGCAGGGGCGACAGAATCATTTCCAGATGAATCGCTCGTCATACGAGATCCCGTGCCGCTTCAAGAAGGACACAAACTCCTCCTGAAATGTGCGCGTACGGTGGTGCATTTCCTGCCCAGAGATGTACCTGGTCACTGCCGCTGCATTCGACTGGCTCACGGTGAAGGCCCCGTATCCGGCCTGCCAATTGAAATTGCGTGTGTGCGTCTCGTTCAACCAGCGCGAAGAATTGGTTTTGATGACCCGCATCGCAGCGGCGATGGAAATTGTTGGCGGCACGTCGATCGGCAAATGCACGTGGTCCACGGTGCCGCCGATCATCAAGGCCGTTCCACCCATTTCGCGAACGATTCCGCCCAGGTATGCGTGCAGGTCCGCTCGGAATGCTTTCTCGATCAGGGGTTGCCAGTCTTTGGTGCTGAAGATGACATGGGTAAGTAGGTTCGTGAAAGTCTGAGCCATATTCTTTCGCGCCTTCGGGGCTGGTTCGTCTTGTTGGCTCCGATTCCCAGGGCTTACGCCCTGGGCTAAATTCTTCCGGCCCTCCGGGCCTAGCTACATTCTCTCGCCTGCTTTGCGGGCCGATTTTTCCGTGGGCCTCGCCCCCGGGTACCTACATTCGACCCCTTCGAGGTTAGGTCTTCTGCCTTCTGCCTTCTGCCTTCTGCCTTCTGCCTTCTGCCTTCTGCCTTCTGCCTACTGTCCTCTGCCTTCTCCCAACACCGACACAAACACATCCTCCAAGGTCGGCTCGACGGGGCGGAAGTCGCTGGCTTCGACCTGGGCCGCACGCAGGATTTCCGCGGCCTCGCGCCGGGCGGCGTCCAAATCCTCGGCGACAACGTGCACGCGGTCGCCGAAAAGGCCCACCGATCCGCGCGGCAGGCTGGCGCGCAGCGCGGCGGTAGCCTGGCGGGGATTGGAGGATCGAATCTCGAGAATTGACCCACGCATCAACTGCTTCACTTCCTCGGGCGTGCCCACGGCGAGCAGTCGCCCGTGATGCATCAGCCCGACGCGGCTGGCGCGCTCGGCCTCATCGAGATAGGCGGTGGAAACGAAGATGGCGACCTTCTCGCGCTGCAGTTGATAGAGGATGCGCCAGAAATCGCGCCGCGAGGAGGGATCGACGCCGTTGGTCGGCTCGTCGAGGAACAGAACCTTCGGCGTGTGGACGAGCGCGCAGGCAAGGCCCAGCTTCTGCTTCATGCCGCCGGAAAGATTTCCGGCGAGGCGCTGCTTGAACGGCGTCAGGTTGCTGAAGGCCAGCAGACGCTCGACCTTCGCCGCGCGCCCGCGCTTCCCGACGCAATAGATGTCGGCGTAGAAGTCGAGATTTTCCATCACCGTGAGATCGGGATAGAGGCCGAAGCTCTGGCTCATGTAACCGATCTCTTCCTTGAGGGCTTCGCCTTCCTTCACGACGTGATGGCCGGCCACCCAAGCGTTGCCGGCGGTTGGGTCCATGATGGCGGTGAGCAGGCGCATCGTCGTGGTCTTGCCGGCGCCGTCCGGGCCGACGAGGGCGAAGATTTCTCCCTGCTCGACATCAAGCGTCAGACCGTCCACGGCGCGCACGTCGCCGAAGACTTTCGTCAGTCCCGCCATTCGAATTGCGGGCATCGAATACCTCTGTTCCGCCAGCCTCCTCACCCGACCTCCGGCCACCCTCTCCCCCTGAGGGGGAGAGGGCTGGGGTGAGGGGGTACCCGGCGCGGAGTCACTTCTCTCCTACCACAATCTCCGCGTCGGCCGGCATGCCGGGTTTGAGCTCCATGTTGGGATTCGCAATTTCAATCTTGATGCGATAAACGAGCTTCACCCGCTCCTTCGCGGTCTGCACGCTTTTGGGCGTGAATTCCGCCTGGGAAGCGATGAAGGAGACGCGGCCGTCGTAAACCTTGCCGCGATAGGTGTCGGTCGAGACGCGCGCCCGCTGGCCGACTTTGACCCGCCCCAGGTCGGTTTCGTCAATGTAGGCGCGCAGCCAGGGATGTTCGAGGTCGCCGACGGTCACGATGGGAGAGCCGGCGGCAACAATCTCCCCGGGCTCGGTGTTCTTGGAGAGCACAACGCCGGAGAGCGGAGAAGCCAGCGTCGCGTAGCTGAAGCGGGTCTCGGCCACGGCCAGCGCCTGGCGGGCCTGCTCGTGGCGGGCCCGGGCCTGGTCAATTTGCTCGCGCCGCGGCCCCTTGCGGACGAGCGCGTAGCGCTCCGCCGCTTGCCGCCAGGCGGCACGCGCTTGCGCGATCTGCTCCTGGCGCGGGCCTTCGCGCACGAGTTTCATCTGCTCTTCCGCTTCGTGCTGCCGTTCGAGCGCCGTGCGGCTGGCGGTGCGTGCCGCGTCATACTGCTGCGCGGAGACGATACTGCGCTTGTAGAGTCCCGCGTAGCGCTCCTCGTCCAGGCGGGCGCGCTCCGCTTCCGACTGCGCCCGTCGCAGCGCGGCCTCGGCGGCGGCCACTTCCTCCGGCCGCGATCCTGCCAGCATCTCATCGAGGCGCGCTTTCGCCTGCTCGCTCGCCGCTTGAGCCTGCGCGATCTCCTCCGGACGCGAGCCTGCTTCCAGTTCCGCCAGTGCCGCCTGCGCGGCTCGCGCGTCGGCGCGGCGCAGCGCCACTTCCTGGGCGAGCTCGGCGCTGTCGAGTCTTGCCACGAGCTCGCCGGCCTTCACCGTCTGGCCCTCGTCCACCAGCCGCTCCAGAACGCGCCCGGGAATTTTGAAGCTCACTTCGGCCTCAGTGACCTCAATGTTGCCCGAAACGCGCAGCGCGTTCGGCGAGCGGCGCGACCAGGCCACAAGAATTCCGATGAGGATGACGAGCGCCACCGCGATCGCGGCTGCCAGGACGAGCTTGGGCTTGTTCTTCATAATCTCACCTCACCGGGGGCGCTGGGCGCCGCCACCGCGGACCAGAAAAGGTCGAAGGTCTTGTCCAGCCAGCTTCCGAGCTCGACCGTGGGATCGAGCGCCCAAAGCAGCAAGGCCCCGAAAAAAGTCTGTTGGAACACGCGGGCCACTTCGGCGGGATTTAGGTCGTTACGAAGCTCGCCGCGCTGTTGCCCGCTCGCGATAAGTTGGGCCAGGAACTCCCGACCGCGGCCCAGGTTTCGCAGCATATGCTTGGATACGGATTCGCTCGACAGGTTGGCGACAAGCAGGCCGCGCACCAGACTGGGGCCGCGGCCCGGCTCGCGGGCGAGTTCGTGCGCGAGATGCCTCCAGACGGCGCGGGTCGGCCGGCGCGCGCGCAGCGCCCCCTCCAGAGCGTGCTCGACCTTGGCTAGTTGCATCTCCCCAAACCCTGCCATGACGTATTCCTTGGAAGGGAAGTAGTTGAAGAAAGTTCCCTTGCCGACGTCAGCGGCGTCGGTGATTTGCTCGACGGTGGTGGAGGAATACCCCTGCTTGGCGAAGAGATCGAGCGCCGCGCGGAGGATGCGGGCGCGGGTTTCGGCCCGGCGGCGGGCGCGGCGCCCGTCCGATGGCGGGGGAATATGGTGGACGGCCTGGTGCGGTTTTCGTTTCATCGCTGACTGTTCCTCATATATGACTATAATTCATTAATGACTATAGGTCATTCTTGAGCATCTGTCAAGCGACTTTCCGCAATTGCATTTTCGAGCGGAACGAGCTATCGCGGGATTCTGGTGGCTCATTGCCTATGCCGAGACGGCATCCCTCTGGGACGATTCATAGGGCGTAATGAAGGGTAGGAGGTGCCTCAGCCATGCGCCCAGGGGCGGCTCGGCCGTAGCGTGGCAAGGTCCCCTGCGATCTGCTCGAGCCGCGCCAAAAGTTCTTTGTGGCGCGCTTCTTCCGGCGCCGGCTTCTTGCCCACAAAAGCCAATGTTCCGCCGGGCTCGAGCACGGCACGCTCCACGTCTGCCAGCGAGGCGAACCCCTGCCGGTGGGCGGCGGCCTCGAGTTCGCTAAGCGTGATCAACTCTTCCCTGAGCCGCGCGGGTTTAATTTTGCCGCCCTCGATGAGCACGTCGGGATTGCCCTCGACGAGGCGGTCGACGCGTCGGTGTCCGTAGAGGAAGCGCACGACAACATAGTTGAGCGCCAGCAACGTCGTCGCTCCAATCAGGCCACCGCTGACCGTGTTGTCGTCGCCGATGATGGCGTTTTGGACGGTGTTGGATAGAGTGAGCAAGACAACAAGATCGAACGGGTTGAGTTGGGCCAACTCACGCTTTCCTGCCAGACGCAGCGCGACCACCAAAAACAGATAGACAATGACCGGCCGTAAGACTTTCTCGAGCAGTGGCAGTCCCAGAACAAACATATCGTGCCAGAGACCTGTAACCATAGAGTGCTCCGATGCTCCCGAGTTGAATGTGTGGCTTGCCCCAACGGTTGGAGAGATTAGCACGGTGTGCGCTCCAAGCGAAAGCCACGGGGCCATTCCAAAAACGCGCGCCCTGATATCTCTCGAAGGACCCGCAGGGGTCTCGGTGACTCGCCGATGCGCGGGGAGCGCGTCCCGCCTCCGTTGTGGTATAGTCCCCCGCGAATTCGAACCCAAGGACGATGTGCCATGACTTTGGTCGAGCAGATTGCAATAGACATGGTCGCCGCCATGAAGGCGAAAGAGGAACTGAAATTGAGCGTCCTCCGCATGATGAAAGCGGCGTTCATGAACAAGAAGATTGAACTGGGCAAGCCCCTCGGGGACCCCGAAGCCATCGCGGTCATGCGGACGCTCGTCAAGCAGCGGCACGATTCCGTGGAAGCCTACCGCAGGGGCAATCGCGAAGAACTCGCCCGGAAGGAAGAGGCGGAAATCAAGATTATCGAAGATTATCTGCCCGCCGCCGCGAGCGATGATGAGATTGATGTCGCCGTCACCGCTGCAATTGCCGAAACCGGCGCCGTAGGCCCTAAGGATATGGGCAAGGTAATGAAAGCCGCCATGGCCAAGCTGGCCGGGAAGAACGCCGAGGGCAAGCGTGTGAACGAGAAAGTGCGTGCGAAGTTGGGTGGTTGAATAAGCCGGCGCATTCGGCCGTCAACGATCCGTCTGGTTTCTGGGACGGCTTCAGAACTCCGCTCCGGCCAGTGAGAGCAACTTCGACTTCCAGAGAGACCTCGGAGGCGATAGCATGACCAGCGAATCTCCGGAGAAATCCGCTGCGACCACATTCCAGCCCTACATTCCCGCGCAGACTGTAGTCTCAGAACTCTCGGTTCGTGCCGTGGTGTTAGGCGCGCTGCTGGGCATTGTTTTCGGCGCCGTGACCGTCTATCTGGCCTTGCGGGCCGGGCTCACGGTGAGCGCTTCGATTCCCGTCGCGGTGCTGGCCATCAGCATCTTCAAGTGGCTGGGCCGGTCCACGATACTCGAAAACAACATCGTGCAGACTACCGGTTCGGCGGGCGAATCGATCGCCGCGGGCGTGGTCTTCACTCTTCCAGCTCTCATCTTTCTGGGGTTCTCGCTCGATGTGGCGGAGATTCCCCGCGTCCTGTTGCTGGCGCTGGTGGGAAGCCTGCTCGGCATCCTGTTCATGATTCCGCTGCGCTACCAGTTGAACGTGGCCGAGCACGGAGCGCTGACTTATCCCGAGGGGACCGCCTGCGCCGACGTGCTGATCGCCGGAGAAAAGGGTGGCAGCTTCGCGGGCAAAGTATTTGCCGGCTTCGGGCTGGGCCTCGTTTACAAACTTCTGAACGAAGCCCTGCGTGCCTGGCAGGCGCGCCCCATCTATCAACCCGGCTGGTACCCCGGGGCCACGCTCGCGGCATCGGTCACGCCGGAATACCTCGGCGTGGGTTACATCATCGGGCCGAAGACGGCGGGCATGATCTTCTCCGGCGGTGTGCTTTCGTGGCTGGTCATCATCCCGATGATTAAGTTTTTTGGGGGCGGCCTCACTGCGCCCGTCTTTCCGGCCACCGTTCCCATTCGCGAGATGGACGCTTTCGCGCTGTGGGATGCCTACATCCGGCCCATTGGCGCGGGGGCGGTGTCCATGGCCGGGCTGTTCACGCTGTCTCGCACCCTTCCCACCATCGTCCGCGCGTTGCGATCGACCCTCGCGCAGTTGCGCAAGGGGAAGGAAGCCGTCGCCGAGCCCGTGGCAGCCATTCGCACCGAGCGTGAATTGCCCGGCACCGTCATTTTCGGCGGCTCGGCAGTGATGATCCTGCTTGTCTGGGCGCTGCTTGCTGCCCGCATCAATCCTGACGGCGGCATCGGCGGCAACCTCTTCGCCTCGGTGCTGGTGGTGATTTTCGGGTTTCTGTTTGTCACCGTCTCGGCACGGATTGTGGGGATCATTGGCGCCTCCGCGAATCCGATTTCCGGCATGACCATCGCCACGCTCATGCTCACCTCACTGTTGTTTGTGGCCGTCGGCTGGACGTCAGGCTCGTACCCAGCCGCCGCACTGTGCGTGGGCGGAATTGTTTGCATCGCTTCCGCCGTCGGTGGCGCGACCTCGCAGTCACTCAAAAGCGGATTTCTGGTGGGCGCCACGCCACGCAGCGCCGAAATCGCTATGATCGCAGGCGCGCTGACTTCCGTGCTGGTGGTGGGCTTCACCCTTGTGATGCTCAATCGGGTGTATACACGCATCGAGCCACGGGTCATCGAAAATGTTGAACTCAGCTCCGAAATGAAGGTCGTCAGAGAAGCGACACACGCGGGCAAGAACTACCAGGTCATCAATGTCATTGGCTCGCGCGCCGTGCGGGACGGCCGCTATTACTTCGATGCGGCGGCCCATCGCATCGACTTCCAGGAACGGGTCGGGATCGGATCCGAGGAGTTGCCCGCGCCGCAGGCCGTTCTGATGAGCACGGTGATTAACGGTATCTTGCGGCAAAGCTTGCCTTGGGGTCTGGTGCTGCTCGGCGTCTTCATCGTCGTCGTGATGGAATTGTGTGGGGTGCGCTCGCTGGCTTTTGCCGTGGGGTCGTATCTGCCTATCTCCACCACGGCTCCCATCTTCTGCGGCGGAGTAGTGAGCTGGCTGCTCACCAAGATAACCAAGCGCCAGGAAGGCGAAGTTTCAAGTGGGGCGCTGTTCGCGGCCGGGCTCATCGCCGGCGGGTCGATTGGCGGATTGATTCTCGCTGCCATTGTGGGATTCGAGCTTCGAGACAAGCTGGCCTGGGGAACAAAATACTGGCCTGCTCTCGCCAACTCGAGCCTCGTGGGAATCCTCATGTTCGCGGCCATGGCCGGCGCACTGTTCGCGGTGGGACGCAAAAAACTGGAATAGGAAGGCAGTTAACAGTCGACTGTCGAAAGTCGAAAGCTAGTGCACATTACGCATAGGGGCCTAGTAGTAGCTTTCAACTTTTGACTCTCGACTATCGACTTCCTCTCATCGCTCGTCACTCTTCCTATGATAATCTGAAAGCATGCCGCGTTATCGTGACGTCCAGGTGTCCTTTGGCCCGCCTCTCACGTGGGTGGTGCGGAACCTGATCATTGTGACCGCGGTGATCTTCCTCCTCACCTACCTTCCCGAGGTGATGTTCGGTTGGAATTTTCCCTTCGTCCTGTTCGGCCTGCGGCCGTTCGACGTAACTCATCGCCTCTTTCTCTGGCAGCCTTTCACCTACCTGTTCCTGCACGGGGGTTTCTTTCACATCGTTTTCAATCTGTTCGCGCTCTGGATGTTCGGATCGGATTTGGAGAAGTTTTGGGGATCGCGCCGCTTTCTCTTTTATTTCTTTATGACCGGCGTGGGCGCGGCCCTGTTCGACGTCGCCCTCCAGCCTTCCGCAATAACGACAACCATCGGCAATTCGGGCGCCGTCTACGGCATCCTGCTCGCCTTCGGTCTGATCTTTCCCAACCGGCCCATTTACCTCTGGCTGTTGATTCCTGTGAAGGCCAAGTGGTTCGTGCTCATCATGGGACTCATCGAATTCGCCAGCTCCTTCAGCAATCCCGGCTCACAAGTCAGCCACATCGCCCACCTGGGGGGGATGCTGTTTGGATTCCTCTATCTGCGCGGCAGAGCCCTCCCTTACCGTCTGGAACTGCGCTATCATGAGTGGCGACGCGCCCAGCTGCGCAAGAAGTTCGAAATCTACATGCGCAAGCAGGAAGACAAGGACAAATCCGGGCGCTGGATTAACTAGTGCCGTTCCAACTTATTTGGGCTGATCCCGGTCCGTGAGATTAAGCCAGGTCTGTGATCTCAGGCTGCATAACGTAGGTTTAGTACGTAGACGAATGAAGTTGGAACGGCACTAGCTTGTGGGGGCGCAAGGTCCTGCGTCCCATCCGACCTGTCCCTCGCCGAAAGGGGGATTCCCATGTCATCTGGAGAGCAGGCGATTCTCGCTATTGAGAAGGCGATGGTGCGCGATTTCAATGCTGGCAAGATGGAAGCCCTTCTCGCGCGCTTCCATCCCCGCGTCGTGGGCTTCTCTTCGACACGTCAGGAGAGAATCACGGGCCGCGCGGCAATGCGGAAGACTTTCGACTACTATCATCACGCCTCGCCTCACATGAAATACCACATCGCCAAACCGCAGGTTCATGTGTTTGATGGTGTCGCGGTGGCAACGTTCTATTGGACGGTGGAGCTGGGCACGGGCCGCCCCCGCCACGCCATTCACGGGCGCGGCAGTCATATCTTCGCCAAACACGATGGAAAGTGGCTGATCGTCCACGAACATTTTTCGCGTGCACACTGAGACACGCGGTTCTGAATCCGCGCGGGCTGTAAGGTTGCACAGGAGGGCGTCCGGCGCGGCATGGCACGGCGCGCGAAGGAGAATCATGAAGACTGTCGCGGTGCTGCGGGCTTGACTCTATCTCTGCCCGATGGTAGTTTCGAGTCGTCTGTTCTTTGAAAACTGAGGTTCCCGTGGTGCCCCCGCTGCGGCGGGGGAAAAAGGAAAGGCCGTGCAAAACGGCCGCGGTCCCGCCACTGTGATCGGCGAGCCGAATCCTCGAAGGCGTGAAGCTAGCCACTGATCCGTCACGAGACGGATTGGGAAGGCAGAGGATGAAGCGATGACCCGAAAGCCAGGAAGCCTGCCCGGGAACTCAATCTCAACCTAACTCTTCGACGGAAAGAGTCCTGGGTGGAAGCACTGAGGCCTTCCGATTCCAGTTCGAGGGAGTGGGAGGCTTTTGCTTTTTGCGGTCCCTCCACAGAACTCCTTCCGCCGCCCCGTCGCGAGAACGGGAGAAGGAGTCCTCACGTGAAGTCGAAACTCGAAAGTCGAACATCAGAAGTTTGCTGTCAGCAGTTGGCAGTCAGCCGCCTAGAAGTCAGAAGGGCAACAACGCACCGCGAACTACAGAGCACAGAAGACAGCCGCTCTCAATCCGAAATCCAAAATCCAAAATCCAAAATCGCAAGCCCCAAATCCCCATTCCTGGGCCTCGCCGTTTTGATGCTCATCGCCGCGACCGTCCGGGCAGCGACCCTAGAGGGCACGGTCCTGGACCCCAGCGGCCGCGCCGTCCCCGCGGCGCATGTCACACTGCTCGCGCCGATGGCGCCACTGGCCGAAGCGGAGAGCAACGCCAACGGGCAGTACCGCTTCACCCACCTCCGTGCCGGGAGCTATAGCATCATGGCAACTGCTCCGGGGCTCACGAGCCCGGATACCAAAGTCGATCTCGCGGAAGATCAGACAACAACTGTGGATCTGCACTTGGCGCTGAGTTCTCTCGAACAGAGCGTGATCGTCTCAGCATCGCTGGGTGGGGGGATCGCTACGCAACTGGGTTCCAGCGTCAGCGTGCTTACGGAGCAGGAAATCACCGACCGGGGCGCGCAGAACTTGCTGGAGGTCCTGCGCGGCGTTCCCGGCGTGGCACTCACGCAGGCGGGACGCCGGGGGGGCGCGACCGGTCTCTTCACGCGCGGCGGGAATTCCAACTACAACCTGGTGATGATCGATGGCGTGCCGGTGAACCAGTTCGGTGGCGGCTTTGACTTCGCGTCCCTTCCCGCCGACGGCGTAGAGCGGGTCGAAATTGTGCGCGGCCCGCAGAGCGCAATTTACGGATCCAATGCCGTAAGCGGCGTGGTGAACGTCGTTACGCAGCGCGGGCAGGGCGTGCCCCATTTCAGTGTGCTCGCCGAAGGCGGCAGTTTCACCACGCGGCGCTTTGCCACGAGCGGCAGCGGCCTCAGCCACGGCTTGAGCTGGGCCTACCACCTCTCGCGGCTCGATTCCGGCGGCGTGGTTCGCAATGACAATTATCGCAACCAGACGGCCTTCTTCAGCCTCGGTTACTCGCGCAGCCCCCGCCGACAGGTCAACTTCCACTTCTTCGGCAATGCCAACGACGCCGGCGCGCCGGGCCCCTATGGCTCCGACCCCTTGGGATTGTACGGCGGCATCGACACAATCTCGCGCGACAAACAGAACCTGTTTGGGTATCAGGTGAGCTACGCGGAGCAGGTGTCGGGGCGTTTCCGTCAGGTGATCACGGCGGACGTGGCGCCCAATCGATACTACTTCCGCTCCCCTTACGGCGACTCTTACTCAAATAATCTCCGCGCCGTGGTAAACACGCGGAGCGAAGTCACGGTTTCCACGCGCGACTTTCTGGTGGCGGGATTCGAGTACAGTCGCGAGCAAATCAAGAATACCTACATCACGGACGCAACCTCGACTCCCTTCCTCCTCCCCCGTACAAGTCTTGCCTACTTCGCCGAGAACCGCTGGAACCCCTCGCGGCGGTGGATGGTGATCGGAGGCGTGCGGCTCGACAACATTCGCACGCACGCCCTTCCCTCCGACGCCTTTGGCTATCGCCCCCTGCTGCCGGCCAATTCGATTCTTCAGGCGAACCCCCATCTCTCGGCGGCATTTCTCGCCCGAGAAGGCGCGGGGAGCTCAGGACGGGTTGGCGCGACGCGCCTGCATGGTTCGCTCGGTACTGGAATCCGGCCGCCCAGCGGCTTCGAGCTCGCCTTCAC
>Ga0315268_10005286_pt1 | contig 13914 bp, 14 predicted proteins | sample C1_top_MG_FD_204535 | JGI IMG/M metagenome (GOLD analysis project Ga0315268, IMG submission 204535) | Sediment microbial communities from Yellowstone Lake, YNP, Wyoming, USA - C1_top | ecosystem: Environmental > Aquatic > Freshwater > Lake > Sediment | place: USA: Wyoming | collected 2017-08-01 | reverse complement strand
CAATGCCTAGGTGGCCGGCAATTCGAGCCACGATCTGCTCAACAGACTTTTCGCTGACATACCGCATTCTGCCAATTTCACCATTGCTCATTCCCATCGCTACCAGGCGCAGAGTCTCTGCCTGGACATCCGTGAGTTGGTTGACCGTGGCGATGAAGGACTTTTCGTGGCGAGAGGAATATTTGTTTGCCCATTGCTTTTCTTCATGGCAATTAAGAGCGTGGATCGAGTCCGGGATTGCATCGCAAAGAACTTTTAGATCTGCAAGGGATCTCTTCAGAACAATTTGTGCACCCTCTGGAATGTCATCTTCTCGAAGACCGATGAGTCGCAAGTCGGGACATGCCGTAGTGATGACTAAACCGAGATTCTTAACTGCCCTTCTCATAGTCTGTGCCAGCGAAATTCCTTGCTGATTATCAAACTGGGCATCAATAATTACCACGTCGGGTTCGAGTGTCTTAAATAGATTTTCCGCCGCGGCGGGTGTGTGTGCTTCTCCAACTATGTTTACGCCTCTAAGTCGCATTGCTTCTGCGAGGGTGATTAGTTCGAATGCATCGTCATTAACGAGTAGCACTCTTTGAGGCATGCTCAAAAGTAACTTGTTGCTGCATATTTTCTTGGAGGCAAGATCACAATCTTGTATGCAATAGATCACTTATCACTTTCGGAATCGCATGTGCTACCCCTAGGGCAGTTATAGGGCCTCCATTTGAGGCTGAGTCTGCAGCTCTTGCATGGATGAGTGAGGCCGTTGCCGCCAGGCCTGAGAGGAATTCGGGTTGTTCGGCGATTTCCTTCGCGTGGGTTGCAAGGAGAGCGCCAAGAATTCCTGCAAGGACATCGCCAGTACCTGCCGTGGCCAACCATGTTGGAGCAGAGGGGAGTTCGACTTCACGATCTTTGGAAGCCACATAACTTGTGTTTCCCTTTAACAAAACGGTGACCTGTAGGGCATCGGCTGCGAAACGCGCCCACTTTTTCGGCTCGCTCCTGATATCAATTTCACTGACATTGGCGCCTGTTGAATTGAGAAGCGTGCACAACTCTCGATAGTGGGGGGTGATGAGTATTGGCCCCTTCATCCGAGGGAGTAGTGAAAGACCGCCCGCATCCAAGACCACTGGGATTTTTTGATCTAGCTTCTGTCGAATTGCCAGTTCTCGTCGCCAGCTAATTTGATTGGCGTCTAATCCAGAGCCGATCGTCCAGGCTTGGACTTTGCCATCTTGAACAACAACCTCGGGTCGATGTGTGAGCACGAGGTGTCGGGCGTTTTTTGGCCCGAGATAGCGAATCATGCCGACACCCGTGCGCATTGCGCCTTCGCACACTAATACTGCAGCACCTGGATACTGGGTTGACCCTGCTATGACCCCGAGCACACCTCGCGAATATTTGTCGTCATAATCTGAGGGGACAGAGATGTACATCCGCGCATCTTCGTCCGTCCAATTTTGCCACTGCTCCATGGAGACACCTGTCGCATTCGCTTTCGGCCAGTATATTTGCATAACGGGATGTAGTGCTATCACCGAAATAATGGACCACCTCTATTGACATTGAGTTAGCGCAGTTCTATAAAGGAGTTGTCTCATTAATTCAGATTCTGATCTGAGTTCTTGGGAAGCGGATCGGGAAACAATCCCGGTACTTCCTAATAGAAGATACCGACACGGCGACGACGTGGGGGTTGGGAAAACGGCAGATTCGAGTCGGTCTACATTTGGTGAGTTTTTTCAGGAAACTGAGAAAGGCGCTGATCCGTCGGCTTTCGTCGGTCGATAGTGATAAGAGAATTTATTCACCTGCGTAGCGTGACGACATAGTGGGGCCCCTCGAACATCTATTTCGAGGGGCCCCACGTATGTATTAAGCCATAGAGGGCCCTTCGTTCCCGCCCAGGACACGCCGGGCGGATTTCTTTATTAAATCTTCAGAATTCTCAAGGCGGATCTCTATCTTCCGTGCCTACTATGAGCCTAGGCATTTCAATGAAAATGCGAATAGGAGTCGATGATGATGAACTGGTACCGAGGCGATGGATACGGCTGGATGGATGGCGGAGGGATGTTGTTGATGGGGCTCTTTTGGATTCTCATTGTCGGCCTTGGAATCTGGCTGGTCACCTTCCTTACTCGTAGAGACAAGTCGATGCACTCACCCAAAGAGGAGACTCCGAGGCAGATTTTGGATCGCCGGTTTGCATCCGGAGAAATTGATGCGACTGCCTACGCTCAGGCCCGAAGACTCATTGACGGACATTCCCCAGAGGTAGAAGAGAACAAGTAATCTTAAAGTCCGTCTCTCGAGAAAGAAATGGGCTTTAGTGACTCAGGGTTTACGCGTTCTTGTTGTAGAGGATGAAGTCGAGTTGGCCGCTGTTATCTCCAGTTACTTCGAACGCGAGGGCTATCTCGTAGAGACAGCATATGACGGCCCTTCAGGGGTTGAGAAAGCCCGCAACAGCAAACCCGACCTCATCGTCTTGGATCTCATGTTGCCGGGATTTGATGGGATAGAGGTATGCAAGCAGGTACGAGTTTTTTCCGATGCGTACATCCTTATGCTCACTGCGCGCGAGGATGAAATTGACAAGATCGTCGGGTTCGCAGTTGGAGCGGATGATTATCTGGTTAAGCCTTTTTCACCTCGCGAACTTATGGCTCGATCAAAGGCAATTCTGCGCCGACCTCGCAGTCGTTCAGGGGATGTCTCCGAGCAAACAGACGTATTGCATTACGGAGAATTGATCCTTGATCCTGGAGCCCGCTTGGTCAGCGTTGGAGGCCGTTCGGTTGAACTCACTCGTACAGAATTCGATTTACTGGAAATTATGTTAGAGAGTCCTAAGAATATTTTTTCACGCAGGCAACTTCTCGAAGCGGTGTGGGGTGGAGATTGGTATGGGGAGATCCATGTGGTCGACGTTCATGTTGGACACTTACGAAAGAAGCTTGCAGAAGCGGGGATGAGCGAGGGGGCAATACGCACGGTTCGAGGTATCGGGTACGGGATGGAAATGAAGTGAAATCTCCCCGCAGATTGCGGTTGGTAACTCAACTGCTCTTAGGACAGACGGTACTAATTGGGATTGCCGGATTAACACTTATTGGTACCGCCTTCCTTTTTGCTCCCTCAATATTTAAAAGACACATGCTCGAGGCGGGTATCGATTCAAAATCCGCCCAGACTCACATGTCCGAAGCATTTGCAAGTGCTTTCAGTCTCTCGTTGGCTATCGCGATGCTCGCATCCTTCGCTGTTGCCGGAATAATCGCCTGGTATTTGATGCGGCGAATAAGCCAACCAATTGAAAGCTTAGCCATTGCCGCCGAAAATCTTTCACGTGGTGGAAACCCGCTCAATGTTGACCTAGGAGGCTCGACGCCCGAGATTGACCGACTGGCAGGGGCTTTAACGAGGATGTCTGGTGAGTTGTCCAAAATTGAGGAAGATCAGGCAAGAATGCTCCGTGATCTAGCCCATGAACTGCGAACTCCAATTGCCACAATTGGAGCGCTCATTGATGGAATAGAAGACGGGGTCGTTAAAGGAGATGCACACTCATGGAATACCATCCGCGATCAGCTGCAGCGCCTTGTGAGACTCTCTCGCGACGTTCGAGATGTCTCGCACTCATACGACCAATCCTTGAGCAATCAAAAGATATCAACGGACCCCAAAGTTATTGCCTCATTGGCGATGGCATCCTGGGCTCCTCATTTTGAGAAAAAGGGAGTTTCCCTTGGTTTAGAGGTCTCAGGAGCTATACCCAGTATTGAAGCCGACCCCATGAGAATCGGCCAGGTGCTTTCGAATCTCTTGGAAAATGCATTGAGGCACACTCCCGAAACTGGCAAAGTTGAATTAATTATTGAACAAGTTGGAGGGGGAGTTGCATTCAAAGTACGCGATAACGGCGATGGGATTGCCACGAGCCAGTTGCCACACATATTTGACCGTTTATACCGCGGAGATACGGCTCGCCAATCTGGGGATTCGGGTTCGGGTCTTGGTTTGACTATAGCTAGAAGCATTGCCGAGAGTCATTCGGGGACATTGGTTGCATCAAGTAAAGGGAGAGGGCAAGGCTCTACTTTTACCCTAACTATTCCGATAGCGAATCAGCAATCAAATTAAACTAATGGATGCCATCTTCGCAATCTATTAGCGTTGAGCACAACGGACAAAGAACTCAATGCCATCGCGGCGGCAGCAATCATGGGGTTCAAACGTAGGCCTAGCAAGGGATAAAGAGCGCCTGCTGCAATTGGTAGCCCTATTCCGTTGTAAATGAGAGCGAAGAAGAGATTCTGTCGAATATTGGTCATTGTTGATCGACTCAATTCAATGGCTGTTACAACGCCTTTTAGCGAACCAGACATCAATGTGATATCCGCCGCTTCAATTGCAACATCGGTGCCACTGGCAATAGCGAACCCGACATCGGCTTGAGCCAAGGCAGGTGCATCGTTGATACCGTCGCCCACCATCGCAACGAGACGACCCTGCTTCTGCAATTCAGCAACCGCTGCGGCTTTGTTTTCGGGAACTATTTGAGAGCGGATATCAGCCTCAGGGATCCCAACCTGTGCGCCTATCGCGTTGGCTGTTCGCGAATTGTCTCCTGTAATCATCAAGGTGCGCAGTCCAAGGTGTTGAAGGGCCGCGATTGATGCCACGCTGGTGGGCCTGATGGTATCGGCGACTCCAATTACGCCCACCGCCTTGCCGTCGAGTGCAACTAACATCGGGGTTTTGCCTTCTTCGGAAAAACGGTCGGCAATTGCCACGAGAGCAGTTGAGTCAATTCGGTTTTCGTCAAAGAGCAGTCTGTTTCCAATGATGATTTCGCGCCTATCAACAAGGGCGCGCACGCCGCGTCCGGTGAGGGAACTAAACTCCGTCACTTCGGAAAGTTTCAATCCTCTTTCAGTGGCACCATCAATGATGGCAGAGGCAAGCGGATGCTCACTCTCTCGCTCGGCACTGGCCACCAGTGCTAATAAACTGTTTTCATCAGCACCTTCTATTACATAAATATCGGTGAGAACGGGTTTTCCGGAAGTGATGGTGCCAGTTTTATCTAGAATTACCGAGTCAATCTTATGTGCGGTCTCCAACGCCTCGGCAGAACGAATTAAGACACCTGCTTGTGCTCCTTTTCCTGTGCTCACCATGATGGACAGGGGCGTAGCTAATCCAAGTGCGCATGGGCACGCAATAATCAACACGCTCACCGCGGCCACGAGTGCGTAGGTAAACGCCGGTGCTGGACCAAGGATGTACCAACCCGCGAATGTGAGGATTGATATTGCTATAACTGCTGGAACGAATATCGAGCTAATTGAGTCGGCCAATCGTTGGATTGGAGCCTTGGTCGCTTGTGCTTGTTGAACCAGTTTAATTATTTGAGCTAATACAGTATTGACGCCTACCTTAGACGTGCGGATGTGTAACGATCCCGTGCCATTGACGGTGGCGCCTATGACAATGTCACCTGATCCTTTCTCAACTGGAATTGATTCTCCTGTAACCATCGACTCATCCACTGCGGAGCGTCCAGATTCGACGATTCCATCTACGGGGATTTTCTCACCTGGTCGCACGATTACTTCGTCACCCACGAGCACTTGCTCAACCGGAATTTCGGTCTCGACATTATTGCGAAGAACTCGAGCAGTTGGAGGCTGGAGATCAAGCAAGGCGCGAATTGCTTCTCCTGTGCCAGCTTTCGCACGAACTTCGAGAAGTCGGCCAAAAAGTATGAGTGTAATAATGACGCCTACAGCTTCAAAGTACACGGCCCGCACATTCGTAGGCAGTACCCGAGGTGCAAAGGTGGCAAGGACGCTGTAACCATATGCCGCGGTTGTGCCGAGAGTTATGAGAGTGTTCATCTCTGCACTTCTGTGGCGAAGGGTCAGCCAGCCAATGGAATGGATAGGCGCACCCACATAAAACATGACAGGAGTGATTAGCGCGAACTGCGTCCAATGATTTGTTAGAAGTGACGGCATGCTAATTCCTAATGCATTACCCATCACCACGGCGAGTACGGGCACTGTTAGCACCGCTCCGATGATCACTCGTCTAGTTAAATCCCGAATTTCTGCAACTCTTCCAATTGCAGCGTCATTTTCATCTTGAGCGAAAACGCCAAGACTGCTTGAACCGATCTCGTCCGATTTTTCGGAGGGCGCCAAGAAATTCAAGTTATCGGCAACGGCACTACTAGCAGGATTAACTATTAACTTGCCATGAACCATATTCATGCCGCAGGCAAATTCGTACGTACCAGGGGTGTCGGGTGTGAAAACTACCGTGGTGCGGCGGTTCGCGGGTAGGTCGGCAGCGATGCGAAAAGCTGGAATTATCACCTTCTCGGTGCATGAGCCACTTTCTTGCCGATCAAAGATGATGTGTAACGGAACGCCTGCAGTGGCTTGGATCGTGTCAGGTGAATATCCGCCTTTAACAATGATCTCGATACTTTGGTTGTTACCTTCACTTGTTGTATGAGTTGCTTTCCGTGGAGCAAAAAAGAACCATGCTAGAGCGAGTAAGAGTGCTCCTGCTGTGATGAGTACGGCAAGATCCGATCCGCTCATTTCCTTTACTTCTTCCTGTCGTGGTCCATTCCATGCATCATAAACAACATCATGACTGGGCAAGCAAGTAATAGCAAGATCACCGGCGATGCCCCAGCCAGCAAGAGAACTACCGCTACTGATCCTAATGCGCCAACAAATAGGGTTTTCTTATCATTCTTCATGTATCTGGCCTCTCTCGGGAAAGTTGGATTTTTAATTTCTTTTCTGAGAGCCGTCCATAACTGAACAGTTTGCCGTCAATCAGAACCCCTGGGGCGAACATCACTGCATGCCGGATAGCGAGATTTCTCCCTTCTTCGGTGTCTAGTTCAACTTCGTGAACATCAAAGGTGTAATCCAGTGCGAGCCGAGAAAGAATCTCTTTGGCTTGATCACAGAAGGCGCACGAGGGTTGAGTCAGGAGGGTGATGTCGGCCATGATCAAGTTTGCTTGGCTTTCATATCGCTGAGAATTTTTTCTACCGGCACATACATGGTGTACTTCGGTGGTCCGCCATAGTCGGCTCGCCAATCAATCCGACCATCTGGGCCAACCAGGACAAAACTGTGCCCATCGCGAGAATCACCCATCATGCCGTACTGGTTTGCATGGTAAATCTTGGATATTTCAAGGTTGGTATCCCCGAGGGCAATGGCCGTGAGGCCATCATCGGCCATTTTCTGGGCGATCAGTCTTGTTGGTCCACTCGTTATCGTGAGTAGTTGATCGATGCCGGCTGATTTCAATTTTGCTTTATTGTTTTCTAGATCCCGGATTTGATCCCAGCATGGCTGGCAGCCAATGCCCTCGTGAAAAAACAGCAAGACTGTTTTCCCATGGTATTCACTGAGCTTTACCGTTCCCCCCTTGGTGGAAGGAAGGGTGAAATCTGGCGCTACTGCGCCGGAAGCCGGGTTGGCCACTGCGTAAGGGAACGCAGATTTCTTGCCACCCTCACTGGAATTGCTGGATCGGTTTGCGAGGGCGAAGGAAGTAATCAGGACAAGTGCTATCACGGCCGTCAGACCGGTGGCGATATTTCGTCGACGATGTATGTTGCCCGTGATTGGAGATGGTGGAGCGGATGCGCACCATTTCTTCTTTGATGTCATTTTTATAACCCGTTCTTTTCAGGTTCTGGTGCGCAACTAGGACAGGCCTCTTTATCTAAAGATTCACCTGGCAGGTTTGCGCTTCTATTTCTCTGGCCGATCGCCTTCCAAAACAGAAGGGCAAGTCCTCCAAACACCACAATGCTGTAGATCCACCCTGGGGCGAACGAGAGGAAGCGCTGTATAACGGCGGCGGCGTGGCCCAGTGCTGCAGTAACTTCAACTTGCCAACCATCGGTTGCCATTCCAGGTCCACGAACGGCAAGCACGATTGTAAGCAAACCCATGGCGGTCATTAGGAAACCTGAGACCATCATGACCCACGGAACGCGTCGTTTCGAGCCAGGCCATAGCGCAATCGTGCGAGTCGAAAGTAGGCGAGAGTTACCCCAGTTTTTTCGGTCCCACACCATTGCCAAAATGCAGAGAGGGGCCACCATTCCGAATACATACGCAATGCCGACGGCAAGGGCAGCCAAGAGAGATGAGGCGGCCCCGGATAGCGCTGCAACACCTGCAAGTACCGGTGCGCAGCATGCACTACTGGCGCCGGAGAAAATGCCCAAGCTATAAACCGAGCCGATGCCAGAATTGCCACCTTTTCGAGAAGGCATCGGCAACATCATTTTCCATCCGGACAAAGTGGCTACTCCGACGCTGAACATGATGAGACCAACGACCGTGAATATCCAGATGTGGTACCCAATGAGGGCTCGACTGACAACCGCGGCACCCAGAGCGATGGGCAGAATGACCGTGCCCACGCCGGCGGTGAAAACTAGAGTCATGGCCAGGATTTGGCTACGACGTCGGAAGGTTGAGGCGAAGTACGCTGGCAGCATGACTGAGACGCAACATGGGGCCATTAACGCCACAGCGCCGCCTAGAAAAGATGCCAGGATTGTTGTTGAGAACAGAACCTGACCCATGGTTCAAGTGTCGCGCGCGAACACCGTAAAACTGTTAATCATTCTGTAAAGATTTGAGAAAGAATTGACCCTAAATCGCCTGAGGTTGATCTCAGAATTGCAACCTTAAAGGTAGGTTGCTTTGCCCGGCTGCATTGTTTTCGACCCCTAAGAACTGATGAATTTGTATTGAGTTTGACTCAAATCCAATTCGGCTGAGAGACATATAGAGATTCCAGATCCGAGCTCGGTTTATACCGACTTCGGCAACAGCCTCATCCCAATTTGCTTGCAGATTTTCACACCATTTGGCCAACGTTTTTGCATAGTGCTCACGAAGATTCTCGCTATGCCGAAGTTCGAACCCTGAGTTGTGCATCGCTTGAATGACACGGCTGGGCGCAGTTAGTTCACCGTCTGGGAAAATATAACGATCTATAAAAGCACCGGTACGAGCCCGTTGCATCGAATTGGGGCGGGTGATGCAGTGATTGAGAATTCTTCCTTGGTCCGTAATTCGCTTATGGAGTTGATTGAAATATAGATCAAGTTTTGAATCTCCGACATGCTCGCTCATACCAACGGAGGAGATCGCGTCATAGTCTGTTTCAGAGACCTCTCGATAATCTTGGAGTCGTATTTCAACACTATTTTCAAGGTTTGCATTGGCGACTCTCTGTCTTGCCAGTGCCACCTGATTCTGGCTTAGAGTTACTCCGACGGTTTTTACGCCATATTCTTTCGCTGCATGAAGTACCAGAGTGCCCCATCCGCAACCAACATCGAGCAACTTCATCCCTGGTTTAAGGTCTAGTTTCCTGCAAATGAGATCAACCTTCTCAATTTGGGCAGCTTCGAGAGTGGAATCTTCGGTTGCGAAGAGCGCGCATGAGTAAACCATTGTCGGTCCAAGAATTTTCGAATAGAAATCATTCGATACGTCATAATGATGTTGAATGGCCGATTTGTCGCGCGTGAGCGAGTGCAGAAGTCCGCGGCGATATCGAGGAGGCGCCTCTTCCGCGGGCAGGTCGGGTCTAACCACAACCGTTGGGCCCACTGCTGTTGCAAGCTTGGCCAGCGAATCAACGGGCATCGGGTGTTTGATGAAATCCTTTAGTGCAAGGAGAGTCTGATGGATATCTCCGCGGATATCCAAGTGGTTTGTCACATAGGCGCGGGCAAGACCGAGATCTCCGGGATGGCTAAGGATGTAGCGGAGGGCAAGCGGAGATTTGATTTCGAGAACGTTGGATGATTCAAGATCCCCGGCAGCGCTACCGTCAAAGGCAGAAAATTTAATGGGCACAGCTTCATCGAAGAGAGAGGATACTTTTTGCGCAATCCATTTTGTATCTGACATAACGGGTCTCCAGTCCGCCGAACTTCCCAGCACTTTGGGAAGTAATAAGAGAGTAATCTAAAAAGGGCTATCGGTCATCGGCAATTAGGTCCATATAGTGGCCGGTCTAGATATTTACATGGGTCATTCAAATGGCACATGCAAGGAAATCTTGGTGCCAAATCCTGGCTGGCTCTCAATGGCGAGCTTGCCACCGACTAGTTCCATCCGCTCGTACATTCCCTGGATACCAAGGGATCTTGAGGGAGCAGGGCCGAAATTCCACATTCCAATTCCGTTGTCAGTCACCGTAATCTCTAAATCCTGGCCTGTGTGGTCCCAGATTACGACGACGTTAGTGGCCTTGGAGTGCTTGTCAATATTATGGAATGCCTCTTGCATGACCCGAAAGATATGGATATTGTCCTGCGTTTTTATTCGACGTTCTTTGCCAAATGTGTCCACCGTGACGTTAATGCTTTTACTGTTGGCAAGGTCGTTCCCAAGCCATTCAACAGCTGCAAACAGGCCCAAGGAATCTAGGAGAAGTGGCCTGAGCTCCTCGCAATAGCGCCGAATGGCATCCGAAGTCTCGGAAATGGTTTCTTGCGCGCGGAGCACATGAGCCTGAGCAACTTTTGGGTCTGTAGCACTGATCGCAGCGTTTAATTGTTGCATCACTACGGCGAGCAACTGGAGCGAGTCGTCATGGAGATCTCGAGAAATGCGGCGTCTCTCATTTTCCTGTGCCTCGCTTGCCAATTTAAAATACTTCTCTTTTTCGAGGATGACATCCTTCATTTTCTCGTTAAGGTGTTGTGTTTTCATGCGGGCATTTCGCTCACGGGTCATCAGAATCGAAGTGATAATCGAGAGAAGACTAAGTACAGCAAACCTTGCGAGAACGACTCTGCCATAAGGGAAAATAGCCCAAGCAATAAATCTCGATACCGAGAAAAGCGAGATGAATATAATGGTAAATACTGTTTCCGTAAGGCTGAACATTGTGGCGGTTGCAATGGTGGCGACCAGAAAAAGAAGCATGAAAGACTGAATCGCAGATGAATTCTGAACCAATTTGGTGAATTCATTAACGCTTTTCACATGGCGTGGAAGCGATGCTATTTCAAAGCACGAAATAACATTTAGGAGTTGAACGATCCAGAAACGGTAGTCGCGATAGGGGGGCGTATTCTTGTGCCACCAGGTAGATACGCGACGATCTGTCGCAAACGCAGATTTCGACTTCAATTCAATTCTACTTCTTCACGGCAATTGAATAGAACGGTCTCGAATGGCTCTTGTTACCGCCTCAGTTCGTGATGAAACTCCAAGTTTTATAAAGATGTTATGCATGTGCACTTCAATGGTTCTGTTGCTCAAGTTCAACTGATCGCCGATTTGCTTGTTCGTAACTCCCCGCGCGGCTAACTCCAAAATTTGAATTTCGCGCTTGGTGAGTCCAAAAGAATTTTCAATTGGCGTAGAGAAGTTAGGGTTATCAGGTGTCAAGGCAATCGACGGGGTGATGACTGTTGCGCCTCCAAGTACTGTTGAAATTGCTCGGCGCAATTCTGGGGCGCTGGCAGTCTTGAGTAGGTAGCCATTTGCTCCGGCCAGAAGAATGGCGCGCACTCGTTCGATTTCGGCAATGGCAGAGAGGGCAATAATTTTTGTCTCTGGGAAATCCTTCTTGATCTTTTGAGTCGCCTCGAACCCACCCATAACGGGCATGTGGCAATCCATGAGCACTACGTCCGGATGGAGGGCGGCGACCAAGTCGTATGCTCTCTCTCCATCTTCGGCTTCCCCGACGATCACAATGCCCTCGGTTCCCCCTGCGAGTTGCTCGCATAAGCCGGCACGAAAAATGGGGTGGTCATCTACTACCAGCAGGCGGATGCCCGGTGTCCCTATTGCTGATTCAGCAGTTGTGTCCGCTTGCATCCGCCTTTCCCACCTCCTTGAAAAGTTCAATCAAAATGACTGGTCATCATCCCTTAATCCAGCGGTAAATCGTACTGAACGTGCCAGTCCTTTCTGCTCTATAACCTGGACTAAGGGTTTCCCACAATCCAATTATGGTGAGTTCACCTATATCTTCTGACTGTGAGTGCTGGCACTCTTAGTCGTAGGGACAAGTGCTTTATTTTCTGGTAAAGGGGGGTTGTGAGGCAATTTGGATTAACCCTCGTCGCGCTTGTATTGGTCGTGGCAACTGCCATTCCTGCACATGCGGCAATTAAGACGGTTCACGCAACATCGGTTTCTGCGCCAACGCGTAATTCACATTAGTAACAATTCCTAGTGCCAGTTGGAGCTGCTGGGATAGAGGCAACTACTTAGTTTTGCTGTATTCCTTCTTCTGCTTTTGCCATTTGGAAATATCGTGAGAGGGCAATTGACCCTAACGTGATGATCGTTCCAGCGATGAGGTAGCCGCTCAGGGTCCCTTTGTGAGCGGGGATCAGCCAGTCAAGCAAGAGGGCGCCCACAAGTTGGCCTGTAACAGAGAATAGAACGAAGTTGAGAACCCCCATTGATTTCACGACATTTGCGGCAACTGCGATAAATAGCAGGCCGCACGGGCCTCCTACGTAGACCCAGATGTTGTGGGGTAGTGGGCCAATAGATCCTCCCTTGGCCAAATCTATTCCCAGGACGATGGCAATAAAAAAAGTCCCAACAAAAAAATTAAGCCAGGTTGTGACTATTGGTTGATTTGTCACGAGATTGATCTGGCTGTTCATGGCATATTGGAAGGACCCGACCATGCCCACCGCGATGCAGAGGAATATCGTAAGAATTTTGAAATTGGCTTTACCCAGTTCGGGATAAACCGCCACCGTAACGGCAACCAAGGTCATGAGTGCGGTAAATACTCTGGATTTAGTTATGTGTTGTTTTCCGTTTGAAGAGAAGCCGATCTTGTCGACAACTAGGGAAGATGCTGCCTGTCCGCCGACGAGGCAGATGGTGAAAATGGCGACCCCGATCTGTGGGACGGAAATGCTCTGCATCGAGACGTAGAAAGCACCACCCATGCCGGCAAGGAGAATCCACCATTGCAATTCGCCTGCTTTCACTGCCCGAACGAGTTCTTTAAATCCAGCTCTCTCTGATTTTCGTCCCAGGAGCAAAACCCAAAGGATTGCCCACCCGATGAGATTGGAGATTATGGCCGCTCCCAGGGCGTTGTGAATATCAATTGAAAGTTGGCCATTTGCCCGGGACTGTACGGAAGTCAGCGCACCAACGATCAGAGTCAAGAGACCGTACACGATGCTCCAAATCCCTCAACCGGCTATAACCAGAGGTTACAGGGTTGCAAGAGTTAAATGGGGTCGAGTGGCTAGCGAAAACCCACGGGCCTTAGGTCAGAATCGTTCGAGTAGTGCCACATCGCACCTAAGACTTGCCTCGGATGCTCCGTATCATCAACATCTCCCAGCCAAGTGTCGGTGGCTAGGTGATGCGGATGGTTTCTGAGCACATGATGGTGGATTTGCCCCCCATCAAGAAACCACTCTTCCCACAGTGCTGGAAGGTCTGTGACGGAATGTGGCACAAGATGGAGCACGCCATGCTGGATTCGCCCACCGTCCAGGATTTCCCAGTGGTGGTGATCGTAAGGATTGGTTGTGGCATCGCTGGAATTAAGGGAAATCTCGAAATTTTCGTGAAATTCAATGCCCACATGGCCACAGAAGTTTTCTAGGTCTATGCCTCGCCAGTTCTCTCGCACTTGTTCTTTCCAAGCAGGAATTTCTTCTCTGGCCTCATCCCTCATTGACCTCTGCTCCTTATCTTCGAATTTACGTTACCTAATTGTTATGAAGTCCGAAGGCTCAAGATGCTTGACAGCCAACGGGACTCCTGGAGTACCTTTCGGGACAACGTTGTCTCATAAGGATAACAACGTTTTGACGAACGCTCAAGGTGAGTGGGTAAA
>Ga0315268_10005285_pt1 | contig 13915 bp, 9 predicted proteins | sample C1_top_MG_FD_204535 | JGI IMG/M metagenome (GOLD analysis project Ga0315268, IMG submission 204535) | Sediment microbial communities from Yellowstone Lake, YNP, Wyoming, USA - C1_top | ecosystem: Environmental > Aquatic > Freshwater > Lake > Sediment | place: USA: Wyoming | collected 2017-08-01 | reverse complement strand
TCAAGCGATGAATCATGAAACGTGGGGATGTTCGGGCAGCCGGATTGAGGCAGGTGAATCAGCCGCAGTTGGATCACCTGTCGGCTTGTGGCGCTCGGCGGCGATTTCTTTCCGGGTCAACGGTCAACTTTTCTGTGAACGGGGTGCTTTATGCTGATCAGCCGGGCGCCGCTTCGCATCAGCTTCTTTGGCGGAGGGACGGATTACCCGGAGTTTTTCCTGAAGGAGGGCGGTGCGGTCCTCGCCACCGCCATTGACAAGTATTCCTACGTCACCGCCAGCCCGTTTCTCAGCCATCTGTTTGACTACTCGATCCGTTGCTCCTATCGAAAGGTGGAACTGACCCGGAACGTGCATGAAATCGAGCACAACGTCTTCCGCGAATGTCTCAAGGTGTGCGGCATCGAAAAGGACGTGGAACTGCACAACGTCGCCGACCTGCCGGCGTTCACGGGACTGGGGTCGTCATCGGCTTTCACCGTGTCGCTGCTGCACGCGTTGCACAGCTTCAAGGGCGAATTCCTCCAGCCGCAGGAACTGGCCTACGAAGCCATTCACGTCGAGCGCCATATCCTGAAGGAGAACGTCGGTTGTCAGGACCAGATCCTCGCTGCGCTGGGCGGCTTCAACTTGATTGAATTTCGCACCGAGCGGGACATCGTGGTCAACCGCGTGCCGTTGTCGCCGCAACGGTTGGCGGAATTTGAAGCGCATTTATTGCTAGTCTTCACCGGCATCCGGCGCAAGGCCTCGGAAATTGTGGCCAAACAACTCAAGCGCGTGGATCAAAACACGCAGGCGCTTTACGCCATTCGGGCCATGGCCTATCAGGGCTGCGAAATCCTCACCGGCCACAAATCGTTGCGTGAGTTTGGCGAGCTGCTCCATCAGGCGTGGCAGGCCAAGCGCAGCCTCGACGGCGGCGTCTCCAATCCGGAGATTGACGAAATTTACGAACAGGGCCGCAACGCGGGGGCATGGGGTGGCAAACTCCTTGGCGCGGGCGGCGGCGGCTTCATGCTTTTCTTCGCGCCGCCGGCGGTGCATCCAAAATTAAGCGCGGTCTTCGCTGACCGTCAGCTCCTCAAAGTCAAAATCAATGCCCCCGGCTCGCAGATTATTTTTTCGTGAGTGGGTAGGGCGCGTCACTCCGTGCGCGCCGGGCGTGGAGCGTTCGGAGAACGGCGCGCACGGAGTGGCGCGCCCTGCCACAACGACGACGCTCAGGGTTCATTCTTGACCCGACAAGATGGTGGACAGAGCCTGCGTCCAGAATACACTTGGAACGTGAAGCCAGATAGGCTGAAACAATTGCAGGCTACTTAGAAAGTTAGCCTGCCGAACGAAGATGCGTAAGTTAAGCCTCATCGCAGTTGTGATTGTAGTTGCGGCATTGGCGATTTTGCTCGTGCGGCCACATCGGGTTCGTTCAGACCACCACAACTCCATTTTGAACAATCTACGCAATCTTGATGGTGCGAAAGAGCAGTGGCTACTTGAGCAGAAGCCTTCACCTGTTTCTTGGCCATCGAAGGCTGATATGATGCGATATTTAGGAGGCCCACGTGGTGCGACCACTTTTGACATGTGTGTGCCACCACTGGATGGAGAGATTTATGTCATCAATCGGGCCGACAGACCCGTAGCAGTTTATTTGACGAAGGATGCCTTTGGTTTCAGAGAGGGGCAGTTGCTGACCATCGAAGATATTTACAGGAAATAGCCAGGCTAACTACCGAGACAGGCCGCAAACCTCTCACGCCGATTTAGATCCCTGCGCCAGCAGGCCCACCGCTCACTTCGCGAATTGCGCGTAGTTGTCCTTGTTGATCACCACCGGCGTCGGAATCGGCACGATGAACTCGCCGCCGGCCATGATGTAGTCGCGTTTCTTTGGCAGGAACTCCTTCAAGAAATTCCACGCCAACAGCAGATAGGCGTCCGGCGGCGCGGTCTTTGATTCGTCCACGATGGGCAGTCGCGCGCCGGGAACGTATTTGCCGATCTTGAGCGGGTTGACTTCAACCGCGCATTGCACGAGGTCGGTCGTGATGTGAAATGAGTTGAGCAGCGTGGCGCCCTTGGCCGGCGCACCGAACGCTTGGACCTTTTTCCCTTTGGCGGCGTAATCGCGCAGGACGGCCATGAGGTCGCGTTCGATTTCCCGGACGCGCCCAGCGAATTTCCGATACGTCTCGATGCTGCCGCAACCCAGCCGTTCCTCCTCCGCGCGCATCGCCGGGACGGACGGGTCAATGGCCCGCGAACCTTTCGGCGCCACGAGCAGTTCCATTGAACCGCCGTGGATGGTCATCATGTCCGCGTGGAAAATTTCCAGCCCGTATTCGGAGAATAACCGGTCGAGCGACCTCACCGTCCAGTAAGTCAGATGCTCGTGATAAACCTGGTCGAATTGCGTGAACCGCAACATCGCCGTCAGCGAAATGGCCTGCACGCAAAACACGCCGCCATCGCGAATCAATTCCGCGATGCCCTCGGTGACGCTGTGCAATTCTTCGAGATGAAAGAAGACGCCCGCCGCGGTGACAAGTCGCGCGCGGCCTTTTGTGGCAATGATTTCACGGGCCACGTCGGCGTTGAAAAACCGCGCCCACGTCTCGATGCCACGCGCGTTGGCCATTTCGGCAAGGTTGCGCGCGCCGTCCACACCGAGGGTACGCAGGCCGTATTTCTGGTAGTAGGCCAGCCACGTGCCGTCGTTGCTGCCGATGTCCACGACCAGATCGTCCGCTTTCAATCCGAGCCGCGACACGAGCCGGTCGGTGCTGTTCTGGAAATGCGTGCGCAGCGTTTGCGTCGTGCCGGAAACGTAGAGGTATTCGCCGAACATCGTCTCCTTGGGCACGGTGTAATTGATCTGCACCGCCGTGCAGTCGTGGCAGAAGCAGACTTGCAAGGGATAATACGGCTCGCGCCGCGACAAATCTTCCGGGCGCAGCAGGCTGTCGCAATGCGGCTGGTCGCCCAGGTCGAGAAACATTTCCAAACGGTCGTGGTGACAAACGCGGCAGGGCATAAAATCAATGGGCGGGCGACGGTGGGAGATTTTGGTAATAGCGGATGGTTTCGGCCAGGGCCTTGCGGATGTCCGTGAATTCAAAATTGAACAGCCGCTTGATCTTGCCCGGGTTGAATACCTTCTTCGGCACGCCGGACCATTTGGTCGTGTCGTAAATGATTTTGGCCGGGTCGTAGCCGACGATCTCGCAAATCATCCCGGCGTATTCGCGGATGGAGTATCCGATGCCGCTGCCAAGGTTGAGCAGATCGTTCGGACAATGTTCCGTGGCGAGATGGATGAGCTTGATCGCGTCGTCAATGTAGATGAGTTCGCGGACTTGCTGGCCGTTGCCCCAAAGCGCCACCGGCACGCCGTGGGTTTTTCCGGTGACGATTTTTTTGATAAGGTCGAAAATGAAATGGGTGTCCGCGGGATCGAACTTCGGGCCGAATAGCGTCGAGGGCACAAGGTGGCGGAACGACATGCCGTATTGGTGGTTTAACGCGAGCAGCCCGGTGTAGAGCATCCGCTTGGTCATCGCGTAGGTGTAAAGGTCGCGGTCCGGCTCGCCAACCATGTAGTTTTCCTCGCGCAAATCCAATTCCGGCGGATAGGCGCAGCCCGTGCCCATCGCGATCATAACGGCCTTGGATTGGAACTCGCGCCAGAACCAGAGGACGTTAGTGTTGATCTGCTGGTTGATGATCCATTGCTCGCCCTTGTGGTAGAGGCAAAAATCGCCAGCCTTCGTCCACGCCGCGAGGTGATAGATGCGGTCGAACTTCGTATCCTTGAACTGCAAGAGATTCTGCCGTTCGGTCAGGTTGCAGTTGCGGGAGTTGATAATCGTCACCTCCGCGCCCTGCCGCTGTAAGTCAGGGACGAGATGTCGGCCTAGAAATCCTGTTCCGCCTGTGACTAAAAATTTCATTTCAAATATTCCGCCAAACCGATGGTGCGCGATTCGCGATTCGAGCGCCACGCAGCATCCATCACGGCGCTTTGCGTCAGGAGTTGACCTTCAAAATCCCGTTCGCGTTTGCCCCCGCTGATTTCATTCGCGAAGTCGTCAATCATCAACCGGAACTGGTCCGCTGGCGGCACGGTGATCCGTTCGTTGCCGGCTTTCGTTTCCAGCACGACGACGCTGGGCGCGTCCGGCAACACCGAGTAGGCGCGCTCCAGTTCGATCCGCCCTTCCGTGCCGATGATCGAATAGCGCGCCCGGTATTGCAGCCCAAACCCCGCCACGCATTGCGCGACTTCTCCTCCAGCGAAAATGATCGAGACCGCGACCGTGTCGTCCACCCCCAATTCACTGTCGAAATGCAATTGGCCGGAAACGGAAACCGGCGCCGAGGGCATCGTCATCAAAGCCGCTGCGATCGGATACCCACCGCCATCGTAAAAAACTCCGCCGCCCAGCTTGGGGTCGTGGCGGAAATCGCCCGGCGGCGGTTTGGGATAGGTCAGTTCGCCGTGGAAAATCCGTGGCGTGCCGATGCGGCCTTCGGCAATGAGCTTGCGGACGAGCGCGTGTTGCGGGTGATGGCGAAAACCGAAGCCCTCCATGAAGCGTAACTTCTTCGCGGCGCAGAGTTGCAACACTTCGCGCGCGGCGGCGTGACTTCGGAATGAGGACTTCTCGCAGAGGATGTGCTTGCCGTGCTGCGCCGCGAGCCGTGCCCATTGTTCATGCAGCGCAATCGGCGTGGAGATATAAACCGCGTCCACCTCCGCGTCAGCGAGCACGGCTTCGTTCGAGCCAGATTTCCCGCAGCCAAATTCGCGGGCAAACTTTTCCGCCCTGGCGGGATCGCGACTGCCGACGCGTTCCAGCCGCGCGACCGTCGAGGATTTCAACGCGGGCACGAAACGGCGGCGGGCAATGCTGGAGCAGGCAATGAGGCCGAGCCGGACCATGTTACTGGACGTGCTGGCTCGTCTTGCTTTGTTCCTTGTAGAAGGCGCTCTTGGGGTCGCCATGATCACCTTCGCCCATGCCAAGGTTCTGATGAACGATGGGCTGCTTGCAATCGTCCCAGCGCTTCGTGAGGAACGAAACCGACTGGCAATCCGTGATGGCGAGGAACACGTGATACGTCCCGCGCGGAATGTAAATGCACTCGCCCTTGTTCATGTAGATAAAGTTTTCCTTGCCCGTCGCTTCGTCCTTTTCCACCTCCACGCCCGCGCCGTCCACCAGCAGAATGTATTCGTCGAACTCCGGATGGCAATGATTGCCGCGGATTTTGCCGGCTTTGATGAACTGATGCGTCCATTCGAGGATGGGCGCATCAGGAACAAACGTGAAAATCGCGCCGCGGCCGTCACGGATGGTGTTCAGGTTGCAGCTCGGTTTGAAGGATTTCATTCGCATAAATCAGGGACGAGATTATGCGCTCAAGCAGTCGCAAGCAAGGCAACGTTTGGTGGGGTGCTGGCCTCCGGTCAGGCGCGAATCATTTGCTGGAGTTCAAGCTTCAGCTTGTTCCCTCCCGGACAGGCTAAAGCCTGAACTCCAACGCGCAAATCGAATTGACGCGACGCGGGAACAACTTAGCCTGCACACCTCATGAACGGCGCGAAACCCACACACCTCGACCCCGGCCAATCCGGGATCCGGGCCGGTGAGATTTCCATCCTGTGCGCCACGCGCGGCCGGCCAGAGATGCTCGCGGAGAGCTTCGCGTCGTTGAAGGCGACCACGGCCCAAAAGGACAAGACCCACCTGTGGATTTACGTGGACGAAGACGACCAGATCACCCGGCGGGCGGTTGACGCCGGAACAATCCCCGACCCCGGCCTCCCGATCCATTGGCACATCGGGCCGCGCACGGCGGGACTGGGAGAAATTCACCAGGCCTTGTGGAACGCCTCCGGGCGCGCGTCAGAAGTGTATATGATCTCGACGGACAAGTCGCAGTTCGTCACGCCCGAATGGGACAATGTCGTCCGTGCCAAGTTCGCCGAATACCCGGACGGCGTTCTGCTGGCCTTCGCACACGATCCGAACACGGCGGACCAGGCCACATATCCAATCCTTGGCTGGGGCTGGCCGAAGGCGCTGGAATACTTTTTCTCGGGCTACTTCCCGTTTTGGTTTGAAGACAAATGGACGGATGAGGTCGGCCGGATGGCCGGACGTTTTTTTAAGTTGCCTATTGTCATCGCCCCCATCCGCGGGCGAGGAAGGACCCAACGGATGCGCAACGTGCCGTTTTGGGTGAGGTTTTTCCAACTGACGCTTCCCGAACGAAAGGACGCCGCGCGCAAGCTTATTGCGGTCATGCATCCGCACGATGAAGCCGCTCGCGCTACGGCGCTGAAAGCCATGGAGGAGGTTGCCGCCGGGCTGGCCAAGGAGCAGGAAGCCTTTTCCGACGTCTACGCGACGTTCCAGGAAGAACGCCACACCGCCATGAGCCCCGAGGAGCGCAATCATTTCAACGCGCTTTACTTCAAACTGGAGGCGCAGGCGGTGTCGCGTTTGATTTTATTTGCGGAAGAACTCGTTGCCCAGGGACAACACGCGGGGGCATTGAAATATCTGGACGCCACCCTGCTGTCCGATCTCCGCGTGCGCTGGGCGGAGAAATTGAAGGCCGATTGTCTTCGCGCGCTCGGCCGGTCGGCGGAAGCGGACCGACTCTCACGGGAAGTCCTGGCCGCCTGGCCGGAAATGGGTGCGGTGCGGCGGCTGTTTCGCTTCCTCGGCATGGTCGCGACCGAGGGGAAGCGCCTCTTCGTCATTGCGACGGAAAAAACCAATAAACATTCCCATTGACTGACGCGGGGAAAAATCACAAAACGAATTATGCGTATGCCGGATTTCCCTTGGGCTTTCAAACTGATCCGCGAAGGTCACACGCGCTTCCTGATCACGGAGCTGTGGATGCGCTTCTACGTGCGATGGCACGAATGGCTGTTTGCCCGGAAGCACCGCGTGCCGCCGTTGGACGATTTTCAGATTCAACTCGAAACCAAACACCCGGTGGCTTATGAATCTTTGGACCATCAGAAGCCGTGGGGCACAAAGCAGGACAACCATACGAACAAGAAGTTTGTCACGTTGATGGCCGACTGGGTTCGCCGCGGGTCACCGGGCGTCACGCCCGGCTATCTGGACCTGGGGTGTTCCGGCGGCCAGTTGGTCAAGGATTTCCGGGACTTGGGTTGGCTGGCGGTCGGACTGGAAGGCTCCGATTACTCCCTCAAACACGGTCGCGCCAATTGGCCCGCGCTCGGGCGGAAGAACCTGTTCACCTGCGACATCACCAAGCCCTTCAAGATCACGGCACGCCAGCAACCGGCGCGATTCCATCTGGTCACGATGTGGGAAGTCCTCGAACACATCCATCAAAATGACCTGCCGCAGATTTTTCAAAACATCCTCGCTCACCTTGATCGCGGCGGGTATTTCGTGGCTTCCACGTCCTCAATCCCGGACGTTCACGACGGAGTGGATCTGCATCAAACCCAATGGACCAATCAGGAGTGGAGGCGCTGGCTTGCAGAACACTATCCGGAATTGGAGCCGGCAGAGTTGGGGCTGAAGGTTTATCAAATGGTCCGGCACACTCCGGAAGAATCCTACCTCACTTATCGCCGCCGGTGACGGCGGTCAAACGCTCGTCGGATCGAGCGTTCCGACCGCTACAAACCCGTTGGATGATCCAGAAAATCTGAGGGCACGCGGAACTCTTTTGGAAAGATGCGCGGCGATCGCTTTCACACAGAAAGGTTTGAAATTGGCGTTCTTGAAGGCCGGAGTTACACGCTGGATACGGTGAACCAAGCCGGGTGCCGCGCGGTGGAAGCGGCCGGCAGAAAAATCGTCATCATCCCATTCGTGCCGGGCAAATCCACCACCGCGTTGCGGCAAAAAAAGCGCGGCTCTGATTGAGCTGCGCTCAATCTTTGCCACCGCGCCTACGGCAACACTATCCGGTAGAAACGAGTGGACATCGGCGCGGACTGCGCGTCCCCAAACTCGAACGCTCCAACACCGTCCGCCGTCGCCACACCGATCTTCTCCCAATCCACCAGGTTCGTCGAAGCCTCAATGATGCAGAGCGCGCCCGGCGCGGCTTCACCCTTCAGCCGCGTCTTCCCGTCGGCCCCGCGCGAGACGAGAGTGATTTTCCCCTGCGCCTTTCCCGATCCCGCACTCAGGGCGTCTATGATCTCCTGGGCCGCTTGGATGAAGGTCTCCGCCAACGTCGGATCCAGCGGCGATACCTGCGCCCGCACCTGGTTCTGGAACGCCATCAATTGGTTGATCGCCGCCGTCGGATTGCTCCGGTCAATCGCCGCAAGCGCCGCCGAGAGCGTCGCGATCAGGGGCTGCGGCTTTGGCGCCCCGGAATTGACCAGCGCCACCAATCGTTCGGCCGCTTGCGCCGGGGTGATCACTTCCACTGCAAACGTCTGGCTGCCGGTCGCCAGACCGTCGTCCACCGTCAACGTAAGCACGTTACTCCCCACCGGCAGCGTCACCACCGCCACAACGCCCGTGGCGAGTGGCTCCGCCGACCCAGCTTCAAACCAGTGGTATTGCAGCGGATCACCATCGGCATCCGACGAGCGCGATCCATCCAGCACCACCGTCGCGTTGGTGTTGTTGACCGAGATGACCAGGGGCAGGGTGGCGCTGGCGTCCGCCACCGGCGGATGGTTCACGACCAGCACCGCGTTGGAACTGATGGCGGCGCCAAATGCGTTGGTCACCTGGACGGAATACAACCCGCCCGAAGTGTCGTTGACCGTGAAGCTAAACGTTGAGTCTGTGGCGCCGGCAATATCGCCGCCGTTGAACCGCCATTGATACCGGAGTTGCGGTGTGCCGCTGGCGGCGACGCTGAAGGTCGCATTCAAGCCGACGGTTACCTTCTGGCTCACGGGCTGAGTGAGGATGACCGGCGGCTCTTGGCATTTGCCCGCGCTGCCGGCGTTGTAGATGGCTTGGACTTCACTGGCCGAGAGGGCGCGGCTGTAAATCGAAACCTCGTCAATCATTCCCTTGAACGGCTCGCCGCCGTTTTGGCTCGAGCAGCCAATCGTAACCGGAACGGTGTTGAACGTTCGCGCCAGGTTGCCGGAGACCGTGCCTGTCTTCACCAACTGTCCATCAATGTAGGTTTTCAACTCGACCTGCTCGGCCGTCGCTTGGCGATACGTCGCCACCAGGTGATGAAACACTCCCGCCGAGGGTAACGGACAACTGCTGGCTGGTATCGGCCCGCCATAGGTCGGGTCATACAGATAGACCTGCAGGCGACCGGAACTACCGGCGACCATGTTGATGCCGAAATTACAGCCGCCCGGCTCCGCCCGCTTGCCGATCAAGCCCCCGTAGCTCCCATCTGGCATGCTGCTGTCCACATTGAACCAAAGCTCCAGGCTCAGTTCATTGGTCAGCCGCAGCGACGCGCTGTCGGGAATTTGAACGCGGCTGCCCGTGCCGTTGAAGCTGAAGCCCTGACCTACCTTTCCAGCAGCGAAGGTTGCGCCGTTCATAAGTGCTCCGTTATTGGAACCGGCACTGTCAAGCGCGTCGCCCTCCCCACGCCACCAGTTCACCAGGCCCGAAGGCGCCGGCACACATACCGGCGGCGGCGTTGGCGCACACTTGCCCGCGCTGCCGGCGTTGTAAATGGATTGGACTTCAGGGGCCGTCAGGGCGCGGTTGTAAACAGCCGGCTCATCTATCATCCCGAAAAACGTGGCGCCACGCGCATCGCCGCGCGACCCAATCGAAATCGCCGCACTGCAGGTGCAGGTCCCGTCGTCGAAACTGTAGGGAGCGGGATGAACATAGGCCGGCGTGGCTTGTGGCACTCCGTCCACATAGAAAACCGCGTTCAATCCGGATTTGGTCACCGCCAGATGATGCCAGTTCGTGTCCGTGACCAGCGGGGCGGAAGTGATGCCATCCAGATCAACCCTGCTCAGAATCATTCGCCCGTTGCTCGTAATCCCGAAATAATAACCACCACGTCCATAACCGATGATTGTTGCTCCGTCTCCGCATACGGAACCATCCGCGCCCAGAATGTCGAAGGAGGCCACCGTCGGACTGGATCGTTTAACCCAGGCTTCCAGCGTGAAATCCTCCAAGCGCAGGTTGGCCGGATTCCCGAGATTCACCCGGTCCCGGTGCGTCCCATCGAACACAAACGCCTGCCCGACCATACCCGGACCATAGGTGACCGTCCCCGTTCCCGCGATTGTCCCGTTATTCCCGTCCACCGCGTCTGCGGTCGAGTTCTCACCCCGCCACCAACTGACCAAGCCCGACGGCGCAGGAACACAAGTTGGCGGCGGCGTTGGCGCACATTTGCCCGCGCTGCCAGCACCATAAATGGATTGGATTTCGGCTGGCGCGAGCGCCCGGGCATAAACGGCCAGTTCGTCAATCATCCCGTTGAAGCCCTGAACGTAGCCCATGGTATTGCCGATAACCACGCCTGGACTTGCGTTTGGATCCAGGTCTCTGAACGGTCTGACGGTCGTGTTGATCTGGGCTGTCAATGCGCCATCAATGAAAACTTGCAGGGTTCCTGCCGCCGAATCGAAAACCCCGGCCACGTGCTTCCACTGTCCCAGCGGGATTGGTGAGGTATCCACGTCCGCTCCGTGCGAGGCGGAGCCTGAATCGTCTTCCACGTGGAAACGGATGCCGCCATCCGGCCGCATGGCCAAGTAGTAGGGATCCAAGTAAGTGCGAGTGTCGCAACGCATCAAAATCTGTCCCCAAGGTCCGGTGGGCAAGCCGGTGGCGTAAATCCATGCCTCGATGCTGAAAGAATTAGTGAATTTCAAGTTCTCCGGGTCGCCTAGGAGAATCCGGCTGTTGCCACCGCCAAAGGAAAAACCCTGTCCGACTTTGCCGGATGCAAAAGCAGCCCCATACATCAGCGTGCCATGGTTGCCGTCCACAGAATCCAGCGCGTTGCTCTCCCCCTTCCACCAGCTCACCAAACCCGAAGGCGCAGGAGCACAAGTAGGCGGCGGCGTGGGCACGCACTTGCCCGCGCTGCCAGCACCGTAAATGGCTTGAACTTCAGAAGCGGAAAGCGCACGGCTGTAAACACTCACTTCGTCAATGGCCCCATAGAAGCTTGTCCTATAGTCTCCACCGCTCGCGCCAATCGCCATCGGGCCGTTGAACACAAACCCAGGGTCATACGCCGCTGCCGACTCCGCCACCCCATCCACGTAGAATACCACGTTGCTGCCGGACTTCGTCACCGCCACGTGATGAAAATTATTCGTGTCGGTAATCGAAAGGGTTGAAGAAACAGCACTGATTCCAACCTTTGAGAGCAAAAGCGTTCCGTTGTCCCACAAGCCGAAAGCATATCCTCCTCCCGGACCGGCAAACATGGCGCCGTTGAGCTGCGGGCCCTGTGTGGCGCGGCTGGGATGCGCGCGTTTGATCCAAGATTCAATCGTAAAGTTTTGCAATTGCAGATTGGCAGGATTGCCCACGTTGACCCCATCCCCGTTGCCATCGAACACAAATCCCTGCCCGACGCGGCCCGCGCCGTAAGTCGCGTTGCCGACCAGCGTCCCTTGGTTGCTGTCGGCGGAATCCAGCGCATTGCTCTCCCCCTTCCACCAGCTTACCAAACCCAAAGGCGGTGTAACACAAGTGGGCGGCGGCGTTGGCGCACACTTGCCCGCGCTGCCAGCAGCGTAGATGGATTGAATCTCACTGGCTGAGAGGGCGCGGTTGTACAAGCTCACCTCATCAATGACTCCTTTGAAAAAGTTGGCCATCGTATATCCCATCTCCGCGCCAATCGTCACCGGTGCCGCGTTGAGTGTATTCGCCAGATTCCCGGAAACCACGGTGGTCTTTACCAACAAGCCATCAATGAACGTCTTCAACTCGACGTGACTCGAATCCACCTGCTTGAAAGTCGCCGCCAGATGATGAAATACGCCGCTCGCCGGCACCGGCAGATAATCGGAAGCTGAAAAACCACCCAATGTCTGATCATAAAAGAAAAGTTCCACCCCCTGCGCCCCTCCGAGGTTTACGTGAATCCCGAAATTGGACGGACTGGCTGTGGTTCGCTTGGCAATCAGCGCATACCAAGTTGCAGTGCCTTGATCCTGGTACCAAAACTCCAACGTAAACTCATTGGTCAGATTCAAAGACGAGCTGGTCGGAATTTGCACAAATTGATTCACACCATTGAGGCTGAAACCTTGACCCACCTTTCCAGCAGCGAAGGTTGCGCCGTTCATAAGTGCTCCGTTATTGGAACCGGCACTGTCAAGTGCGTCGCCCTCCCCACGCCACCAGCTCACCAGGCCCGAAGGCGCCGGCACACACACCGGCGGCGGCGTGGGCACGCACTTGCCCGCGCTGCCAGCAGCGTAGATGGCTTGAATTTCCTCTGGACTCAGTGCCCGTGAATAAAGCGCAATCTCGTCTATGTCGCCCCAAAACGGAAAATTGTTGAAATGTTCACCCACATTCCCAATCCCAAGGGCCGGATCGCGTGTCGGATCAAGGTCACCCATCGGCCTGACCGCCGTGTTGATCTGGCTGATCAGTGCGCCGTTGACGTAAAGCTTCATCGCACCGGAACTACCATCCAACGTCGCTGCCACGTGCCACCATTGATCGTAAACCAGTGGCGCATCAATAAACGCCACGTTGTTGTTCGCGTCTTCAATCTGAAAACGCAGGACGTTATTGGCTAACATCGAAAGCACGTAGGGATCCAGTCCCGTCCGGTTGTCTCCACGGAAGAAGATGCAGTATCCGTCTCCACGGGGTCTGATCCAGCCTTCAATGGTTAGTGAGTTGGTCAGCTTAAAAGCCGGTTGGTCCGGGATTGAAACCCGAACCGGGTTGAAGTTTTGCGGGTCAAAGGCAAAGGCCTGGCCGACTTGGCCGGCCGTAAACCCAACATTCTGCATTGTGCCGTTATTTCCTGCCACACTGTCGTTGGCATTCCCTTCCGCGCGCCACCAGCCAACGAGGCCAGAGGGAGGAGCCGCACAATTGGGCTGGGCTGAAACCCGGGGCGCGATCACGCAACAAACGACGGCACCGAGCGTGACCGCTGATGTGAACCATGAAACCGACAAGGTGAATATGGCCTTCATAGAAGTTCCTATTGCTGTTTTATCAACTCGCCGACATTCGAAGTTAAGCCCCACTGCCGAATACAAACTGTTTATTAACGATTAACGCCCCCTGGTCAAGTCCTTATTTCAGAAACATGATTTGGCGGTGTCGGGCATACTACGGAAAATGGGCGAGGGACAGGCGGACCAACCATGCGTCGCTACTGTTTTATCACCAGGCACTGGGTTTTCCACAATTCGATTACCATTTCGGGCTTGTCCGCAAAGAATTCGTCGAATGCCTGCTTTACGCCCGGACAACCCACGTTTCTATAGTCGTGCGAGAGGATCACCGCACCTTGGACCATGCGCGGATAAAAAAACTGAAGGCCGGCTTTGGTGGATTCGTAGATGTCCACGTCCAAATGAACCAGAGAAAAGCGGATTGGTGTTTTTGCCAACTCCCGCGCCGAATCCGGAAAGAAGCCCGGGTGAAAGAATACATTGCTGAAAGCGCTCAGGTACCGCCTCACGGCCTCCAGCGACGTGTCATCGAAGTCGCCGGCTTTGTGCCGATCCAAGTCGGCACGGACCTCTGGCAAACCGGTGAAAGTGTCGAAAAGGTGAAGCGCCTTGTTGCCCTTGAGGGAGGCAATCAGCTTCGCGCTACCCCCGCGGAACACTCCGACTTCGGCCAGTTCTCCGTCCAGTTTCTGCGTGCGCTGCACGAATTGATAGAGGTTGTAAAAATCCTCCAACGGTTGGACTGTGACCCCATCACGAAGGCCTTCGGCATACAACTTC
>Ga0315268_10005284_pt1 | contig 13915 bp, 13 predicted proteins | sample C1_top_MG_FD_204535 | JGI IMG/M metagenome (GOLD analysis project Ga0315268, IMG submission 204535) | Sediment microbial communities from Yellowstone Lake, YNP, Wyoming, USA - C1_top | ecosystem: Environmental > Aquatic > Freshwater > Lake > Sediment | place: USA: Wyoming | collected 2017-08-01 | reverse complement strand
CGGTACCTCGCAGCGAATTTACCGTTTCGGTGGTGGCCTGCAGGATCGGGCGGATTTCGTTCTGTAAAAGGTTGATCAGGCTGGCGAGCTGGACGAGCAAAACCACAAGTGCGATGCCGATCACCAGAGTCTCGAGTGCCACCACGATGATGAATATATCCCGGATGCGGCCCACTTCCCGGGCGGGTGTTTCCGGTCTTGCGAGAAAGTAAATGGCAGCGATCAGCCCAATAAGAACAAATACCACGATGGCAATGATGCTGGCTGCCATGGTTTTCATTTGCTGTTCCTGGGCCTTTTTTACTGCGATCTGCTCAGGGGTCAGCGGAGGTGGGACAGGTGGAGTTTGAGGTTGCGGAAGTGGTGTTGCCATACACGGATTATAGCATTTATTATTTCACACACCTGTTCGAGATTCCCGCCCTTGTCGAACCCGGATGCTGCCGTCGATGTGCGTTATACAGGTAATGCCCCGCGGCTTGTGGATCTGCAGGTTTCCGGCAGGGGAACGAACAACACCCGGCAGTCTGCCAATCCTTGACATCACGGCTGAAGGGTAGTATCTTACGTCTACCGACCGTTCGGTAGGGAGTTTCCATGACCAGAGCTGACATCCTCGATGCCGCTGCGCAAGTCTTTCGCCAAAAAGGTTATCATGGCGCGTCCATGGCTGATATTGCCGGGGCCGTCAATTTGCAAAAGGCCAGCTTGTATCATCATGTTTCATCCAAACAGGAGATCCTGCTGGCATTGCTTGACCGCGCTCTGGAGATGTTGACGGAGCATATCTCGGCGGTCACATCCCAGGACCTGCCTTCCGATGAAAAACTGCGACGGATGATCCGTGCCTACCTTTCCGCCCTGACCGAAAACATAGACCTGTCCTCCGTTCTTTTGATCGAACATCGTTCGCTTGAAAAAAAACTGCATTCACGCCACGTACCCTATCGGGATAAGTTCGAGGGGTTGTGGCGCGATGTCGTTAATGAAGGGGTGAGGGCGGGTGTCTTCGCCTGTGACGATCCCGCATTGATCGTTCGAGCCCTGATGGGCATTATGAACTGGACGATCACCTGGTATCGACCCGATGGAGTCAAGTCCATAGATGCAATAGCGGATGAATATGCAAACCTTTTGTTCAAAGGTTTGTTAGCCAGGAAAAAATAAAGGAGGAGCAATGTATTCGTTCGAACCAAGTGATGAGCAAAAAATGTTGATCGAGGCGGTGGGGAGGTACTCCGCGACAGACTTGCGCCCCGCGGCGCGTGAAGCCGAGGAGAGCCGCGAGCTGCCGAAGAAACTTGTCGGCAAGGGTTGGGAGCTTGGGGTGCTGCAGGCATCCGTCCCCGAAGCATACGGCGGATTCGGGGAACGTTCGGCGGTCACGGGCGCTTTGGCCGGGGAAGAACTGGCCTTTGGCGATCTGGCGGGTGCATTCGCGATCGGCACGCCGAATCTCTTTGCGCTTCCCATCCTGTTGGCCGGCTCGGAAGAGCAAAAGAAGAAATATTTGCCGAAGGTCATCGAAGGTGATTGGCGTCCGTATACTGCGGCGCTGATCGAATATTCATTCGACTTCGACCCCAATACGCTCAAGACGATCGCAACCGCCAAAGGCGACGGCTTCGTTCTCAGCGGCGAGAAGGTTTTTGTGCCGTATGCGAAGGAGGCCGAATCCATTTTGGTGTACGCGGATTTGGATGGCAGGACACAAGGCTTCATCGTCAACAGGACGGCCGCAGGTCTCACGGTCGAGGATGAACGGGAAAAGCTGATGAGCCTGAATGCCCTGCCGTTATACCGCATCAAGCTGGATAATGTTCCGGTGCCTGCCTCGGACCGATTGGGCGGGCCGTCCGGCCATGACTTTGAGTCCGTTCTGGCCTCAATGCGTATCGGTCAATCTGCGGCCGCACTTGGTGTAGCCCGAGCCGCATTTGAATATTCGCTTAATTACGCCAAGGAGCGGGATGCCTTCGGCGTGAAGATCGCGCAGAAACAGGCCATCGCGTTCATGCTGGCTGAAATGCGGACCGAGATCGAAGCCGTTCGCTTGCTGACATGGGAAGCCGCCTGGAAAATCGATACCGGCAAGGAGGATGCTTTTACCGAGGCCTACCTTGCATCGGTCGGCGCGATGGATATGGCGATGATGGTCACGGATCGCGCAGTCCAGATCCTGGGCGGGCATGGGTATATACGCGAGCATCCGGTCGAGATGTGGATGCGCAACGGGCGCGGCTTCGCGACGTTCACCGGATTTGCAATGGTGTAGGAGGCAGACATGACAATAGAATTTGAATCAGCCAAACCCATCGTTCAAATGCAGACTGTCCTGAAGACAGTTGCCGAGGAAATGATGCGTTCCAAGTCGAGGTATTTTGACGAGCATGAGCACGAGATCCCGTGGGATTATATCGAGTTCATGCACACGGCCACAAAATCCCTGGGCGGCGGCTCCCTGGCGCCGAAGGAGGAGGATCCGACCAAACCCAAGCGCCCGCCGATCGGTTATCAGCTGCTGGCATCCCAGATTGAAATGCTGGCCTGGGGTGACGTTGGCTTTTACCTCATTACTCCCGGCGGCGGACTCGGTGCCGCGGCGGTCCAGGCTGCCGGTACGCCGGAGCAGAGAGCCAAATTCCTCGAACGGTTCAGCGGTGAGAAGCCGGCCTATGCTGCAATGTGCATGACGGAAGCTGGCGCAGGTTCCGATACGTCTGCAATTCGGGCAAAGGCCGTGCTGGATGCGAAGACGAATGAATGGGTCATCAACGGCGAAAAGATATTTGTGACCGGCGGGGATAAATCCTTCACCGAATATGAGAAACTCGGCAAAGGTTTCATCGTTGTATGGGCATCCATCGACCCTGCTGCGGGACGCTCCGGCATGCGGGCGTTCGTGGTGGAAGGCGGCACGCCGGGCGTGAAGATCGCAAAGCTCGAGCATAAGCTCGGAATCCGAGTCAGCGATACGGCCGCGATCTCGCTGGTCGATGCGCGTGTTCCATTCGATAACATCCTCGGCAGTCCGACCGTTGAGAAGACCACCACCGGTTTCAAGGGCGCAATGGCAACCTTCGACGCGACCAGGCCGCTCGTGGCTGCGTCCGGTTTGGGTGTGGCAAGAGCCGCTTTGGAATTCCTGAAGGAGAAACTCAAAGAGAACGGAGTCGAAATCCGCTACGGCCTGCCGCGTCAGAAGCTGACCAATATCGAACGCGAAGTGATAGACATGGATATCATGCTCAAGTCGGCCTGGTTGATGGTGGTCAAAGCTGTCTGGATGGCGGATAATAAGAAGTCGAACGCGCTTGAGTCTTCGATGAGCAAGGTCAAAGCCGGGGATGTAACCACGAAGATCACGCAGAGGTCCGTAGAGATCCTGGGGCCGCTCGGTTACAGCCGCGACCTGCTGCTCGAGAAGTGGTTCCGCGACGCCAAAATCACCGATATTTACGAGGGCACCGGACAGATCAACCGCCTGGTGGTGGCGCGCCAGATCCTGGGATATTCGGGCTCGGAATTGAGATAATTTTTGCAGGGCACAGCAACGCGTGCCCTGCGGGAGATGAACATGAATTATCAAATTCACAAAGCTGTTGTGATCGGCTCAGGCACGATGGGTGCGGCGATCGCGGCACACCTGGCAAATGCAGGAGTGCCCGTCACATTGCTGGACATTGTCCCAAAGGATGCACCGGCAGGCGACAAGGCGGCGCGCAACAAAATCGTCAACGAAGGCTGGGACCGATGTGTCAAGGCCAGACCTGCCAGCCTGATGTCTGCGGACCTGAAGACGCTGGTCAGGCTCGGCAACCTTGAAGATGATTTCGGCGTGGTGGCCGAAGCGGATTGGGTCATCGAAGCCATCATCGAGGATCTCAAGATCAAGCAGGACCTGATGATCCGCATCGACGGGATCCGCAAGCCGGACGCGATCGTCAGTACGAACACTTCGGGCATTCCGGTCAAGGATATCGCCGAAGGCCGTTCGAAGGGTTTTAAGAAACATTTTCTTGGAACACACTTCTTCAATCCGCCTCGCTACCTGAAGCTGCTGGAGATCATCCCAACCGCCGACACGGACAAGGAAGTGGTCGGGTTTATTTCGTGGTTTGGCGAAACACGCCTGGGCAAGGGCATTGTGCTTTGCAAGGATACGCCAAACTTTATCGGCAATCGCGCCTTTTTCGGGACTGCCACGTTTGGAATGAATTTCATTCTGGAAAACGGTTATACGATCGATGAGGTCGATTCGATCACCGGGCCGTTGATCGGCCATCCTAAAAGCGCAACATTCCGTCTGGCCGATCTCGTCGGAATTGACGTGTGGGAGCATGTCGGCAGGAATCTTGGGCCGATGATCCTATACGACAAACTTGCGCAGGAATATCTCAAGGCCGAAGCGCCGAACAAATTGATCGGGACGATGGTCGAACGAAAATGGCTTGGCAATAAAACCAGGATCGGTTTCTACAAGGAAGTCCGCACCGAGAGCGGAAAGGAATTTTGGCCTCTGGATTTGAAGACCCTGGAACATGTCGCGCCGACCAAACCGCGTTTTGACTCAGTTAAATCCGCGAAAGATGTCGAGGGGCTCGGCGATCGGCTCAAGGTCATGCTCGATGCGGACGATAAAGCCGCGAAACTTATTCAAGCGTTAACCTTTCAGGGCTTCCAATATGCCTCATCGCTTTTGCCCGAAGTGGCCGACACAGGCAAACCGATTGACGATGCCATGCGCTGGGGCTTTGGCCACGAAGCGGGTCCATTTGAGATTTGGGACATGCTCGGAGTCAAGGAAACGGTCAAGCGCATGAAAGCCGCCGGGTATCCTGCCGCCAAATGGGTGGAGGCCATGCTCAAGTCCGGTGTTGAAACGTTCTATCAATACAAGGGAGCGAACAAGGTCGGCGTGTATGATGTGTCGAAGCAGAAATATGTCAAGCTCAAACGCGATGCAAGCCTTGTGCAGCTGAGCGATCTGAAAGGCACGAAAAAAGTCATCACTGAAAACGCCGGTGCCTCGCTGTATGACATTGGCGATGGCGTGGCGCTGGTCGAATTCCACACCAAGATGAATACGTTGGATGAGGATATTTCCAATGTAATGGTTGAGGCGTTTGATCGCGTTGAAAAGGATTTTGACGGACTCGTGGTTGGCAATGAAGCCGAAAATTTCAGTGCAGGTGCAAATTTGTTCATGGTCGTGGTTGCCGCACAACAGGGCATGTGGGATACGCTCGATCAGGCCATTCGCAATCTGCAGAACATGAACATGCGCATGCGCTATTTCCCGAGGCCGGTTGTGGTTGCCCCGGCCGGACTTGCGCTTGGCGGGGGCTGCGAGATCACGATGCACGCCTCGCGTGTAGTGGCTTCCTCTGAAACATATATCGGTCTGGTTGAAGCCGGTGCGGGCGTCATCCCGGCGGGGGCAGGCACGAAGGAAATCATGCGCCGCATTATCAACCCGCCGATGAAAACCGAAAACGCCGAAGTGCTGTCTCATTTGCAGCGCGCCTTCCTGCAGATCGGCCAGGCCAAAGTTGCCACCTCCGCTGAGGAAGCCCGCGGCATGGGCATCCTCGGACCCCAGGACCGGGTTGTGATGCATCGGGACCATCTTTTGGCCGAAGCCAAACGCGAGGTCCTGCACATGGCTGCCACCGGTTACCAGCCGCCTGCACCGGAACTTATTTATGCCGCCGGACGCGACATGCTGGGTGCTCTGCGAGTCGGCGCCTGGATGTTCAAGGAAGGCAGATACATCACTGAATACGATAATGTCGTTGCAGGCAAACTCGCACATATCATGTGCGGCGGCGACCTCACCCGTCCGCAGTGGGTGAGCGAGCAATATATTCTTGATCTTGAGCGCGAAGCCTTCCTTTCGCTGTGCGGCGACGAACGGACGCAGGCGCGCATGTGGTCGATCTTACAAACGGGCAAACCGCTCAGGAATTAGGAGATAACCATGACAAAAGATGCTGTGATCGTTTCTGCAGCCAGGACCCCGATCGGCAAGGCCAAAAAGGGCGGACTGGCAACTGTTCGTCCCGACGAAATGGCGGCCTCCGTCATCCAGGCTTTACTCAAGCGGACGCCGAATCTCGATCCCGCCCAGATCGAAGATGTGATCATCGGCTGTGCCTTCCCCGAAGGGGAACAGGGTATGAACATGGCACGCATGATCGCATTGCGTGCGGGCCTGCCTGATACGACCCCGGGCGAGACCATCAACCGGTTTTGTTCCTCGGGTGTACAGGCCATTGCACATGCAGCCTACGCCATTCGATCCGGCGATATTGAAGTCGCGATCGCGGGCGGGGCCGAATCCATGACCCAGGTGCCGATGACGGGTTATAAGTTTTCACCCAATCCGCACTTTGCACAGGACCTGCCGCAATATTTCACCAACATGGGACTGACCGCGGAAAATGTAACCACCAAATATCATGTCAGCCGTGAAGATCAGGATGTTTTTTCGTTGAAGAGCAACCAGAAGGCGGCCAAAGCCGTCGAATCCGGCCTGTTCGATCCGGAACTGGTTCCGATCGACGTGGAGATCACCGAACTTGGCGCGGATGGGAAGACCGTGAAGAAAACCTTTACCGTCAAGCGCGACGAGGGTCCGCGTGCGGATACCACCATCGAAGCTCTCGCCAAACTCAAACCGGCTTTCAAGGAGGGCGGTGCTGTGACCGCTGGAAACTCGTCGCAAATGTCGGATGGTGCGGCGGGTGTGGTGGTGATGTCCGGGGAGAAGGCCGCGCAGCTGGGACTCAAACCGCTGGCGCGTTTTGTGGCGTTCGCGGTCGGCGGCGTCCCTCCGGAATTGATGGGGATCGGACCAATTGTCGCCATTCCGAAGGCGTTGAAAGCTGCGGGCCTTTCGTTGAATGACATCGACCTGTTCGAGCTCAATGAGGCCTTTGCCGCCCAATCGCTGGCGGTGCTGCGCACCTTGGAAATCGATGAGAATAAAGTCAACGTCAACGGTGGGGCGATCGCCCTCGGTCATCCGCTCGGGTGCACCGGCGCCAAACTGACAACGCAATTGATCTACGAAATGGCCCGCCGCAAGTTCCGGTACGGCATGGTGACGATGTGCATTGGCGGCGGCATGGGCGCGGCAGCCATCTTTGAAAATCTACAATGACGATTTGCAGGGATGATGCATGTATAGACCCTGCACGATAACCAAAAAGGAGAATTAAAATGCCCCTCACAATTTCAGAACTCATGTCCAAAATGCCGGGTGCATTCATTGCAGAAAAGGCAATGGGCGTCGATGCGGTCATCCATTTTAAATTCACAGGCGCGGAACCCGGTGAGTGGAATGCAACCATCAAGGATGGCAAGGTCCAGGTGGCCCAGGGGATCCCAAGCAAGCCGCCGACGATGACCCTGACCGCCGACTCGGCTGACTATGTCAGGATCTTCACCGGCGAGTTGGATGGAATGCAGGCCTTCATGCAGGGTAAGATCAAATTAGGCGGCGACTTGAACCTGGCAATGAAGTTGATGCAGATGTTCAAGATCCGGTAGCACGGGGACTGAGAGGAAAAATGAGCCGTCCTCGTTCGAGGACGGCTCATTTTTTGAGTGTTTAAGATTTGGCCGGATCACTGGAAAAGTGAAATTACCGAGACAATTGCCACACCCGTCAGACAGGTGGTGATCAGAGCCATGATGGTCGTGGCGATCCCTGCGGCTTTTGAACGTATCCATCCTGCCAGGCCGATACCGGCCAGAAAGACGAACACTGCGCCAAAGACGACAAGAAGAGCGTAATTGCCCAGGGTATCCAGCCTGGCAGGGATGGCATTTTGCTCTGCAGCGGCCGCAAACAACAGCACAAACACAAGCAGAGAATACAGGAACATGACCGTGGATGCAGAGAATACCACGATGGTTACCGTGGTCAGTTTCCCTTCCAAATTGGACGAAAGAAGTTGAACTACCGCCGAGATCGCGAAACCAGCCAGGATGCCCGCCAGTGTGGCGAGTGCGCCGGATTCCTGTAGATAGCTATCGAGGGTCATTTGCCATACTCCCATTTCCCGGACGTGAGCATATGCCAGGAACGGCCATAAATTGCGGTTTTTGCTGCCTGCTCCACGGCGTCACCCTGTCGGGTGTTTCGCGATTGTCACCTGCACAATGCAAGTTTTTTTATGGAACTGCCACGAGGAAATCAAACTGCTGGGATGCTACAAAGCCGCCTTGATAATGGGCCCCTGCCACTACCGCCACGGGAGCAACTCCGCCGGGAAGCTGTGAGGTGGAACCTTTTGCTGTGAATGTCACATGGAAGGTGGCGGTTGTGCCCTGCCTGTCGTGGTCTCCCTGGGCGGCCACTACATAGCGGCCCGGGTAGTAGGCGGTTGGCAGGGCGGTGGCTGCCGCAAAGGGCATGTCGCTTGTCATCTGTATTTCCACAGTGTAGGATTCCCCGACCTGCATGACGGCAGGCAGACCTTGAACGAGCGTGAAGGTTACGTTTGGCGGCTGAGGTGCCGGTGCCGCCGCCACTGATGTCGCCAAAAGCACGACGGAAAGCAAAAGAATGGTAATACGGTACGGAAAAATTTTCTTCATGTCATTCCTTTCCTCTTTTTGAACCATGAAATGCCTGAATATTTCGTGACGATCACATAAAACATTCTAGCACGAGGCGAATGGGACATGGATTACAGTTTGGTTAATGGTTTTGTGTGATTGAACATTGGGTGTTGAAATACCGACAGGCATATCCCTTGTGGGTGTGGTGGATCCCCGGAATAGTCATGAAGAGAGAGGGTCAAAAAGTTACCAGTGCAGCCAGGCCGAATATGAAAATAGCCAGACCCGCCAGCCTGTTGACCCACAGCATCCAGGCTGAAGTAAACCTCTCCCGAAAGAAACCCACTATGCTGCTTAAAGACAGCCACCAGGCAGCTGAGCCGAGGAATACGCCGGATACAAGCAGACCTGCGGACGGAAGATCACCCTTCGTATTGCCGGTTTGCAAACTGGCGAATATCACTGTGAAGGAAATGATCGTGGCGGGATTGGTTAATGTCAAGCCGAGGGTCGAAAGGTAGGCTGATGTCAATCCGCGTTTTGCCGTAACGACTGCGGCCTGTTGTGCGGGTCTGCTAAAAAAAGTCCGCAGGCCGAGGAAAAGTAAAAAAACTCCACCCAGGATGTGCAGCCAGAATTGTTGTCCAATGAGGATGGTTTGTATGGCCGTCAGGCCAAAGGCTGCGATCGCCCCGTAGACCATGTCTGCGCTGGCCGCGCCCAGACCGGAGAAAAAGCCGACCCAACGTCCGTCTGCCAAAGTGCGGCGGATACACAGCACACCGATCGGCCCGACAGGCGCGGCGATGGCAAAACCGATAATAAGACCCTTAATGAAGAAGCTCATAGGCAGGCCTTTCGGAAGGCATCCAGATCGCGGTTCTTAAGAATGGCGCTAAATCCCATTTCCATTGCCTGCGGGCAAAAACCATCGAGTCTGATGCCGGTGTCGGAATATTCTGCTGCAAATACAGCCTTTCCCTGTTGTATAAATGGTTTCATTTGATCGCACCAACCCTGGTAAAAACAATCCTCTGTCAGGGCCCAGTCGAAATCGTTCACAAGGTCTGCGACCTGGTCGCCATCGTTTTTCATGCCGATCGAGAGACCGCGTGCGTGAGCCTGCACCGCCAGCCAGCGATCATATTTTAATTGATCTTCATAAGTGATCGGAAAACCTGTTTCCGAATTGTAGTTATCCATGTTATCGGGTTCGACCCCGTCGAAGCCCTTTTGTTTGCAAAGATCAAGGCGCGCCAGCATGAGGGGGCCAAGTTTGTCGATCTGCCGAATATCCAAATATTTTTCACCAGACCAGCCCGGATAATCCCTGCCGACGACCTCATCCGGGAACTTGCCGGCATCGGGACGCCAATCTTCGAGCGAGCCAACGCTGGTGTAACAAATGACCTTTACGCCACTGGCGTGAAGCCTTGCTATGACAGAAGCATCGTTCTCAAAAAGATCGATATCGAAAACCTGGGCGTTCACAGATCCATCCAGGGGAGGGACCAGCTGCCACTGCCATGTCGTTCCCGGTGTGGGGCGCCAAATTGAGAGCGGAGTTGAGGGGGTTGGTGATGAAGCTGCTTCCGGAGAGAAGGTGGACGCTTCACTTGCCGGCGGGGTCGTTTTGATGGAATCCGGTACCGGTCCGCAGGCGGCGAGTAGGAGGAATAAGCCCACAACTATCATTCGTGTAGTCATTATCATATATCGCATCCTGCCTCTCTTCTTACTTTTCCAGAAAATTAAAAAAGGCGCACCGTGAGGATGCGCCTTTGCGACATACAAGATTGCTTGTACTTCAAGCAGTCGTTGCTTCCTTGCGCTTGAACCAATTCTTCCATTCCTTGTTTTCCCACACAACCAATATAGGGGAGGCGTTGAAGATGGATGAATACGTACCACTGAAGATGCCGACCAGCAGGATGATCACGAAGTGACGGATGGTAACGCCGCCGAAGAGTGCCAGGGCGAAAAGCGTGAACATGACCGTGAGCTGGGTGTTGATCGAGCGGTCGAGCGTTTGAACGATGGAGTGGTTAACCATCTTTTCGTATTCGACGCGGCGGTAAATGTTGGCATTCTCGCGTATGCGGTCGAACACCACAATGGTGTCGTGAACGGAGAATCCGATGACAGTCAGGACGGCGGTCAGGAAGAGGGCGTCCGCTTCCCAACCGAGGAAATAACCGAGCATGGCTTCCACGCCGAGTACGACAAATACATCGTGGAGCATGGCAATAATGGCAGCGGTGCCATAGCGGATGGGATGGTCCACTTCACGGAATGCGTACCAGATGTAAAGCAGGATGGCAAGCGCGGCGGCCAGTATGGCGCCCCCGGCTGCGGCGGTGACTTCCGCACCAATGGAGGCCGAAACCGATGAGAAGTTCAGAACGGTCACTTTGGAGCCAAATTTGGATTCCAATTCAGCAACAAGTTTGCCTTTGGTGGCATCATCCATTTGCTTGGAGCGGATCGAGAATGAATCGGTGCCAAGCGGGAGAACGATCGGGTCGTTTAAAGGTTGGGCGGAGGTGGAAAATTGGCTGTAGACCGCCTGAACGTCGCTGATCGAGGGGCGCGTGCCTGCGAACTGCACTTCAAGCAGGGAACCGCCTTTGAAGTCGATGCCGAGGGTTAATGGGCCTTCCCGGGTGCTTGTCCAATGCAGGACCATAAAGACAACTCCCGGCACAATGATCAGCAGCGAGATCAGGAAGTAAAGATAACGATTCTTGATGATATTCATGATTGACTCCTAAAGCCCAAACCAGCGCGGGTGATCGCCGAGTTTTAGGTTGTCGAGCACCAGATGCAGATAGGTGCGCGTCACGATGATGGCGGTGAAGAGCGAAACAACCACGCCCAGCGCCAGGTTGATGGAGAAGCCCTTTACCATGCTGGCGCCAAAGCTGTTGCCAAAGACATACAGGATGAGGCAGGTGATGAGTGTGGACGAGTTTGAGTCGCGGATGGAGGGCCAGGCACGGCTCCAGCCGAGGTCGATGGCCTGTCTGAGCGTTCGACCTGCACGCAGCTCCTCTTTGAGACGTTCAAAGATCAGGACGTTTGCGTCCACGGCCATGCCTATACTGAGGATGAAACCGGCAATACCGGGCAGGGTCAACGTAATGGGGATCATTTTGAAAAGCATGAAAGAGATCAGAGCGTACGTGACCAAAGCCAGGTCTGCCAGAATGCCGGGCAGGCGATAATAAAAGGCCATGAACAGGATAACCACCGCCAGCCCGATCGCGCCTGCCGTAAGGCTCTTGCGGACCGAATCTTCCCCAAGTGTTGCGCCAACGGTTTGGCTTTCAACGACTTTTACAGGTACGGGCAGGGAGCCATAACGAAGCTGGACTGCCAGCGAATTGGCTTCGGCAGATGTGAAACTTCCGGTGATCGAGCCATCTCCGCCGGTGATTGCGTTTTGAATGGATGGGGAGGAGATCACGCTCTTATCGAGGACTATGGCCAGGATCTTGCCGATATGTGTGGATGTGTAATCTGCGAATAGTTGTGTGGAATTGGGTTTGAGAGTAAAGGAGATCTGATAGGAGCCGGGCTTCGAGCCCACCCCAACTGCAACGGTGTTCAAGGCGGCTCCGGTCATAACGGTATGATAAACGGTCGGAGCGGGAGCAGCAGTGGGGGAGGCGGGAGGGGTCGCAGCGGCGTTTGCGTCCGGAGTGGGGGAGGCGGGAGATGCCGCAGGCGCCGCGGTGGCCGGCGCAGCCGTTGAAGACGTGCCATAATCCGTTTCAACTTTTGACCCGATTGTAAGCGGAGTATCGCCGGCATCAATAAATTCAAGCAGGGCGGTTTGCTGCAAGGCGGCCACAACTTCTTCCGGGTTGCTGACGCCCGGGAATTCGGCCACGATGCGGCAATTCCCCGCAGTCTGCATGGTGATCTCGCTGACGCCCAGCGCGTTGGCGCGGTTCTGCAGAATGGTGCGGGTGGTGTCGAGGTCGGCTGCCTTCACGGTTGTGCAATCGGCAACGTCGGCCTGAAGGAGGGTTTGAAGGCCGCCGCGCAGGTCAAGACCCAGATGAATGTCGGTATTGCGGTTTATGAGAGATGTATTATTGAGAGGGTTCTGGATCGTGATGTTCTTGCTGAGATCCACCCAGAGTGAGAAGGCGACCAGGACAACGATCATCACGATCAGCCACGTGTTTCGGCTACGATTCATGGTTTACTCCGTCCAAAAAAATACCAGCTTTGGGCTGGCGCGGCGTGATTATACTATGAACAGGAGGAATCGGGTGTGCTGCGTTAAGGCAGGTTTTGGCCTTTCAGGAATTCCAGAACGCTTTCCAGGACTTCTTCTGCCGTGAGGAGATCGGTTTCAACGATCAAATTCGCGTTTTGGCGTGCATGGGCCAAACGCCGCTGTTGTTCCCTGTAATCGGCTTCCAACCAGTTGAGCTTTCGGCGGCGGGTGGATACTTCAAAGGACGCCTCCAGAAAGATGAGTATGTCCGGGTTTGTGATGTGTTTCCACATGTATGGGACATGGGAATGTTCCTGCGCGATGTGGCGGCATCTGAACCCCTTTTGTTCCAACCCGGCTTTGAGCGTGGATTTGCCCGAGCCGCAGGTCCCGACGATGCCGATCAGAAGTTTACTGTCAGGCTCATCCATTTGCGTACATGATCCGGCTCAGTTCATCCGGCCCGCCGAGGACGGCCACTACATCTCCGCTGTTGATCTTCTTGTTATCGGCCGGGTGCATCTGGGTCTCATGGTCGTGCCGCACCAGAATCACGCTGACGTGGTAGTTGTCCTCGACGTATCCGACGACTTTGTTGGCCAGGCGCGAATCAGGATTAATGGTCAGGCGTGCCAGACTTAACTGTTGGCCCTCGACCGAGATCGGATTGGTCACGTCTGCCCCGGTTGCGGCTGCGGCAAATACCGGTGCAGCCATACTCGTCCCGCTCAGCGCAATGAAGCCAAATTGGTCCTGCAGGGATTTGGAGAAATCGTCATCAAAAATTCGCACGATCACCCGGATGCCGGGATTAAGCGAGCGGGCCTTCAACGCGATCTTAAGATTGACCGAATCGTTCTGTGAACACAGGATGATCGTTTTGGCCTTTGCCACACCTGCGTTCTCGAGAGCTGTCAGGCGCGTGGCGTCGTCCTGAATGACCGGGATGCGCATTTTTTGGACCGAAGCAAACACATCCACCGAAGGATTCTGTTCGATCACCACCACAGGTCTTTTCATTTCATGAAGTTTTTCCACCACATGAAATCCGAGATGTCCCAAACCGACCAGAACCGTATGGTTGCGAAATGTAGATGCCACTGCAGACTCCCATTC
>Ga0315268_10005283_pt1 | contig 13915 bp, 12 predicted proteins | sample C1_top_MG_FD_204535 | JGI IMG/M metagenome (GOLD analysis project Ga0315268, IMG submission 204535) | Sediment microbial communities from Yellowstone Lake, YNP, Wyoming, USA - C1_top | ecosystem: Environmental > Aquatic > Freshwater > Lake > Sediment | place: USA: Wyoming | collected 2017-08-01 | reverse complement strand
AGTCCGCAACAGCCCTACGCGACGCTCCACGAGGCGCGCGAGGCTTACGAGCGCGAGTTCATCCTGCGCAAGCTCGAAGAAAACCAGTGGAACATGACGCGCACCGCCGCCGCCATCGGTCTCGAACGCAGCCACCTCTACCGCAAGATGAAGACACTGGGGATTTCGGGGGACGAACAAGGCCACGAGTGAATCCCACAAGAGCGCACCTGCCGCAGAGACGCTGAGACCGCAGAGTAATCACAGAGTAAGACCTAACACAGAGACCACTGAGGCACAGAGTTCACAGAGCAGACAACCGCGCGGGCACGCCTACGACTCGTCCGTGAGGCGTTCGAGCTGGCGGCGCCAATCGAGCTGGCGGACGATGGCAGGATTGTCGCGCCAGTTGCGCTGCACTTTGACGTGGAGCTGGAGGAAGATTTTCGCGCCGAGCAGTGATTCCAGCTCGAGCCGCGCCTCGGTGCCGATTTTCTTCAGCATCTGGCCGCCCTTGCCGATGATGATGCCCTTCTGGCCGTCGCGCTCGACGTAGATGGTCGCGCAGATGCGCAGGAGCTTTTCACCTTCCTCGAAGCTATCCACCAGAACGGCTACGGAATAGGGCACCTCTTCGCGCGTGGCGAGCAGGACTTTCTCGCGGACAATCTCGCCCGCAAGGAACCGCTCCGGTTGGTCGGTGTACTCGTCCGGCGGAAAATACGGCTCGCCCTCCGGAAGCTGCGCGACGAGTTTTTCGACAAGCACGGGCAAGGCGTCGCCGGTGAGGGCGGAGATGGGAATAATTTCGGCGAACGTGTGCTCGCGGCTGTAGCGCTCGATCAGCGGCAGCAGCGCTTCCTTCTGGACTTTGTCAATTTTGTTCAGCAGTAGAAACGCGGGGCCGTGAAAGCGCCGCACAACTTGGACCGCATAACGATCGCCCGGGCCGAATTCCGCGGCGGCGTCCACGATCAGGGCGAGCACGTCGACGCCGTCGAGCGCGTGGAGCACTTCGTCCATCATTTGGCGGTCGAGCGCCGACGACGGTCTCACGTTCGCCCCGGCACGACCGGGGCTCAGTGCAGGCAGAATTCCCGGCGTATCAACAAGAACGACTTGCGCGTCGGGGCGGTTGAGGATGCCCTGGATGCGGTTGCGCGTGGTCTGCGGGCGCGGCGAGACGATGGCCACCTTGCGGCCCACCAGCGCGTTCACCAGCGTGGACTTGCCCGCGTTGGGGCGCCCGAGAATGGCGGCGAAGCCGGATTTGAAAGCCATAGTTTGCAAGTCGCAGGTTGTAGGCTGTAGTGCACCGCGTCAACCCGCGCGATTTAACAGCGCGCCGACAACGCGTTAAGTTGTCATTCCGAGGAATCTGCCATGCTTCTGGCAGGCGACGAGGAATCTGCACTTCTTTGAGTCATCGGCAAAGTGCAGATCCCTCGTCCGCTGCGGCGGACTCGGGATGACATCGCATCTTTCTATTCCGCCCCGCCAGCAGTTCAGCGGGCGACACCTACTTCACAATCGGCAGCTCCAGGAAGCTGGCGTGATCGGCATCGTGGTAAACGGTGACGTGAGCGATGCGCGCGTCTTTCGCCGATTCATTCGCCACAACGCCACCGGAATTGTAGTTTTTCTGCTGGGACATCGAGTCCACGCAGTTGAACACAATTCGCAGGCGGCTGCCCTTCACGATCTGCCGCGAAAAGAAATTGAAGGTGTCGAACTCGTAGCGCAAAACCTCGCCCGGCTTGACGAGTTTTTCCTGGCGAAGGGACTCGCGGTAGCGCGCACGCAAGTGCGCTCCGCCCAGCGCGACGCTGGCTCCGTCCGGCTGAATTTCGTAGAGAGAAACTTCGAGGTCGGTGTCGGGAACGTCCATGGCCAGCCAGACAACGAAGCGCGCGTAGCCGGTGATCTCGGTGGATTCGGCGAAGGGCTCGGTGTGATAGATGACGCCGTTACCAAACCGGTTGAGCGCCTCTAGCTGGTTGGTCAGGTAGTTGGGATCCTGGGAAGCGTGTTCGAGCGCGCCGTAGCGCGAATCCAGTGGATCGTAAGTGAATTTGTCGGCTGGTTCGGCGGCAGGCTTCCCCTCGGTCAGCGTGCCGGAATGAAATGCGTCGTTGGCTTCGCCCTTCGAGTGCAGATAGAGCGTGCGCTTCTCATTGGCGATGGCTTCGAGTGAATCGGCGTACTTCCAATTGTCCTCACCGGCTCCCACGACGTAATAGGCGACGCGCTTCTTCAGGAACTCGGGTTTGGCGCCGCCCTTCATCGTCCAGTCGTACCACTCCTTGTGCAGCTTGTTCATATCGAGCAGGCTGGAAGCGCCGAAGCGCAGGCCGCCGACATTGGCGTTGGGCGTGCGCGTGCCGGCGTGGTCCCACGGCCCGATGATGAGGTAGTGCTGCGGGGTGGCTTCCGGGGCGCCGTAGCGCATGTGGTCGCGGTAAAAGGCCATCGCGCCGTACTGGTCGCCATCATAGTGGCCGGTGATGGTGAGGATGGGGAGGCGGATGCGCGCGTACTGCTCGCGCGACGGAATCATCGCGTCCCAGTAAGGTCCGGGCACGGGATTGTCGAGCCACTTCTGGAAATAGGGCGAGGGGTTACCGACCAGCTTGTCGAGTTCGCGAAACGGCAGGTGCTGGCTATAGAGCTGCCAGAATTTTTCGCCCCAGAAACTTTGCTCGCCGAACAGCCTCACGTTCGGCGTGACCCCGCTCGTGTAGGTGATCCACTGGATGTTGTAGGGATAAAAAATATTGTAGTTGAAGGGAAAATCCACGCCGGGCTGGGCCGCGGCGGCAGGAACGACGGTCGCCAGATGCGGAGGAAATTCCTTCAGCGTGGACCACTGATCGAAACCCGCGTAGGAACCGCCCCACATCGTGACTTTGCCGTTGCAGTAAGGCTGCTGGGCGAACCACTCGACCACATCGTGGCCGTCGCGGCCTTCGTTGGCGAACGGCTCGAATTCGCCTTCAGAATTGCCGCGGCCGCGGACGTCCACCAGGGCAAACACGTAGCCATTGCGCGCGAAATACATCGCGCGGTCGTGATAGGTGTCGGAGATGTAAGGAGTCAGGGTGAAGATGACCGGGACAGATTCCTTGCGCTCCTTCGGCAAATAAACTGTGGCGTTGAGCTTGATGCCGTCGCGCAGCGGAATCTTGACGCCCCACATCAACTCGACGTCGGGTGGGGTTTCCGGCGCTTGCGCGCGGGCCGTCCAGCCGGTCAGAAGGCAGGCCGACAGAAATGCGAAAACAATCGCAGGAGAAGAATGAAGAACTCTGGAGCGCATCGGGGGCCTCCGGGAGTGCGCGCGTACTATAGCATGCCGCCACTTGGAGTGCGGCGGCTCGCCGCCGCCTTGCCTTTGCCGGAGCTTGCTCCGGCTGCAAGGGATTCAATCGGCGCGAAGGCAAGCCTTCGCGCTGAAGGCGGGAGCCCTTCGGCCTCGCTCCCTTCGACCCCGCTCAGGGCAGGCAGGGCAGGCAAGCTCCCGCACTCCAAGAAAACCGCGCTCGGACGATTGCGGAGAGTCATTGTCTGTGGGCGCTGGTGAATGCAGCAGCTCTATTGAACCGACCATGACCAGATGGAAGCGACGGCGAATTCCAGGAGGTTGCCGTCGGGATCGCGGAAGAAAATGGACGCCGGGTTTTCGCCAAAGGCGTGCTCGCATTCGATGGCCACGCCGCGTTCGAGGAGCCGATCGCGCCAAGCCGGCATATCCTCCGGCCGGACGCTGAACGCGACGTGCCCTGGACCGCGCGCGCCGTGCGAAGGCAACGAGCCGCCATTCAAAGTAAGCTCGGGTCGAAACAGGAGCAGGACGCTGGGGCCGACGGCAAAGGCGACCCCGCGCATTTCGTCGAATTCATCGAGCAGAGGAAGGCCGAGCACGTCGCGATAGAAGGCGACGGCCCGCGACAAGTCGGAAACGTAGAGGGCACTCTCCAGGACCATTTTGATGGAGGGCATGCTGGCTTCCTTGTGGGCGGCGGCGCAGCAAGTAGTGTAATCAGCCACACGCCCGGCATCCACTTCAATCTGCTGCGAAACTAAAACGCACCGAAGAACACAGCGTATGTTATTCCGAGAAACGCCAGCGAGCCAGCCCAAGGAGGAATCTGCGGTTCGCTTGGCCATTCACGAAGTGCAGATCCCTCGGCCCAATGAATCGGGCCTGGGGATGACACCCACCTAAACTTTTTCAGGATTTTGCTAGGAGAACCGCGTGTCGAGGGGGAGCAATATCAGTGATTGCGTGTAGCGGCCGGACTCCTCGACCCGCACGACCACGCCTTTCGATTCGTAGGGACGCAGAAATTCCGGGTCCATGTGGGCGCCGGGTTCGAGGTCGGGCCAGGCGAAGAGTTTGTACTCACCGGGTGCGATTCCCTGAAAGGAGAACTGGCCGGACGTGTCTGCGGTGGCCAGCTTGAACAGCGACCACTGATTGCGTCGCGGCGCGTCCGGAACCAGCACGACGACAGCGCCGGGCGCGGCGTGCTGATCGTCGGCCATCACCACGCCATCCAGGCGCGCGCCGTTGGGACTGATGGTCACATCCAGGGGGACACCCGGCGAACCACCCCGCAAATCCAGCCCTGAATCCAGCACATCCTTACCTGCAAGCGCAGCGGATTTCAGGTAATACCCGGTCGGGGGATCCAGCAGAGCCAGGGAGTAGGTGCCCGGCGCCACTTCCCGGAAGTTGAAGGTGCCGTCCGAGCGCGTGGCGGCGGTGAGGACATTAGCCAGGGCATCATCGCTGGCGAACAGCGCGAGGCGCAGGGCGTTGATGCGGATTTGAACGTTGCCCCTGCCTTCAATCTGCACCGGGACAGGCATGGATGGCAGCGGGCCACCGCCCTCCACTTTGATTTGCCCCTCGAGCGTGCCCGAGGGAGTCAACGAGAGGGGCATCCCTTCTACATCCGAACTCCCCACGTCCAGAGGTATCCGCGCGCTCATCGAGCGGCCCTGGTCATACCAGGTGGCAGACAAATAATAACTGCCCGGGATAACGCCGCGAATCTCGAAATCGCCCTGCGCTGTGTCGGTGACGTCCTGGTTGCGAGAGAAGAAGGCTCGCAGCTCGGTTTCCCGCGGCGTCAAGACGACCATCGCGCCACGCACGGCCGCGCCAGTCGAGCCGTTCGTCACGCGGCCACGGACACGCACGGTGGGCAGCAACTGGACGCTGAAATCCAGACCCGTCACTTCTTGTCCGCCGCGCAAATCCAGCGGAAGCGCTCGCGACGGATCATTGGTGCCCGGGTAGTACGTCGGCGCGTAGGATTCGTCGGACGGCGCCGCGCTGGTGGCGGGGCGCGTGCCCCGACCGCGGCCAAAGGAAAGAACACGCCCACCAGAAAAATAGGACGCGTTGACATAGTAGCGGCCAGGCTGAAGCCCGAAGATGCGGTACTCGCCGCGGTCATCAGTGGTGACCACCTGCGTCCTTTGGAGCTGGCGGCGACCGCGGGAATAGGAGTAGCGCAGGACTTCGACGTTGGCACCGACCAGCGGCTCGCCTTCTTCGTCGTACACCCGGCCGCTGATCACCGCCCACGGCACCAGGCGAAAAACGACATCCTTCACCACCTGCGAGGGCGTCAACTGGAGGGCCGATCCACCCTGCGGAGTGTTCCGCTGGCCGAATCCCTGGCGGATGAAGCCCTGCCTCTCAGCGGTCAGGAAATAGCTCCCCGGCGGAACATCGCGAAGGGAAAACTTCCCGTCCACGTCGGTGAAGGCACGAATGGACTCGCCGCGGCCGCTGCGCGCCAGGGTGACTTGCGCGCGGCGGATGGGCTCGTTCGTGTCCGCCCGGAGAACAATTCCTTCAACGGTGCAGGTTTCGCCGGGCTTGGGTCTCGCCTCCGGCTGAGGATTGCCAACGACCCCGCCGACTTGGGCAGTCAGCGGGGCGGACATAAACCCACAGAAAAACAAGAGGAGCAGAGCCGGAGCTGGGCGAAGTCTGGTCATTCCTACCCTAATGGACGCATTCCGGCTCATTTCGGTTTTCCCGCGCGCCCGAAAGCATCCTGGAGTGCGGGAGCTTGCCAGCCCTGCCTGCCCTGAGCGGTGTCGAAGGGAGCGAAGCCGAAGGGCTCCCGCCTGTTGCGCCGAGGCTCGCCTCGGCGCGGTCTCATTCATCTGCTGCCGGAGCAAGCTCCGGCAAGAGCAAGGCGGGGGCGAGCCCCCGCGCTCCAAGGGGACGCCTGATGGCGTCGCAAGCTCTCTGCGGGTTCTTGACTCGGGACACTAGTGCCGTTCCAACTATTTCCGGCCAAAGACAAACTGAGGGGCGCAGCAAGCAGCGCTTCTAGAAAACCTTTGAGACATCGTCGCAATAAGTTGGAACAGCACTAGGCGTTTGCCGCGCCGGAAGCTGCCGGCAAGCGGCGCGCGCGGAGACGCAGCACTTTGCGCTGATTGGCTTCGACCACTTCAAAACGCAGGCCATCGTACTCGACCACTTCGCCCGGCACGGGAACATGCCCGGCTACGGCGTTCAGCAAGCCGGCGATGGTCGTGCTGCCGGGGTCGCGGGCGCTGCGGTCCACCTCGACGCCGAGCAGGTCGCCCACCTTGGCGAGCGAAACGCTGCCGCGCAGCAGGACGGTGCCGTCCGGTTCGCGCACCACATCCGGAACGGGCGCCCGGTCCTCTTCAGACATTTCGCCGATAATTTCTTCGACCAAATCTTCGGCGGTGACCAATCCGGCGATGGAGCCGTATTCATCAATGACAATCGCCATTTGCTGACGCTTCTGCTGCATTTCCTTCAGCAGATGCGAGCCGAGCTTGGTTTCCGGCACGAACAAGGCCGGGCGGACCAAGTCGCGGACGCTGCGGTGCGGCGCGTCTTTTTCGGAGATGTGGAGGACGTCACGGGCCAGGGCGACGCCGATAATCTCGTCGAGAGAATGTTCATAGACGGGGATGCGCGAGAACTTGGTTTCGACCAGCAGGCGGCGCAACTGCTCGACGTTGGCGCTGGCCGGGATGGCGACGATTTCCGGGCGCGGAGTCATCAGATCCCGGACGCGCTTATCGCCGAACTCGACCATCTGCTCGATCAACTCCGCGTGTTCCGGCTTGAGGATGCCTTCCTCTTCGGCGGCTTCCACCAGCGCCTCGATGCCTTCCTGCCCGGACCGCGCGGTCGGACCCGCGTCGAGCTCCTCGTCCTGGGAAAGATGAGCGACCGAGAGGGCCACCTCGACGATGGCCCGCAGCGGCCAGACGAGCCAGACAAAGATCCGCAGCACCGGCCACAGCGGCAACAGCCAGCGACCCGTCGTGCGCGTCAGCAGGAAATAGGGGACGAAATGGACGCCGATCACAACTTCCAGGGTAAGCAAGAAGATCAGCTCAATGGCGCCTTCCCACCAGACGGGAACGAAGAAGGTCACGCCCGCCGTGGTTACCAGAACGGTCAGCACCAGCCACAGATTTGCCAAAATGCCGAAGGCCAGCGCGGCGCTGCGCCGATCCATGTGCACGCGTGGCTCGACTTCCGCCTCGATGACATCGAGGTTGGCGTGGACGCGGCCGGTGGCTACGCAGCCCAGTTCGCGGTAGATGCGGTCGAGATAGGAAAAGACCACCAGGCCCGCAATCAGAGCCACAATCCCGAGGGTGACCAACAGGAATGGCATCGGTTACTCCAGACCCAGTTCGCGACGCAGACGCAGCTCGAATCTTTCCATTTGCCCAGTGTCAGTTTCGTGATCATACCCCAAAAGATGGAGCACGCCATGCAATACCAGAATTCGCAACTCGTCCGGCAGGGTGCGGCCGTAGCGGCGCGCATGGCGACGCGCGGTGGCGGGCGAGATGGCGATATCGCCGAGGTAAGAAGAGGTCGAGGAAGTCGCGGAGGTGAAGGAAGTGGAGGAGGGAAAGGACAAAACGTCCGTTGCGCCGCGTTTGTGCCGATAGACGCAGTTCAGGCGGGCAATTTCGGCGTCGGTGAGCAGGCAGACGGTGACTGAATCGCGCGGCAGGCGGAGCCTGCGGCGAACACGCGCGAGAAAGGCGCCGAGGGATTTCAGTTGCACACGGACGGCGCGCTGACGGTTCAGGATCATCGCGAATTGTTTCACGCCCTGCGCAGGCTACTTGGAGGAGCCACCTTTATCGGGGTCGGCGGCCGGTGAAGGCGCTGGTTGTTTCGCGCCGTGATTCACGCCGAATTCGTCGTAGGCCTTGATGATGCGCTGCACCAGGCTGTGCCGCACCACGTCGTGCTCGTCGAAATAGACGAAGGCGATGCCTTCGATCTTGCCCACCACGTCAATCGCCTCCAGCATCCCGGAGCGACGCGAGCCCGGCAGGTCGATCTGGGTGATGTCGCCGGTGATCACCGCTTTGGAATTGAAGCCGAGGCGGGTGAGAAACATCTTCATCTGCTCGCTGGTGGTGTTCTGCGCCTCGTCAAGAATGACAAAGGAATCGTTCAGCGTGCGCCCGCGCATGAAGGCCAGCGGCGCGACTTCGATGATGCCTTTTTCCAGAAAGCGTTCGAGCTTGTCGGCGTCGAGCATGTCGTACAGCGCGTCGTAGAGCGGGCGCATGTACGGGTCAATCTTCTGCTGGAGCGTACCCGGCAAGAATCCCAGCCGCTCGCCCGCTTCCACCGCCGGCCGCGCCAGGATGATGCGGTTCACCTGCTTGGTCAGCAGCGCGGAAACGGCCATGGCTACGGCGAGATAGGTTTTGCCGGTGCCGCCGGGACCGATGGCGAAAACCATGTCGTATTTCTCGATGCTGTCCATGTAGCGCCGCTGGTTCCCACTTTTCGGCTGCACCTGTTTTTTGCCGAACGAGCGGTGGCGCGCGGGCTCGAGCAAACTGCGCAGGCTGGTCGAAGAATCCTGCGTGGCCAAGCGCAGCAGCGATTTCACTTCGCCGTTGTTGAACACGCGGCCCTCGCGGACCATCTCAGCGTATTCGGACAGAATGCGCGCGGCGCGGTCCACCTGCGCGGGCTCGCCTTCGATGACCAGATGGCCGTCTTCCAGTTCGGTGGTGACGTGCAGGGCGGATTCCAGAAGTTTCAGGTTTTCGTCGAGGGTGCCGAAGAGTTGTTCGATTCCGCCAGGGATTTGAACGGTACGTTTCATCAAGTGGCTCAGCCGAAGCCCTCCATGGTGGCGATGCCTAATTGCCACCCGCCAGCCTATCGCAGCCGACAGGGAGGGTCAAGGCAGATGGAATTAGCCTTGTGCATTCAATCACTTACACTTACGAATCAGCCGGTGTCATCCTGAGGCCCGTTAGCCGCACGAGGCGGCTGGGCCGAAGGATCTCAACGTCGGAATACATACCAGGATCACGGTCAGAAGAGCCTTTCTGTGCGCCGCTAGTTCGCCGCCACGGCGCGGTCGCGGGCCCACTCACGCAGCGCGGCGATGCTTTCGTGGCGGGTCACCGAAAGCGGCCGCGTGGCGCGCAACTCGCCCAGCAAGACATCTGTGGAAAGCTGCTGGTTCTGCGAAAACGCGGTGTACATCCCCGAAACGATGGCTTGCTCGATTTCCGCGCCGCTGAAGCCCTCGCTGGCCGCGGCAAGTGCAACCAAGTCGAACTGCGCTAGCTCGCGCCCGCGGCGCTTCAAATGGATGCGGAACAATTCCTGGCGAGCAGCCGCGTCGGGCAAGTCCACGAAAAAAATCTCGTCGAATCGACCCTTGCGCAGCAGCTCGGGCGGAAGAGCGGAAACATCGTTCGAGGTGGCGACGATGAAGACGCCGCTCTCGCGGTCCTGGAGCCAGGTGAGAAACGTCGCCAAGATGCGCTGGGAAAGCCCGGCATCCACATCGGCGCTGGAGGTGGTGGCGGCAAATCCTTTTTCGATTTCGTCAATCCAGAGAACCAAGGGAGCAAGCTGCTGGGCGATTTCCAGCGAGCGGCGCAACCGCTTTTCGGATTCGCCGATGTATTTGTCGTAGAGCGAGCCCGCATCCAGCCGCGCGAGCTGGAGTTTCCATTCGCCGGCCACCGCTTTCGCCGAGAGGCTCTTGCCGCAGCCCTGCACGCCGATGATCAGAACGCCCTTCGGCGGCTCGAGGCCGAAGCGCTTCCCTTCCGGCGTCAGCGCCCCGCGGCGCTTGTGGAGCCATTCCTTCAAGTTGCCCAGGCCGGCGACGTCGGCGAAGCTGGCGTCAATGCGCAAATATTCGAGCACGCCCTGCTGCTGGAGAAGCGCTCGCTTGGCTTCGAGCACGTCGGTGATGGACTGCGCGTCGACGCGCGAACGCGCCAGCAGGCACCGCGCAACCGTGCGACGCGCTTCGTCCATGGTCAGCCCCGCCAGGTTGCGGGCGAGCTGCTGGAGGCCGTCCTGATTGAGCTCAACCTTCAGCGTGGCCTGCGCGCCGAGTTCGGCGATGGTGGCCTGCACCACTTTCAGCAGCAAGAGGGCATCCGGCAATTCCAGCCGGAACGGGACGGCTTCGTCTTCCAGTTCCGGCGGCATCTTCAGAACCGGCGCAGAGATGAGCAGGGACCGCCGCACTTCGCGGAAGCTGGCGGCCAACTCGCGGGTGCGGCGCAGGATGCGGTCTTGCTCCAGGTAACGCGCAAAATCTTTCAGCAGGAAAATGGCGTCGCCACGCATAGCGGCGATGTTGCCCAGGGCTTTCTCGGGATCCTCGGTCTCGTAGATGGGCTGCGCGGTGCCGCGGCGCACGAGGCCGCTGGTGACGCTCCAACCGAAAAATGGAACGTCGAGCTCCGCGGCCACGTCGGCGGCCAGATTTTCGATGCGCGATTCTTCTGAGCATTCAAAGGTGATGATGGGATGGTGGGAGTTGATGAGCAGGCGAAGCTCGTCGCGTTTGTCGGCGGCTGGGGTCATGGGAAGCAGGCGTTCGGTGAATCCGCCGCCGCGCGGCGCGCTTGAGCGGCCGCGCGGTCGTGCGTATGATACACGTGAAGAGGCACTGAAACGGCAGGAAACTGAAGCGACATTTCTTGTCCGGAAACCGCAAAGACGGAGACCGCGATGGACGAGACGCCTGACAAACCGCGTCCCGTGCTCGCCGCCGGAATGATTTTCTTCGGATTGCTCGGCGCGCTCGCGGGATACGCATTGTTCGTGCTCCGGGATCAGCTTCCGCTCGGGACGCTGGTCTACTTTGCGCTTTCCTTCCTGGCCGGCGCCACTCTGGTGGGATCGGGCATCGTCCTTCTGTTCCGAAGACCGGCAACGATTCGCTGGCTGGCCTTCGCGGCGGCAAGCGTGCTCTTTCTGAACCAGACAGTGGGAGTCTGGCTGAACACGCTGCTCTGCCAGACCCCGGGTTGACACAGCAAGAATGTAGTCCTCGGTGGGGGCTACCTGCTCGCGCTGGCGGGAACCTGGGTGATGGCGCGGGCCAGCGCGTGATATTTGGATCAGCGGTACCGAATGAAACACATTTCGGTAGCGCCGGCATCCTGCCGGCCTTGTCTGCGTGCGGGGCCTGCCCCGCACCCCGGCCGCCTAGAAGGCGGCGCTACCCTCGCTGAGCGGCCGGTTTGACAAAGCGCGGAGTGTCCCGTATTCTTGAAAATTCGAAATTACACGCGGAGGAGCGCTGAATGGCCCAGGGAGCAGCCAAGAAGGTCAAACCAAGAAAGAAGTCAGTATTGAAGCGAATCCGGCAGACCGAGCGCCGGAGTGAGGTCAACCGCGCCAACCGCACTCGTGTGCGCAGCGCCATCCGAAAATTGCGCGCGGCACTCGGCGCGGGAGACGCGGCGACGGCCCACAAGCTGCTGCCCGAAGCCTACGCAGAAATCGACCAAGCACTGAAGCACGGTATCCTGCACGAAAACACCGCCAACCGCTATAAGTCGCGGTTGACGCTGGCCTACAACAAGCTGGCCGCAGCCAAAACGGCGTAGAGTTTCACCCGCGCCCTCGTCTTCAAACATACCACCTGATTATTGGGGATGGCTTTCGGCTTTCTGCTTTCTGCTTTCTCTGTGTCTCTGTGTTAAGTTTTTGGTCTTTCCTCTGCGTTTTCTCGGCGTCCTCAGCGTCTCTGCGTTATCTTTCGCTTCTATCCCCGCGCCGGCACGGCGGCGTCACTGGTGAGCTTTGCGACCAGGAACTCCAGCACGGCGCGGTCGTTGGCCGCGCCGGACTTGAGCAGGCTGTCGGCTTCGTAAAGGGCGCGCAGGCCTTCGAGCAATTGCTGCCGAGGGATGCGGCGCGCCTGCTTCAAGGCAAGTTCCGCGGTGGCAGGGCGCATCCCCAGCTTGCGCACCGACTGCGGCCCGGGCGAAAGTTCCTGCGCTTCGATCAGCTTGCGGTACATCCAGGCCAACGCGCCGACAATCATCGGCGGCTGCTCCCCGGTGCGGATCAGGGTGTCCAGAAAAACCAGAGCGTGGTCGTGCTGGCGCGTGGCGAGCAAATCGGTGAGTTCCCAGATCGTGTAGCTCTTTTCCGAAACAACCAGCGCATCCACATCCTTCTCGGTAATGCGCTTGCGTTCGCCGAGGTAGGTCGAGAGCTTGTCGATTTCCATCCGAATCAGCGCCAGTTCCCCGTTCAACATTTCCGCAAGCTCTTCGGCGGCGGCGCGGTCGATTTCCACGCCGGCGTCGCGGGCCATGCGCAGGGTTAGGGCCACGGCGGTGGCCTGGCGTTTGGCTGGGTCTGCGCTCAACTCGGCGCCCACCACCAGAGCATGCGCGCTCAGCGCCTTGAACAATTTCATCCGCTGGTCGAGCGAAGCGGCTTCCATCAGCAGGATGGTGAAGGGCGCCGGGTTGTCGAAATAGGATTCGAACTGCTCCAGCGCAGCGTCGCGGGCTTTGTCGCCGAGCCGCTCGAGGGAATCCACGTCGGAGAGCACGACCACCTGCCGGGGACACAACATCGGAAGGGTCTGGGCTTGGCGAAAAACGCGGTCGAGCGGCGCCTCGCGCAGGGAAAATCGAGCCACGCCCCAGTCGCGCCCGTCGGGTGCCACGTAGGTCTCGATGACTTTTTCGCGGCAGGTGTCGCGCAGGTAGAGGTCGCTCCCCAAAAGCAGAATGGCGGGCAGCGCTTTTCCCTTCGCCAGGCGCTCGAGGAGTTGGGATACTTCCACCCGCGGCATCAGAATTTCTCCAGCACCGCCGAGACCAGCGCCGCCGCAAAATCGCGCGCGAGTCGTCCGAGGGCGGGACTCTGCTCTTCGAAGAAGCTCTTCACATCGGTGGAGATTTCGTACTGCTCGCGGAACACGTACTCGTCGTTCTGGTAGATGACCTTGCCGGATTGCCGGTCAATCAAGCGGACCTTCAAGCGGACGGTGACCAGCTGCGTGGTGGCGCGGCCCGTGGCGGTGTCGAACAGGACCGGGTAGGTTTCGATGGAATTCACTGTGCCGTGCAGAACCGCGTCGGCGTTTGCTTCGACCGGCACGATGCGATAGGCGGTGCGCGCGAGAAATTCCTTGACCACCGCCTCGGTCAGCCGCTGCTCGATGCGGTAGCGCAGCGTCTTGTTTTCGAAGGCGGGAACCGCGAGGGTCTTCCACTCCGCGGGTAGATTGTTGCCGCGCCCGGCGACGTGATAGCCGCACCCACCACCCACGGCAGAAAGTAAAAGTGCAATCAGGACGAGGGGAATCCGTAACCGCGCGGATCGTGGAACATCATCATGATTCGATGCGGCCAACGCAACCTCTCCCGTAGGGGCGCAGCATGCTCGCCCCTACCCAAACAACAATTCCGAGTACCTAGATGCAAAAACTTCGGGCAAAACGAGACACAAAACTAACACAGAGAACACTGAGAGCACAGAGGTCACAGAGAAAAACTCAACCGCGGCGCAGAATTTCACTGGCAATCCGCACGGCGTTGGCGGCAGCGAGGCGCACGTTGTCGGCGGCGCCCCAGAGCCAATAGCCCGTCGCAA
>Ga0315268_10005282_pt1 | contig 13915 bp, 11 predicted proteins | sample C1_top_MG_FD_204535 | JGI IMG/M metagenome (GOLD analysis project Ga0315268, IMG submission 204535) | Sediment microbial communities from Yellowstone Lake, YNP, Wyoming, USA - C1_top | ecosystem: Environmental > Aquatic > Freshwater > Lake > Sediment | place: USA: Wyoming | collected 2017-08-01 | reverse complement strand
CCTCGTCAGAAGCATAAAGCTCAACGCGCGCAACATCCCTCACCTCGACTGGAATACCTAGATCTTCCGGCATTATCTTGAGGAGGGTTTCTCTCGTGACACTCTCAAGAATTGACGCTGTTACCGGTGGAGTCACCACTTTCCCATTTCTCACCGCCATTATGCAGGCGCCAGTTCCTTCACTGACGAACCCCCTGTTGTCCAGAAAAATAGCACCATCACGCCCCAACCTCGTTGCTTCTCGTAGGGCTAGGGCTGAATTGCCATAATTCGCCCAAGTCTTCACTTGGGGAGGAAGTGCATCAGAAGCGATGCGCCGCCATGTGCTAATAATAAACTTGCGATTCTTAGAAAACCGGGGGTTGTCTTCACCCAGAACGGTTTCGAATGTCCAAACTGGAATGACAACGTGAACCTCTTCTGTAGTTCCCGCTCTTGGCCAAATTCTGGGCTGAACGTAAACGTTCGTGTCGAAACCATTAACCCCAATAGTCTTCCTCGTAGCCTCCAAAAGCTCTTCGTCGGCATAAGGTATGTTCATTCCACAGACTGATGCAGACCGCCGAAGGCGTTCAACGTGGGATTTCCATCGAAAAATGTTCAGTCTCCCCTTGCGGTTAACATCATTCTGTACGTACGCCTTTATTCCCTCGAAAATGCCGAGATGAATAGGCTCCATAGCAGAGACGAGCGCCTTGCTAGTCTCGATGATCTCACCGTTCATCCAACAGAACTCTGCACCGTGAAACGCAACAGACATAAACTGACAGCCTCAAACAAAACCTAAGCTCACAACCTTCGTATTATGAGTTTTGCGCGCGCTAGGATGGAAGTGAACCAAAATGGAAAATAAAGGAATGCGAATTGAAAAATGTCCTCGATGCGGAAACCATGGTCTTCTAATTGAAAGATTGAGTGTGACGACAAATGGCATGAAGAAGTACACTTATCGAAAACTCAATGTTGCACACTATGCTGGCTATGGAATCTCCAAGAATGGCAAACCAGTTGATAGGATTCATTGGTGCTATCTTAATGCTGAACAACTCAAACAGCTGCAAGAATTGGGTGTTAGACAAACCTTTACACAAAATGTTACACAAAACGTTAGACAAAACGAAAACCGAGATTCAAGCTTCTTTTCTGGAAACAGTGGTAGCCCGGGAGAGATTCGAACTCTCGTCAGCGGGTCCAGAGCCCGCCATCCTTGACCGCTAGATTCGGCGGCTGATCAGCATGGGCTAAACAAGCCTCGACCGGGCTGCGCCGGGCTAGAACAGAATGAGATAACAACACGCTAATAAATTATAACATTGATTTCTGGCTTGAATCAGCGTTTTGAGGCAAACCATCATTGATTCAGAACGTGGAGTAGAATGATTGACCATCAAGAAAGAGTGACAATGTGGGAGTTGAAATCATAAAATAGATAAGTTTAGCGAAGTCGCAAAGTTTATATATTTAAATATTTCCTAAGGTTCAAACACGGCGGGGCCAGATGGACGAATTCTCAACCCGAAAGTTCTGATCAAGAACTCTTCGCTTGGTGACGGTTTTCTCGCCCATAAAAGTCCATGGAGGAAACAAACCATGGCAAAGACAGAAACAAAACCGAAAATAGCAGACAAATGTCCCGAATGTGGAAGCACAAATCTTGTTCATGATTACGATAGTGGCGAAACTGTCTGCAGCAACTGCGGCCTGGTTCTACATGATCAAATGATGGACAAGGGACCAGAGTGGCGAGCGTTCACTCAGGAAGAGAAAGAGTCGAGAAGCCGCGTCGGCGTGCCAACATCATACTCGGTTCACGACAAAGGATTGTCCACTGCCATAGGTAGGGTTGACAGAGACGCCTTCGGACGCAAACTACCCTTGTCTACAAGATTGCAGATGTGGCGACTGCGCAAATGGCAAATCCGTTCTAGGGTGCATTCATCCGTTGACCGCAACTTAGCCCAAGCAATGGCTGAGCTAGACAGACTGGCAGATAAACTGTACATTCCTGGTCCCATTAAGGAAAAGGCTGCTGTTGTCTATCGAAAGTCTTTAGAAAAGGGGTTGGTTCGTGGCAGATCAATAGCTGCGATTGCAGCCGCTGCGTTGTATGCTGCCTGCAGAACTAGTGAGACTCCGAGGACTCTGCGTGAGATTGCTGAGGCTAGTCTTGTTGATAAGAAGGATGTGGCTCGTTGTTACAGGTTGTTGCTCCGTGAGCTGGACATGCAGATGCCTATTGCTGATCCGATGACGTATCTTTCTAAAATCGCTGAGCGGACGGGTATTAGTGGGCAAACGCAGGGTTTAGCCATCAAGATTCTTAGAGAAGCCAAAAAGAGACGCGCTGCATCAGGTAAAGATCCGATGGGGTTGGCTGCGGCTGCTTTGTACATTGCTTGTTTGCAGAGTAATGAGAAGAAGACTCAGAAGGACATCGCTGAAGCTGCGGGTGTGACTGAGGTTACGGTTAGGAATCGTTATAAGAGTTTGAAGCGTCAACTTGGGTTGGAGCTTCCAGACTAGGCCTGAACATCATCGTTTGCTTTTTCTTTTTCTAGTTCCAACGTGATTGGTCCTTTGTAGCCGCATTGCTCGCACACGTATTGTTCTGGAAAAAGCCATATGTCAAAACGGCTTGACAGCCCCAGTTTTGGGTTTCCGCATCTCGGACAGAGTTTAGGTGTGGGTCTGTCGTGTTTGAGGTTCCCTACTACTTCTCGGATGTTTCGAAGTATTCCCATTGGTGTTTGTTGGCTCCTTAAGAGGCTGCTTTGTCTAAGGGTTATGTGACTTCGATGTTTTCTTTTGGATAGCCCATTTCTTGCATGAGGAATTCGTGTACTCGGTCTCTGTGGTCGCCTTGGAGCAGGATTTGACCGTTTTTGGCGGTTCCGCCGCAGGCGCAGTAGGCTTTCATTTTTTGGCCTAGCCGTCCCAAGTCGATGTCTTTGTCGTTTAGTCCGTCGATTATGGTTACGGCTCTGCCATATTTTCTTGTTTCTAAACGAACTCTGATGCGTTGTTGTTCTTTGCTGATTTCGCTGCAGACGCATATGTCTTTTGGAAGCCCGCATGTTGGACAGATTTCAGGCATTGTTCTCTGATATTAGGAATAATGTGGGTGATATTTAAGAATTGAGTACGGTTTCGTCAATTTGGTACTTGAGCGTGATTTAGTGTTGTTTAGCGTAGCTTAGCGTTGCTTAGAATTGTTTCCAGTCGCTCTATGTCAGTTTGGGAGCTAAGGGTGTAGTATGAGTCTGGAAATTTTTTTAGGGTGAAAGCTCGGCTTTTCTGTTTGTGTTTTGGTTGTCGGTTTTTGGTTTTGTATGGTGTTTCAGGCTCTGTTTGCTGGTGTTTTAGCGCACTTTCAATGTTGTCAAGCGTGACGTTTAATGTTGCCAAGCGTGGCGTTTGAGGTATGATGAGGGCTCTGCGGGAAGAGAAATTTCAAAAGAAGAAGGCGCCAATTCCCTTTAGCCTTCTTCTACCAGTGTTGGAGTGTGTCTACCGGCTGTGGCTGCGGACAATGGCTTGGACATTTGTAATTGAACACGGAAGCGTAGATTGTCTGTGGCGGGTTTCTGTTACAGGTGTTATTAACTATCGCTTAGAATCAATAATAATACCGAAGCGTTTGTTGGAGCTTGTTCCTGTTTAAAGGTAGTAGTCTGCGTTACGTGTACGTTGACTACTACTTCCTTGTCTGGGTTGCGGGGTTGTGGGCGTGATTGGGGTTGGTTGAGGGGGTTTGTGGCTAGGGTTATTGCAAGTGGCAAGGTTACGATTCCTGTGGGCGTTGTATGATCTGCTGCAAATTGAAGAAGGTAACTACGTGTGCTTAAGCATCAGCGAGGTGATCAGAAGGAAATAAAAAGAGAAAATAGGGAGGAAAGGCAGGAGCTAGCTGAACTAGGTGTCGGCTGGCTTTACAACATTGGTTGTGGTTACTGACATACTGGTTGCTGATCCAGAGAATATCAAGGCATACGTGACTTCTCTTCCATAAGGTATGTTTCATTATGAATGCTGAAACGTCTCCCACTATCACCCACAGAAAATAGGATGCGTGGTCTAAGTATTCCCGGTTTTTGGTCCGTCTTTTGTGTAGGCCAGTTGAGCTCGGAAGAGGCTTCTGATGGAGGATGAAACCTCCTGATCATGTGCAGTTGGGACGAATATGAAAAGTGCTGTGACTCGGGATGATGGTATTGCTTCGAGAAGCAAACGTATGAATTTGTAGGTTTTTTCGAATCCGCATCGAAGTACGAGGTCGGAGACATTGTCGAGAAGCAGGTTTACGGATTTCTGGGCTTCTACTTCTTGTGTCTTGGTGCAAGCGTCAAGCAAAACTGAAAGATCGTCCGCCGGCAGTAGAGTTTCTTTGTCGTTTACCTGTTGTGGGTAGTGCGTTTTTGAGGTGAAGAGAAGGAATTTTACATGGGGTTCTTGGGAGAAGGACGAATGTAGAGTGCTGTCTTTGTTTGCCACAATAAAGAGCGACTCGTCATTCTTCTTTGCCTCTGAGACAAAACTTGAAATGACCGAATCATAATCTGAGGTAGGATCAATCTCAAGCAACATTTTCTTCCCTGTCATCTCCTTGTGTCTCATCCCGAACTCTGACGAGAATGAACCGTCTTTCCTGAAAAACCAAGCTCTACCTCTTTTCCTGCGCTTCCCCCGCAACGCGAAGAGAAACAAACCAAGAACAATCAACAATGCGGCAGAGGGCACAATAATCCAATCATATAGTGATAGCCAAGATTGTCCACCTACCTTCAACATGGCAACCAAGTATGAATTATTACTTGTCTCCAATTCACCTGAAACCCGGCTTGCCTCAGCTCGAATCTGGTACGTTGAGTCGCCCAAACCAGTAGTGTTCCAAGAAAACTCAGAGGTTTGATGGCTTCCAGGAGCCAACTCGCTTACAGTTCTGGTTTCAATAACCGTCTGGTCGTAGAAGATTGTTAGGTTGAACGTTTCCTTAGCAGTACCCTGATTCTTAACTGTGGCTGAAATTGTCACAACTTCTCCAGAGACTATGTTCGTCGGCGATGCTGTAGCGTTGTCAATCGCCAAGTCGTGGATGTGTGCCTCGAAAACTGTGATCGTAATTTCCTCGGAGTCAGTCAAGAGCCCATCCGAGACTGTCACTGCTACGAGATAGTTTCCTGGACCTTGATCCTCTGTCGGAATCCATGTGAAATCACCACTTTCAGTGATATTAGCACCTGTCGGAGCGCTATTGCCAAGTGTGAAGTTCAAGGGTTGATCAGGAATGTCTGTGTCAACGGCAGTAACCCTGAAAGTGAGCTCGGTTAGCTCGCCGACTATTTTGTTGCCAACTGGATTCAATGTAGGGGGCGAATTAACATGGCTGTGGTCAAGTTTGACTTGGTTTATCTCTTGCCAATACTGGATTGTGGTTGAAAGTTTGCCTGTGATTCTTATTTTCGCACTTCCAGCCGAAACGAAGAATTGCGGATTGGTATCAATTCTAAGCACAAAGGTCTCGTCAACTCCTGAAGATACATACTGAAGGAAGGCTTGTCCGCTTGTTGCGTAGGCTGAGGCAGAATAATCCCAGACCTGAATGATGACTCTGACACCTGTCAGGCTGGTGTGTCCCACAATGGTGAAGTTGAGCTCAACTGGTACGTTCGGGGTCACAGATGAGAACAAGAACTCTGTGGCGACTGCATACTCACTATGATGGGTAGGTCTGAACTCAACTTGGTCGACTTTAAAGTCAAACTGAGCCGGTTGAATGCTGGTGTTTCTCACTCCTCTTATCCTTAATTTCCAGTCTCCTGTGGAGTTTCTGTAGTCTGATGGACTATCTGTTATGTATAGTGTGTAGGTTTCATCTGTGTTAGGCGTTACACTAGAGGTGTAGACGGAGCACGCTTGACCAGAGACAGGATATAGAAGACGTCGATAATCAAAGGTTTGGATGTAAACAGACACGTAACCGACGGTCCAGCTTGAATCCACGCCGACTGCTAGCTGAGTCCAGTGGTAATCGTCGGAGGCGCCAGTGAATTCGACTTCTGTAACATATTGTCGAGCCAGCTTAACCGCGACTATTCTGGCATCTCGTATAGATGCTGCGTAGAGGGCGTTCGTCGTGCGGTAGGCAATTCTGAAGGTGTGGGGCACTGCGGAAAGTGAAATGTTTATCATGGTTGCAAAGGTCAAGAAGTCTGTTGCATCTGACAATCCAGCTTGCCAATAACCGATCTGGGCGCCGTCCATTGTAAGATTGATCGCAGGCTGGTTACCAGCCGATGAGGTAGTGAGACTGATTTTGGCTGAAGCCATGATTAGGTATTCTCCTGGCATGCTGGGGGTAAAAGTCAGAACTGCTTTGTCAACCCAAGTCGTGGAGAATGTAGTTGACAGTTGCTCGCTTCCGCTAGCTCGGTAATCATAATTGTCTGACAATCGCACTGCTGTGATTCTTGCTCGTCGTATATACATTGTCCCGCTTGTTTCGCGACTGGCTCGAATCTTGATTGTATGAGTCGCTGCTGACAAAGCTGTAACATTATGAGCTGCGAAGATTTCATAGTCGTTGACAGCTTCTCCTTCAGTCACCATCGTGTCTTTGGTGACGCCGTCAATTTCAAGCATGGTAAAGAAGCTGTACGCAGTGGACGCCGCGCTTACCTCTGCAGTTGCCACAATCAAATAGACGCCAGGTGTTGAAGGGGCAAAAGCTTTTGAGACAATATCAACGTAAGTTCCAGAGTTCACTGCTTGCTCGGTCTCTGTTTCGCTGACTTCGAAATTCAGGAGAAACAAAGCCATTATCCTCGCGTTTCGTATCGTAACGATTTGCGCAGCGTCTTCGGATGCATATTGCACCCTGATCGTGTGAGCGCTAGTGTTGAGGTTGATCACTTTGCTGGTGAAGAAGGATTCCCACGTGTTCGCGTCGTCTGGTTGCCAGGTCGGGTTGGCGTAAGTAGCTCCATCTATGGTCATTTGGACTTGGAGACCGTATGCGTTAGAGCTTCCCTTGAGCTCTGCAGAAGCAATTATCAGGTAGTTCCCAGTTAAGCTGGGAGTGAATTTCAAGGTCACCTTGTCAGCGTAAGATACGCTTGTGGTGGAAGACTCAGCGTTGCTTGAATTGTAATACTGAAAGTGGCAACTTGTGTTTTCATAACTGTGAAAGGTCATGTAAACGCTGTCGTCAGAGACTAAATCTTGGGCGGCTCCGGAAATGAGAACAGTGTTTCCCAAAAGACTGTGGTTGTTCGGGCTATATGCATTCGTCGACGTCGCCGACCCAGAGCTATTAGTAACAAAATAGTCTTGATCATTGATCTGAATACTTGCTGGGATTGTTCCGGAAAAATATGTGCCTGTGGCAACGTTATAGCCACTAGCAAAGTAGGTCACATTGATGAATCCATTCGCGCCATTTGCCAACGGAGTCAGAAAAGTCAGTACACTTAACAATAGTATGATCGTCAGATCAACGTAGCGGGCATTCAGTTTCTGCTTCAGCATGTGCATTCTGCGCTTTCCTTTTCTAGAGATTGGCCTAATCGAGACGTTTTCATCGATTGTTTGGCTGTTGGCTAACAGAGAGATTTCAAAGGGGCTGAATTTAATACATATGAATTCAAAATCCTATTTTAAGTCTCTAATTTTTTTCTACGAAGACAAACTAGACATTGCCTATGATACAGTTTTTGGATTCATAACTGATTAATATATCAAAATGCGCGATTTATAAGAATAGACGAGTTAGCATAGAGTCAAGGAACTGGCTCAAAAAGGCGATTCAATGACTGTTCAAGAAGTACAAACATCAACCCAGAGAACTCCCACGGGCATAGTCGGACTGGACGAGCTGATTGAAGGAGGTTTTCCCAGAGGCAGTCTCATCCTGCTAGCTGGTTCAGCGGGTGCCGGTAAGACCATTGCATCAGCTCACTTCCTTTATCACGGCGCAAAGAACCTCAATGAAAACGGCATCTACATTTCCTTTGCAGAGCGAAGAGAATTCTTCATCGACAACATGAAAAGGTTCGGCCTTGATTTCGAGAATTTGGAGAACCAAGGCAAATTCAAATTCATGGATCTTCTAACGACCCGCGAAGAAACAGTGTCATCAACAATTGGCATATTGTCGAAAGAAGCCTTGGAAATCAACGCCAAAAGAATGGTTATAGATTCGTTTACGTCCATGGCTCAAGCATTCAGTGAAAGAATAGATGCAAGAATTGTGCTTCATATCCTAGACAAATTGATGAGTCACAGCGGCTGCACAACCCTGCTGCTGGTGGAGGTTCCAACTGGGACAAAAACCATTGGGCTGGGATTTGAAGAATTTCTCGCTGATGGAATAATTCTGTTCGAGACTGTCGACGAAAAAGAAGGCATCAGGAAACGTGCAGTTGTACGCAAAATGAGGGGCACTAGCCATAACTTGAACTTCAGTCACATTGTGATTTCAGATCGAGGAATCTCGCTGATGCCATACGTGCCATAGCAGTGTTAGTGATGATCCTTGAAACAAGGACAAACCAAATTTAATGTAGTCTTCGCTGAGGCTGTACAGGAAGGCATAAACAGTGCGTGCCCGCACATTTCAGATGCTGTCGTCTTATATCTACAGAAAAATGCTTCGATTCGACACGATGAGTATGCAACGAATCCTGAATCTCTTCACAATGATTTGAAGAGAATATTCGGATACGGAACCAAAGGGATTGAAAAGAGAATTTTGGAGTTACTTTACCTGAAGCTTGAAAATCCCAAAAGCATCAAAAGCGACTTCAAGTTCGCAGAAGAAGTAAAGGAAGCGCAGAAGTCTTTTGACTGTCCTGCTCTGCCAATAGCTGAGCACATTGAACAAGAAGAAAAGTGCGGAAACCAGCTCCTGAGGCATTGATAGTAAATACGAAAGGACGAAATTCTGAAGCTACTGTCGAAGCCCATTTCTTCCAGTTGGAAGTTTTCTTATTCCTACAGCTGTCATCTTATAGTTTGGAGTGAATGTTTTCTCGTCGAACTGCGTTGGAAACAGCTTGTTGACTAGGAGTTCTTCAAAGTGGAAGTGCATACCAACTCTTCCCTTCGGAATAGTTTCATCTATCTGAGCCTTACAATCAAGGTTACCAACGCTGCTTGAAACCTCAACCAAGTCGCCGTTTGTGATTCCCAATCGCTCGGCATCCATGGCGCTGAGGTAACAGAATGGCCCCTCTTTGAAACTCATGAGTGTCCTAGACTTGTTAGTCATCTCCCCAGTCAAGAAGTGATGCTGCGACCGAAACGATGTCAATATTAAAGGGTACTTGTCGCTACGGAGGTCTTCTACTCCCTCAAAGTGCTCGGGCATAAATCTTCGGAAAACCATGCGTTTCTCAGGCCAACCATCATCACCCCGGTAAACACTGTCAACATCAACTTGGCGGTACGCAGGCACAGTTTCCATAATCTCTCTGGTGATTTCTATTGGTCCTTTATAGTTGAAATGTGCAGCGCATCCAAAGTGAGTTGAAAGCTCTTTGAAAATCTGCCACTCTGGCTTGCAGTTTCCACAGGCGTCAGTAACTTTTCTAACAAATCGGACCCTACGTTCACCCGTAGTAATTGTTCCTTCGCGTTCAAAAAGCGGAGGTGTCGGTAGCACTACATCGGCGAATTTGGTTGTTAAACTTGAGTAGTGGTCGAGAACTACTACAAACATGTCCTGCAGATTTTGATGAACCACGTTTAGGTTGGGTAGAGACTGAGCCGCGTTCATGCCGTCGATAAACGCTGCCTTAGGAGGAGAAATCAAAAAGGCTTCAACTATACTCTTGCCCTTACGGATAGGCACAATCGTTTTCCATCTCTCTTCAAGTAATGGCGCCGTGGCAAGGGGGCCAGTAGGTAAGCGGTCTGGCAAGCAACCCATGTCGCCGACACCTTGAACGTTAATTTCCCCTCTCAACGACAACAGTTGAGCGTTCTTCAGAATCATCAAGTTTAGTAAGGCATGAACGTTTTCAGAACCTGCAACATGTTGTGTCAGACCCATGCCGTGGATTATGCCCAGCGATTTGGCGTCGACTATGTGTTCGATTAATTGGTTGAGTTGCTCAAGGTCGACGCCGCAGGTTTGGTACACAAAATCGATGGAGTACAGTTCGACAAGGTGTCTGAGCCTTTCAAATCCTTCTACCGCCTCAACTGACTTGTCGTAGGCGCCCTGATGAATTAGCGCCCTCATAATTCCATTCAGCAGAATCAGTTCAGTTCCGGGATAAATGAGCAGAGAGACGTCGGAAAACTTAGCGGTCACGTTGTAGACCGCTTGGCTGGAAACCACTTTCATGCCCTTTCGCTTGGCTTTCAATATGCGATTGTGCAGAACGGGATAGTTCGACGCAGGGTTCGAACCTATAATAAACAAGCAGTCAACGCTGTAGACGTCGTCCATCTTAGAGAAAGCCGCTCGGCTGCCGAAACAGTCTTCCAAACCCTGAACAGTCGTGACATGGCAAAGTCGAGCGCAGCAGGCGTCGATGTTGTTTGTCTTGTACGCTATTCTAGCGAACTTCTGGGTCACGTAACAGTCTTCGTTTGTTACTTTTCCAGAAGCATTAATGAAAACCTCGCTTGGAGCCAAGTCTTGAGTGCGTTCATGAATCAAGCGGTAGGCTTCGTCCCAAGACGCTTCTTTGAACGGTTCACTCTTGCTCATCCTGATGAGTGGTTTAAGAATTCGACCTTCAGTGCTACTAAAGACTTCATGAATTGTCAGTCCTTTGATGCAGGCTATTCCCTCGCTGGGGTCGTCTGATCTGTCAGGAGCAACTTTCACAATCTTGCCATCTTCAACCATGAACAAGAGTCGACAACCGCAACCGCAATAGGCGCAGATAGAAGCCACAGTTTCCAAAACGCGTCATCCCCTCTTTGACCTAAAATGTACTATGCTCTCTACTATGAGCTATAACATTGACGCTGTTACGCACACCTTTTACCTGACCAAGAGAGATTCTTCGAAAGCGATCAGAATAGTTACGGGGTCTTTTCTAAAGTGACATCAGCCATCCATTTCTCGTCACCGCGAAGCAAGAGCACTTTGGTTTTCTCTCCGATTTTTCTCTTCTGAACCTCTTTAACCAGTTCGTCAACGCCGTTGATAGCCTTGTCTCCAAAACCTATGATGATGTCGCCCCTTCGCATTTCAGCCTTATCCGCCGGGCTGCCCGCCATAACATCTGCGATGAGCGCGCCTTTTTGGACTGGTAAACTGTAGTACGACGCGATTTCCGGTGTGACGCTCAAGCCGCTCACGCCCAGCCAAGGCCTCAACACTCGCCCATGCGTAATTATGTCTGTAGCGCATTTCTTAACTGAATTAACTGGTATAGCGAAGCCAATACCTTGCGCAAAAGGAACAATCGCCTCGTTAATGGCAACAACCCTCCCTTGCACATCAACTAGTGGGCCACCACTGTTACCGGGATTAATCGAAGCGTCGGTTTGAACAAGGTTTTCGATAAAACCTCTCTCAGACCGTATCGACCTCTTCACGGCGCTTATCACACCCTTAGTGACCGATGGTCCTCCTGCCAAACCGAATGGATTGCCGATTGCGAACACAGTCTGTCCCACCCTTAGCTGATCGGAGTCGCCGAGTTCAGCTGTCGGAAGTTTATCTCCATTAACTTTTACAACTGCAACATCTTCACTGGCACATGTTCCAACAAGCTTTCCAGATAGAATCTCGCCAGAAGTCATTGCCACCTCGATTTTCTCGGCCCCAGCAATCACGTGATGGTTAGTGATTACATAGCCTCTCGGATCGATGATGATTCCTGAACCCATCCCCTGAACTGGATGCACTTGATAAAAGTAGTCATGGAGCAAGCGAACCGTGTTTATGTTAACCACGCTTTTGGTGACTTTCTCAACCACTTCAAGCACAGTTGACTCATCAATCGACATACGACGACGCCTCTGGATACTTTAGATTATACACACATGCAGATAGACGATATAAAAGCTACGCAGTCGCCTACTTGTAGAGAAAATGCAGAAAAATGGGCAAAAAAAAGAGAGGAATTGTTCACTCCTTGATTGATGGACTTGTATACAGCTTATTTTTTCACTGAAACATCGTTGAATCTTTTTGTTACAGTCGCCCAGTCGATAGCCTTGAAAAACGCCTCAATGTAGTCTGCACGCTTCAATCCGTAGTCAATCATGAAGGCATGTTCAAAGATATCCATGATCAAAAGTGGAACTGCGCCTGAAAGATGGCTGACATCGTGCTCGTTTATCCACACGTTGAACAGTCTGTTAGCCACCTGATCATAATACAGTATCGTCCAGCCGATTCCTCGCATTGAGCCAGTGGCTTTGAAGTCTTTTTCCCAGTTCTCGTATGAACCAAAATCCTCAACAAGTTTGTTGGTGAACTTTGAATTCTTGTCAAGTTCTACGCCGGTTTTGGTCATGTTTCCGAAATAGTATTCGTGAAGTCGCATTCCGTTGAACTCCCAACCGAATCTGCGTTTGATTTCTGCGTATTCGGGTGCTCCAGTCTTTCCTTCTCTCAGCAGAGCACTCAAAGCGTCTGATAGTTTGTTTGTGTTGGTGACGTATCCCTGATATAGTGTGAAATGGTTTTTCAGCGACTGGTCGCTGAAGCCTTTTGTTCCCAGCAAATGATCAAAGTTTTTGGGTTCGTATGGCATTTCATCTTCCTCCTGTTGCACTATCTGTATACAACGTCGGTTTTAGAATTTTCTGAACTTCCTCGAGTTACTCCAGTACACGAGACATCGATTTGGAGCTTGATTCAGACAACAAATAGTTTTTTAAATTTCCTCGATCAAGTGAAACAAAGAAAAACTGGATGGTTAGAAAAACTTGAAGCAGAAGCTTGGAGCAGGTTTATTTGTGGATTTAGAGGGAATGATCGAATTTGCCCGAGACGGCATAGTCAGCAAAACAGTGGCGAAGAAGGCGAGCAGCGATGTAACTCTTTTCTGCATGTCCACTGGACAAGAGTTGACCACTCACTCAGCGAGTTACCCAGCAATTATCCACGTGTTGAAGGGAAAAGGACAGATTACCCTTGGTGGACGAACGTGTGAAGCCAGAGCCAACGCATGGTTCTACATGCCAAGAGGCTTGCCGCACGCTTTACAGTCTACAGAAAACCTCGTCTTCCTCCTCACACTATTTAAGAAACAATAGAAAACGATTCCAAATTTCTAGGGCGCAAGAACATGAGGGCAGAAGACACAGACAAATGGAGTATTTCAATTTGCGGCCTGAACTGCGCCAAATGCGATATATACATGGCGAGTCACGGCGACGAAAAACTGCGAACCGAAATAGTCGAGTGGTTCAGGACAAAACGTAACAAAAACATCAAACTCGAACAAGTCAGATGCGAGGGATGCAGAAGCTCATCAGACGACCAATGGAGTTCCGACTGCAAAATGATGCAGTGCGCCCGCCAAAAGGGGATTCAATACTGTTTTCAATGCATTGAGTTTCCATGCGCAAACGTTAATGCATTTAACTCAGATGGCGCGCCTCACCACAAGCGAACAGTTGAGAATGCGAAAAGAATGAAGGAAATAGGAATCGAAGCATGGATCGATGAACAGGAAAGAAAAGGACAATGCATATTCTGCCCCTGAGAAGGAACAAACTGAAAACACTGCACTACCCGTTCGTCGGTTTTCAAAGCAAGAATAAAACCAGACATCCTTCTGGTGCGGGGGGTGGGATTTGAACCCACGAACCCCTGCGGGATAGCCGCCTCAGGGCTACGCCTTTGGCCATGCTTGGCAACCCCCGCTTGACGCTGGGACTATTTGATTCTTTTAGTGGTTTTAATTAAATGTTGCTTGTGCCTGAGAACCAATTCTTGAGGAAG
>Ga0315268_10005281_pt1 | contig 13918 bp, 8 predicted proteins | sample C1_top_MG_FD_204535 | JGI IMG/M metagenome (GOLD analysis project Ga0315268, IMG submission 204535) | Sediment microbial communities from Yellowstone Lake, YNP, Wyoming, USA - C1_top | ecosystem: Environmental > Aquatic > Freshwater > Lake > Sediment | place: USA: Wyoming | collected 2017-08-01 | reverse complement strand
TATTAGGAGCAATACCTAATTCATCCGCTTTCTTTTCGGCTTCTGCTTTGGTAGCTTCTGATTTGTCCTCGGCCTCATTGCGGAGCTTCATAAATTCTTTTCCGACTGAATCAGGCAGAATGAAATTTTGTTGTTTTCCGTTTGCGTCAGTCCAAGAACCCTTTTGACCAAGTTCTTTCAAATAAGAAGTGATTTCTTCGTCAGATTTTCCCTCGACTTGCTTCCAAAGATATTTAGCTTTGTTTTCTGGGGTCATATCCATCCAGTCAGTTCTAGTGTCTAATCCGGCGTCCCTCGCCTGTTTGGAAAAGACGTGATCTCTGACATAGCCCATCATCCTTTTCCCGTCGTCTTCTTCCATTCCCGAAAGATACTCTCCTATTTTTTTTGTTCTTTCGTCGCTCGCTTCTTTACCCTCAAACATTGTCTTATATATCGAAAGAGCCTTAATTCCCATATTCAAGTCCTGCTTCATTACTTCGTCTGTTCCGACATAATTTCTTTTCACGAGTTCTCTAATAACATCTTCTGAAACGACATCTCTTTTTATAATATCATTAAAAACTTGATTCTTGTTGTCTTTGCCTTCAAGGAAGCGAATTTTGTCATCCATACTTACACTAGACCATTCATCTGAGGTGTTTAATCCTATTTGTTTGGCTACATCATCTTGGCGGTATTTAGTTAACTGTTCAGCGACTTGATCTTCGCCTTGGTCTTTAAGTTCAGTTACCTTGGACTTGAAATCCTCATCTGAAAGGTTTTTGTATTCGTCATTAAGTTTATCAGCTTCAATGGATGTTTCTGATGATTTTATGCCCTTGGTGTCGAACCCCTGAAACATAAACATACCCTTTGCCGCTTGCTTTTCATCATCTCCGGGAAGGCTTGCGATATATCCCTGCATAGCCGCTTTCATTTCAGAAGAACCATTCCTATATTTTCTAATTTCATCTAAAATATCGTATTTCCCACTGTCTAGTTTGCCACCGCGTGCTTTCATAAATCTTGCCCTGATGGCTTCCAATGTGTCTTGTCCTCCTATTTGTTCTTTTGGTATAACTCCCAATTTAGCCAATGCCTTGTCGCTTACATTCAAAACTTGTGATCCAACTCCTCCGAGAGTACCCTTGATGAATTCTTCAACCTTAATAGGAGACAAACCTAACACACCCGCTATTTTCCGAGCCGTCCCGGATGTCCAGTCTCTTGTTTGATCGGCGGGATTCAAATTTTTCAATTTATCTGGAACTTGGGGAAGCCCTGTGAAGAAATTAGTATTAGTATATCCCTCAAGCGTGGGTCTAATGGCTTGTGGCGTTAGTGTTGATAATATCGAACCCTTCTCTGGGTTTATGGGGGAAACTGATCCTATTAAAGCGTTGGCTATTTCTCCAAACCTAACTTTGCTCTCGCCATAAGCCTGTTCCATAAACCTTCGGGGAATATTGGAGATATTGTTAATTTCCTGCGAGAGAGGAATCTTGATCACATTCCAATTTCCTTGTGAATCTTTAACTGGATTAGGTGGAACAATAATAATGTTATTTTTCTTTTCATATTCAGCAATGTCATCATAAGCTGCTTTTCTTTTGGGGTCATTGAGATTCCACGCGGTTGTGATAGCGACTGGAGTAAAAACTGTCAAAGCTAATTTAGCGGCAGTTTGAATTGGTTTCACCTTCATATTTCTGACAAATGTTCTCGTTCCCTGAATTCCAGCGTTGATATAAAGGAAAGTTGAATTTAATACTTTCCCCCATTCTCCATGCCTTGCAAAGTTGACCGTGTTTTCACGCGCCGCCTTTGAAGCTATGACGGTCGCATCTTCGAGCGTTCTTCCTGCCGATAGCATTGCTCTTTTAGTCCCCTCGAATTGTTGAATACGCGTTAGTTCTTCACTGCGCCCTACTATATTTTCAACTGCCCGCAACAAATCACCGGGATGTTTGACTGTATAAAGAATTTTGCTTACGATGTTTCTTCCGGCTCGCAACCTTTCAATAGTCTCTGGTATCGCACTCCTTGCTATATCATAACTCGTTCCCATTGCCCCGGCTTTTGCCATTTCATCATATAATTTACCGTGTCCGATTGCAGTAAACAGAGATTTCAAAAATACCATCGGATTTGCTATGGAAGTTTTAAGCGAATGAGAAGAGTTTATCGCCGCCGTTATCTGATCTTTCGCGACATTCGACGCAACAAAGGGCAGGTTGATTCCGGTGATTCCAAGTTTTGCGAGCCTGACAGGTAAAGCGAATACTTTTTGAAGAATATTTAATTGTTGCGCATCAAGATTTTTTGCCGCTGTTGCTATTTCAGGATTTACTTTCCACGTTTCTTTGATTCCGTTTTTAAACAAAGAAATAGTTTCTTCCCCGGGTTTTTTGAGTATATCTCTCGTTTTGGAAAGAATTTCCCTCAAATGTGAAATATCCTGTTTCCTTCCGGTTATTAGTTTTTCTAATTGAGATTTTACTTTAGCGTCATACCCATTTAGTAATTTACTTGTGAGATCAGTTATTTTCGATTCTCTAGTATCAACTTTATTCAAAATTCTTTCGATGCCACTGCGAGTATCAAACTCCGAACTTCTTGTCATTGCTTCATCCAAAAGATGATTCATTTCGGTTCTGGTTGAGCCGATCTTATTTTGTAAACCACGCAAATCTTTATTGACCGACACAAGACTTCTTGTTTCTATTCTCTGTATTTTGAATGTTTCTTTCAACTTTGTGAGCGTGTCAATTCTCTGTTGCACATTTTCCGCCGTCCGCAATGGCTCTAATCCCAGCGGATTGCCGGGAATATTATGCATGCTGGTTATGATCCGCGCTGTCTTGTTTTTCTCTCCTTGTGTGAATAAGTCGTTCGTCTTTGTGAGTAGAGATTCAATCGGACTTTCAACTTCTCTTTCAGACCCGACTATTTTTTGAACGATAGTTTGTTTTCCAAGCGATGCCGTCCCTTTTCCGCCGTACATTTTTCCAGTCTGCTCCAACTCTGAAAATACTCGGTTCATTGGAACATAATCAGGATATTTTTTTATTAGACTGTCCCTCAAATCTTTGCTGATCAAACCCGAATCCACCGCATAATCAAGAATACTATGAGAATATTGAGTCACTCTTTGGGCAAAAGGTTCGTATTTTCCTTTGAAGTCATTGATAAGTTGTGCGTCTTTTTCCAAATTCCTCCCTGTTTTAATGCCTATCCCCTCAAGCGTTTGGGCGTGTTTTGCGATAAGGTATTGATCTAGATTATCAATATTATCAACTTTTTTTATCACTTCACTTAATCCCTTTTCACGCATAAATTGACCGGCAAGGGTCGGGGTTCTCAAAACGCGGTCTATCTGATTTGTAATATCGTGTTCAGGTAAAGATTGAAATTTGTATTTTTTCTGTGCTTGTCTTATTGCATCTTCTATCGGGGCGTTAGAATCAACCAACTTTCTCTTAACTAGATTCTTGAAATCAGAAACTTTCTGAAGAATGGATTTTTTTTCTCCCGCCTTTGCGGTTTGACGTGCCGCAATCTGTTCCTTGACATATTTCTCACTTTCTGCAAAGTTATTGGTATATGGCAATTTTTCTTTTACTAATCCTTCTGCTGCCTTGGTTATACCTCCTGCTGGCTGACCAACTCGGGGGGTGGAAGGACGAACATCAATATTTGCATTATCTAATTGCGGTAATACTTTTTTGCCTGTCGGCTTTTGGAGCTGCAAGCCTTCTTTGCTAAAAAACTCATCCGCCTTTGAAAGATTTACACCGCTTTTAGGAGTGGCTTTTTTTATACCTCCTTCTTGTAGGGGTTGGGATTTGGCATATTTCATAAAGTCCACCGCCTCATTGGTGGTTTTTACATTCTTGACGGCGTTTATCATATCATCAGTAGCGGCGATTCCTCTTTTCTTGAGAACTTTCATTGCTTCCCGATTGGTATTGGCGTTGACTATTTCTTCGGAAGAAACATCTTTAATTGAAAGACCAATAGGAAGTTGTCCGTTTTTTGCTTTGTATCTTCCAAGTTCTCCGAAGAAAGCTGAAAACGCTGTAAGCCCTATCTCGTTATTTATGAAATCACCAGGAAGTTCGCTTATTGTTTCTTTGAGCGTCTTTCCCTTCTCTATCGCCTGAATTGCCATATTGATTATCGCTAACGGGATGTTCTTAACCGCCCGCTGCCCAGCTCGAGAAAGAAAACCACCAACTAAATCTTTGGAAAAAGCCTCACCCCCGCCATAAGCATAAGTTGGAGATTCCATCGCGCTACCGATAAATTTAGCACCCGTTTTCCAATTTATCCCGCCCTCTGGTTTGGTTAAAGATTCACCGGTGTATTTTTCAAAATGAGTTTGGCGGGCTTGGTCATTCAAAAATCCTTGCTGGAATCTTTCCATAGTCGTCCCGCTTCCTCCTTTTAACGCTTCTTTAATCCCAGCGTGTATATTTCTAATTCCTTCAATTGGAGAAAGCCTTTCGGCGACATCCGTAATCGCAGTTCCAGCCCTCGCCATTTCCGATACTATGGGCGTGTTCCTGATTGTATTTGGTATCTCATTCCTGACATCTTGAAAACTAACTTTAGGGCCGGTAGTAATGTCTTTATACACTTGAGGCGCTCCTGTCGCTATCTTTGTGCCTAAGTCCATTGAAGCACCCAAATATCCTCTCAACGCACCAGTCGGGTCTACTCCTCTAACGACACTGTTCAAAACTCTTTCGCCTAAAGGTTTTTTGGCTTCATCTTGGTATCCTTTGATTTTTTGCGTTATCGCACTGTGAATCTGACTTAGTATCGAAGGTTGTTCTTGAGTTTGACTTGAAAGCGGTGGTTGAATTGGTTGCCCACTTTTCAGATGAGGATAAAAATCTGTCTTGTCGTATGATGAACCGCCTGAATGTCCACCTGGAGTTGAAAATATCCGTTGGTTTACTCTTTCTATGACGGCGTTAGCCTTACCGATCCGTCCCTGCCTGACTGACTGTTCTACTCTCCTAATATCGCTGGCTGTTCGGATATCTCCGCTTTTAACTGCTGCTTGACGGGCTTTTCGTAGGTCTTTGTGTGAAGAACCACCACCTCCGCCTCCGTGCTTCGCAACGCTTTTATTTGCCTCTTTCATCACTTGACCACGATTAACAGACTGACCAGATTGTTTGGCAGTTCTAACGGCTATTCTTGCATTGTGTCGGGCTTTTGCTCTTATTCCGCTTAAACTCATTTAAATTTGCTCCCACCAATTAGTACTCGTTGATGGTTTAATCACATAATTATCCGGGACTTCGTTGTAGATTTGATCCCCATAACCAGGGTATTTTTGGTCTATTTGGGTTTTAGCCTGTTCTCTGGTGATGTGTCCGCCTTTTACTTCAGTGGCCACGGATTGAACATAACTCTCGGCTTCTTTTCTCGCCTTGTCTGCGTTTTCTGATTGAGTGAGAGCGTCTGTCCCTTGAAGTTTCTGAAGAGCGAGAGCGTTTTTAACATCCTCATAGGCCTTGGTTGATTTATACTTTTTAGCCAACTTCTTATTCATTGATTCCAGTGAAAGCCCTGTCGGGAAGTATCCGAAAGTCTGGGTAAACATATCCGTGACGGTTTTCTTTTCGTTGGAGTTCTTAATTTTTTGAGCCATTGTTTCCGTTGAGTCTCCGAATCCTATTCCTGCGTCTGGGAATTGAAGCATCAAGTTTTTGACATCCCCAACTTCACTCGCCCGGATGTTGTAGCGGTCGGAAGCTTCTTGCGTTGACATATTGAGTTTATTTTCCAAAACAGCTAGTTGACCTTTTAAGGATTCACTGCCTGATTGGACTTCTCTGGCGAGAGCTGATTGTCCCAGCGCGCGTTGAGCCGCTTGCTGCGCCGCTTCGCCTCGAAGAACTCCCATCGTTTTTTGTTCGTTCATTATTCCAAGTTGACCAGTGTCGGTTGCTTGGTCATAAGCGTTGGTTCTTTGAAGAGCCGAAGTGTTGTAATCGGTGTACTGCTTGTAGAGATTGTTATAATCAGTCTGGAGCTGGGGAATTCCTAACTCGTTATTTATAGTGGAGCGGATATTCATCAAATCATCTGGTCTAGGTGCAGGTGCGGTTGCTGCCGCCGTGATGTTGCCAGCGGAATAGGCGGCAGTAGCAGGAGACCCAAAGAAACTAGCCCCCAGTTCAGATTTGCCGAATTTATTCCACCAGTTGGTAGTTTGTTGAATTGCGTTTTTATGAGTTGCCGCAACAGAAGCCTCGACATCGGGACGAGCCTTGAAGACTTGTTGCATTTGGTCGGCTGTGAGATTTGCCATAGTTTATTCTTTAATTGGTTTATCGGATTCTTCGATGGCTTTCATTATTTCCATATAAGACGAAACTTCTGTCGGCATCATCATTTGTTGAACCCTGATTAAAAAGTTCTTTAGGGCGTTTAGTTGTTGGGGTGTGAGTTCGATTTTCATATACTTTTTAGTTTATAAATTCTTTTTAATTTGGAATTAGAAATCCTTTTAAATTTTTCATTTCCCAATCGCAAAGGAGTTTTCTTTGGAGAATAAGGGCGAAATTTTTCATTGCCCAATCTTAACGGTGCTTTTTTAGTATTTTTACTTGCCATTGCGTTATTGCTTAAAATTAAGAATATTATAATAAAAATATATTTCATTTTTTCTCTAATTTATCAACCCTATCTGCCACTTGGCGAACTGCTCCAGCAACTAAATCAACGAAGTGTCCCATATCTCTCCAGTATTCTCCCTTTTCATTTTTTTCTCCCTTAATCCATTTTGGAAGAGTGGCATTATCCATCCTTGGTTTTTTTGATTTTTCGTCTAAAATATAATTTCCGTCAGCGTCTTTCATTGGTTGGCAGGCTTTTAGGATTGCAAGGTCATCTTCTTCATCAAGCCATAAGCATAGGTCGTGAAAAACATAGGCGTACACATCTTGCCACGCATAAGATGCTGTCCCACATCCCCAAGTATTATTTTGTTTTGGAGCGATATATGGTCCCGTTCCAGTGAATGTATGAATTCCTTGAGTTTCTGCTGTATTTGATAAATCTATATTTGCTCCACGCAATAATATTCCAGCGGCACTATTACTTATTATGCTTCCAACATTATTTCCACCATAATAAAAAATCAGACTATCTCCCGTTGTTAATTCAACTCTATCATTTCCACTAGAACTTTGAACCGTACAACCCGTAATCGTTCCTGCTGTTATGTTTTCTGCCGCTACACTTGCGGCGACAATGCCACTCAAATTAGCAACTCCCGCCGCAGAAATCTTATAAGTCGCTCCGGCATAGGTTGAACTTGAACCCCACCACATATTCCCAGAAGAATCAACGTGCCAAGCATTTGAACCGATTGTGATTGCCCCAAGAGAACCGGCAGCCGCGCTCAATGTTCCTGAAAAAGTTCCGGTTGTCGCTTTCAAAGAACCCTGAAAAGAAAGACTGAAAGGGGCGTCCGTATAGTTATCCGCTCCGCAGAAGACTCCTTCTTTGTTTATTTTGAAAACTGTTGAACCAGCTCCGACTGTGAGTTCTTTCAGGTTTTTCAAAACTTCTCCTCCCACGGGAGATTCGCTTTCGTTGACAGTTGGGGTGAATTCTTTAATTTCCATAATTGATTGACTTTATTACCGGGGTATTTGAGGTCGAGGGTGTGAGGGTTATGCGAGCCTGAAAGAAATTGACCTGTGCCATTCCTCCGTCAAAATATACTTTCTTTTGTATCGTGTCAGTGATGGGGGTTTGAGCCGTCCAATTTCCTCCGTCCACTTTGGTTGAAATTCCTATCGTAGTGTTTGCAGGAAGCGAGTCATAATTGACTTCCACTTTTTGAACCGCTCCTTGAACTTCGGGACAATCCAGAATAGCCGTGGCGTAGTTAGTATCTATCTTATCAACTCCTGAATTATGAGAAACAAGCAGTTGAGAACCTTGGGCGATTATCGAACTGATAGTTCCCGTAGAGGTGTATTCTTGGACAATCGCATATCCCAAGTCGGAATCTTCCCTGTGAATTGAATAAACTTTAGTCGCGTTCGCAAGCAAAGGTTTTCCTTTGAAGACAGTCGAGAGTTGGTCGCCCGCTCCGGTAGTGAGTCCTCGAATCTTTTTAAACCTGTCCATCGCCGAACCATTCCAAGTATAAAGCTGTCCTGCCGTTCCGCATTGAGCCAAAACTCCGTTGTCTATTTTTATGAAACAATTTACTCCTATTTCATAGACATCGTCTTCATAAGTCCAACTGGCTGAATAGGTGTCCCACAAAAACACTTTAGTTTGGCAGACATTAGCCCCCATACTTGTCCCGATAAGCAGGTCGGAGCCAACCGCCGCCAGACAAGTAATATCGTAGTTCGAGGGCAGGTCTAGAGAATTGTCAGTCCAAGTTCCCGATGTGTCGAGAGTTGAAAGCAGATAATCGTTTCCGATAATCAGCAGTCCGTTTATTTCTTCCATTGGTCGAGAGGTGGCTGTTTTCGAGAAAGTCTGATAAGTGTCCGTCCAAGTCGTGACAAGGTCGAAACTTCCCAGTTTCGTGGCGGTGGCGTAATATACTTTTCCATTGAAGTATTGCGCTCCGAGATGCGCTCCGTTGGCGTTGGTATTCACGAGCGAATATGACCCTGCGGTGGTTCGTTTCCAAGTCTTTCCTGAAGAAGTCGAAAAGAAATACACATTTCCCGACGGGTCAATGGCTCGCACGCAAGGCTCAGTCGGAGTCGCGCTTTCAAGGACAAGATCCAGTTGGCATTGAGCCGAACCTATCGAAGAATGGACATCAAGATTTGTGGTGTCATCAAAACCAGTCTGGTCGTATTTGGATTTTCCTACACCCCTATAGAAGCTACCGAAAGTTATCATTTATTTACTGAAAAGTTATTAGAGATTAGAATTCAGCGTCTGCTACCCACTGCGACCTTAATACTCCCTTTGTGTTATAACAACCCTCTTGATAAAGAGAACCATATCCATATTCACTGGTTTCTGCGGCATTAGTTCCACCACCACCCGCTAAATCAGTATTGACATTGAGAGTCGCCGCCCAAATAGTTCCTGCGGTTGACCAAAATGTCATAGTTGGGTTGGTTCTTTTTCTAACTTGGAATACTACGCCCGAAGCAGCCCAACCGTTATTATCGGGGTAGGTATATCCCGTTGAAACTCCCCTCAAGTCGTTTGTCCCCGGAATAACACTATAATTATAAGATTTTTCATAAAACCTCTGGCACATCCTCAACTCTTCCTCAAAACTTTTCGCCTGAAAGGGAAGAGCCACATCCCCCGCGCAAAGTTGGACTTGAGCGACTTCAAAATAGTTGGTCGTTGTTCCGCTTCCTGCGTGAGTGAAGGCAAAAGATATTCCTATCTGGGTGATGTCCGAAGCGATTACAGCAGTAGTAGTGATGGTGAATTTCTGCCAGCCGGTCGTCAAGGTTTCATTCGCGCTGATTGCGTCCGCCGAAGTGGTGAAAGCGAGAACCTTTTGGTCAGTTCCTTTTCCTGTCACGATTTTGCAAACAAGAGTCGGATTGTCAGCCACAAACTCCGCCCCGCCTCTCGCCCAAAAAGAAAGTGTCAGTTTTTGTCCTCTGAATTTTATTGAATCTTGGCTTTCAAGGGCTTGAGAAAAAGTGAGAAGTTCGTCCACATCTTGAACCATCGCCACTCTCGCGCAATAATAAGAACCCGCGACTCCAGTCCCGTCTTGTCGAGAAACTGTTTTGTCCGTTCCTGCTGTTGCGGTTTCCGCGTACCACCTGTCCGCCGTATAGGCATCCGCCGCCGTCATCGCAATCGAAGTCCCTCTTTGCCAAACATCAAAATTCCCGTTGATGAGAGCCTGATAAAACATTGAATCGCTCATCATCTGAATATCTCCCAAAATCCAACTTTTCAGCGTTGCTTTGATATTCGCCCAAGAGATTTTTTTAGTAGTGGCACTGTCAACAATCGGAACGATGTCAGCGTCCGTGGGGGTTGTAAGTTCTGTAAGTTCTGAAATTTTTTTGTTAGCCATTTAGGTTGACTAACTGGTGGAGGGTTTTGTTCTCTCCGTCCAGTCAGATGTAAGTGTTAAAATTATTCTATATCCGGTTTCCAAAAGAAGATAATCGCCGGTTTCCTGTTTTAAGAATGTTCCGGTTCTTTCTTCTTCTTCCCAACTGGTTGTCGGTTTTGTTTTTTGAGTCCAAGTCATCGGTATTTTTCTATTTTGGATGTTAGCCGGTTATTGCGTTTCATTTGAGATTTATAATACTGTAAAAATCTATTTTCGGCTTCCGCTTTCATTTTGTTAAACGAGTTCCACCATTTCACGTCATAAGACTGGGATTGATTCAAAGCCTTCACTTCCGCAATATCAAAAGCTAAAACATCGTGAAGATTCTGCTCAATATCCGGTGTTTCAGTCAATGCGGAAAGCGAAGTCTGCCGCATTTCATACCATATCCGGATTCCTTCCGCAATGTCTCCGGCTGTGGTTTTAAGAGGACGGATTCTAAAGCAATTCCGCATAAAATCAACAAAAGGACTAGAAGTTGAAAAAGTCCCATTGATTGAATCAGATGTTGCTTCCGAGTTCAGATTCTCATTGATGTCATAGACTTGGCACTTATTCCAACTCACTCCGTCAAAACTGACTTCCATTCTCATCGGTTTCACAAGGTTGGTTGGAAAAGCGTATTCTCCCATATATCCGCTGTTTCCTGATGAAAGCCCGACAGTCGAGATAAGAGTTGTGGTCGCTTCTGTCATTTGGGCGTTTCTGTCCACTTCGGTTCTCAAAATGTCTAGAATCCTTTTCCCGTAAGCGACATTGAGAATCGTCAAAGCATCAGCGTCGGAGAATGTCGTCGAGTTTCTGTTGAGGAGTATTCTTGCGTAATCAGCCACATTGTTTCCTGTCATAGTATTTGCTTAATTTATTTATACTTTCGTCCCACTTGTAGTTTTGAGCTGTTTTGTAGGCGTTTTCCCTTATTAAATCCATATTCTTCATATCCGTTAGGTTGTCTATATGAACGCAGTTTTGTCCATATTTACAGAAGTCATTTCCTCCCATATCGTGCGTGACTGCGATACATCCGCTTGCCATTGCTTCTAAAATTGGAAGGCAGAATCCTTCGGAAACCGAGAGTTTAATGAGAAATCTTGATCGCTGGTATATTTTGGGGATTTCTTCTCTTGGCGGATTAGTGAAGCTTTCCACACCTTCAACCCGTTCAATCTCACGGCACATCCATCCAATTCTTCCGCCAATTCTTTTAGCAACACTGATAGCCTCCGCAGTTCGTTTGTTTTCTGATGCATCGCCTTCGATTAAAAAATCTATATCTTTCTTAACCTTGTGTTTTATAAAAAACCTTTCATTGATTCCGTTGGGAATTACTGTGTAATCCCGTCCCGTCCACTTCCCTGCGTAGTCTGATACCGCCATAATCTCCCAGTTGGGATTTCTTCGGGCGATCCGGCAGTCTTCAATGACTTGTTTCCCTATCAGTGGAATGTCCTCTAGGCAGTCTTGCGAAAATTGAATCTTCCGTCCCTTGTATTTTTCCAGCATCTGAACCTGCGGATACCAGACTGAAACTATAATGTCTTCATCAGTGAATTCTTCTAACTTGCTCATCGGATAAACCGGAACATCAAACTCTCCCAGATTTCCTCCATTCGCCACCATAAATGCGTCATATCCTTTGTCTCTTAATCTCTGGCAGTGTTCAAACGCTGTCTGAATTCCGCCCGCTATCAATATGATATCAACTACATAAGCAATCATAATTCAAATTTTACTTTAGGTTTCCATCCGAGATACTCCCATGCTTCTGAATTATCTGCCAACGTCTCACGCGCTTCTCCTTCCCTAACTGGGATGAATTTAATCTTATCACTAATACTCTTGGCTATTTCTATAATTGAATAGTTTTTCCCTGTTCCGATATTGAAAACACAGTGGTCGGGATTATATTTTACTTTCATCGCCTTTATATTCGCTTCCACAACGTCCGAAACGTGCGTAAAATCCCTGCGTTGCTTCCCGTCTCCGACTATCGTTAATGGTTGTCCGGCTTTATTCTGTCTTTCAAATAACCCGATAATAGGAGCATACTGGCCTTTTTTGGGTTCTCTTGGCCCATATACGTTGAAATAACGGAATATGATGGTCTCTAATCCGAATAACTTATAATAGACTTTAGCCATCATCTCTGCTCCAAACTTTGAAGCCGAATATTGGTTCAAACAGTCAGGATACATTGTTTCTTTTAAAGGCACTTTGTTATTCCCATACACCGCCGAGGTCGAGGAAAACATAACTCTTTTAACTTTGTGCTTGACGCTTGCTTCCAAAATATTCGTTGTCCCGATGAAATTTATCTCTGCCGTTTCGATTGGTGTTTGCATTGAAATCTGAATCCTTGATCGTGCCGCTAGGTGAAATACATAGTCAATTCCTTTAAATAATGGCTCTATCTTCGCATAATCCCTTATATCAAATTTGTAATAGTCAGCCTTGTCATTGAAGTAAAATTCTTCATTGGCTTGAGCCGATAAGTCGTCAATCACGATAACTTTGTGTCCGTCTTCTACTAGTCTATCGACAAGGTTCGACCCTATAAATCCACACCCTCCAGAAATTAAGCATTCCATATTTTTGTAGCTTCATTCATTCGGTTTAAGTCCGGCTCCCTTGTAATCCCGTAGCGAAGTTTCAACTGGTCATAACCCTCTAACATCCTTGAATCCAAGTAATCTATTCGGCTTTTTCCGTGAATTCTGTATTTGAACAGTGACTCTCTGACGTGCTTAAACTTAAATATGTTGAGTGCCATTCGGAGCCAAAAACCCCAGTCCTCGTATATTTCCGTGTTGTCAAATCCTCCTACCAAGCACCACGCTCTTTTATCTACTAGCGCGCACGCCGAGGGGACTACTTGCCATCTTCTCATTTCCTCTATTGAAAACTCCGGCTGCGAGCAAAAATCATTCTGATTTCCGATAAACCGCATATCCGTATAAACAACCTGTATGTCTCCTTTCATTTCGGGGACGGTTCTTGCCAGATAGTTTCTGTCCAGTTCGTCGTCTGCGTCAAGAAATAAAAGATAATCTCCCGTTGCTTGTTTTGCTCCTTCATTTCTGGCGCACGCTACTCCGAAATTAGGGGTGTAAATCTTCTTGACATCGTATTTATCTATCTCCACTCTTGACCCGTCCGTGCTTCCGTCATCTATGACGATTATTTCAAACGCCGGATAACTTTGGTCTTTGACTGATTGAATCGCCAGTCCGACATACTGCTCGTAATTGTGATTCGGGATTATGACTGAAACCTTGGGATTGGGAATAGAAATCGGAAAAGGATACTTGAATGGTTCTATCGGCACTTGACCCGAAACCCATCCGTTTGTTCTAGTAGTTTCCGTGATCTGGTCTTCGTTCCATTCGGGATGGATGTTTTTGTTGTACCTTTTCCACTTGTTAAATTCGTAATTGTACCCCCTCGTTCTGGCCAGATGATAGTAATGAACGGGGAGAATAGGCTGTTTGGGATTTTCAAAACTTCCGTCTACTGGATTGTCGTATTCCAGGTATGGTCTTATGTTATAAAATTCTCTTTTGACTTTGGTCATATCATTCGGAAGAACGCCGCTATAAAGGTCAATCACATCTCGGCGATAAAGTCTGTCTGGAAAATGCTTTAGTATATCTCCGACCTCTCGATGGTCGCTCCTCCAAGAGCACTGCACGTAACCGACCCTGAAGCTAATCGCCTCACCTGGGGCATTTACAGCCCTCACAATGGCCTCACACGCTTCCTTGGGGTATATCTCATCAGCGTCTATCTGCCATATCCAATCGCTTGTCGCTTGATCCAAACTGAACTGCCTCAACTCTCCCT
>Ga0315268_10005280_pt1 | contig 13921 bp, 14 predicted proteins | sample C1_top_MG_FD_204535 | JGI IMG/M metagenome (GOLD analysis project Ga0315268, IMG submission 204535) | Sediment microbial communities from Yellowstone Lake, YNP, Wyoming, USA - C1_top | ecosystem: Environmental > Aquatic > Freshwater > Lake > Sediment | place: USA: Wyoming | collected 2017-08-01 | reverse complement strand
ACCAAGATTTGTCGTATGGAAAAATCCGATTCGACGAAAATTCCATCAATACTCTCAAGCAACATTTGGGAGACATCAAAGACCCACTAAGCCGCGCGCTTTGCTGGGGCGGAGTGTGGGACATGCTCCGCGATGCAGAATTGGCAGCAAGTGATTATGTTCCACTAGTTCTCAACGCACTTGCCGGAGAGTCCGACACCTCCGTTGTTAAAGTAACTTTGAGACAACTCAATTCAGCGGTCGAACTATTTGCTACCGACGGCAACCGCGTGCGCCTTCGCGCAGAGAAGGCCATTGGAATTGAAGCCCTCCTCGATGGAACTGAGCCAGGCAGCGACCTTCAACTTCTCTACGCCCGCGAATTTGCATCGTCAGCAACATCGGCTGCCCAATTCGCAAAAGTGCGAACCATGCTCGACGGAAAAATGAAGGGCCTTGTAGTCGACGCTGACCTGCGCTGGGCCTTGCTCAACGCACTTGTCGAACGCGGGGTTGCAACCCACGAAGAGGTGGACGCCGAGCTAGAACGTGACAAGACTGCCAGCGGTCTGCGCTCTGCCGCATTTGCCCGCGCAGCGTTCCCTGACGCTACGGCAAAAGCCGAAGCATTCAGGTCGGCACTCTATGACGGCCTAAGCAACCACATTCAGCTGGCAACGATTCAAGGATTCAACCGTCCAACTCAAAGAGAGATGCTCGTCAGTTACTCGGACAAATATTTCGATGCAGTCCTAAAGGTCTGGGAGAAAGAAACTTATGAGATAGCCAGCAACGTAGTTACTGGCCTCTACCCCACCTACCAAGTCTCACCAGAGACTTTGAAGAAGACCGAAGACTGGCTAGCTGGCGCTGGTAAAGATTCACCAAATGGCTTGCGTCGTTTGATGTCTGAGAATCGTGACCAAATGGCACGCGTCTTGAAGGCACAGGCAAAGGATGCCCAGGTTACGCAGTAGCGGCTTGGGCTCCAAAGCCTTCTAGATAGGGCAACCACCGCTCATCGGTGCGACCACTTCCAAGAATTCGCCATGCCGCACCGACTGGTTCGCGTGGCAAGGAGCGCAAACGCCAACCAATCTCTTTGAGGTGCTTGTCGGCTTTTGCGTGGTTGCATCGGTGACATGCCGATACAACGTTCTCCCACGTATGTGCGCCGCCACGACTCCGCGGCACGACATGATCAATAGATGTTGCCGGTGCCGTGCAGTACACACAACGCCCGCCATCGCGGGCGAATATGGCCCGCCTCGATAGAGGGACACTATGTCGGTACGGAACTCGGACAAATCGATTGAGCCTGATTACAGAAGGCAGTGAGACCTGACCACTCGAGTAGTGCAGGACTGCACCGGAATCTTCAACCATTGTCGCCCGTGAATTTAGGACAAGAATTAGCGCGCGTCTCTCTGCGATCACACCCAGCGGTTCGTAGGTGGCGTTCAAAACAAGAGTGCGCGACATGATCGCTCCGATCAGGCGCGTGGCTCGCGCCGATGTCGCATATCTTGCCGTAACAGGCACCACCTTCGCAGTATTTAGCCGCTATCAGGTTGGAGTCGCCCCATCATGGGCGCTTAAGGGGATCAATATGGGGGTAGGAGACCGATCTCAGTCGGGTTGATTCACCAAAGAATTTGCAGCCATATCGATGTAGTCCAACATTTCCTTCTCTAAATCTTTCTCAAGGTTGAGCTCGTGGACCGCATTTCGCATGCACGAAAGCCATGCATCCCTCTGGGCGGATGCAATATGGAAGCCCGCGTGCCGCATTCGCAGCCGCGGATGTCCCCGCTCTTCAGAGTAGGTCGTAGGGCCGCCCCAATACTGCTCTAGGAACATCTGCAAACGTTGCGCTGCCCCCTTCAAATCCGACTCTGGATACATCGGGCGAAGGATCGGATCTACTGCAACTTGGGCGTAAAAGTGCGAAACGAGTTCGGCGAATGTTGCGCTTCCACCAACTCGCTCATAGAAACTTTTCATTAGGCCAATCGTAGCCAAACCGAAGTATCGGTTGGCAGTTTGGAACCATGAATCGGAGCGCTGGAGAGAAGGATCTTTGAATGCTCCGGCAGATCAATCGGATCACCGAAATTCACGCAGCACGCGAAATGGCCTGGCCTTGAAAATGCGAGAACATCATCGCCTGCATCAATCCACGACATTGTTCCATCGCCGAGTCCAGATTCCTCATGACGAATAGCCAATGCCTTGCGATACAAAGTCAATGTCGATGACGGATCATCTTCTTGAGCTTCAACCGCAAAAGAACCCCAGTTGTGACTCTGCGGCAACCAAGCCTGATCAGGTGTCAACGCCGGGTTGGTGGAGAAGCCGAATGCACCGGCTGAATCTTTCTTCCACGGCAGCGGGACGCGACATCCATCACGGCCCCGATCTGTGTGGTTACTCATCGCCCACCGAGGATCAGTCAAGCGATCTTCTGGAATATCACGAGCCTCGGGCAGGGCCAATTCTTCACCTTGATACACATAGGCACCTCCTGGAAGTGCCAACATTAAGAGTGCACCAGAGCGCGCACGCAGTGTGCCTCTTGTTAGATTGAATTTCTTGGGATCACCCTGACGCTCAAAGGTTGTATTGGCCGCTCCTGCGATAAGTCCCAGATCGAAACGGTCTACCGAACGAACTACGTCGTGGTTGTTGAACACCCATGAAGATGGAGCACCAACCTCTTCCAATGCTTCCATCGAACGGTTGATCATCTTCTTCAGTGTTGTTGGTTCCCATGGAGAGCTGAGGAAATCAAAGTTGAATGAGTTTGCAAGTTCATCATGGCGCAAATATCTGGCGATTCGCGAAGGCGGACTGACCCATGCTTCAGCAACTGCCATGCGATCACCAGAGTAGGAATCAAGAACCTTGCGCCACGCACGATAAATATCGTGAACGCCATCTTGGTCCCAGAACGGGCGGGTTTCCGCCGCGAGCATTTCTGAATCCGCATCTGCTTCGACGATATCGGGCAAACCCGCAGCTTTCACCATTCCGTGCGCAACATCGATGCGGAAACCATCCACGCCTCGGTCGAGCCAGAACTTGAGAACTTCAATAAAATAATCGCGGACCTCATGGTTCTCCCAATTGAAATCTGGTTGTTCAACTGCAAAGAGATGCAAGTACCACTGCCCCGGCTTTCCATCGGATTCAACAACGCGCTTCCATGCAGACCCGCCGAAGACCGACGACCAGTTGTTTGGCGGAAGATCCCCGTTGGGACCCCTGCCGTCCATGAAGTGATAGCGGGCTCGCTCTGGTGAGCCCGGCTCTGCTTTCAATGCGGCTTGAAACCAGGCATGCAGATCGCTCGAATGATTTGGCACGATGTCGACTAGAAGCTTCATCCCATGTTCGTGGGTTTCTTTGATCAGGCGCTCGGCATCAGCCAAGTTTCCATACTCAGGCTCGATAGCCATGTAATCGGCCACGTCATAGCCATGATCAATCTGCGGTGAGGGATACCAGGGAGTGATCCAGATGGCATCGACTCCCAACTCCTTCAAATAAGGAAGACGGGTGCGAATACCTTCTACATCACCCTTACCGTCACCGTTGGAATCTGCAAAGGAACGGATATAGATCTGGTACGTAACAGCATCGCGCCACCACAGCCTTTGATTGCGGGGAGGAAGCGGTGCCTGTTGGGTCAAGATCTGCCATCCACTTCCAAATACAACGATAAAAATTCGCGTTCGTCATCTTTAAGCGGTCTCGATTTTTTCGAATCCATCGAGACCGTCACCTGAACTGTCTTCGCCTTTGCGAAGATTGTCCCTCCTCGCGAGATCACGTAGAACAACTCGAAAGATGAATTGCCAATCCGTGAAACCGTAATGGCCACATCGACGTCTATGCCGCCCTCATATATCGGCTCGATAAAATCCACTTCTGCTCGGGCAACAACCAACTCGGAGAGAATCGGCTCTTCACCCTTTGCTTGCCGGGAAAACCAGAGAAAATCCGATCGTGCCTCTTGGGCGAAAGTTAGATAAGAGGCGTTATTGACGTGGCCAAATGCATCGAGATCATCCCAACGGACGTGGGTCAGGCAGTGATGGATCATTATCGCGTCAACTTTCTGTACGTAACTCGATGCGGACGGGCAGCATCAACTCCCAAACGTTCAATCTTGTTCTTCTCGTAGGATTCAAAGTTGCCTTCAAACCAGAACCATTGCGATTCACCTTCGTAGGCGAGGATGTGAGTAGCAACTCGGTCAAGGAACCAGCGATCGTGGGAAATGACAACCGCACAGCCAGGAAATTCCAGGAGCGCGTTCTCAAGCGAGCCGAGAGTTTCAACATCCAAGTCGTTAGTCGGCTCATCAAGGAGCAATAGATTGCCACCCAACTTCAAGGTCAGCGCGAGGTTCAAGCGGTTTCTCTCGCCTCCGGAAAGGACTCCAGCCTTCTTCTGCTGATCAGGACCCTTGAAACCAAACGCCGATACATAAGCACGGCTTGGCATTTCGACTTGACCGACTTTGATGAAATCGAGCCCGTCAGATACAACTTCCCATAATGTTTTCGTGGGATCGATTCCTCCGCGTGACTGATCCACGTAGGAAATCTTTACCGTCTCCCCCACCTTGACCTTGCCAGAATCGGGTTCCTCAATACCAAGAATTGTCTTAAAGAGAGTCGTCTTTCCTGCCCCGTTTGGCCCGATGACACCAACGATGCCGTTACGCGGAAGAGTAAATGAGAGATCATCAATGAGAAGGCGATCACCGAAGCCTTTTGAAAGATGCTCAACCTCCACAACGATGCTTCCCAGACGCGGCCCCGGCGGAATCTGAATTTCCTCGAAGTCGAGTTTGCGCATCTTGTCTGCCTCGGCAGCCATCTCTTCATAACGTGCAAGACGTGCTTTCGACTTTGCCTGACGCCCCTTGGAATTCTGACGCACCCATTCAAGTTCTTCAGTGAGTCGTTTAACCCGCTTGGCGTCCTTCTGCCCTTCGATCTTGAGGCGAGTCGACTTCGTCTCAAGGTAGGTCGAATAGTTGCCCTCATATGGATAAGCCCGACCACGATCGAGTTCCAGAATCCATTCCGCGACATTGTCCAAAAAGTATCGATCGTGGGTGATCGCAACGACGGTGCCTGGGTATTTACTCAAGTGCTGTTCCAGCCATTGCACCGATTCAGCGTCAAGGTGGTTGGTTGGCTCATCTAATAACAGAAGATCTGGTTGCTGAAGCAGCAATTTGCAGAGTGCAACGCGGCGTCGTTCTCCTCCCGAGAGAATTTTTACATCAGCATCCGGTGGCGGACATCGCAGGGCATCCATCGCCTGCTCGAGTTGCGAATCAAGATCCCAAGCATTTCGATGGTCAAGTTGCTCTTGCAACTCTCCCATCTCTGCCAATAGCTTGTCGTAATCAGCATCGGGATTTGCCATCTCTTCGCTGACGGCATTAAAGCGGCTCATCAGGGCCATGGTCTCTGCGACGCCCTCTTGGACGTTTTCCAGAACGGTCTTCTCATCGTTCAGTGGCGGCTCCTGCAGGAGAATCCCCACTGAATATCCAGGAGAGAGGAAAGCCTCGCCGTTAGAGGGTTGTTGAAGTCCTGCCATGATCTGGAGGACCGTCGATTTACCCGCACCGTTGGGACCTACAACGCCGATCTTGGCCCCGGGATAAAAGGCAAGGGTGACATCATCCAGAATTACTTTCTCACCATGCGCTTTGCGCGCCTTTTTCATCGTATAAATGAACTCAGCCATGGAATGAAACCTTAGTGGTTCGAGTCGCTAGACTCCGTATCGAAAACTTAGCTCCACCCCAAGCGCCTGTAGCTCAGTCGGATAGAGCACCCGCCTTCTAAGCGGGTTGTCGCAGGTTCGATTCCTGCCAGGCGCACCAAGTTTTTCAGGTTTTTCAGCAAACTCTGATCTTTATAACAGCCTTGTTAGCCTTCATTATTTCCCTACCTTCGCGATTTGGGTCGTATCCAACGTCAGAAGAGGGCCCGTGATAGTGGCGTACTCCAAGGATGGATTCGTCGTAGGGCACTTTGAACTCACGATGTAACTGAGGAAACTCCTAATTGCAGCGCTGTTCTTACTCTTCGTATCCACAAGGGCGTACGAAACGATCCCAAGCGGATATGCATTTGGAGTGGTCGTGTTGTAGTTGAAGGTTAAGTAGCCGTTCGCATTTACCGTTGCAGAACCGAGGAATGCCGATGTTCCCGCTGCATCCGGTGCCTGGAAATTATCGGCCGCATTCTTGATGCTGGCCACCGACAATCCTGAGGCCTTCGCATAACTTTTCTCCGCATACGTAATTGAATCTGGAGTGCTGGCAGCAAGAGCTGCAACTCCAGAGGATCCTGCTGCGCCTACAACTCTTCCCAAGTTTGCGCTCGCTTGAATGTCACCTGGATAGCTCGACTTGAAATCGTTGCTCCCCAATTTGGTCCAGATATTAGGTGCCATTCCATGCAAGAAATTTGTGAAGTTCCCGGACGTGCCGGATGCATCTGATCGATAAATAACTTGAATGGTCTTTGCCGGGAGGCTTACCCCTGCGTTATCGCTAACAATTGCTGGGTCATTCCATTTGGTAATCGTTCCACCAAAAATTCCGGCAATTGTCGCCGCAGATAATTTCAATGGTTGGGCCAAATCCATTTTGTACATGACCGCGATTGGAGCCGCAATCACTGGAACGTGAATAACCGTTGCCAGACGTGTTGCAGCCGTATGAGGGGTGTCAGAGAAGTTGAAGTCGTTTATTCCCTTGTCAGATGCGGTGCGACCAGCACCAGAACCGCCACCTGTATAGGTGAAGGTGTTCCCCGTTGCCGTGGTGTATCCCGCTTTGCAAGCATCAAGCAACGGAATGGCAAAGGTCGAACCTGCACCCGTCAAATTCACACTGGCATTCGACTTAGTTGATGACGGTTTCGCAGAAAACAAGAGTGCGGCAATAATCGCTGCTATCAAAATTAAGACTGCGAATATCCACTTTTTTGTCATTTTCATGTACTTCCCCCAATGGGTTTAAGAACACTCACACGATAGTACTCGAAATCGAAATGCCCTAAAATTGAAGAGAGGCGGCCGATGTAAATCAGCCGCCTCTCCCAACCTACTAAGGGACTAGAGGGTGTGCTTATCCAATCTTGGCTATCTGCTTGACATCAAAGTCGTGCAATGCGCCCGTGATGGTCGTGTATTCAAGACTTGGGTCCGTGCCTGGGCACTTTGGATCCAGAATGTACGACAGAAGCGACTTAACGGCTTCAGCGTTCTTGGTCTTGGTGTCCACGAGGACGTAGGAAACGATGCCCAACGGATAAGCGCCTGGGTTGGTCGTGTTGTAGTCGAAAGTCAACCAGCCGTTTGGATCATAGGTTGATGAACCCAAGAAGGCAGAAGTCCCACCAGCGTCAGGAGCCTGGTAATTTCCAGCTGCATTCTTGATGTTAGCAACATTGAGTCCAGCGGCCTTAGCGTAATTGGCCTCTGAGTAGGTGATTGAGTATCGAGTTTTCCCTGCAAGGGCTGCAACTCCAGAGGATCCAGCTGCGGCGACAATACGACCAAGGTTGGACAAGTCATTGATATTGCCTGGGAAACTGGTCTTGAAATCTCCATTACCGGCCTTTGGCCATACGGATGGAGCCATACCATGTAAGAAATTGGTGAAGTTTCCAGAAGTGCCAGATGAATCAGAACGGTAAACAACCTGGATCTTCTGATTAGGCATGGTTAGGTGGGTCTTAACAGTTCTAGTCCGCAGAACTATCGGCTGACCTTTCTTGTCCTTGATGACATCGCCATTGGCGTTCTTCTTGTAGTCAACCGTCTGATAAGAGCGATTGTTGTCAGCAACAATTGCTTTGTCGTTCCATTTAGTGATTGTGCCAGCGAAGATGCCCGCAACTGTTGCTGGAGACAAGTTCAAGGTCTGACGAATGGGAAGGTTGTACATAATCGCGATAGGCGCGGCAAAAACTGGGATGTGAATAACGGAAGGTAGACGTGTTGCACCAGTGTGTGGTGTATCTGAGATGTTGAAATCATTAATGCCCTTGTCGGACGCGGCACGGCCTGCACCAGATCCGCCACCTGTGTAGGTGAAACTATTTCCTGTAGTAACAGCGAATCCTGCCTTGCAGGAATCAAGAAGTGGAATTGCAAAAGTTGAACCAGCGCCAGTTAAGTTAACTGCCGCAGATGCGGACTGAGTCGCGAAGAGAGTGAGTGCAATAGCAGCCACTGCGATCTTCAAAGACTTTGTAATCTTCATGTACTTCCCCTCATAGGTTTAGGTTTTCTTACAAGGGCAAAGGTAGGGATGCCTGCTTAACGACTGAACCCGAAATCCGAAACGGAGGTTGACGGCAAGATGAACAGTTGGTGTTGCTCTAGCCGAATCGGCCAGTCACGTAATTCTCTGTGCGGATGTCCTTAGGCCTCGAGAAGATCTCCCCAGTTGGTCCGAACTCGACCATCCTGCCGGGTCCACCCTCTGAGAGCAGAAAAGCCGTGTAATCAGAGACACGGGCCGCCTGCTGCATATTGTGCGTGACGATAATAATCGTCATGGAAGAAGCCAGATGAGAAATGGTCTCCTCGATCCTCAAGGTTGAACCTGGGTCAAGGGCCGAGCAAGGCTCGTCCATAAGCAACACCTCAGGGCGCACTGCCAGCGATCGAGCGATACATAAACGCTGCTGCTGGCCACCAGAGAGGGAACCCCCGTAATTACCGAGACGATCTTTTACCTCATTCCAAAGTCCTGCCCTCTCAAGGCATTCTTCAAGCAGGTCGTCCTTGTTCTCCACTTTTAGTTGCGCAAGTTTCAAACCGGCAAGAACGTTTTCAGAGATAGTCATCGAAGGAAACGGATTGGGCTTCTGAAAAACCATCCCAATCTTTAGTCGAATCTTCGTTACATCTGTTCCTGACGCATAAATATCCTCCCCGTTGAGCAAAACCTGCCCCGCCATCGCAGCACCCGGAATGAATTCGTGCATTCGGTTGAGGGTACGAATGAAAGTCGATTTTCCGCACCCTGACGGACCGATCAACGCCGTAACGGTGCCAGACCAAAAATCTAGGGACATGTCTTCCAAAACCATACGGTCTCCAAACCACGCATGGATGCCGCGCGCTTCCAGACCCACACCTTGAACCTGCGTGGGCGCACTCTTAGATTCGAAACGACGGCGAGCTACGTCACCCAAAGATGAGACCAACCCCTGCGAACGATTCTCCGAATTTAGATCACTCACGTGCTCGACCTTCTTTCACTCAACAAGCGGGCTGACACAAAAAGCACCAGAACTATTACCAATAGCACCAAAATTGCCGCCCATGCCCGCGTAATTGATTCCGGTGTTCCAACTGCGTAGGACTTCCAAATATAGAAAGGCAGCGACCCCATCGGTCCATGGAAGGGATCACCGTTTACCTTGTCTCCTCCACCTGTAAGAAGGAGCACGGGAGCGGTCTCACCTGCAATACGGGCTACCCCTAAAATCATCGCGGTCACAAGTCCGCTTCTTGCTGCTGGAACAACAACCATGGCAACAGTGCGCCAATGCGTTCCACCAAGTGCGACGCCTGCTTCGCGTAGATCGTTAGGAATGAGGAGAAGGACTTCTTCTGAGGTTCGTGCAACCGTTGGGATCATCAAAATTGAAAGTGCCAGGGATCCAACAAATCCCGAGTACCCCTTTGTAATTGGATACACGACAGCAGAGAGAATAAACAATCCTGCAACGATAGATGGGACTCCGCTCATCGCCTGCACGAGAAACTTGATGGGCCGGACGAATCGTCCGCGAATTTCTGTCATATAGATCGCAGTAAGAATGCCCAGCGGAACACTAATGATAAGAGCAACAAGGACAAGGATGGCCGTGCCAGTCAAAGCGTGAAGCAAGCCGCCTTGGTTAATTGGATCCGTTACGGAGTTAAGAGCCATGTCATGAGTGAAGAGACCCAGATGAATACCGCGCCATCCGCGGGCAACCACTGTTGCAAGGATGCTGATAATCGGAAAGACGGCGACCGAGATGCCGACAACTACAACAGCACGTGCAACAGCGTCCTTCGCAACTGCAAATCCGCGAGATATGAAGTTCACAGTGAAATCGAATGCCGTATAGGCAACGAAGAAAACAAAGGCGTAGGCCAACTTCCCCTTCATGGGAGTGGCAGCGACGACGGCATACGAGGTTGCTATAGCAGCAACGAAAATAAGGGCTGAATTCATCCGCTGGCGGGGAGAAGCCTGCCAAGGTTTCTGCGGCTTGATAATCGCGGAGGAAGTCATCGTCCTTTACCTCCAGAGCGTCGAACAATAAGGTCGGCCGCGAGATTTACGAGCAGAGTCAGCAAGAACAGGACTAAGCCAGCAGCCATGAGAGCCTTGATTTCTTGCGGCCCCGCCTCTCCGAACTTCAACAAAATCATGGATGCGACGTTGCCGCCGGCTCCAAGAAGAACGTGCCAGTTCACCTGGTAGACGATGTTGAGAACTGTATAGACGGCGACGGTCTCACCCATGGCCCGGCCAAGACCGAGCATCGCGCCGCCGACGATTCCGCTGCGACCATATGGCAGAACCACTGCGCGGATCATCGACCAACGTGTCGCACCCAAGGCATATGCAGCTTGAATGCGATCTAGTGGTGTCTGACTAAAAACTTCTCGCGAGACTGACGTGATGATCGGAATAATCATGACGGCAAGAACAAGCCCGGCCACAAATGGCGAGCGGGTAAAGATGGGCGGGTTAACTTGGAAAATTGGAATGAAACCCAGAAAGTGATGAATCAACTTGGCCCAATATTCTGCGGTCGGCATCAGAATGAAAAATCCCCAGAGGCCGAAAAGAATGGAAGGGAAAGCCGCCATGAGGTCAACGACTGCCACCATGATCTTCTTAAAAAATGGCGGCGCGTAGAAATTAAGGAAGAGCGCCGATAAGACTGAGATCGGAACCGCAACAATGATGGCAATGAGGGCGCACAACAATGTGCCGATCAGCATCGCGGCAATTCCGAATTGCGTTTGTTTCGGATCGATATTGCCGGCAGCGTCTTGAACGACCTGCCAATTGCTACCGGTAATGAAGCGGATTCCCTGCGAGCGCAGAACTGAATATCCCTGGAAGGCGAGGAAGAAGAAGATCAGACCCAGAATCAGCAAAGATGAGAGCGCACCACTAGTCACCACACCACGAAATACCCTGTCCGAGCGACGCGGTCTTGTCGTAATCTCCCGCTTGACTGGAATTCCGCTTTCTGGCGCGGAAATCAGAGTCTGGGACACGAGCCGATCCTGCTCGCTCCGAGGTGAAATTACGTAGAAGTTAGGTTAAGGGAAGGTGAACGGAGGGTGAAATCCCTGCGATGCCTCTAAGGCAGGGGTGATCATCTAAAGTGACGCCATGGCAAATGACTCTCCACCCCTGGTCTGGATCGATTGCGAGATGACGGGCCTCTCCCTGGAAGCCGACGTCCTTGTCGAGATCGCAGTACTGGTCACCGATGGCGACCTCAACCTCATTGGCGAAGGTGTCGACGTCGTCATCCATGCCGAAGCCACAAAGGTGGCTGGTATGAACGAGTTTGTCACCGCCATGCATACCAACTCCGGGCTGATCACTGAGATCCCCAACGGAATTTCAGCGACTACGGCGGAAGACCAGATACTGGCCTACTTGCAAAGCGCCGGGGTTCAACCAGGCAAATCACCACTTGCGGGAAATTCAGTAAGTGTGGATCGAAATTTCATCGCCCGAGACATGCCCCGTTTGAGTGAATACCTGCATTACCGAACGGTGGATGTTTCCTCAATCAAAGAACTGGCCAGGCGTTGGCACCCCCGGGTCTACTTCAATGCTCCGGCCAAAAGTGGCAACCACAGAGCCCTCGGCGATATTAAAGACTCAATCAACGAATTGAAGTACTACCGAGAGGCGGTCTTTGTGCCCGCCCCTGGCCCCGACGTCGACATGCTCCGCGAGATTTCGGGCCAATTCGCTCCCGTTAAATCCGAATCAGAGTTGAATAAAGAGGGCTAAATAGGCAGGTAGTATTGGCACCTCATGGTGGGCGTAGCTCAGCTGGTAGAGCACTCGGTTGTGGTCCGAGATGTCGCGGGTTCGAGCCCCGTCGCTCACCCCACTTTGGTTGGATGACCTAAGGAGTTTCCCGTGTCCCAGATGACCTTTGATGTCATTGTCGAAATTCCGGCAGGCAGCCGAAATAAATATGAAGTCGACCACGAGAGCGGCAAGATCCGCCTGGATCGAATGCTCTTCACGTCCACCCGCTATCCCTGGGACTACGGCTTCGTAGATGACTCCCTTGGCTTGGACGGGGATCCCATTGACGCCCTCGTGATGCTTGATGAGCCCACTTTCCCAGGATGCGTCGTGAAGTGTCGCGTCGTCGGAATGTTTCGTATGCGCGATGAAGCAGGAGGCGACGACAAGTTGCTCTGCGTACCTGCCGGAGATGTCCGTAAAGAACACATCAGAGAAATCACAGATGTCCCAGAATTTGATCGACTTGAAATCAAGCACTTCTTCGAGGTGTACAAGGATTTAGAACCAGGCAAGAGTGTTGAAGGCGCCATGTGGGTCGGGCGCGAAGAGGCAGAGAAAGAAATCCACGATTCATACGATCGTTATCGGAATCAGCCGTGAAACTCATTACCGCAATCATCAAGCCGGCAAAACTCGACGACATCAAAGCAGCCCTACAAGCCTCGGGCGTTCAAGGCATGACCGTTTCCGAGACCAAAGGATTCGGTCGTCAGAAGGGACACACTGAGATTTATCGAGGGGCTGAATACACCGTCGATCTGATTCCTAAAATTCGCATTGAGATTCTGGCCGAAGATGCCGAGGTCGAAAACATCGTGAATGTAATTCTCACCAACGCCAACACTGGATCTATCGGTGATGGGAAGGTATGGGTTATGCCAGTAGATTCCGTTATCCGAGTTCGCACTGGCGAGCGCGACGCAGACGCCCTCTAGTCATTGGGTTGGAACTAATTGGTTGGGGCAACCCACCAAGACTTTCTCGATCGCTTCCTTTTCGGGCTTAGTCAGCCACAATCCATATTTCGCTTTTACTGCAACTTGCCTTGCAACAAATGCGCAGCGATAACTCTTCAATGGTGGCAACCACGTTGCTGCATCTCCATCACTCTTCTCGGAATTCAAAGAACCCTTCACCGCTAGCAATTCCAACGGATCATTGGCCATAAGAGTTCTAGTGGCAAGAGATAGTTTGAACGCCCCGGTCTGCCATGCATTTGAGAGAGAAACAATATGATCAATCTGCACGAGAGGACTTGTGGCCACTCCCCTGACAAAGTGGATCTCCGTTCCCGAATATGGATCGTGCAGAATTCCGCTGAGAACCACACAGTCGTGAGTCCTCGGTCTGAAAACAACGCCGGTCAGATCTCTTTTTAAAATGTCATTCCTTGTGTCGCAACCATTGCGGTTGGTATCGGCCCATCGTTGGCCAAATTGAGCCCTTGAATACCCTGTCTTTGGAGCTCTGCCTTTGATGGGGATTTTCGCAATCACCGAAGTTACGGTGGCCTGAGTGCTAGATTGGGCGGCGTTCGAGGGCGATATAGTTAGCCCCGCGATCAGGGCAATAGCAAAAGCGAGCGCCACGATTGTTCGGCCAGCAGTTTTGGGCATGCCCTATGGTGCTCACCTCAACTTGGCAGTGCAATCCCCGCCACGCTGATAGGGTCTGATCCGCACGAACGGCACGCGTTGTTAGCTCAGTTGGTAGAGCAGGTGACTCTTAATCACCGGGTCGGGGGTTCGAGTCCCTCACAACGCACTTTTTTTTGTATTACTCCACCAGTTCCTTGACATATCGTGTTCACCTGTTGCTTGA
>Ga0315268_10005279_pt1 | contig 13922 bp, 7 predicted proteins | sample C1_top_MG_FD_204535 | JGI IMG/M metagenome (GOLD analysis project Ga0315268, IMG submission 204535) | Sediment microbial communities from Yellowstone Lake, YNP, Wyoming, USA - C1_top | ecosystem: Environmental > Aquatic > Freshwater > Lake > Sediment | place: USA: Wyoming | collected 2017-08-01 | reverse complement strand
AAAAGTCAAAAATTTTCTGTTATTTTTAACCTTTAATATCCTGCGTTTGAATTTTAACACATATTCCATATTATAAGCCCCTTTTACTTTATCACTTTTTACTTTGTCACTTGTTGCCTGTCGCTTATTTCTTTATTACTTAATCAGCGTAATCTTTCCTTTTAATTTTTTGGCACCGGTATCGGCAACATAATAATACAGTCCGGATGCGACAAAATCACCTCTATCGTTCCTGCCGTCCCACACGGCAAGTCCACGGTTTGGGGTGGCATCGGCGGAAGCATCGTCAAGAATTCTTACAATAATCCCTGAGAAATTATAAATAGTCACTTTCAGCTTCTGCCCCCAATATTTTTCGGGCAGCTGTATGGAAACATTCCCGTGCTTTCTCGGATAGAACGGGTTCGGAAAACTTTTAAGTTTAGGTTCCACATAAATCGAATTATAAATAGCATTGATTTTGTCGTTGACATCAAGAGCCCGGTAGACATTCACCCTTCCCCAGCCGGTCTCTTCGTCCCAACCGATATTCTGAAGATTGTTCTGCAAATCATCACAGTGCCCTTCTATTTTTTTCTCGACTTCAGTGTGTGAAAGCGACGGATTTTGCGAAAGTATCAGTGCGGCTAAGCCGGCCACAAAAGGTGAAGCCATTGAAGTTCCCGACTCATACAAATAAGTCGGGGCGATATCGTAAGTAAAAACTGCGCCGGCGCCGGTCGCTTCATAGACAGCGTATGTACTGTAAATATTGTCACCCGGAGCAACTACATCAAGAGCGGCGCCGTAGTTGCTGCCCCAAGTAAGAGTGGAAACCCTTAAGTCACTCGTATTAGTGGCGCCCACAGCTATTACATTATTAAAAGCAGCAGGATACGACAGAGCCGAGTCGTCGTCGTTGCCTGCGGCGGCAACAACAACACAGTTCTTTGATATGGCATAATCAATTGCTTCTTTTATGACTTGCGAAGCAACCGGACTGCCAAGAGAAAGATTGATTACATTTGCGCGGTTATCCGCAGCATATCTGATGCCGGAAGCGACATTGGCTGATGAACCGGAGCCGGATGAATCAAGGACCTTTACTGCCATTATTTTTGCAGTCGCAGCCCAGCAGACGCCTGCGATGCCGATTGAATTGTTGTCCACAGCTGCTGCGATACCAGCCACATGTGTTCCATGCCCGCAAGTATCATAAGGGCGCCGCTCGGAAGCATAGTATTCCGCATCCTGCGTATCTGTGGCGTTTGTCGGTTTGTCCTGGCCGCAGAGCGCGTTAAAGCCATAATAATCGTCTATATAGCCGTTATTGTCGTTATCAGAACCGTCCCCATAAGTATCTGAGGTATTAAACTTCATAACCGGAGCGAGGTCGGGATGATTCCAGTCAACACCGCTGTCAACTATCGCTATCGTGACCGCAGAGGGGGACGGTATAAGCAGTGCACTATTTGTATAGGCAATATACCATGATGTATTCTGTAATGCCCACTGAGAAGTATAACCGGGGTCGTTTGGAGCGGCAAATGCTTTTACAAGATAATTCGGCTCTGCATATTGCACATTTTTCATTGAAGCAATCTTTTGTAAAATTGATGTCTCGGTCTCGCCGGACGGTATCCTTAAACGGTATGTATTTTCAATTTTAAGTTTTTCTATTACAGATGTCCCGAGCGCGGCGTTTATTGCGCCGATATTTTCCGTCTTAACCACTATCTCGCCGCCGACAATGCCGACCGATTTATTTAATGACGGCACATAATACGACGATTTCTTAAATGCATAGGTATCTGTAACGGTAAACACAGAAATAGATAGGGCCGCGGAAAATAATAATATTTCCTTTTTAGTAATTTTCATTTTATTGAAAAACCGGCCATATTTTATCATATAAATCACCTTAACTTTTACCCAATGATTAACTTGAATCCTCTGCCGAAGAAGTTATCTACCATCTCCATCTTGCCGTAAGGGCAAATTTCTGTAAATATTCGTCAAACCTTTCCGAATCCGTTTCATAACTTCTTTTACCGAATTCATAACCTAAGTCAATGTCAAAATAGCCGAGCACATAACCGCTTCCGAACGAAATACAGTAAAATGCCGGTTTCTCTGTTTTTATGACATACGAACCGTGGTAGAAATTATAGACATTATTGTCCCATGTCTGATAGAACTGCTGAAGCCGAAACCCGTATCTCACCGGAATCCAGTCGTTAAGCCAGTGCTGAAAACCGACTTTTATTTCCTGCGTTCTCTCATAACCCGGTGGGTGCTGTTTTTTGTTGCCGGTCGGATGACCGTTTTCTACTGTCGAGGTCGAAGTAAAGGTGTTCCAGTTCTGCTGGACATAGTCGGCAGCGAACAGTGTGCGGTATTTATCCTTGAACCTGTAGGAAAAACCGAACCCGAACTTTTCCGGCAAATTTGACTTTTCTTCGATTGAAATTGGAACACTTAGGGCCGACGGGATATAGTAGAACTTATTACCGGATGTCTTTGTTGTTATTGAAGCAGCCGGCTGGTAAAACATTCCCAGCAAATAATCCCATTTTGTTAAAATGAGCCCATATCTCAAGCAATTGCCGTCGTATTTTTTTGTCCTATCATCTGTATAATTTAATGTAGGGACATTATTATTATAATACGTCCTGCTAATCTTTACGGGATTTTCACCGCTTAATATACCGTAAGTAAAACCGGCATATATTTCTTTGATAATTTCCACTCCGAGTCCCAAATCCAGTTCATTGATTCCTCCTGAGGAATTAATGCTTTCTTCTTTTCTCAGCGTTGTAACACCGGGATTTGTTTTATTTGAATATTTATTTGAATATTTATACGCCATATCCATAATAGGATGGAACTGAATCCCGACTATAAGCCGGTTTAAATAATCGGAACCGCCGAAATGCAGGTATGAAGCGGCGCCCAGGTCGTTTAGCTTCATTTTCGTATATTCCGAATAAACGCCATCTTCATTCCTTCGCTCCTCAAACACATTGTAACCGGGCGTAACTGAAAGCACCATCTTTCTGGCTGTAGTATTCAACAATGCCGCTGGATTTGAAGCAAGTGCAGCAGAATCATTTGCTGCGGTAATATCCGTTGAGCCCATGCCTATTGAGCGAGCAGAAAAGCCGGTGACCATATCACCGTAATTATTAACGCCAAGCAGGGAATAGCCGTAGAGACGGTTGACAGTTGATAGTTGACAGTTTAGAGTTAAAACCAGTATATACAATAGATATTTTATCGTACGCAGGTTTTTTTCTTTTCTGTCAACTATCAACTGTGAACTTTGAACTATTTTATTTACCATTTTATTTTACCAGTTACTAAAAATCTTTTTGCGTAATCATCTATTGTCACCAGATTGATGCGAGGAAGACCTGCGTCCTCTTCAACATTAAAAATCCGGTCTTCAAGAGTATTCCGCCTCATAATATATTGTGCTGAGACATCCAAGTCGATAATCCATACATTGAATCCCAGACCGCATGAAACAGCCACTCTCTGCGAGCCCTTTCTTGAGTAATCCGGCAGGAATGCCACGCCGTATCTGAATTTTTTGTCTCTTATCAAATGTTCCGCGCCAAGCCGCCACGACAGAGTATCCGACCATAAGCAATCGGTCCATGGTGAAGTACCAGATTTTATCCTTGCAGAAGACCAGTTTGTATGAATAAAATCAATATAAAAAGTCGGCTCTGAAGGTCCCGGGAATCTGAACATAAATCCCAGAGAAAGCATATCGGGATATTTATATCTGTTCTTTACATTCGGAAGAGCTGTGACAGCGGCATTTAATTTGCTGACATTTTCCTTTATGCTGTCTTCAACCTCTATCTGCGGGCGGTATGACAGTCCGAACACCGTTTTGTCTCCCACGTGGTAAGTCCCGCCCAGAACAAAAAATGTTCCGCTGAAAGAATGCGCAGTAGTTGTCGATATACTGTTGATGACTACGCCTTTGGTCCCGTATGTGGTGCTGCTTACGACCTGTTCCGGAGAACCGAACAGATTATATGCGGAGAGCCCTATCAATAGCGACTTGACAGGGTTAACGGAAACGCCGCCGCCGAACCGGTTCAGCGTGCCCTCGGAATCAATTTTATTTGTCCCTATAATCTGCGTTGTTGAATTGACATCTTCCTTGTAGAAAAAATTAAAGTCGCCCATTACCGACTCGCCAAATGACAGGGAGAGCGTATCCTTAATCACCGGATAAGATGCCGCAACTCCTGAGAAATCAAAGAACAAATTGCTGTTTGAAACCGTTGTGGCATCGGTGTCGTTATGAACCCGCCTTTCATAAGTTGAAACAACGCCGGATGTCAGAGATAATTCACCGCGAGCGGAAAAAATACCCGCAGGGTTAAAAAATATGTTGGACGGCTCGTCTATTTCGGCGATTCCTGCGCCGCCTTCAGCAGCGGATGCTGCAGTGAGACCTATAATTTCATCTCCCAACTGCAGAAATGAACCGCGGTAGGTGTAACCGTAGAGACGGTTGACAGTTGATAGTTGACAGTTGATAGTTAAAAACAACAGAAAAAACAGATATTTCATAATCTGCACTTTGTTGTTTTTATTTCTCATTTTCATAAAATACTTTTTACCTCTCCGCATTGCCATTTTATGGCAAAATATTAATTTCTACCACCTGTAGCCGACCGTAACAAGAATCCGCTGTCTTCTTTCCATAATACTGTCGAAACCAGAATATATCTGCGAAATCCGCTTTTGGCTGACATCCCTGAAAGAATATTCCGCACCTATATCAACAACTACCTGCTGTACAAACATCCCGATCCCGAGCGAAACCGAAGTCTGTGCATCGGAACCGATGGAATAATCAGGTATGTATGAAAAACCATATCTTAAAAATGTCCTTTCAAACGGCGTGTGTTCAAACCCAAGGTGATACTCGGTAACACTGCCAAAAACGGGATCTATCTTTGTCTTCGGCAGGCTGGCTCCGTTCGATTTTGTCTGCCAGTATTTTGAACCGCTCCACGCTGAATAAATCATATCGAAAATTAGTTTCGAATCGAAATCATCATCGAAATAATAAGTTATCCCGGCTCCCATCTGGTACGGGAATTCGCGGACATATTCCGCTGAAGCTGTAGAAATTACGGTATTATTTCGGATACTGCAACTCTTCTCTTTTACTTTCATATCGAAACCTGAACGCCAGTACATACCTACATTAACTAAATCTTCGTAAGAGAAGTCAAAGCCGAGGACAGCGGTATTGCCTGAGAGGTCCAGATAATCCGAAGTCTTGCTTATCAAGGTGCCGGTTGTGGTGGTCGTTGAAAGATATAAGTCCATTTCTCTTTTTCCCGTGCCCCACAAATACGACAACCCCATCGAGAACCACGGAGCCGCTTTCCAGTTAGCCCCGAGAACCCAGTTATGGAATCCCCCTTCAACATCAACCCTATCGGTAGTCAATGCGGAGGAGTTCTTCTCTTCCAGATGATAATCAAAATTCAAGTCGCTGAAAAAACCGAAGCCCAGAACAATATCGTTCTTTTTTGAGGCAGCCCACAAAAGTGAGGCGGACGGGAACTGAAAATACAGATTGTCTGTGGTTACATAATTCGTTCCCACATACGAATGGTCCCTTTTGTCGAAAAACCACAACGGACCGCCGGTCACGCTGAATAAGCCCCGGCTCTCTCCTAAATCCATAAGCGCCGGATTTACAATCAGAGAAGAGGCATCGAGTGTCGATGAAATCCCGGCAGAGCCCAAAGCGAGCGACCTTGCAGACAACCCGCGCTGCGGCTCGCCCCATTGCCATGAATCAAGTGCGCTGTAACCGTAGAGACAGGTAACGGGTAATAAGTAACAGGTAACAAGGAAAAGCAGCCCCCAACCTTTTAACTTTTCACTTGTATTTTTTAATTTTATTTTAGTTACCATAAATTTATCACTTTACTACTTTAAAATTCCGAAGCGAGGAGTTCGTTGAAGAAGCCCTCACGGAACTTCGCTTAATACATTCAGCGAAGTGAGTGCGGTGCGCGGCTTCTAAGCCGACGCTGTGCTGATGAAACGAACTCCGAGCGACCCTTACCATTTATAATCAACCCTGACTTCCCATTTATTCGCATACCCCGGTTCCGTTATGGTGTAATATTCAACTGTTTCATATTCTTCCGCAGATGATGCATATTTATTTATATAACGAACTTTTATTTTTGCAAACCTTGAAAGCCGATCCGTCACTTGCAGCCAGTACCGCCTGGATTCACCGCCCAGTTTTCTCAAATCGGAGTCAGCAAATTTCATTTCACCGGCGATTTCAAGATTAGCAGTTATATCATAAGACGCTCTACTGAGTATATAGTCCTTGGGTAAATATTTGACTGGATTGTCGTAATAATCTTCGGCGTACTGGTATTTCAATGTAAGGTCAGAAATTTTCGAAGGGCGGAACTTTAACTGGACATTGGTTGTAACAGTCGCCTTATCGGAAGAAGCGTCATTTTGATAAATGTCGAGGTCTTTCCATTTCCTGTCAATCTGCAAATTCAGGCCGCGCGGCAGACGCCAGTTGCATTTCAGCAAAATTTCCTTGTCGGTTGTAGGCGTTTCGTAAACCGTATCGTAATCGCCCTCTGAACTATTCCATTTTGATTTTGCCACATGCTTGAACTGGTCGAGAGTGAACTGCATTTTAATCGCATTAGTTATCCTGGAAACCAAATCAATTGAATCGCCCTGCTCGTCCCGGCATTTGAATTTTGAGGAATCGGTATGTTTGGAATAGCCCTTCGCCCATGGATTGTAGAAATCTATATCGTAGTCCCGGTGGGAGTAAACTACGTCCAGTTTCCCCATTTTCTTCGCCATCTTCATATACCACGCATCGCCCCATCCGTTAACTTTAGCCGCTTCTCCGGAAAAATTAAAACCCTTATAACCGGTTACAAAATTCGAACCGTAGACGGCAAAACTCTGTTGAGGCGGCCATTTCCATATGTTTATGCTTGTATCCTCCATCCCCTCTCTTTTCGATGTATAAAGCGTAGTGCCGAGATATGTCTCATCAAATTCGCCGGTTTTGTCAGACAGTTTATATGTCACATTGGAACCTACCAGGGTCTCTTCATATCTGTCTTCAAGCGAGAGCAAACGCAACTTCCCGTCGTTCATAAACACGAAAGTTCTAACCGGATATCTTGCTCTGGAGTAAAATCCAGTATAATCAAGCCTGCCCTGTTTTATCCTGCCGCCGAAGCCGTTAAGGAGACTGGGCGTATAACCGAAACTATATTTATCCTTTTCTTTTTCCGACTGGTAAAATGTAACCTGGACTTCTTTTGAGTATGTGTCGTCGGGATAAAGCCCGAGTGGGGCTGACTGTCCGGAATTATCGAACACAAGACGCTGTCCGAAACCGGCGCGGAAATTGCCAAGGTATGCCTGCGTGATGAAAGGCCCTTTTTCATATCCGACATACGATTTGTTTAGACGGTATCCGCGGGAAATCTCGCCGCCTTCGATGCCGTAGAGCGATTTATAATAATTTTCATACCTCGCGTCGCCTTCAATCGTAGCACCGAACTTCATGTAACTGCCGAGTTTCAAAACCCTCAGACGCAGCAGGTCGTATGTGCGGGGATATTCGGTGGTATCTAATTCCACATCGCTGTTTGATTTCGTCTTAAAAAGAACATCACCTTTTGTCTTTATCTTGCCTGGTATTTCAGCCGTTATGAATATTTTGATTTTATCGAAAGCTTCCTCATCTATGACATCAGGATTTATCAATTCTACTATATTTTTATAATACCCGTGTTTCAGACGGTAACTGACAATCTTGGCAGCATCCAATTGAGAAATCCCGGGCAGGGACTGCAACTGGAATACATCGGCGGAGTTTATATCTATTTTATTGTCATAGATATTCAGCAGATTTTCGTATGTCTCGTATTCGATATCGCCGTCTTGCATCGCCTGCTCTATATCGGAATCATCCTCCCAGAGGGTCGTATCTTCCGTGTCTGTTTCATCGGCACGCAGACCGCGATTTAATAACAGACAACAGGAAAAAAAGATGCAAAAAAGAAAGATTGTTTTTTTCATTTTTTAATTTATTTTGCTGTTATATTATCCTTGACTTCCGATACAACTTCTTCAGAAATCCCGGGTACTTTTTTCAAATCATCAACTGACAAGAACGGCCCGTTTTCTCTTATATATTTCAATATGCCTTCCGCCTGAACTGTGGTAAAACCGAGATCGAGCAGCTGCGGTAACGAGGCGGTGTTAATATTTATTTTTTCACTCTCAAATTTTTTCGGGGTTCTTTTTTCTTCTACTGTGCCCGAGTCCTTTTCCATCTGCTGTTTTTCTGACTGCGGCACTACGGGAGCCGGCACGACTTCTCCGCCCTGTTTTTCCTCAGCCGGTTGTCCGCCGGTACCCGCTGTAATCATGCTCTCTATTTTCGAGTATGCCCTTTTTGACATTCTCGGAACATTCATAATATCTTCAATTGATTTGAACGGACCGTTGGCTTCCCTGTATCCCTTTATAGCCTTTGCCAGGGACTTGCTGACGCTCGGCAATCCGGACAATTCCTCTTCTGATGCTGTATTTATGTTAACTTTCTGACCGGGCATCGAAGGCTCTTCCGACTCTGGTTCTTCGGATGTCTCATCCTGCCTTCTGCGGAGAGTCTTAGGCTTCTTGTTTTTGTCTATCTTTGGCATAAATTTAAGGGGCGCTTCCTGCTCACCGCCAAATTTCACCGAAAGGGAAACGACATGCAAACCGTCCAATGTGGGATGCGAAAGATATCCGTAATCGAAACAGAAAACACCGTAGTTTACACCGAGACCAAACGAATAATCAGACGGATTTGTTGAAAGCCCGGTCCTTATTGCCAGAAAATCCGCCAGCCGGAATTCCGTCCCTATATGGAGCGCCACCTGCCTGTCTATAACTTTTTCAATGTCAAAAGCGAAATTCAATCCCTGCAAAGGCCTGTAATATAAGCCGGACAAAAACGCTTCGCCGATTTTTTCATGCCCTTTGGATATGTCGGGCTCATTGATGTTTTTTGCACAGGCGCCAAGGCCAAGATCATCGGAAATTCTCGCAAGAAGCGAAACATCAAGCCCGAAAGCGGCATCCCTGCCGTATTCCTGTATTTTTACAGACATCGATTTGAGGTTATAACCGAAGATTATTCCCTCGGCAAGACCGATCCCATGTGAAAAAATAAATATCTGCTCTTTATATTCAGGAGGTCCGAAATCAGAGAACAGAAGGCCGGCAGTACCGTAACCGGTAATGGGATAAGCAAGTTTTAACTGAGTGTAATTTAAGCCATCAACTCCGTAAAGATTAGTATATGTTGAAGAGAACTGGAAGCCGGGCAGCAAACGGAGTCCGGCCGGATTATAATCAATTGCGCTCAGGTCGTTAGCAAGCCCTGTGAAAGCGCCCCCCATCCCTATCGGCCGGGCCGAGGGTGGCTTGAATTCAAATGCGGCATAAAGCGGGGCAAGCAGTAAAAAATAAATCCACCCTATCATTAAAAGACGAGGTGGATACATTTTCCCTAAAATTCCGAATTTTGTATTTCCCATTTTAGTTCCTCTTTTTATGGAATTTATCAATTAATCAGTACCGTAGTTATATGACAATAATACAGTGTTTATTATTTTACCAAAGTTTTTCACCCATTGTCAAGAAAAAAATTCTGATTATGATGAGTACCCATTGAAACCCTAAGCTGAACCTCGAGAGGCAATCTGCCGGTGAGAGCAGGCATGACCGCCGAACTACGCAGCGGGCAGGCGACTGTTAGCTTAAAATTTCAACCTATTGCGATGCATGAGCGAGGGGTTTGAAACAAAATTACAAATTACACCTGCCTGCCGGCAGGCAGGGATAGAAAATGGAAGATTCAAGGATTTTTTTTAATTTTCCTTATTCCTTCTTCCTTTTGTAATCGTATTCGCCGACGCTGTGCTGATGAGACGAACCCCGAGCGACCGAAGGGAGTCCCGTAGGGGCGACCCTCTATTCCAGCGAAATTACATCCCTGCCGAGAATTTTTTCTATGCCGGAAATCACAGTTTCGTTCGGTTCAATCTCAAAATCCGTAGCTATTCTCATATTGTTTTTATGGCCTATCAGTTTAAATTCCACTTTTGCTATGCCCGGATGTTTCCTTAGGAATGTTTTTAATTCCCCGAGCGTTTTTCCCTCGAGCCCGACCGCTTTCAGCATGATGACGATTTTTCTGACAAGCCGCACACGCGCATTTTTGAAGGGAACGATTTCCTCCGCAATTACCTCCGGCGGCTCGCTGTCCGTATTGAGACGGCCGCTGACAACCACCATCTCGTCCATTTTAAGGACATCTTTGCCTATCCCGTTGTAAAGTTTAGGAAAAACAAGGATGTCTATCTCGTCCTCCATATCTTCAAGTTTAAAACGCGCGTAAAGTTCTTTTCTCTTTGAAATTGATTTTCTTAAATTTGCTATTATGCCTGCCACACGGACCGACTGGGAAGGATTCTTTTTAATTTCAGCAATGCTTGTCTTGGTATAAATCTTCATCTCCGAAGAATATTTCGCAAGAGGATGCCCAGACAGATAAAACCCGAGGACCTCCTTTTCAAAAGCGAGTAACTGATGTTCATGCCACTGTTTTTCCCTGGGCAGTTCATCGAGCATGATATCGAAACGGCGGTTAGACGCACCTGCGGTCTGCATATCAAACAACATCGTCTGGTTTTTGTCATTGCGGGAGGCATCATTTTTCGGCATAATATTTTCTATATTTTCGCAAAAGACATCGCGTGCCGGCTGCTGCCTTTTTGCCGGCAGGAGTTTGTCTAAAGCGCCCGCCTTACAGAGTGATTCAAGCACTTTTTTGTTGACCGAATGGGGATCTATTCTCGATACGAAATTATCGATTGATGTGAACTGCCCGTTCTTCTCCCGTGCCGCCACAATCGCCTCAACAGCGCCCTCGCCGACATTTTTTACCGCAAGCAGGCCGAATCTGATTCCGAAACCGCAGCGGGCGGCTGATGGAACATTATTTTCAGAAATTTTCTCTATTGTAAATCTGGAATACGAACTGTTGATATCCGGCGGAAGTATTTCGATACCGAACTCACGCGCATCGTTTATGTATACTACAATCTTATTTTCCGCATCCTTGCTGATTGCGGAATGACCGATTTCCGACGACAGGAGCGCGGTAAAATATTCAAGCGTATAATTTGCTTTTAGATATGCGGTGCGGTACACGAGTATACCGTAGGCGGCAGCGTGGGATTTATTGAATCCGTATTCTCCGAAACTTTTTATATTTTCGAATATGCTCTCGGCAGTATCTTTTTTCAGGCCGCTTTTTTTACAGCCCTCAAGGAAAACATGCCGGTACTGTTCGATAAGTTCGACATTTTTCTTTGACATTGCGGAGCGGAAAGTGTCTGCTTCGGCAAGCGAAAGCCCGACAAGGTCAGTCGCAATCTTCATCACCTGCTCCTGGTAGACGATTATGCCGCAGGTCTCTTTCAGAATATTCTCCATTTTCGGATGTTCGTATTTGAATTTCACCTTGCCGTGATAACGGGAGACAAATTCGTCGAGCATTCCGCTGCCTATAGGTCCGGGGCGGTAAAGGGCAATAAGAGCGATTATGTCGGAGATATTCTTGGGTTTTAATTTCTTAAGCAAGTCACGCATCCCCGCCTTTTCAACCTGGAAGACACCGCCCACTTTGGCGTCCGAAAGAAGTTTGAATGTCTTTTTATCATCTATAGGGATATATTCGATGTCAAGTTCTATGTTGTGCCTGTGCTTCACAAGTTCAACGGCGTCGCGGATAACGGTAAGCGTGCGCAGCCCCAGAAAATCCATTTTCAGAAGCCCCATCTTCTCCAGCAGTTTGCCCTCATACTGGGTTGTTACCACATCCTCCCTGCCTATAGCGAGCGGGACATATTTTGTGATGTCGTCCTTTGCTATTACTATCCCTGCAGCATGGACGCCGGGATTCCTTTTCAATCCCTCAAGTTTAAGAGAGATGTCTATAAGTTTTTTGATTTTCTCGTCTTTTGAATAAAGCGCTTTTAATTCCGGCACCTGGGCAAGCGACTGGCTGAGCGTAATCCCGAGCGTCTTCGGTATCATAGCGGAAATTTTATTCACCTCCGGCAGCGGGAAAGAGAGCACCCTGCCGACATCCCTTATCACGCCTTTTGCGAGCATAGAGCCGAAAGTGATGATCTGGGCTACCCTGTCGCTGCCGTATTTATTGCGGACATATTCAATCACCCTGTCCCGGCCATCGTCGGAAAAGTCAATATCTAGGTCAGGCATAGTTTTTCTGGACGGGTTGAGAAAACGTTCGAAAAGCAGCCCGTACTTCAAAGGGTCAACCTCGGTTATTTCAAGAAGATACGAGACTATTGCACCGGCGCCGGAACCGCGGCCTGGTCCTACGGGTACGCCGTTCTGCTTTGCATAATGGATGAAATCCCATACAATCAAAAAGTAACCCGGATAACCCATATCCGAAATAATTTTTAATTCATGGTCAAGCCGGGACTGTATCTCGGGTGTAGCTGTGCCATACCGTTTTTTTGCCCCTTCTTCGCACAGCATCCTCAGGTATGAGTCCAGCGTGTGTCCGTCCGGTACTTTGTATTCGGGCAGGTAGAGTTTACCCATGTCCATTTCAAGGTTACATTTTTCGCTTATGGCAAGAGTGTTTTTTATCGCTTCCGGCACGTCTCTGAAACTATTCATCATTTCCTGCGGCGATTTATAATAAAATTCGTTTGTCGCGAACTTCATATGTTTGGGGTCGTCAAGGGTGGAGGCAGTCCCTATGCACACCAGTATCTCGTGCGCCTCTGCGTCCTCTTTTTTCAGGTAATGACAGTCGTTCGTAGCTACTAAGGGAATCTCCATTTCTTTTGCCAGTTTAATTAAAAGCCCGTTAGCTTTCTTCTGCTCAGCCATGCCGTTTTCCATAAGTTCGATATAAAAATTTTCGCCGAAAAGTTGTTTGTAAAAATCCGCTGCTGCGAGTGCGCGCTCATTATCCTCTTCCATCAGCATTGAAGCAATCTCGCCGTGGAGACAACCGGACATCACAGCAAGACCGTCCGAGTATTGCTGCAAAAGTTCTTTGTCTATGCGCGGCTTGTAATAATGTCCCTCAACGAAACTAATTGATGTTAGTTTGACAAGATTTTTATACCCAGCTTCGTTTCTGGCAAGAAGGGTGAGATGGTAATTCGGCTCGCCGTGCTGGCGGTTTTTATGCGATTTTGAAGCGACATATGCCTCAATTCCTATAATCGGTTTGATGCCGGCTTTTAGACAGCCGTTGTAGAATTCAATAGCTCCGTACATATTGCCGTGGTCTGTAATGGCAAGGGAGGGCATACCGTAATCGGCCATTGTTTTTAAAAGGATCGCGGGAGCGCCTTTATCGTCAAGGATCCGACAGGCACCGTCTAAAAGGGAATATTCGGTATGGTTGTGCAAATGGACAAATTCCGAGTGCTTTTTCATAAATTGTTTTTGCGAGGCGCCCTTTCGGATGGAATTTTACAACTGTCAGTATTATACTTTCAAAAATAAAATAAGTCAAGTTTGTTGGTACCACATACCGGGCATTCCGTGATTTACACTGTTATATCCGGCGTTAATTGGTTCAGCATTTTCCAAACAAAAAGAGAGGGCGGATTTTATTCCGCCCTCTCTTTACTAATTTATATCGCTTTTTTACTTTGCCTTTTAATGCAGGAGCGAGGGTGTTGCTGGAGGAAACCTCACGGAAGTCAGCTTAAAACTTCCTGCTGACTGAGTGAAAGCCCAACCTCTGGGTTGAGGCGTTTTCCGGAAGCAATGCCCGAGCG
>Ga0315268_10005278_pt1 | contig 13923 bp, 15 predicted proteins | sample C1_top_MG_FD_204535 | JGI IMG/M metagenome (GOLD analysis project Ga0315268, IMG submission 204535) | Sediment microbial communities from Yellowstone Lake, YNP, Wyoming, USA - C1_top | ecosystem: Environmental > Aquatic > Freshwater > Lake > Sediment | place: USA: Wyoming | collected 2017-08-01 | reverse complement strand
GGTCCTGCCTTCGTAGTCGACCTTGGAGGCCTTCCTGAACGCCTTGTCCAGAAGCTCGTCCGCGGAGAGTATCGTGGGTATATCGAACATGGGCTCTCACGGCATGTGCAGAACTTCTGATAAACTATCCCCCTCGTGTATGCCCAAAAGCCTAAAATCCGAAGATTCAGCTCAGGATGCGGGCTCACATGGAGAAGATAAAAGCGAGGAGAGGGACGAAGCTCATCTGCAAGGGCTGGAGACAAGAGGCCATTCTCAGAATGCTCCAGAACAATCTCGAGAACGCTGAGAAGCCCGAGGAACTGATAATCTACGGCGGCACGGGCAAGGCGGCTCGTAATTGGGATTGCTACCGTGCCATCGTGAAATCGCTCATGAAGCTCGAAGATGACGAGACCCTACTGATCCAGTCCGGGAAACCCGTCGGGATATTCAAGACAACGAGAATTTCACCCAGAGTCCTCACGGCCAACTCTCACCTCGTGCCTCGATGGTCAACGTGGGAAGTGTTCCACGAGCTCGAGGCGAAAGGACTCATCATGTACGGACAGATGACCGCTGGGGGATGGGCGTACATCGGCACACAAGGCATCCTTCAGGGAACCTACGAGACCTTGGCGGAGTGCGCACGACAGAACTTCGGAGGCACCCTGAAAGGGAGATTGGTGCTCACAGGCGGCCTGGGAGGAATGGGCGGTGCCCAGCCGCTAGCTGTCACGATGAACGGCGGCGTGTGCTTGGCCGTCGAGTGCGACAAGAAGAGGATCGACAAGAGGGTCAAGATTGGGTACTGCGACACGAGAACCGATAGCCTGGATGAGGCGCTCAAGCTCGCCCTCGACGCGAAGAAGAGGAAGAAGGCGCTCTCGATAGGGCTCGTCGGCAACTGTGCTGAGACTCATCCGATAATCGATGAGAGAGGCATCGTCCCAGATGTCGTTACGGACCAGACCTCGGCCCATGACGAACTTGGGGGCTACATCCCGAAAGGGCTCAGTGTCACAGAGGCCGCAAAGCTCAGAGATTCCGGCCCCGAGGAGTACATGCGACGAGCCCTGGAGAGCATAGCCATTCACGTGAGGGCAATGCTCTCGTTCATGGAAAAGGGGTCGATTGTATTCGAATATGGAAATAATATACGGGCCCAGGCGAGGAAGATGGGTGTATCCAATGCATTCGCATTCAAGGGCTTCGTCCCGCTGTACATCAGACCTATGTTCTGCGAAGGCCGTGGGCCCTTCAGATGGGTTGCCTTGTCCGGGGACCCGGGTGACATACTAAAGACCGATCAAGTCGTCATGAGAGAATTCAGAAGGAACAAACAGCTGGTCAACTGGATCAAGCTCGCTGAGGATAAGGTGCCCTTCGAAGGATTGCCGGCAAGGGTGTGCTGGCTGGGTTACGGCGAGAGGGCGAGATTCGGCAAGATCATCAACAAGATGGTTAGAGATGGAAAGCTCAAGGCGCCCATCGTGATAACCAGAGATCACCTTGATTGTGGGTCCGTGGCATCGCCCAACAGAGAGACCGAGGGGATGCGCGACGGGAGCGACGCTATCGCCGATTGGCCGCTCCTGAACGCGCTGATCAACACAGCTGGTGGAGCTGATCTTGTGGCCGTGCACAACGGTGGTGGTGTGGGTATAGGATACTCGACTCACGCAGGACTCCTCGTCGTCGCGGACGGCACTAAAGAGGCGGACGAGAAGATTCAGCGTGTCTTGACCTCTGACCCTGGCCTGGGGATTATCAGGCACGCGGATGCGGGATATCCTGAGGCCATCAGAAATGCGAAGAGGATGAATATCAAGATCCCAATGATGGAATAGTCATGTACGACCTTAGACTCAAGATTTGGCTGGAACGCGACGGAAGATTCATCATCAGCGACGGCAGGGCGCAGCTTCTGCGAAGAGTGAAGGACTATGGGTCCCTGTCGAAAGCTGCCAAGGATATGGGCATGTCGTACAGGCATGCATGGGGTGTGCTCCACAGAATCGCGCAGAACGCCGGCGGGGAGATTGTTCTATCCACTCGAGGAGGAAGTAAGGGAGGAGTGACTTCCCTCACCCCGTTCGGAGAGGAAATACTGCGCGAGTACGAGAACAAAGCCGCATCGCTTCACAGTCAACTCGAGAATGGGTGGAAGAAGCCATCAGTGACCGCTGATGGTATCGTCACGAGGAACCATGAGATCGCTCTGATCAGGCGAGGGAGAGAACCCTTCAAAGGTTCTTACGCTCTGCCTGGGGGATTCCTCAACTACGGTGAGACCCTTGAGCATTGTGTAGTCCGGGAGGTGCTGGAGGAAACTGGTCTGAGAACCGAGATCGTGGAGCTGGTCGGCGTGTACTCGTCCCCGGATAGGGACCCCAGAGGCCACTTCGTGACTGCGGTTTTCCATCTCAAGCCTGTCGGAGGCGGTTTGAAGCCTGGTGACGACGCCAAGGAGGCTGAGTGGGTGTCCCTCGACAAGCTTCCCAAATTCGCGTTCGACCACGGGAAGATACTGCAGGAATTCCTGTCGAAGAAACGATGAGAATTATTGAAGGGGTTTTCGGCAGAGGGGTCGCGACTAGAGAGCCTGGACCAATCCCGCTCCTGACCTCACGAAGGGCAGGTACACCATCTTCGTGTCATTGATTGTCAGCTCGTAGTCGAGCTTCTGGAGCTTTCCCGGCTGCTCGGCCTCGATCGTCACCACGACGAAGTCGGCGAGCTCGGCGGCCTCCTCCTTGGTTATCGCCACGGGGAGTCGCGCTATCCCACCGAAGTTCAGCCTCGTCCTGTATCTTGGTGCGCTCAAGGTTAGTTGAGTCGCGAGCGCCTTGAACGTGTTCGTGTCGATGTCCGTCGCTGGGATGTAGATGAACATGTTCCCCGTGTTGCTATCTCCCTTCAAGAAACTCGCTATCTTGAACAGAGTCCCGCCCTCGACCGATTTGTTCCTCACGACGAGAGTCGCGTAGACCCTCCAGAATGGCATGAAGACCCTCTCGCCCTGAGCGGTCGGGTTGAAGTCGCCAACCTCGAAGTCTATCTTCTCCACGCCCTTGTCCCGCACATGCATCACGTTACACTTCTCGCAATAGAACACGCTGTCCTTCTGCTTCATGTAGATCGGGCTGTTGCACGAGGGGCATTTGACCTGGACAACCTTCATCTCAATCCCTCCAGTGATTTCGAGACCTGTTTCACTTGACTCAGCGCTGACGCAAGGGACTTCTTCTCCTTGAAATCGCCCTGGATGACCTCGGATCCATGCCTGAACCATCTGTAGGCGACATACAAAACGACGAAGCCTACTACGACGCCGATAGCGGCTATCTCCGCAGCGCCGTTCGAAAAGATGATCCCGGCGGCGGCGATCAAACCACCCACGGACGCACCCGCGGTCGCGGCCAAAGCCTGGAACATGGGGTCGCCAGGAGCCCGTCCCGACAGTACTTGACCGGTGACTCCATCGACGCTATCGAAATACATCCTGTCTTTGTAGTTGTATCTCACGACCCAAATCGGGTAGTATATCATGCTCAATCTCTTGGGAATCACATGAATCTTCTCGAACGTCACATTAGGCACATGCGCAGAAGACCGTGCGGTCGCAAGGGCGTTCGCCTTCGCCTTCGCAATGGCGTCATCCTTGCTCGTTGTTGCCTCGTATGTCGGAATCATGTCGAAGTCGGCAAAGCTCGTCTCGCCCATGAAGTTCTTAAGAGAACGAATCCCGAGATCTCCCGGGTCGCAGGCGATCTCCGAGAAGACATAGTCGTTGTTGACAATTCGCTCCAAGTACACTCTCTCGACAGTGACGTGGCCGTCCTTGTCCGTGCGCCTGTGCTCCTCATACCCGCATATCCATCCAGCGACCCTGGTGACCGTCCTCCAGAAAGGAAGGTAGATCGGGTACGATTCCACGATCTTCCCTGTGCTTTTCAGGTCCCTTGCTTTGGGCATCTTCGCCCACCAGGTGTGCGAGGCGCCGGCCGCCCCATCCTTCAGGATCTTGTTCTTGAAGGCTATGGTCGTGACCCCCTGGTCGCCTTCGACGTACAGAGTCGAGTTGCAGTATTGGCAGATGACCGTGTTCTCTCCTTCCGCGACTGATAACGCGCCACCACATGCTGGGCAGTTGAGTCCCACTGAGATGTCAGGCATGATCACATCCTCCTTGCAACGAAGAGCGCAGCAACAAAGATGCCTACCACCGTTGCGACCATCAGTCCAACAGCAGGAAGAAGCATACTTGTTGCCAGTACACCCTCGCCGACGAACGCAAGGAACCCTGCAACCGCCACGAGCACGTACGCGTTCGAACTCCTCATCGGGAACTCCGCGGAGAATGCCTCTCCTGATGATGCGTCGATAACGACCTCATACCTCTTCTGGTTGAATACATAATCGATCTTCCATATCGGGAAGTACACCAGCGCCTGTTCCTTCGGTTTCCCGGCGAGAGTGTTCATGTACGACATCATCTCGATGTCCGGCTTGATCATCTCCGCGCCCTTCGTATCGAAGGACGCGTCAAATATCTTCAGGTCGCCTGCGGGGACCTTCAGGTTGTGCAACCCAGGCAGGGTCGTGGAGCCGGCTGTCTCGATGTACACCTGCTCGACGCCGTTGATGTCCCTCTTGAACATGTATACTGGGAAATAGAGCCTCTTGACTCCGGCCATCTGGGCGAGTTTGTCCAGGTCCTTCGCTTTCGTGGAACCTGCGGCCCATCGCCTGAAGACGCCCACTGCATTGTTCTCATCGATCACGAACGGTATCGCGTAGTAGAAACCGGCGCCGGTCCTGTCGAGGTATACCTGGGACGAACAATACGGGCATTTGACGAATTTCACCCCTGTGTCAAACGGCACCGGGGCTGCGCACTTCGGACACTTGACGGTTGCCAAGCTAGTTCACTTCCTTGGGGAATTGCTAAGGGGTTTGAACGCATCCAAGAACCATATGTTATAGTGCCTTCCCACACGCGGGACAGAACTTGGACGCTGCAGACGCATCGGCTCCGCACGACTTGCACTTCACAGTAGCCGAGACGGGCCCTCCGCACTCGGGGCAGAATTTCGTACCCTCCGGAACCTCAGCCTTGCACTTCGGGCACGGGACCGTCTTCTGTCCCAACTTACCTCCGCAAGAAGCGCAGAACTTGTTGCCCTGCGGGTTCGCAGTACCGCACTTGGGACATGCGATCATGACTGCAGCCGCGGTGGCCGCCTGAGCTGGCGCCGCACCCGGCGCTGTCTGCCCCTGGCCTATTTGCCCCATCATCTGATAGCCCATTCCGATCCCGGCGCCCAGACCGACTCCTACGCCGGCGGCACCGCCTGATGGATTCGTGGCGGCCTCGCGCATGGCCTGTCCTGTCTGGTACTGCATATAGTTCGCGCCCAGGATGGTCATCGAGGATTTCAGGTCCACGGACTTCTGGACTTCCTCTGGCAGCGAGATGTACAATCCGGATATCTTGTCGATGGTGACGCCGTACAGGTCGAAGTGGTCCTTGACCCTAGCAAGCACCACCTGCTCGATATTTGTCAGATTGGCTGCTATGTCGGCGACGCCCATGCCGTCCTTCTTCATGTCGCCAAGCGAGTCGTAGATCAGGATGACGACCTGCTCCTTGATCCTCTCCTCGACCTCGGCGCTCGTCGCGAAGTTGAAAGTACCGACGAACTGGTTGACGAAGTTCTCGGGGGACGAAACCTTGTATCTGAACTCACCGAAAACCCTCAGGTTGACCATGCCGAACTCAGTATCCCTGAACTGGTATGGCTGTTTGCTACCGAACTTGCCGTCGAACGCGCGCTTCTGCAGGTAAACGACTTCCGCCTGTTGCTGCACGCCCGAGAGAAACTTCACGATGGCGCCAACTATAGGCGCGTTCAGAGATGTAAGTGCGTACCTGTCGGGGCGGTCTATGTAAGCCAGCGCCTTGCCGTCCCTGAAGAACACAGCCATCTCGTCCTCCCGGACCACGATGTTGTCGTTGAACTTGATGTTCCTCGGCATGCGGAACATGATGTTCTGCCGCTTGTCAGCGTCTTCCCACTTGAATGTCTCAGCACCTATCAGGCTCATTCATCACACCTCCGTACCTTCCATGACCTTGGATCTGCGGTCGAACTGATCCTCGAAATCGACTATCCTTGCCTTGATGTTCATCATATCTTTCCGAGCTGTTGGGTTGTCCGCCGCGACGATCGAGCTCTTCAGCGAGTCAATGCTTGCGGCCATAGCGGCTATGTGCTCGATCATCGCGAAGTCGAATTCGTATACCGTGTTCAACGCATCCTCCTTGATTGCGATGTCAGCGACCAGACCAGAGTAGCCCATCTCTGCATGGGTCACGAGGCCCTCGACCTTCTTGAACTGGCTGATTATGCCGCCGACGATGTCGAGCTCGGAGAAGCTCTTGTTCTGGACCAGCAAAGCCCGGCATTCCTCGAGGCTTCTCCTCTGCTTGCCGAGCTTCTCGGCGAGCTGGGACCGGAGCATCCTGTCCGCGTCCCTGAGATCCTCCCGCCTCCGGTATCCCCGGAATCCGGGAATCACATTCTGTATCTTCTTCAGTATGCCTCTATCTTCTTCAACTCTCTCTCTAATATCTGGCATCGAGGGGTGCCTCCAACAATTGGGCTCCAATATCGCCTCGGTGGCTTAATAAACATGCCGCTGGAAGACCCCGTCCATGAGAGAACCACTGGCATCCAATTTATGAAGCATGATATCAATACGGTCGAAACGTGGTATTCAGAATCATAGGCGTAATAGGTTCGAGCTCAGCTGACAAGGAGATCCAGAAGCTGGCCGAAGAGGTCGGCTCGGAAATTGCCAGGCACGGCGCAGCTGTTGTATGCGGTGGCATGGGCGGCGTCATGGAGGCGGTCTGCAGGGGAGCAAGGAGCCTGGGAGGGCTTACGATTGGAATCATTCCCTCAGACCACAAGGATGACGCGAACCCCTTCGTGCAGATACCGATTGTCACTGGCATGGGCGTCGGAAGGAACGTAATGCTGGTCAAGACCGCAGATGTGATCATTGCCGTCGGGGGAGAGTTCGGAACCCTATCCGAAATCGCTCACGCGCTACATCTCGGCAAGATCGTCATCGGGCTAAGCACCTGGAAGCTCGAGAAGGCGCACAACAAGCCGATTCCGAACCTCATCGAGGCGAAGACGCCCAAGGAGGCGGTCGAATTGGCCTTGACAGCTAGTCTTGCACAAAGATAATGTATTCCTTCTGCTCAGAGTGTTCTGTAACTTCCGGGAGGACGCTCATCAAATGGCTACATTCAAGGTCGCAGTTGCGAACAACCCAAGCCGCGAGATTGGAACCAGGAAGGTCGTGGACACTCTAGGGATGCCCGACCTCAAGGACAAGACTGTTCTCGTCAAACCGAACTTCAATACTGCGGATCCACCGCCTGGATCGTCCCATATCGACACAATCCGAACCATGTTGGAACTGATAATGGCACAGGGACCGAGGAAGGTGACCCTCGCCGACAGGAGCGGCCCTGCGAAGACGAGCAAGGTATTCGCGGAGAAAGGGGTATTCGACCTCTCGGCTAGGATGGGATTCGAGTGCCTCTTATTCGACGAAATGCCTAAGGACCGGTACGTCAAGATCGACCCTCCTGGAAGCCACTGGAGAAGGGGATTCTACTTCGCGAAACCCGTCCTGGAGGCGGACGCTGTGATCAGCCTCTGTTGTCTGAAGACCCACCAGTACGGCGGGCATTTCACGATGTCTCTCAAGCTGACCACGGGCATGGTCCACAGGAGCAACATGACGGAGCTCCACACGTCCGTCATCAACCAGCGAAACATGATTGCGGAGATGAACTATGCATATAGACCGGTTCTCGTGATTATGGACGGCGTCGAGGCGTTCTACACCGGAGGGCCAATGACAGGGAGCAGATGGATGGCAGACTTGACCTTTGCATCCACGGACAGGGTCGCTCTCGACGCCGTTGGCCTGGCTGCCCTCAAGATGCATGGAACGACTAAGAAGATCGAGAGCAAGCCCATCTTCAAGCATGACCAGATTCGCCGTGCGGTGGAACTTGGCCTCGGTGCCTCAGGACCTGATGAGATTGAAATCGTGCCAACAGATGAGCAGTCGAAGGAAGTCGTCGTGAGGCTCAGAGACGTGCTGGACAAAGCCTGATGCAAGGGCAGAAACCCCTTCCTGCGTTCTATACACATCCCCACGAACGGCAACCTATTGACAATTCGGTCAACGCGGTAACTGCCTTGATATAGCACCGGGTCCAATTGGATGACGATCACCATGAACTCCAGGGTCAAGACTGTCACGGCATTGGCTATCGCTATCGCGGCCATATCTGCAGGGGCAATGACACTGGTGATGGCCAGTCACCCGAATGCTCCTTCCAACAGTTACCTCTCGACATTCAGTAGCTACGAGGAGCTCTCATCCTACCTCAGGAGCACGAGCGACTCGCGGCTCTACTATGGAAATGGCAGCGAATTCGCGTTGAATGAGGGATCTGCTGCGACGGATGCGAGATCACAGACTTCCTACTCGAAGACCAACGTTCAGGTCCAAGGTGTGGACGAGGACGACACAATGAAGACTGACGGACGTTACCTCTATATATCCTCAGGCGACCGTGTGAGCATCGTCGAAGCCTACCCACCTGAGAACCTCAGGAACGTCTCTGTCATCGAGGCCGAGGACCTCGAACCAGCCGCGCAGGAGAATTCGACCGTCTGGATTTCCGGCCTATTTGTGTACCCGGGCAAACTGATCGTGATTGGCTATCTACAGAGCCAATACCCATGGTTACTCAGGGAGGATGTGTCTGCCTACATTCAGCCAGCGACCTTTTCACCGAGAGCAACGGTGTATGTGTTCGACGTCACAAACGCATCCGATCCCAGACTCGAGTTGTCCGTCGGCGTATCTGGATATCCGACAACTGCCAGGATGATGGACAACTTCGTCTACCTGATAGACCAGGTGTCTGTCTGGCAGTACAATGACCAGATCCTCGTCCCAAAGCTGTGGCAAAATGGCGTCGCCAGCGACCTGGAACTCAACAAGATAATGTACGACCCAACCGCCGAGTACCCAAGTGCTTTCGTGAATGTCCTGGGGGTCGACATCACGAACGGAGATTCCGAGTGCAAGTCGATAATCGCAGGATACGCGTCGACGGTCTACATGTCCCACCAATCGTTGTATGTCACCTTCCAGAAGTGGTCGGGCGATGTGTTTCTCGTAAACGAAACGGCCGCTCCGGAGGAGGAATCCGGAACTCGGACTACCATATACAAGCTGCTCGTTGACGAGCTGACCATGGAACCAGTAGCGAAAGGGGAAGTAAGAGGTTGGCTACTGAACCAGTTCTCGATGGATGAGAATGCAGGCAACCTCAGAGTTGCCACGACGACCGGTTGGGGAACAGAGGCCTTGAACAGTGTCTACGTTCTTGGTGCGAACCTGACGATTGTTGGAGAGCTTGCGGATCTCGCGCCGACCGAGAGAATCTACGCCGCGAGATTCATCGGCGATACTCTGTACCTCGTCACTTTCAGACAGATTGACCCACTCTTCGTGATCGACCTTCGCGATCCGACAAACCCCAAAGTGCTGGGAGAGCTAGTGATGCCTGGATTCTCAACGTACCTACATCCCGTGGACGAGACACATGTGCTGGGAATCGGACAAGAGAATTGGTCGGTGAAGATCTCCCTGTACGACGTATCAGACCCAAAAAACCCGGTCGAGCAGAGCAAGTTCGTGCTCGAGACCACATCGTACACGCTCGCAGCATGGGATTACAAGGCTGTGTTGTTCGACCTCTCCAAGGAGCTCTTGGTCATACCAGTCGAGAGCTATGCCATGTTCAATGATACGTATGGTGCGCAGTACACCTCGGGCGCCTACGTGTTCAGAGTCTCCATCGAAGATGGGATCTCGCTGAGGGGGTTCATCTCACATGACATGTCGTCCTACTACTGGTCTTACTGGTCTAGCTGGGTTCAGAGGTCCGCGTTCATAGGCGACTATCTGTACACGATATCGTACTCTCTTGTCAAAGTGAACTCTCTCTTGGACCTATCCGAGATTGGATCGCTGGTGTACTATGTCCCATCCTGGACGTACCCGACCTACTACGACGGGACCACCGTGGCGGCTCCCTAGGCGTCCCGGAGAGCGAGATTAATGTTTCAGAACCACTTATTCCGTATCGGAGTAGACGAGATGCGCGTGGAACTAGACAAGAAATCGTTGTTCGCGCTCGCCTCTGACACGAGGCTGGATATCCTGAGGGCTCTTCAACCGATGAGGAGGACAGTGACACAGCTCTCTGAATCGCTCAACATAGACAAGGCCGCAGTGCACAGGCATTTGAAGAAGATGGAAGAGGGTGAACTCGTCAAGAGGTACGAGGACCACGGGTTCGTCTACTATGGGCTTTCCTGGAAGGCCCGAGACATACTCTCCCCGGGCGAGAACACGAAGATCATCCTGCTTCTGTCATGCACATGGATTCTAGTGATGGTGGCGGCGTCCCTCATTGCTGCCGGGCTGATCCACGACCTAGGAGACGGCCTCTTCCCGAGCAGGGGCTCCGACCAATTCACGAACAACTCTGCCGCCGAGGAGGGACAGGGTTCGACGGGTTACAGCGTATACATCGTATGGATCATGCCAGCTGCGGGGATTGGGCTCATCGCCCTCGTGACAGGCACTTTGGGGATTCGGCTGCTCGTGCGACCCAAGCAGCGCGCTGGGGACAGCCCCGCCGACGACGACAAGGTCAGAGATGCTCCTGTCGATGACTAGCCAGAGCGACAAGAGCGCATCCAAACCCCCGCGTCTCGTCAGCTCTGGAAGCTGGTCTAGAAGGCCGATTGCACCGTGCGTCTGCCGTAGTGCATCTTCATTAGTACTAGAAGAGCCGTCAAAGTCACGCCCAGCACGTTTGCCGCTATTATCGCAAGGTCCTGTTTCGCCAATCCGTAGACGAGCCACAACGCCATCCCGATGCAAAGCACCAATGGCATCAAGAGCGACACGTCCTCGAGCCGTTTTGTCCGATAACCCTTGAAGAGCTGTGGCAAGTATCCGGTCGAAGTCAAGGCTCCTGCTACGAATCCGATGTAGGTCCATGCATCCATGGGTCTGCAGATAGGCGAAACAGCTCTTCTAGGTGCTGACGTCATTCGAACATTTGGCCACCGCGCATACCATCTGCTCGAAAGCCTCTCGGGCTCCTCTTGATCAAGGAGGCCAAGCAACCAACAATACCACAGCCACAAGGGAGGAGAAGAGACCAGTGAGGAAGAACACGGCTGTGGCAGTCCAGAGACTCTTCCTCGTAGGGTACATCCCGTGAAAGAAGATCGCGAAAGACGAGAGGACGAACGCAATGGTGCCAAGCAGCAGGGTTACCCTTGCGGGCACCGAAGGCGTACCGCGGATGTCGATTATGCCAAACACCGTCAAGTTCAGCGCCGCCAACATACCTGGAAAGCATGCGTTGACAATCGGCTTCATCAGACGGTCTTCCACTTCCTCAGGCATAATGTGGAAATGGGTCGAACGAGTATATACGGCTCTCTACAAGGCGGAACGATTGTACCGGGATTCCAGCCCCTTCTCTCATGTCCCCCTTATCCAACCCGAAATCACTATCTCTTTAACGTATGCGCAAGGCCACAAATTGCCATTCGTGGGTAGTCAAATATGAAAAACAATGACGGAAGAGGTTTCAGGATCTGCTCTGAGTGCCTATACGAGGTAGACCCAAATTTGGCCGCCGCCGAGACTAGAGATGTCCCAAGTATGGATGACATCGGTGGTCACTGTGAGCACCAAGCAGTCCAAGCTCCTGTCGCCGTTGTCCTCCACATGCAGCTGGAACGTGGCATCATCGCCGCCGATCCATGCCCGGCCCGATGCATCCGCACTGCCGGTTCCCAGGTCGGAGTCGTATTCGAACGCGATGTTGTCGAACTGGTATGCTTTGACTTTGACGCCAGCGTCACGCGCCTGCAGTACGAACTCGCTCATGCTCCAGTCACTAGAGTTCAGGTGGAATCCGAAGGTGTCCTTGGCTCCTTCGTACGTGAACCAACCTCCGCCACCTGCACCCGTCTCTTCCTCATCGGCGTTGTCGTCTGCGACAACCAGGCCCGCAGAGAAGACTACGCTAGCTACGGCCAACGCCGCTACTCCATACAGTATCTTGTTCATTTTCTCCTTCCTCCCCACCTTCGTGGGTTTCAAGAGCGCCTAGGTTCGCTCCACCAACTGACCACGAATGACCGTATATAACGGGAAGGACTCGGTTATCAGTGATTCGCACTAATGTTTATCTAGGTCCGTTTGAGTGTGCCGGACGACACCCAGCACTACCGATGAAACTGCGACAATGTCCAATCTCTTTTGGCCCGTCGCCATATTAGGAACGGAATCGCCGTTCTTTACCTATGGTCTGTTGCAGGCGGAGTCAAATGGGGCACCGAATGCGACAGGCTTCCTTGTCCGCTCAGATCCCAGGGCGCGCTGGTTCGTTGACGAGAACAATCCTATAACGCGCCTTCCCTTCCTTCACCTTGCGAATCGCCTCGTTCACCTGCGACATTGGCATGAGCTCGATCTGTGGCTTGATGCCTCGATCTTGGGCGAACGCGAGCATCTCTCTCATCATCATTCGGTTGCCAAGGAAAGAACCGGTGACTGACAGCTGATATACAACTAAATCCACTGGCTCGAACGAGAAAGGCTGAGGGGGAAAGCCAACCATGATCATCCTTCCGTTCTTCCTCAGTGTACGCAACAATGACGTGAAATCATTGTCCCCATGGCCCGTGTATAGGAGCATGTCGAAACTGAACTTCTTCTGTCGCAGACTTTCTTTGTCTCGTGCAACAAGGAAGTGATCCGCTCCCAAGGCCAGAGCTTCTCCTTCCTTATCCGGAGATGAAGAAAGGGCCGTGACCTCATAGTCGAGGGCATGCGCGAACTGGATGGCGAGATGGCCCAGGCCGCCAACGCCGACGATACCGACCTTTCGTCTGCGTTCAGTTGCCCAGGATCGAAGCGGAGAGTAGACAGCAATCCCCGCGCAGAGGAGCACCGCCGCGACTTCGGATTGCATAGAAGCTGGCAACGAATATGCAAAACGGCTGTCCACTGTGGTCGAGGTCGAGAAGCCGCCGTAAGGAGTCCATACACCCATCTCGGCAATATCAGTGCACAGATGCTCATCGCCCTTCAAGCACCACTCGCATCGCATACATGACCGACCCTGCCACCCGATGCCGACACGGTCGCCCTTCTTCAGTTCAGATACTGCGGGACCTACTTCAGATACGTGACCGACGATCTCATGGCCGGGCACGAACGGGAAAGTCGTGATGCTGTAGTAATCGTCAATCGCATGGATGTCACTGAAACAAAGACCGCAGTGTGTAACAGATACCCGAACGTCATGATTCTTCAGCTTCGGCGGCTCATAACTGAATTGAACGAGCTCCTGTCCCAAAGCCTTGGCCGCGTATCCTGAGACAGCCGACCTCAATAGGACCACCACACGGGGATTCCGTATCACGCTTCCTCCCTTATGCTCTTTTCCGAGAATCATGGTGGACCGAAGGCGATTTGGACCCGCTCTTTATGCTGGCTCGATTCAACAAGGTACATAGTCCTTCCAAGAAGGCATCTCGGGAAGGGTAACAAAAAGGAGGGGGTAGTAGCTCCTCGCCAAACCATTCTTCTTCGACCAAATGAGCTGGTCCAAATATTAATACACTCAATAGAATTAAAATGTTGGAGACCGAATTGTGGTCCAGAATTCAATGCCGGACGCTAGCCTACCTGTATGAGATATGAGGATTCGAGACTCGTCCTTGTTGCCGACGGAGAATT
>Ga0315268_10005277_pt1 | contig 13923 bp, 15 predicted proteins | sample C1_top_MG_FD_204535 | JGI IMG/M metagenome (GOLD analysis project Ga0315268, IMG submission 204535) | Sediment microbial communities from Yellowstone Lake, YNP, Wyoming, USA - C1_top | ecosystem: Environmental > Aquatic > Freshwater > Lake > Sediment | place: USA: Wyoming | collected 2017-08-01 | reverse complement strand
AACACAGCTCAGAGAGACAAGGACAGTAACCATGCTTCGGGTTGTAGCGAGCTTGCCTGAGCTCAGCTGCCTTGACAAAGTTAACTGCATCGACCAGGACAAACTAAATGCATTTGATGTTAACCCGAATTTAAGGTCAAAATATGAATCATTCTGGCTCTCGTCGAATATAGCCAAAATAACAGTAGAGGAAGTTTATCCTAAAACTACTAAGATATATAAGATTTATGACAAGACAACAGCCGAGTCGACAGTAACTTACTCGACTTTCGTGCCTTTGTGCTCAGAATCTGTAAACAAGGAAACATGCAAGATAGCAAAACTAAAAATCACAGTAAAACTGCTAAGCTAAAATGAAAGGTTTAAAAATAGAGAAAATAAAATTAGAAAAGGTTGACAAAAGAGGAAAAGTTTACGAATTCTTCAATTTACCAACAAAAAAACTTGTTCTAGTAGACAGAGTCAAGGGAAGTTTTAGTGGCCAACATTATCATAAAGGAAAAATTAAAATGAAAAATCCAGAAGTAGTCATCTTATGCAAAGGCAAGGTTGAGCTTTATCTTAAAAATTTAAAAACTGGTGAGGAAAAAAGAGTTATAGTTAGTGCACCACGCATAGTAAAAATATATCCTTTCATATATCACGAAGCTAAAGCTCTTTCAGATATAATTCTTTTAGAATTCAACTCTCTAAAAGAACACAAAAAGGATACTGTAAAAAGTATTAGATTGATAAAATGAAACAAACAAATAAAAAAGCGCAAGAAGAAGTGATGGGCTTTGTTATCATAGTTTTAGTCGTCATGATTATAGGCTTGATCTTTTTTGCCTTTTCATTGAGAAAGCCGACTAGCCAAATAGAGCCAAAACAAGCTGAGCTCGACGATTTCCTTAATGCCATGCTAGCTTACACAACAGAATGCAAGCTCGGCGCAACAAACCTGAGCATCCGCGATCTTGTAAAAGAATGCAACAATAACCCAAGCACAAGTTGCACTAACAGAGAAGATGTATGCTCGCAGCTTGATTCTGCCCTAAATGATATGTTCAAAAAACTCCAAGGCCAAGGTGTACAGCTGCAAGAAGGTTATGTTAATGGCTATGTCTTGAACATAAGCAATTCAAAGCAACTTGTCTACATAGAGCAAGGCAATCTTACAGGAGATTATTTTGCTTCTAGTGTTCCTGTTCCAACCTTGTCTGCCAAAGATGTCATAGTCAAGCTAAGATTTTATTATAGCAAAGGATAAACTAAGACTATAGTTCTATTGTAATCTGCAGTTTGTCTATGGCTAGAATCGGCTTTAGCCTCTTTTTCCTAGTCTTTGCATCTCGTTCTGGCACCAGCCTTACTAGCCCGAACTTTTCAAGAAGTTTGACATCTTGCCTTACTGCCTTGAAATCGCGGCCAAGCAGTTTAGCCAAGGCATACAAAGAAACAGGCTTCTTTTCCTTTATCATAGCCAATAGCCTGGCTTTTTCCTCGCTTGCCACTTGCCTAAGCTCCCTTAATCCAAGCTCTGTCCGAGGTTCCAAAGGCCATGGCTGCAATGGCTGCAAGGTCTGCAATGGCTGCACAGGCTGCAATGGCTTTAGCACATTAATAAAGAATTTCTCCATCCCATGCTCCTGTGACTTAACATGTTCCTGAGGCTCGGGTTTTGGCCTTTCCCTCGCCTTAGAACTTATTCTGACAATAATTTGCTTTATCTTAGCTCTTTTACGCGCCATCTCAAGTTGTTGTAAAAATTATTTAAAATATAGCGTCGTAAACGACAAATGCCTTGGACTATATAAATATTATGGTGTTTAGTTATATGTATTCTTTTAACATATATGTTTTTATAATACCACTAATAAAAGAAAACAGTTATATGTTAGCTTTGGTTTTAACAGCCTAGTAACAACACAAGGTTTTTAAATAAACTATAGTATAACAGCAATCATTATTGAAGTCAAAGAAAGATTTAAAAAGCCCAAATCTGTCTTGTTCTTATGCGATCTAACTAAGTTAGATTGCTAAACTGGCCAGTGATCGTTTCTGAATAGCGATCGCACATAAACGAATGCGCAATGCTATTAGCGCCTCAGTTTATGGATATGGTCTAAACAACTTCATAATTTTTTTGAAGTTGTGAGCACAGCAGTTTTGCAAGTTTACTTGTAAAGCTGGCCAATATTCAGTATACAAAGATGAAAGGAGGTTTAAAAATGAAATTACTAAGGAAGATTGCACCTTTAGCAATAGCAGGATTGTTCATTGGAGCTAGTATGGGTTGGGCAATGGCCGCTGACTTAGGTTCATGGAAAGCAAACTTTCCAGGAGCTGACACAGCAGTCGTTTTAGGTTCAAGCGCAGCAGCTGAAGACACAGTCGGCGCAATTGATATTGCAGCCGCATTGGGTACTTCAACAGGCGGCGAGGTTCCTGTAGAAGGAGCCAAGCTAATTAAAGCACCTGGAAATGACCTAAACCTGTTCAGATGGTTCCAAGATGTCAAAGATACTCTAAGTGACGATGACTTGCCTACTATCTTGGCAGAAGGCACTTACAGAGAGTCAAGAGGAGAAAATGAGAATGATTTAACTTTCACTCAAAAGTTCTTTTTTGATAACTCTGGCCAAACTAACATGATGGTCTTCGATGCAAAGGAAGAGGGCAACAAAGCAGCAGGCTATTACCTTTACTTGGATGATGGTGCTGGCATAAACGCTTCCACCTATCAGTTGGCTTTTGACAACCCAGTAAAGTACGATGGTGCAAGTAACACCAAAATAAAGGAAGACTTCCAGCTAAGCAAGATAAAAATACTTGGCCGTGAGTATACTTTTGTCGATGGAAAAGACAATGGCGGTGTTGCTGGTGCTGTTGACGAGCTTACCCTAATGGCAGGCGCATTGAAAGCTTCTCAATGGGAATACAGCAAAGCTTCATACACTCTTGGAAACAAGACATATGAGGTAGAAGCTAAGATCATCTCTGACACAGACTCTACAGCTATTTTAGTCATAAATGGCGAAGAGACTGATGAGATGGCAGAAGGCGATACTTACACTCTTGAAGATGGTACAAGAGTAGGTGTTGTCGACGTTATTCCAAACGAAGGAGCTGAAAAGTCAACAGGAACATCTGAGGGAAATGACCTTGTAACCTTTTACCTTGGAGCTGAAAAGATAAAGTTCATCCACGGACAAGAGGTAGAGCTAAACGGTCAACCAGTAGATGGTTCAGACGTTGTCTTGAGCTCTGAAGTAGGAGCAGGTACTCCTGGCGAGCTTGATAAGATAACTCTAGCATTCGTGCCAGATGACAAGATATATGTCGGAAAGGGCGAAAGTTGGACAGATCCTATCTTAGGACGCTTTAAGTACACATACCAAGGCATAGATCCGGCGATAAATTACGAGAACATCTCAATGACATCAAGCGGAAGTGATGGCGAGCTCAACTTTTTGAACAACGCCAAAAAAGAGCTTCCAATTCCTGTCTCATTTGATGACGGTACAACAGGTACAGAAGGAGCTTACCCTGGTGACGATATAGACGAAACAGCAGCAGTATACGCACTGACTGTAGGAGGTGTTGGAAGTGAGGGAAACCTTGCTCTAGGAAACGGCGATATATGTACTGGTACGGCTAATGTAGAAGGCTGTAAACACATAATGTTTATAGCAGTCAGCACTGGCGGAGAGGCTCACTTGATGGAAATCCAAAATATAGACACAACAGACAGTGAGATTACTTTCAAGGACCTAACCAAAGTTAAGACATATGATGCTATGCCATATACTGGCGGAGCAGACACATTCGACTTGTTCACTCCAGTGACATTGACAGTCAACGTAGGAGCTCACACAGTGACTTTCAACACAATAGACAACTACAAAGGTCTAGGTGGTGGAGCTGTTTTGATGCAGACATCTCTAGCAGGTGATGCGATGCTCACATATGGTCTTGTTGGAGGGAAACCTGCAACAGGATTCTTGTTGTGGAGAAACGATGGATGGGGTGGACCACCATTGTTTGCAGGAGTAGACTTTGAATCAGACAATGCCGTGACAAACCCTGAAATGCACGTTGACGTGCTTACAGGTGGATTAGTCTGTGACAACTGGAACATGGCTAGAGCTTCTTGCGAGTCAGAAAAGAACTCTGACTGGAGAGAGTCTGTTGATGATGGTACATCACCAACAAACGGCTTCAGCTGGGGTATGCACATAAAGTGGAACGATCAAGACGACAATAACGTCGAAATCGATTACCCTGAGAACCAAGTAGCTGCAAATGTCTATGTCAGCGAGGTATTGACAACAATCCCAGAGCTAGGAATGGGCGGAGCAGCTGGCGCTGTTACACCTGTCTTAGATAGTGACATTGACAATGTCAAGACAATGAACTTGATCGTTGTTGGTGGTACAGCTATCAACAAGGCAGCTAACACAATGCTAGGAACAACTTTCCCAACATACGGTACAGATTCCGCATGGCAAAATGCAACAGGCGTTGATGCCGCTGGTAAGGCAGTCGTCAAATTGATGGACTCACCTTATACAACTGGCAAATTCGCAATGCTTGTAGCAGGATGGGAAGGAGTTGACACTGCACGCGCAGCAAAAGCTTTGAGAGAAGGTACACCTGCGTTAACAGGCCAAAAAGTGTTGTTAAACACTGCTACTTCAACAGTAACAGTTATAACAGCATAAGGGTGCAAACAAGTGATTTGTTTTTTTTCTTTTTTTTTCTTTTTTTTGATTGATTAGCTTTAGCTATGGATAAAAAAGAGCTGTTTTCGGAGCTGTAGAAAGTTAGATAAGTGTTAAATCTCAATCACAATTTTATTTGTATCTTTATTCAGTGCTATGAATGATTATAAGACCAAGAGTTGATGAGATAGTGAACTTTCTACAGCGCCGTTGTTTTCATAACCTTTTTAAGTCCGTGTTTTCTTGTTTTCTGATGCCGAAAATAAGACCTTTAGAAACAAAGGAAGCAAGTGAAAAAAAGAAGAACAAAAACGCAATAGTTATAGGCATTATTATCGCGGCAATAATGGTCTTCAGCACAATAGGTTTCGCAGTACTGGAAAGCTACTCTAGCCAGCAACAAGGCCAAGGGCAGACAAAATACAGAGATTATCAGTTCGTAGAAACAGAATCTGGATGGCAAACTTCGCTTAAAATCTCAGACAAAGACATCGCAATAAACACTTTTTATTTGCCCAATGAACTTGAAAATATCTCAGGCCATGGCAGACCCTTGCTAAATGACTTTGTTGACAAGAAAATTTTTATCATAGCTTCAAGCAACACAGAGAGACAAGCTGCATCTGAATATAATATCTTAGAAAATTTCGCGTTAAGAATACAGTTAGCATGCTCTAAAGAAAATGAAAACTCGAGCTTTTGCACAGAAAACAATTTGCCAATAAAAGGCTGTGAAGATGTTGACTTTGAAACTTCCATAATAATGTTGCAAGAAACCAATCAGACTAACGAGACATCAGTTAACTATAAAAACTCATGCCTTGTTGTTAAGGGCTATAGCGCCGAGCTTGTAAAAGCAACAGAAAAATCGATATTCATGATTTTCGGGATAATGGAGTAAAACAAAATATGGCAGAACAAAAACAGGAGAAAAAGCCGACAGAAAGCAGGAATTTAAGGAATATAATCATATTTCTTATTATCCTGGTGCTTTTGCTAGCAATAATACTATGTGCAGTCATATTCAAGTCTCAGATCCAAGACATATGGCATAAGGTCAATGGTGATGTCTTTGAATATCATAATATGACGTATACGAAAGGCAACCTAAGCAACTTGACAGTTTATGCAACGCAGCTCGCAATTTTTAGGCCAGCAGAAAACAAGACTTTTTACTGGACATTATACTTGAGAAATGATCCAAGAGTGCTTGACAAGATTCCTGCAGATGTGACAAGCAAACTTCAGCGAAAGGTCTACGTTTCTTTTACCCAAGAGCCATTAAAATGCGAGGGAGTTATACTTGGCGCATACAAGATCGGCGAGTTCGTAGATGCTCTCGGTCTTTTGAAACAAGGCACATTTGCTAACCAAGAACTTGCAAACAACTCGGGCTATAATGATTCAGAAAGGGTCAAGAACTGCAGCGACGCCAAGCAAGGACAAAGTGTAATTTTGTTCAGGCAAAGCGATACAAACTACAGTTTTATACATCAGGAAGACTACTGTTATGTCATAGAAGTTGCAAACTGCCAGACAACAGAGACAAGTGAAAGGTTAATTCTTGCATTGCTTGATACAATGAAAGGAATAAAGGCAGAGAACAAAACAGCAGAAACAAATAATACCGCAAATCAGAGCAATCAGGGCAATTTTTCATGGAACTGGACTGGCAATTCAAGTTAGAGAAAAGATTTTAAGTCTCTTTTTCTTTTTTAATGCATGCCAACGTGGGACAATGGTACTCCGCCGGTCTTGAGAACCGGTGCCGCAAGGCTTCCAGGTTCGAATCCTGGCGTTGGCGTTTTTTTATTTTTACAAAAGATTTATAAATATAGTTTTTGACATATTATAATGACAACCCCATATAATTGCGGACATCACTTAAGAGTAGATGGAGATTCTTTTTGTAATAGTGGAAATGGATGTCCTGAAGATTCAAAAGGAATAAGCCCTATCTATACTGTCCCTGGCCACGAGGGCCAAGAGCTTTATTTCTGTCGTTGGAATCGTTTTGGATCTACTGCAAGAGAAACTGCAAAAGAAAACAAACTCGAAGTTGCTACAAAGACAGCAGTTATTGTTTTAGCGTAATCATAAGCTTTTTAAATTCTCTATAACTGTTATTATTGGGTAGCTAAATAGCTAACTGTCTGACGCTAACACCCTGACAAGGGCAATGCTGTTATGAGCGTTGGTTTAGTGTTGGAGGAAGGTCCACTCACCCTTACAGCAAAATCACGTTTCGCGACAAAAACTTGTGTAAGTCGTGCCAGTTCCGCGAGGGACATGCTGCGAGGCATAGCTCTGGCACAGAAACGACACAGCCATTATCGAGCAATGAACCTTGAGGGAAGCTGGGAAATAATGGATTTGATGAAACGGCTATCTTGGCTGGTGCAAGGCTAATCGTAAGATAAAGCTGCTCAGTAAGATGTTAGCAAACTTCATTCCTTTTAGCGAGGAGAAGTTACATAAAGTGGCCTATTTTTAGCTACCTTTTCTTATATTTTTCTTTAACTATATCTTTAAATAAGAAATAAAAATAATATTGCAATGGATTTTTATTTTGGCAAGCTGCGAGACGAGAAAGAGCTTAGCCTTTTGAAAAAATTTCTATTAGAGCATGATATGAACTATCCTAATTATGAAACATGGGTTCTGAAAACCTGTATTTCTGAAATTAATCTTGGTTATAAACACGCGATTCTCGCATTTGCCAGGCAAAATTCGTGGGAGCTTGTTGGCAATGCTATATATCAGCCTTCAAAAGAACTGCCTGAAACATTGCATTTCAAAAACATGCGCGTCAGCGAGGGCTTCAAAAGAAATGGCGTGGCATCATTTCTTGTCAGGCAGGTTGAACAGCAAGCAAGAAAGCAAGGCCTTGGAACAGTCATACTCGACTTCAGGTTAGAAAGGCGAGACATTAACCTATTCTTTCTTGCGCATGGCTACAAGCCCCTGAACATCATGCCCTTATACGACAACTATAATCTTGACATTGTTATGGCCAAGAACCTTGAGGCAAGGGCTGCATAAGCTTTTTAAATCTCCAAGTTCTTAGCAAAATATGGCAGATGAAAAATTGTCTATACCATCAGCAGGCGGCGGCCTTGTAAGATACTTCGATGAGTACAAGAGCAAGATACAGATAAAGCCAGAGTTCATCATATTAATCATAGTTCTAGTCATAATCTTCGAGATTTTGCTAAGGCTTTTCATCAAATTCTAATAATCAAGCATACTATCGCAATAAACTTTTTATATCTCTAATCCTTGTTCTTTAGATGGAACCTGTGGGCAAGGACTTTACCGAGCTACTTAACAAAGCAGAGCAATCAATTAGAACAGCTGACCATATGGTTTACATTACCTACCCTCTGATAAAGGAAAACAGGCTTCTGAAAAAGGTTCTGGAGGGTTTGTTTGATAGTTCTATGTGTATTGTGCAAGCAATCCTAAGCTATGAGTACTTGTACAAGAGAGTCGAGCTTTACCAAGACGCGAGGCTGAACTGGGAGAACTTCAAGCAAAAAAGCGCCATTAGATTTGGCATAACCACAGCCGAGATAGAGATAATCAAGGAGCTTTTCAGCATAGGCGAAAAGCATAAAGACAGCTCAATGGAGTTCGTAAGGAAAGAAAGGATAGTCATAATGTCAGACAACCTGAGAACAGAATCCATAGGCGTTGACCAGCTCAAGAGATATTTGAACACGCTAAAGCTCATATTGCAAAAAACAAGGGCAAAGATGGCAAGCGAAAGTCCTGCAGTAAGGCGAGTTTAACTTATTCTTAATTTTAAAGTCGTGACAAAAAATCGTAAGATATATATAATTCCCCCGCTAATGTATACTACTTTGAGGTATAGGCAAAAAATAGAGAGTAGAGGCGCTTATTTCTATGTTGAACGAGATAGAACGTGAAAAAAAGATTGCACAGCATTTGTTTTACGTTAGCCTGAAATACACTAAAACAGGCGATGTTATAATTAACTTACTTATCCGGTGGGAAAAGCTTATAGACAAGTGCATGGAGCTCATGCTAAAGCGTGCAAAGAAAAACAAGAAAATACAAGAAATTCCAACAGCCCCGAGAGCTCGCGAAATAGCAATCCGCGAAAGCTTCAAGGACGATGTTGTTGTCAAGGTCATGGACCTATACAACTTGTTTCGAAGAATTCCAAAACTTGAAAGGATAAGAGAGCATGAGTTCAGGAAAAATGTCACCTTGAGAGTGATAGATGGTGGCAAGGAAATAGAAATTAACATGGACAAGCTCAAGGAATGGAATGAGCTAGTAGATAAATTTATAGTCTATGTAGGGCATGTAGTAAAAAAATAGTTAAGTCAATAAAAAATAAATCAAATCAGCCAAATGGCAAGTGGCTGTCAAAAGATAGATATTAAAGATAACAAAAAAAATGGCAAAAATAATAACAATAAGTTCTGGCAAGGGTGGTGTAGGCAAGACAGTTACTGCTATAAACCTGGCCATAGCCTTGAACCAATACGGCAAAAATGTCATAATAGTCGACAGCAACTTGACAACGCCGAATGTTGCCTTGCACCTTGGCGCCCCTGTTGTTCCTGTAACGCTAAATCATGTATTACAGGGCAAGAAAAGAATCAATCAAGCCATATACGTACATCATTCTGGAACAAAAGTTGTTCCTGCGTCAATATCATTAAACTCTTTGCGTGATGTAAGGCCAGAGCTTTTTTACAAAACCTTACAGCAGTTGAAAAAGATGTCTGATTTTGTCATAGTCGATTCTGCTGCTGGCTTAGGCAGAGAAGCCTTGCTTGCAATAGAATCAGGTGATGACATGATTATTGTGACAAATCCAGAGCTTCCGGCAATAACAGATGCGTTAAAAACGATAAAGCTAGCTGAAAAATTAAACAAGAACATTACCGGTGTGGTAGTCACAAGAACAAGAAACGATGGCAAAGAGCTTTCGATGAAAAGCATAAAAGCCATGATGGAAAAGCCAATCCTAGCTCGCGTACCAGAAGACGATGCTGTAAGAGAAAGTATAATGCTAAGAAATGCTGTCGTATTGACTCATCCAAAAAGCAAAGCTGCCAAGAGTTATAAAAGGCTTGCGGCAAAGCTAACTGGCAATGAATACACAGAAGAAAAATCATTTATGGAGAAATACTTCAGCTGGATGTTTTCTAAATAATCACAAAACTTGAAGAATTTCTTGCCATGACTTAACTCTCGTGATTTTTTTAGGCAATCTTCTAGCGCGATTCCATGGCTCATCAAAAAGAAGAACTCTGAAACCGTGGGCAGCGCACTCCCGAGCATATTCAAGTGAGTCTTCTATCAAAACATCTGCTTCCAACATAGAGCATGCTTCAGCTTTTGTCATATTCCATCCATTATTTGTATAATTATTTTTTGTGAAACAAATGCCCCGAATGCCCTTAAAATGTCCGTCTACTTGTTCATATGTTTTTTCTTTTATTATCTTATATCTGGATGTAACTATGAACAATCCATTTTTTTGACTTAATTGCCCGATAGTTTCAACAGCTCCTTCGACAGGCTTCATATTTCTAAAATAATCAGAATTAAAAAATTCAAACATTCTTTTATCCATCTCTTCACGATCTGTTCCGAACACTTCCCAAAGGTAGTAAGTATGAACATCTTTCTTTTTCAAACGAGTCCCATAGCGGATGTTGTGCCATTCAACAAGACTAGTGACAAAGTCTAAATATACATCATCTAAATCAGCTGCTACTATCATCATGAAAATATAAGATGTGAATTTAAAATGATTATGTCAGTATAAAAGTTATTTTCAAAAAGCTTTTAAATCAAAAAAGCATAGTTTTGTCATGAAAACTAAAGCGTGGAGGTTAGTTCATAGATAGAACTTTTCCTAGCTTCGCTTACACTGTTTTCAATTTTTCTCAAAAGATTTTTAATACCAAAAACACTAAATATAAATACAAGAATGGCGATAGTAGCGTAATGGTAGCGCGCTCGGCTGTGGCCCGTGCGGACTGGGTCCGATTCCCGGCTATCGCCCTTGATAAAAAAAGGTGAGATTAAAATGACAGAAGAAATCAAAGGATTCAGGGATATTTCAGGAGAAGAAGCCTTGAAACGCGAGAAAATAAAACAGCTGCTTGTAAAAAAATTCAAAAGCTACGGCTTTATGCCAGCAGAAACACCTATTATAGAATACGAAGAATTTGTCAGAGGCAATCAGAATGAAGAAGCCATTAGCGACATTTTCAAGCTAAAAGACAAGGGCAATAGAAACTTAGCCTTGAGATATGAATTTACATTCCAGCTAAAACGCTTAGCCAAGAACAAGAAACTGCCTTATAGGCGATATCAAATTGGCGAGGTTTTTAGAGATGAGCCTGTATCAAGCAATAGATTCAGGCAGTTCACGCAGTGCGATGTCGATGTAGTCGGCTCAAGCACAAAAGATGAAGCTGAGATTCTAAAGTTGACTTCAGAAATACTCAATGAACTAAAAATAGATGCGACTATTTTTATCAACAATCGTAAGCTCTTGTATGAAATACTGGACAAACAAAAAATAAAAGACAAGGCAAAAGTCATAAAGGAGATAGACAAGTTAGACAAACTTCCTGAGCAAGAAGTCAAGGCAAACTTGAAGAGGTACAAAGCTGAAAAACTTTTAGCTCTTCTCAAAAAGCCAGAATCTTATTTTGCAAAATATAAATCTTACGCCGAGATCAAAGAACTAAAGCGATACTGCAGCATGTTCAAAGTAGCTGTAAAATTTTCGCCTTCATTAGCTCGCGGTTTGGGATATTACAACAGCAGCATTTTTGAAATAAAGTCAAAGGAGATGAAAGAGACTATAATCGCAGGCGGCTCTTACCTCGTCAACCAAGTCCAAAGCACAGGCATCTCATTTGGCTTAGATAGGCTAAGCCAGCTATCCCGAGTTGATATAGACAAGATAAAATGTATAATCATCTCTATCAATCAAGACAAAGCTTCAATTGAAATTGCCCAGAAATTGCGTGATAATGGCATATCCTGTTTTATTATGGACAAAATTTCAAAGGCGCTTGAATATGCAAATATGGAAAAAATACCTTATATAATTTTCATAGGCTCTGACGAGATAAAGAGAAAAAAATTCAAGTTGCGAGACATGAAAACAGGAAAAGAGCTTATGCTTGAAGAAAAAGAAATGGTAAAAAAGCTAAAAGACTGACTTTAATTCTTCTTCTATCTTTCAGTTGCCTTCTTCTTACCTGCCTGATTTGACTAGAACGATTATTGCCCCTACAAAACTCAATATAGGTCCTACAAAAAATCCATATGGCACTACGAAAAACGCAAGTAAGCTCAAAACTAGCAACCCTATTGCTGAAACTCTTGGCTTCTTGGATGTGCTCCATGTCAAGCCAACTATCAATATACCAGCAACAAGAGATATTATCTTAGCTAATATATCCACGTCCAACGCCTGTATCAAGGAGATTATCGCGGCTAACACAATTATGATTCCGCCTGTCAATCCCAAGATATGTTCGGCCTGAGCTGGTGATGGTTGCTCTACTTTTGCTTTAGGTGCTCTAGGCAATGCTCTGGCAACTCTCTTTACTTTTCGCCTCTTTTTTGCCATTCTAAATCCAAGGTTTTGACATTTAAAAAGGTTATTGATATATAATTAAGAAATCCTAGTTAGATGAGAATAAACTCAAAGCCCGCGAGCCTTTTGTCTTGAACTCTTGCCCTTACAGCATGCTTGAACCTGTCATCATGCCTTAAGATATCATATTTTAGCTTACTTTGATCGAGAATTTTTCTTGTCGTGCATATGTACTTGTATCCTACTTTTTTAGCCAATATTATAGTCTGGCTGGTGTCTAAGTCAAGGCTTAGCTCTTTTGCCAATAATCTCGCCTTCGCCATCTCTTTCTCGTCCAATTCTTTTTTCTTCAGCTTATCTTTCAATCCAGCTGTAAACAATGATTCTTCATCAAATTTCTTGCCTTCTTTTATTATTTCCTTCTTTTTTTCCAGTTCATAATAAAAAATAATTTTGTTTACATGTTCATATGTTTTCTGTACCATGCTAAATGCTCCGAAAAACTTGAAATAATCTTTTTTCTCTGACTTAAGCGCTTTTTCAAAGAAGCTGGCATCTGCAGCAGCTCCTGCTTTCAAGAAAAATAATACAGCGATGAATGGTATAAGTACTATTAATATCCAAGGCCACCATGGCAAAGTAGGCTTTTCAATCTTTACTATAGGCTTTGTCGGACAATCTTGCATGTCTGCGCAGGTTATGTTCATATTGCCTTGTATCTTGCACTCATCAGCATATCCATCTCCATTGCTATCATGGCAGTATCTTCTTTGGCCCTCGATTTCTTTTTCCTTTTCTGTTACATTTTCTTGGACTATGCAATCTGATAATGAATGGCAAACTTTAGCAATATTTCCGCCGTATCTGCATTCATCAGCCTTGCCGTCACCATTGCTGTCATGGCATCTCATAAATATTATGGTTTTACCTCCGCCACCACCGCCACCTTCCCCGCTAACAGTCCCGAAAGGTGTAAGTGTGAAAATGCTGAAGCTCGTGTAGTTCTCTGTATAAACCTGATTTCGTGCAGCATCAACATGACTTGTGATTTTTTGCCATGATAAGGTATATCTCCATATGTTCAAGCTGGTTTCTTCAATCGTATCATTACCTGTGCCAAGGTCATTGTCATTGTAGCTAAAGTTGAACAAGACCCATGAGCTGTCACTATTATTAGTCATTCCAACAGATTTACCTATGTTCCTATAGTCTTGAGGTCCTGGAACATTAGGGTCAGATTCCATGACAGCTATATCTTTTGAGTCAAAGCTAACAGTCTGATTAGGATTGCTGGCATTTCTTACGCTCATTATCAAGTTTATAACATGATTATTGAATGAATCATTCTTAGAATAAAATGTTGCATTAGAGCTGTTCAGCACTATATTATTATAAAAATTATTATTGTCTTCGTTAAAAAGATAAATGCCAATGCTGCAATTAGAAACATTGTTGAAAGAAACATTATTATAACTTGTTCCTTCGCCACCTCTTTCGAGAGCTATGCCATAAACAGATGATGTTACAGTATTGTTTATCACACTGCCATTAGAAGAAGAATTTAGCTCTATTCCACGCTTCCATCCACTAACATTGCAGTTTTTAATAACGTTGTTA
>Ga0315268_10005275_pt1 | contig 13925 bp, 11 predicted proteins | sample C1_top_MG_FD_204535 | JGI IMG/M metagenome (GOLD analysis project Ga0315268, IMG submission 204535) | Sediment microbial communities from Yellowstone Lake, YNP, Wyoming, USA - C1_top | ecosystem: Environmental > Aquatic > Freshwater > Lake > Sediment | place: USA: Wyoming | collected 2017-08-01 | reverse complement strand
TCGCCACGCGCGAGTCCGAGCCCTGAGAAGAATTCCACGAGTGCCGTGTAATCCTCTTCGCGGGTGGGAACGAACAGACGATGGAAGCTCTTTACCATTCCATTCTTTTGTATCACGACCACGATGGTTGGGTGGCCCGCCGAGCGCGCTATTTGCCTTTGAATTGTGCCGGACGCTTCTCCAGGAACGCCTTCGTTCCCTCTGCCTTGTCCTCGGTGGAGGCGCAGACGCCGAACAATGACGCCTCGAGGAAGAGTCCCTCGCGCAGCGGCATCTCCATCCCTTTGTTCACGGCCTCGAGACAGAGACGGACGGCGACCGGAGAGTTGGCGATGATCTTTTGCGCGACCGCTTCGCAGCGCGCCATCAATTCCGTGGCGGGCACGACTTCGTTGACGAGGCCGATGCGATAGGCCTCCGCGGCGGTGATCATCTCGCCGGCGACCAGCAGTTGATTGGCAAGGCCTTTGCCGACCAGCCGCGGCAGGCGCTGGGTGCCGCCGTATCCGGGGATGATTCCGAGCTTTACTTCGGGCTGGCCGAACTTGGCGTTCTCACTGGCAAAGCGCATGGTGCAGGCCATCGCGGTCTCGCATCCCCCGCCGAGCGCGAAGCCGTTGACGGCGGCGATCACGGGCTTGCCGCAGTTCTCGATGAGATCGAGGGTGGCCTGCCCCTTTAAGCCGTACTCCTTGCCATCGACGCCGGAAAGCGGTGCGAGCTCGTTGATGTCGGCGCCGGCGATGAAAGCCTTTTCGCCTTCGCCGGTGAGGATGGCGACGCGCGCGCCGGCATCTTCCTTAAAAGCCGTGAAGGCCTTGAAGAGCTCGGCCATGGTCGCCGAGTTGAGTGCGTTGAGCACCTTGGGCCGCGCGATGGTGACGTAAGCGATCTGATTGCGGACTTCGTAACGGATGTTTTCGAATACGTGCGGGACGACGGGGGTAGCCATTTGGTTCTCTCCTCGATCTCTCTTCAGTTAGCCCTTGAGCGCCGCGTCTTGTGGCGTTGGTTCCGGGGTGCTCCAGTCGTAGAAGCCTTTGCCGCTCTTCTTGCCGAACCATCCGGCCATGACCATGCGCTTGAGCAGGGCCGGCGAGGCGAAGCGGCGTTCCTTGAACTCGTCGAACATGACGTGGGTGATGTAGTAGGTGGTGTCGAGCCCGACAAAATCGAGAAGCGTGAATGGACCCATCGGGTAGCCGCAGCCGAGCTTCATCGCCTGGTCGATGTCGGCGATCGAGCCGACGCCCTCTTCGTAGGCGCGAATGGCGTCCAACAGATACGGGACGAGCAGGCGGTTGACGATGAAACCCGTCTTGTCCGAGGTGCGGACGGGAACCTTGCCGAGCTTCTTGCCGAACTCGAAGGCCACGTCATAGACCGCGGGGTCGGTGCCGATGGTGCGCACCACCTCGACGAGCTTCATCAGCGGCACGGGATTGAAGAAGTGCAGCCCGATGAAACGGTCCTGGCGCTGGGTCGCGGTCATCACCTCGGTGACGGAGATGGACGAGGTGTTGGTGGCAAAGATGGCGTCCTTCTTGACGATGCCATCGAGCTTGGCAAACATCAGCTTCTTGGCGTCGAGGTTCTCGATGATGGCTTCGACGACGATGTCGCAGTCGGCGAGGTCCTCCGGTTTGAGTGTGCCTTTGAGGCGGGCGATCGCGGCGTCGCGCTGTTCGGCCGTGATGCCGCCTTTTTCTACGGGACGCTCCGCGAACTTGGCGAGCGACTTCTGGATGCCGGCAAAACCTTTGTCGAGGAACTTCTGATCGGCTTCGAGGACGGTGACGTCAAAACCGGCCATCACCGCGACTTGCGCGATGCCGGAGCCCATGAGTCCACAACCGAGTACGCCTACTTTTTTGATCATAATTTTCCTGGTTAAGAAGTGGTTAGTGCTTAGAGCTTAGTGCTTAGGTAATGCAAAATCGTTATTCGTTCTTCGTTGTTCGTTAAAATCAAAATCTTGGTTCACCACAGAGGCACCGAGACACCGAGAAGTGAACTCAACAATCTTGAATCAAGGCAAAGCTGTTTCGTGCTGCAAATTCCAACTTGGCACCACTCTGCCATACAAAAATGAAACGCGAGTGCTCCGGTTGAAAAATGTAGCCAGCGAGACACGAATCTTCCGTCAGTGGCATCTCGGGGTCGCGGGGCTGTTCCCGCAGTTCGGTTGCTCCTTCGAATATCCACGTCACCTTTACTACATCTATTACTACATCTATCTGCTTCCACGACGGCTTCCACCACTTTGTTCCTCTGGTGCGCGGTTCTCGTATCGTCCATCTCATCTCGAGATTGCCATCTTGAACGGTTCGACCTTCATAATCGGCAAAGTTGTGCAAGTCGATGTCGCGTCCACCTTCCAAGTGGAGATAGATGTCGTCGTACGCCTTGGCTTCGAAGCGAACGCCGTACTTTAAGGCCTCGCTCACCGCTGCAGATTCTCGACGATCATGGCGATGCCTTGGCCTCCGCCTATGCAGGCTGTGGCTAAGCCGTACTGGGCTTTGCGGCGGCGCAGTTCGTAGAGCAATGTCAGGACGATGCGCGTGCCGGTGGCTCCCAGAGGGTGTCCGAGGGCGATGGCGCCACCGTTGACGTTGAGTTTGGCCGCATCGATGCCAAGTTCCTTGACCACGGCGAGCGCCTGCGCGGCGAAAGCTTCGTTGAGCTCGATGAGATCCATCTGGTCGAGGGTCAAGCCGGCCTTCTTGAGCGCGATGTGGGTGGCGGGCACCGGGCCAGAGCCCATGATCTTGGGATCGACGCCGGCGATGCCCCAGCTGACGATGCGTCCGAGGGGCTGATGGCCCTGCTGGGCCGCGTCATTCACACTCATCAATACGACGGCGGCTCCGCCATCGACGATGCCGCTGGCGTTGCCGGCCGTGACCGTGCCGTTCTTGCCGAAGGCGGGACGAAGTTTCGCCAGCATCTCGGGCGTGGTGTCGGGGCGCAGGTGGTCGTCCTTGTCGAACATCTCGCCCGTCGGCTCGCCTTTTCGGTTGCGCAGGGCGACCGGGGTGATCTCCTCGGCGAGGCGTCCGGCCTTCGCGGCGTCTCCGGCCTTGTGCTGCGATTGGAGCGCGAACTCATCCATCATCGCGCGGGTGATTCCCTGCTGCTCGGCGTAGAGTTCGGCGGTCTGCGCCATCGCCAACCCGCAATGCGTGTCGAACAAGGCGGCCATCAGTGAGTCTTCGAGCTTGCCTTCGCCGAGGCCGACGCCCCAACGCATGCCGCGGATGGTGTGCGGCGCCTGCGACATGGCTTCCATGCCACCGGCGAGGACCGTGTGGGCTTCGCCGAGCTGCAGCAGTTGCGCGCCGGTGACGATCGCCTGCATGCCCGATCCGCAGAGCCGGTTGACGGTCAGCGCCGGAACTTCGATGGGAAGCCCCGCCTTGAGCGCGACGTGGCGGGCACCGTAGAGCGCATCGTTGGTGGTCTGGAACGCGTTGCCGATGACGACGTGGTCGAACTGCTTGGGATCGACCTCGGCGCGCCGGATGGCTTCCGAGGCGGCGACGGCGGCAAGTTCCTGGGCGGTGAAGTCCTTGAGCTTTCCGCAATAGCGCGCCATGGGGGTGCGGGCGCCGGCAACGATGGCAATGTCGGTGGTGGTAGGCATGATTCCTTATACGGATGGCGGAAGTTAGAGAACCGAGAAGTCTAACAAGAACCGGAGCAGGGGGGAAGCGATGGGAAGGAAGAGAATGCGGAATTACGAATTAGGAATGCGGAACGAACGGCAAAAGCAAAACCCTTGGACACGGATCGGCACGGATTCAAGAGAGGGGAGGAATGCATAGACCCTCACGCTCCAGGTAGCAGGCGCTCAGGGTGACAATGCCGTTCAATCTTCAATCTGAGATCTCAAATCTTAAATAGACCTATTGGTCTTCCACCCGGATGTCGGGGACGAAGTCGTGGGTGTAGCTCTGGCAATAGAAGTGCGCCTGGTCGAAGTCGTCGCGCTCGGGGCGTTCCCAGGGCGTGAGTGACGAGGGCATGCGGACGACGTGTTCGCGGGTACCGCAGTTGGGGCAGGCAGGAACCGTGGTTTGGGCGGCAGTCTTCATGATCTTCATGACGAGCCTCCGGCAACAAGTCTAGTCCGCCGGGAGAGGAAAGGGAGCGGTGATTTCAGATTTAAGATCTCAGATTTCAGATTGAGAACCAAAGGCAAAGGCAACCCTTTTGGCACGGATCGAACCGGATCGTTTCGTTTCAAGGGCAAAAGCAGATCCCTCACCGCTGAAGCGGTTCGTGATGACAAACAAAAGACCCAACCGGGGGCGGCGGGGTCTTGGGTCGAGTTCTGCGCTCTTAGACGGCGCTGGTGGCCAGGGTGCGTTTATCGGTCTTGCCGGTGGCGGTGCGCGGCATCTGTTCGACGAAGGCGATGGAGCGCGGGATCTTGTAGTTCTCCATGCGTTCGCGGCAGGCGGCACGCAGGTCGGATTCGTTCAGGCTCCTGCCCGCTTGGAGCAGGATGAAGGCCGCCAGGCGCGAGCCGTGTTTTTCGTCGGGCAGGGCGACGACGGCGGCTTCCTCGACGCCGTCAATGGTTTCCAGCGCGGTCTCGACCTCCGCGGGGTAGACCTTTTCGCCGGAGATCTTGACCAGGTCGTCGGCGCGCCCGACCAGGTGTAGGTATCCATCGTTATCGATGTGTCCTTTGTCGCCGGTGTGGAGCAGGCCGTCGCTGATCTTGCGCGCGGTGCCCGTGGGGTCGTTGAAGTAGCCGAGCATCACGGCCGACCCTTGCACGCAGACCTCCCCGGTCTGGTTGGCCGGGAGTTCGCGGCCGTTGTCGTCGGTGATGGAGAGCCGCAGGTTGGGCAGCGGGCGTCCGGCGGAGCCGATGTGATTCGCGCCTGGAGGGTTGACGGTGATGACCGGCGAGACCTCGGTGGCTCCGTAGCCTTGCAGGATCTCGCGGTCGAAGCGCTCGCGGAATTCATGGGCGACCTGGTCGGGCAGGCGTTCGGCGCCGGCGATGCAGATCCGTAGCGAGCTGGCGTCCACCGTGATGGGCTCCTTGACCAGCACGCGGTACTGGCCGGGCACGGCGACGAAGGCGGTGACCTTGTGCTGCTCGATGGTCTGCAGGATGGCGCGCGGGATGAAACGGTCGGGGATGACGATGGTCGCGCCTTCGGTGAGCGGCAGCACCACGGTGACGGTCAGCCCGTAGGCGTGGAAGAGCGGCAGGATGGCCAGCATGACGTCGCGATGATCGAAGCCGATGGCGTCACGCGAGCCGGCGGCGTTGTCGAGCACGTTGCGCTCGCTGAGCATGACCGCCTTGGGGCGTCCGGTGGTGCCGGAGGTATAGAGCAGGATCGACGCTTCCTGCGCCATCGGCTGCATCGGAACCTTCAAGGGGTCGGCGGTGGCCGAGGTCTCTCCGATCCAGCACGCGAGCTGGACTTCCACGAGCCGCGGCACAAATTCTTCGGTGGTGATGACCAGCTCGGCTCCGACCTCGGCGGCCATCATCTTGAGCAGCGGCGCGGGCGCGAGGGTGGGAAGGATGGCCACGGTCTTTCCGGCCCACAGCGACGCCAGTAGGAGGACGGGGAACGCCGGCGCGTTCGGGCACAGCAAAGCCACCGTGCTGGAGGTGGCGCGCTCGCGGATGGCGGCGGCGGTGGCGGCTACCCGCGCTTCGAGTTCGCGATAGGTGAAGGACTGGCCGGGAGCGATGACCGCGGTGCGCTCGGGAAATCGAGCGACGATGCCACGGAAGCGGGAGACGATGGAGCTGGGCATAATTTATTTCAGATTTCAGATTTGAGATTTCAGATTTTCGAGGTTACTGCAAAACCCAGACTATTTGACACGGATTTGAAGGGATATACACGGATTTTTTTAGGGTTTAAATCTTAAATCTCAAATCTGAAAATCGCTAGGCCGGGACCATGTCGCAGGGGATGGCGTTGACGGCTCCGGCGGGCACCGCCTTGCTGACGGTCAGGGCGGCTTCGACGCGGTTGATGACCTCGGTGACGATGTCCACCGGGTCGTAATCCTTGAGCTTGATGGCTTCGGCGAGGCCGACGTGGAGGACCGGGCTCTGTTCGCGTCCCGGGAAATGGATGGTGGCGATGGCGCGGCGAAGTTTTTCGACGGCGAGGGCGCCGTTCTTGTCGGTGGTGTCGGCCAGCAGGAGCGCGATCTCGGTGAGGTCGTAGCGCACGGCCACGTCGTTCTGGCGGACATGCGAGCAGATCGTCTGGCCGATCTGCTGCATCATCTGCTCGATGGGAGCTTCGCCGAACTCCTTGACCAGCGCCGAGGGGCGCCCGAAGCTGAGGAGCGCGACGGTGAGCGGCGACTGTTGCTGCACGCTCGCCTGGACTTCGGAGAGGACGACGTCCATGTACGAAGAGCGTTTGAGCAGACCGGACTTTTCGTCGGTCACGGCCAGCGTCTTGACCAGGCTGCGCAGACGCGCGTTGTTGACGGCCATCACGATCTGGTCGGCGACCGTCTGGAAGACGGCGATCTCGCCGGCTCGCCATTCGCGGCGGGCTCCGCACTGCTGCAGCAGCAGGATGCCCACCTGCTGATCGCCGTCGGCCATGGGAATGGCCAGCAGGGCGTCGATATTGAGCTGGGTGAGGACGTCGGTGAGCGTCGAGAGTTCGGGCGCCGAGCGCGCATCGGCCGCGGCATAGGGTCCGCCCTTGGCCACACAGACCGACTGCACTCCCATGAACAGTTTGACCAGGGCGTTGACTTCCGACTGCTTGACCCCGGGCGCGCAATACTCGAGCGCCGCGGAAGGCGGCTTGCCGGGAGTGGCCAGTCCGGCCAGGCAGCGTGAAGAGCTCCAGCCGCGGCCAACGTCGTTGACGGCGGCGAAGAGGACGCCCTTGGGCGTGGACTGGCGCGCGATGTTGCGATTGATCTCGGCGGCGCGGGCGAGATCGTCGGCCTTGAACGACGTGGTGGCCGAGCCGACAGGCGCGGCCTGGGCCTGCGTGGGCACGGCCATCGGCGCGGTGGCAGCCGGCTTCGGCGCTTCAGCGTACTTCGGAGAAAAGCCGGCGTTGTTGTAGAGATTCTTGACCCGCTCGTTGGTCTCTTCTTCGTGCGGGAAGAGCTTGAAGATGCGCTCGACCTTTTCGTTGGCCTTGGTGCGCATCCCGTACTGCAGGAAGATCTCCGCCTGCAGGACGAGGTCTTCGAGGACGGTCGGCTCCTCGGGTGCGACCGGGGCCTTGGGTGCGTCGTTCATCTCGGCGACGCCGAGGCGCGAGCCGATGGTGTTGAGCTTGTTGACGTCGACCTTGCCGCGCAGCATCTCCAACTTCTCTTTGTGTCCGGGCTCGTAGGCGTCTACGTCGACCGCCCGCTCCAGCGAGTCGGTGGCCTTCACGAAATTGCCGACCGCGTAGTAGAGCTTGAAGAGTTCGCCGAGAACTTCGCAGAAATCCTGCTCGCGGTTGTTGGCGTTGTAGAGCTCCGCCATGTATTCCAGGAACTCGGTCGAGCGCGCGTGCGAACTGGAGAGGTCCTTCATCTGCTGGACGAATTCGCGGCGCTTGCCCTGCTTGCGCTGGAAGTCATCCATGCGGCGGGCGAAGCCGACCGCCTTTTCTCCATGATCGGCCTCGAGCAGGGCGGCAATGATGTCGCCGATGGTCTTGCCGTGGGTCTGCGGATCTTTTTCATACAGCTCCCAGACGAAGGGCTGGGCATCGAGGATGCGTCCGGCGGCGATCAGCGCCAGCGCGTAGGGCTCGCGGGCTTCGGCCGGGGCCGAAGGATAGTTGGCCAGCGGTTCCAACAGCTTCAGCGCCTCGGTGGCCTTGCCCTTGTTGACCAGGGCGCGGCCGTGGCCCAGGGTGGCGGCCATGTTGGTGGGATCGCATTGGTAGGCCTTTTCGTAGGCCTCGAAGGTGTCGAAGCTGGCCTTCTCCTGCAGCAGCGCCACCTGGACGTATTCATTGGCGGCGGCTTTCTTGTCGCCGGCCAGCTCGGCCAGTTCGGCATAACGCTTGTGGGTCTCGACACGGGGATCGAGCGCGACGATGCGCTCCATCGCCTTCACCGCTTCGGGAAGTTTGTGCTCGCCCTGCAAGGCCTTGATCGCCGCATCGTAGGCGTCGAGGGCCTCCTTCTTGTTCACCTTCTCCACCAGGGTCGCGTACTGGATGTAGACCTCGGGGCGGGGATGTCCGACGCGAAGCAATTTCTTGTAGGCCGGGGTGGCGCGCGCGGAATCGTTATTGTTGAGGTGATCGCGCAACAGCGAATTCAGATATTCGACGGCCTTCGACGGTTCGCCGAGGGTGATGTAGAGGTCGGCTGCGCTCTCCCGCGAGCGTTCGTCATTGGGTTCCTGGTCGAGCGCGTCGAGATAACAGTCGAGGGCCGCATCCGGCTTTCCCTTCTGCAACGCTTTCTCGGCTTTTTCGTAAAATTTGGAGAGGTCGGCCATCTACTTTGGAGTGTAAGCGATGGAGTATAAACGAGCAATCGACGAATGCTGCAACTTCCTCTGAATGAAACACTTTAGGGAAGCCCATTGAGAGTCAGCCGTCAGCAGACAGCACTTAGCATTCAGAGGGTCGGAGCCCGGGAAGTGGAAGAAACAGGGACGATGGCAAAACCTCCCGAGGCGGATTTCCACGGATTTCGCTTGAGCAACTGTGGTGCCGTCCACAGAATGCTGACGGCTGAATGCTGGCCGCTGGTTTTGCTTTACATTCGCCTTTTATTCGCTCATAATTTCGCCCAGCGAGGCCTTCAAAATGGCGATCACCAAACGACAGCGGCAAGTTTACGACTTCATCGCGGAATTCGTGGCCAAGAACGGCTATTCGCCTTCGTTCGAAGAGATCGGCGAGGCGCTGGGACTGAGCTCGCTGGCCACCGTCCACAAACATGTCAGCAACCTGGAGGGCAAAGGGCTGCTGAAACGCGATTACAACCGCAGCCGCTCGATCGACGTCATCCCGATGCGCGGCAAGACCAAGACCGCGGCCGACGAGTCGCGCCACGAACTGCCGCTCATGGGCCGGATCGCCGCCGGCCGCCCGATCGAACAGGTGGCGCAGCCGGAGACCATCTCGCTGACCGATTTCACCAAGGCCAAGGACGTCTTCGTGCTGCAGGTGACCGGCGAATCGATGCAGGACGAACACATCGTCGACGGCGATTACGTGTTGGTCGAGAAGGCGCAGACGGCGCGCAATGGAGAGATCGTCGTCGCCCTGGTCAATGGCTCCGACACGACGCTGAAACGTTTCTACAAAGAGGGCGACAAGATTCGCCTGCAACCTTCGAACGCCGCCATGGAGCCGATCATGGTTCCGGCCAGCGCGGTGCAGATACAGGGGCGGGTGGTGGGAGTGCTGAGAAAGTACTAGATTTTTGATTTTTGATTTTTGATTGAACGGCAAAAGCAGCAGCAAAAGCAAATACATAGCCCCTCACGTCGGGGCTAAAGCCCCGCCTCAGGGTGACAAATCCGAAGGCAATTTCAGACTTAAGATTTCAGATTTCAGATTGAACGGCAACGGCAAAACCGAGTCAAAAACAAAGCCCGGCTTGCGCCGGGCTCTCAAACTTTCGTCCAATCCAGATCCTTAAACGGTGACCAGGCTTTTATCGAGAGCCTTCTCGATGGTCTCTTTCGGGACGAAGCCGACGATCTGTTCGCGAACCTGTCCGCCCTTGAAGACCAGCAGGGTGGGGATGCCGCGGACGCCGTAGCGCATCGGCGTGGCCTGGTTCTTGTCCACATCCATCTTGCCGACCTTGACCTTGCCCTGGTACTGCTTGGCGATCTCGTCCACGACCGGGGCCAACGCCTTGCAGGGGCCGCACCACGCCGCCCAGAAATCGACGATCACCGTCAGATCCGACTTCAGGACCTCCTGGTCGAAATTCTGATCGGTTACTTCAAAAATTGCGTCGCTCGCCATTCTTCCTCCGTGAAATGTACGCGGGCCCAAGCGAGTGAAATAGACCTTAGTATCGCAAGCTCGGTATGCCTTGACCCGGCACGGTCAGCCAGTGACCGCCGGGGCCATCCATTAATCGTACCATTTCATTGGATGCGCGACGGGCGGGGAAGATTCTTGAGGCCCCGGGAGAGGCCGATGCGGGAAACGGCTGCCGTGGGGGTGGGGAAAAAATTGAAGCGTCCCGAGATGACTCGGGACGCCGCGGCAGCCCTCCCCCAGAACTGCCAACTTCGCGGACATTCTGTATCGTGCGCGACGCGTTGTAAACGTCACCGAAGTACTCAAAAAGTAATCGAGGGAAATGCCCTACCGGCGATGCTTTCGGCGGGAACGCAAGTCATTGACGAGCTACGGGCTTCATTCAAAGTTGTAGTAAGAATTACGCTGTGAAAAACCGCCGTATGACGCTGGCTGTTTCCTTCGGGAGACCGTGGCAAGACCGTCGCCCTGTGCAAAAGAAGCTCAGTCGTGGCGGCGTCGGCTTTCTTTCAGCACCGTGGCAAAACTGCGTCCGGCGATGCTGAAGGTCGGCTGCACGTATCCGGCGACCGCGACCCGGGTTCCTTGCGAGGGCACGCCGTATCCGTTGCTGATGACCCACATGCGTCCGGTGCCATCGTCGATCTCATACATCCCGGTGCCAAGCGCGCCCCACGACGAGACGACATGGCCGGTGATGGCGATTTCGCGGTTGCCGAAGCGGGCGGGATCGCGATTGATGTCGGCGATCGATTTTTGCGGAGGACAGGCAGTCGTCGCCAGCACCACGGCGATCACAGCCATGGCCAACAACATCTTGTAAACGCTGTTGAGATTCTTCATTCCAAAGCTCCCAGAGTAGTGTGATGCGATTCGACGTGGCGGTGCCATTATCAACCCCGGCGGCCGAGTTGAGTTGCGGGTGCGGCGCATGGGCTGCTTGGATCGGGCTGGCAACGGTCTGGATCTGGATTTCGGCGCTCGTGCTTACCGTTGAAGCTGTAGGCCGTCGCCGGCCGCCGCAACCATCGCCACCGGGCTCTCGGAGGTGGCGAATGCCTCCTGGATCTTGGCCAACAAGGCGTCCAGGGTGAAGGGTTTTTGCAGGTAGAACGAGCTGACTTCGGCGAGGTTCTTGAGGACGGCGTTGTCGGAATAACCCGACATGAAGATCACTTTCAGGTGGGGGAGGGTCTTGACCGACCGCGCCGCCAGCTCCTTGCCATTCATTCCCGGCATGACCACGTCGGCCAGCAGGAGATCGATGGGGTCGCCATCGCGCCCGCTCAATTCGATGGCTTCCCTGGCATTGGCGGCTCCCAGCACGTGGAAGCCTTCCATCTCCAACACCTCCTGGGTCACGCTGCGCACGAACTCCTCGTCTTCGACGAGCAGGATGGTCTTGCAGACGTTCACGATTTCCAACGGATCGGCCGCAACGTTCAGATCCATCTCTTAACTCCTTGTCGCCAGCCCGTTCCTTGACCGTGCCGGGAGGGGCAAGCGTTTCCCAGGAAGCAGCATAGGCAGGCATCGAGGCTGGCGCCGCACTTCCCTGCAAAAGTTCGGAGGCGCAAAATCCGTTCTGGACCGTTTCCCGAAACGAACGCGTGATGAAGTCGCACCCGTGCGTGTACCATTCCTTCACCAAATCCTTAATGGCCGTGCCATCGCGTGGGCAGACGCGCTTCCCGGCTGGAAAAGAACGATGGCAAAACAATCCTATTTGAAGATGATGATGCGCACGACCGTCGCCGCCCTGCTGATCGCCGCCATGGTGGCGCCGGCCCCGCTGCTTGCCGCAACTCCTAATGACAATCAACCCGACCTGCAAATGGCCACCCGCATCCGCGAGGAAGGCTTCCATCATTCCAAGGTGATGGAGATCGAAAGCGAGCTTACCGACCGCCTCGGCCCTCGCCTCTCCGGGTCCAGCAATCTCAAGAAAGCCAACGAGTGGACGCGCGACACCCTGTCCAGCTACGGGCTGCTGAACGCGCATCTCGAGGGCTACGACTTCGGACGCGGCTGGGCGCTGGACTCCGTCTCGGTCCGCATGACGGCTCCGAACGTGGCCCAGCTGGTGGCGCTACCCAAGGCCTGGACGCCATCGACGCCCGGCACCATCAAGGGCGAAGTCGTCCAGATGAAAGCCACCACCGTGGAAGAACTTGACGCCTATAAAGGCAAGCTCGCCGGCAAGATCGTCCTGCTGGGCACGATGCGCGACATCGCACCGCAGTCGGAAGCGCTGCTGAAGCGCTACGACGAAGCCAAGCTCAAGGACATCGAGAATTACGACGTACCGAACCCGGCCTTCCGTGACCCGACGGGCCGGGTCTTCACCCGCGAAGACCTGGCAAAACGCTTCCAGTTCCAGCGCGCCATGGACAAGTTCCTCAACGACGAGAAGCCGGCCGTCACCATCGAAGCCAGCCGCGGACAGTCGGGCGTGGTCTTCGTGCAAGGCACCCAGGCTTATCGTCCGGGCGCTCCCGATGGGGTTCCGCAACTGGTGATGGCGGTGGAGAACTACGGGCGCATCTACCGGCTGCTGGAACGCAAGCTTCCGGTCGAGCTGGAGATCAACGTCCAGTCGCACTTTGAATCTCCGGACGCGGGAAAGATCTTCAACACCGTGGCCGAGATTCCGGGCACCGACAAGAAGGATGAACTGGTGATGGTGGGCGGCCACCTCGACTCGTGGCATGCCGGCACCGGCGCCACCGATAATGCCGCCGGTTGCGCGGTCGCGATGGAAGCGGTCCGCATCCTCCAGCGGCTGGGCGTGAAACCGCGCCGCACCATCCGCATCGCCCTCTGGTCCGGCGAAGAAGAAGGCCTGCTCGGCTCGCGCGCCTATGCCGCGGAACATTTCGGCAAGCGCGAAGAAGGCAAGCCCAATCCCGCCGAGGCTGCCATCCCGTCCTACATGCGCGAACCGCAGAACCTTCCGCTGCACCTGCTTCCCGAGCAGACCAAGGTCTCTGCCTACTTCAACGTGGACAACGGGACCGGCAAACTGCGCGGCATCTACACCCAGGAAAACTCGGCGGTGGTGCCGATCTTCGCCGCCTGGGGCGCGCCCTTCAAGGACCTCGGCTTCACCACCATCACCAACCGCAATACCGGGGGCACCGATCACCTCTCGTTCGACGCCGTCGGCATCCCTGGATTCCAGTTCATCCAGGATCCGGTCGAGTACGAGAGCCTGACCCATCACTCCAACATGGATGTGTACGAACGCATCCAGCGTGAAGACATGATGCAAGCCGCCGTCATCGAGGCCGCCTTCCTCTACGATGCAGCCATGCGCGACGAGATGATGCCGCGCAAAGCCTTCCCCGTGGACACCAAGATCGTGAAGGACGGAGAAACCGCTCCGCCCGCCGATCAGAAGGTTCCGGAGAAGAAAGCCAAGGACAAGAAGGCCAAGGACTAACTCCTGCTTGCAGCAAAACTAAAGCCCGCCACGAGGCGGGCTTTTCACGTTTGCTGATTGTGGTTTCGCTGTTTTGGCGAAGCGGCCGGTCGACCCCTTCCTGGCCTAGTCGAATTCCCGCCGCGGGGCCGCCTGGTCGGCGCCCACGCGTCCGGTCTGGATGTCGGCCTTATGGTAGTTCTCGCTACGGATCGGCGCTCCCGCGAGACGGCGCAGCATGGTGAGTTGCCCGACGTGGGTGAGAGCATCGGCGATCGGGCCCTGGAAAAGTTTGTCGGCGGGACTGTGGAGCGGCAGGTCGGAAGCCAGGTACTCGTCGAGTTTCTTGATGGAGGCGTGAAAGCGTTCGACATCCCGCTCCCACGAGGTCGGCTCAGAATCGTGCCAGGCGGCTTCCCCCTTGGACATGGTCAACGCCCAATCCATCAGGTCGCAGATGTGCACGAGGAGCTTGGCGGGAGTCCGGGCATCCTGCGCGACCCGGAAACAATCGAAATCCGTCG
>Ga0315268_10005274_pt1 | contig 13927 bp, 11 predicted proteins | sample C1_top_MG_FD_204535 | JGI IMG/M metagenome (GOLD analysis project Ga0315268, IMG submission 204535) | Sediment microbial communities from Yellowstone Lake, YNP, Wyoming, USA - C1_top | ecosystem: Environmental > Aquatic > Freshwater > Lake > Sediment | place: USA: Wyoming | collected 2017-08-01 | reverse complement strand
AGCCCAAAGCTACGCTCAACGCTGTGGCCAGCCTGATTACATCATGGTTGGCCTGCCTTAACCGATCGCTTAATAGCTGCGCCAGATTACCCATTATCTTGAACCCTATCTGCGTGTCTGCCTCGCACAGCTTGGCTAGGTCAGGCCCATATATCTCCAACGCCAAACATGCCTTCGTCGCCGTTATCGTCGCAGACCGCTCGGCCTTCGTCAGCATCGCTACCTCTCCCACCACTATCGGCTCAGTCGCATCCATCTTTATCAATGTCTTCTCACTATGTCCTCTCTCATCAGAGAACTGCGGCAATGTCAGCCTCTTGCTCACCTTCACCGACCCGGAATATATGATGTATATCGTCTCCCCCATGTCTCCCTCTGTGATTACAATGTCACCTTCACCCCACTTTATCTCATGTGCCACGGACAGCACTTTCTCCATCTCTTCCTTCGTCAGCCCCTTGAATAGCGGCGCCTTGATTATCTTCTCTGTCAATACTCCCATCGCCATCCCCTCTACTGTTTATTCTAGCTATGCCTTATAGTTTTGGGCTGAAATACTCCTAGCTCCCTATCACTAGAGCTACTTCGTTCTGCCTTATTACGTACTCGTCACCTGGATTAAGATTCGCCTGCGGTATCTCAAGCTGTGCACCAAGATATTCCTTCCCCGCCTCTTTGAATTTCCGCTCTATAAAGTCGTCTATCACCGAATAATCACTACTGAGTACATCCTCAGCGTGAAGGGCCTTACCCATAGAAAACAACCCCACCAGCATGACATTCTGTCTGTCTCTAAAATGAGCGGCAAGCTCCCCAAATCTCTTCCCTATGAATTCGGCAGGTATCGCTTTCTGCTGCAGACAACTCTTATCGCCATATGATAACAACTGCCTCACTGCCAGCACTACCCCCTCTGCCATCGCCGCCGATGTAATCAAAAATGGATCATACTCCCCATGCACTATTACCTCGCTAGCCCCGGCACGCCGTACATGCGGCGCAGCCTTGGGCTCCGTTACCTCTACACATACCCGGGCCCGGGGATTCATAGTCTTCACGGCCAGCGTCCCCAATACCGCCCTCTCATCTGCACTGGCTATGTCACCCTGCGCTGTATCACTCAGGATTATCACCGTTGCCGCCTGCCTTACATTGGCAAGGTCCAGAATAGCTTCACTGGTAAAATCGCCATGCACAAACCTCGGCTTGATGGACTTGTACCTCAGCAGTATTTGATTCATTTCCTCTGGGGTTGACGAGTTCACCAGTATTATCTCAGGATGTTCTTGTCTAGCAATAATACTCTCCAGTATCGTCTCTACGTGTTCATTCCAGCCGCAGATTACCGTGTGCTCTTTATTTTTTACCTTCTCCAATCCTTTTTCCTCCCTCAAACGTCGTGTGACCAGGTAGGAAGCCCCTTGGGCAGCAACAAACGGGATAAGGCCAACCCCAATTACGATTACAACAGAGGCGATGATTCGTCCAGTTGTAGTTACGGGGGTGAAATCGCCATATCCAACTGTGGCTACGGTGACAATCAACCACCAGAATGCCTCTCCTAGGGTATTTATAGAACCACCGGAGCCGCGCTCAACAAAATATACAGCAATGGCGGCTCCGACGAACACCACTAATAGGACTATGCCCAGCTTGAGGACAAAGCTTCTTCTTACCCCCCAGAATATCCTTTGGAGAGCAGACTTCAAGAAATTACGTCTGTGTTGTTTGGTTCCTATGAGGGCCTTATCCAGTGCTTCTCCTTAAATAATCGCATTTAGTCTGCCAGCGATTCTCAATCTACATTTACCTTTGAAACAGTTTATAACACAAGCCTGAGGGCGATTGCAACCCTCTGCTTTGACTTTAGCTAGATGTAGACAGAGAGCTCGATACAATGTTAAAATCAAGAAAGAACCTAAGCTTAACTCAAAAGCATATAAAAATGGAGGATATTTAATGGGCAGGAAGGAAAGGAAAGCTCAGCAGAGGCAGGCATACAAAGCAGCATTCAAAAAAGTCAAACATGGCCATGGTGGTAGAGCAATCCGGAAGAAGGAAGAGGCGGCTCTCGGCAGATAGTACGCAAGGCAAGTTTGATCTGAAAAAGTAACATACCGAGGGATGTTAACAGGCAGCTATTTATCAACCGTGGATATTACTTTATCCAACAATAATCATAGCCTGCTTGGTGACATCCCTGGTTTGTTTATGTGATTTGTCAGGAGAAGATATTATAGAAACATGAAGCTGTTATGAGAGGAGGTGAACACCATGGCACAAAAAGGAGGCTGCGCAGCAAGAAGGCCTTGTGGTAGTTCGGCCAAGCCAGCGGCTAAGAAGACAGCTAAGGCGAAGGCGTCAAAGTCTGTCAAGAAATAGAGCAAACATTATTGTTGTGTTGCATAGAAAAGGTGGAAGAGGTCGCTCTCCCTGGTGAGAGCGATTCTTCTATTATTCTTTCGGGTAATCGGATTACATGGTACTCACGCTCTGCATCTTTGTTTTAACTTTAATACTGATCATGGTCAGGCCCAAGCCCTTAAACGAGGCTACTGCAGCCTTGTTAGGGGCTATCCTCATGTTAGCCACGAGCGTCATTTCACCATCTGACGCTTACGATGTGCTCAAAACAACAGATAATATACTTCTATTCTTTCTAGGGCTAATGATTGTCTGCGCTGTGGCCGACCGGGCGGGCTTCTTCGAATGGAGCGCCTTCAAGGCAGTCAAACTTGCCAATGGTAAAGGACGCAGGTTGCTCCTCGTACTTTTTGGCCTGGGGACACTAATCACCACTTTTTTCTCAAACGATGCCACAGCCTTAATACTGACCCCGATTGTTTACGTGCTGGTTACCAGGTTAAAGCTAAATCCTTTGCCTTACGTTTTTGCCTGCGCTTTTATTGCCAATACTGCCTCTATGATGCTTCCTATATCCAACCCGGTGAATTTGCTCGCGGTAGACCAATTCGGGCTCACCTTGGGTCAGTATCTGCGTTTCCTTCTTCTGCCCACAATTCTAGCGATTCTGATAAATGTAGCGCTCTTCGTCATCATCTTTCGCAAGGCTATCTCGACTTCATTCAAATACGATGGCATGGGATTCTCCGTCAAGGTCGATAGGTTTTTCCTATTCACTTGCGTTGGCCTCGTTCTCACTGCCCTAGGCTACATTTTTGCCTCCCTCTACGGTTTGCCGCTATCCTGGCCAGCTTTAGGCGGAGCTGCCATCCTTCTCACAGGCGGTTTTGCCTTCCGTCGCCTTACTCTGAGAAGGGTAAACTCCAGTATCTCCTGGTCTATCCTACTCTTCATTTTCAGCCTAGCATTGCTTGTCAAAGGGCTGGGCAATGCAGGAGTAACCCATACTCTGGGGGAAGTATTGGCTAACCTTTCCTCGAAAGGCTCTCTGGGAGCAATCTTAGCCACTTCCTTCGGCACTGCTATCGGCTCAAATTTGATAAACAACTGGTCGATGATGATGGTATCGGTCTCGAGTTTGGGAAATATAAGCACCTCGATACCATCCTTTAATCAAGGCCTTATCTATTCAAGCATTGTTGGAGCCGATTTAGGCCCCAATATCGCCATCCTCGGCTCGCTATCATCTATGTTGTGGCTGGTGATTTTGAGGCAGAGAGGACTCGACATTCATCCCATGCAATACCTGAAGCTCGGGCTAATGGTTGCTCCTCCCATGCTTATTGCCGCTGCTCTGGGTCTCTATGCCTGCAGCCTGTTCTGAAGCTAATTTTAATGGAACAAGAACCCTTAATAGTACTTCTTAACTATTTTTGAAAAATGGCTCCAAAACCTCTTGACATAGTCTACCATTAGTGATATTTACTTAATCAAAGGGCAGAAAATTTAAAAGTGCTGTGCTATTCATGAACTAAAGCGCATGCTTTGCACAGCAAGAAAAGAATAAGACTAAAAGGAGGCGGCCTTAAGGTGACACAATCGAATATTACTATGCAGGAAAAGGCGGTTTTTTCGACAGACGAAGAACCTCCAAGCAAAACTATTAGCGAGACCGAAGAACCCCCAAGTAGTAGGGGCACAATAGGCTCGGAAAACCGGAAGAGATTCTTTGGCCATGTTTCGGAGGAAAATTGGAGAGACTGGAGATGGCACTTCCGGAACAGAATCACCACCATTGAAGAACTATCCAAATTCGTCCCTCTGTCAAACAAAGAGCAATCAAGGCTTAAACTGGTAACTACCAAGTACCCCTTTGCGGTGACCCCCTATTATCTCACCCTGATTGACGTGGATGACCCTAATGATCCCATTAGGAGGCAGGCCATACCGTCTTTTGACGAGATTGGTCTGGTCGGAATGGGACAAGAAGATCCACTGGAAGAGGTGAGGGATTCGCTCGTCCCGGGGCTGGTGCAGCGTTATCCTGATAGGGCATTGATGGTACTTACCGATATATGCCCCATGTTCTGTCGTCACTGCACCCGCAAGAGGGAGTGGAAAAACGGGGGCTGGGTGCGCTCGACTGCTGAGATCGAGACAATGCTTGAGCAGATACGCACGCACAAAATGATTAGAGATGTCATCATCTCCGGCGGCGACCCGCTGACATTATCGACGCACCGCCTGGAGGAAGTCATCTCGAAGTTGAGACAGATAGAGCATATAGAGATCATACGCATAGGCACGCGTTTCCCTGTGGTGTTGCCGCAGCGAATAGACGATGAGCTTTGCGCCATGCTCTCGAAATACGGCCCGATATGGCTCAACACCCATTTTAATCATCCGAATGAGATAACGCCTGAGTCGGCCGCAGCCTGCGATAAGCTGCTCCGGAGTGGAATCCCCGTCAACAACCAGTCTGTGCTGCTGCGCGGGGTAAATGACTCCGTTGAGACGCAGATGAGGCTATGCCAGGGTCTTCTTAAAACGAAGGTGAGACCTTACTATCTCTTCCAGGCGGACGAGGTGCAGGGGACAGAGCACCTGCGCACTACTGTAGAGACAGGGTTGAAGATTATAGAAGGTATGCGGGGCTATACCTCAGGTATAGCCATCCCTACCTATGTAGTTGACTTGCCCGGAGGCGGAGGTAAAGTGCCCCTTCAGCCAGAGTACCTTCTGTCACAAACTGGTGACACCCTTACGTTCAGAAACTACCAGGGCCGTATTTTCCATTATCGAGAACCGAAGCCGATAGTCCAGAGTTCAGGGAAGAATGGACAGCGAAATGGCCGAAAGGCACGGCCAGTTCTCACGCAGCTGGTGCTGTTTGGGGAACAAGAAAAGGTTAAAGATGAAGATAGGGCTGTCGTACGATCTTAAGGAGGAAGTGATTCTGGACAAAGAGCATCCGGATGATGCTCTCGAAGAGTACGACTCTTTGGAAACCGTCGATGCAGTGGCTGCAGCGATGGAGTGCATGGGGCATTCCATCGTCCAGCTAAGCGGCGGCAGGAAGTTTCTCGCCAACATCCTTCAGAGTGATGTGGACTTCGTTTTCAACATCTCTGAGGGAAGGGGAAACTATAGAAGCAGAGAGGCCCAGATACCGGCCATCCTTGAGATGCTCGACATACCCTATTCAGGGTCGGATCCTCAGTGTCTGGCAGTCTCTCTGGATAAGCCGCTGACCAAGAAGCTGGTACAGGCTGCTGGTGTCCGTACGCCAAAGTGGCAGGTTGTCAGCGACAGGCGGGAGATGGAAGCGGTATGTCGGGATAGTTTTCCCCTGCCTGCCTTTATAAAGCCTGCCTTCGAGGGTTCGAGCAAAGGCGTTCGCCTTGCTTGCAGGGTCGAAGACCGCGAACAAATGGCTAGGGTAACAACGGCGTTGTTGGAACAATACCGGCAGCCTGTTATGGTAGAGGAGTTCATTTCAGGTGACGAAGTGACGGTAGGAGTGGTAGGCAACTCCCCACCTCAAATCGTGGGGATCATGCGCATCTTGCCCCGAAAAAGGAGCGATAATTTTGTCTATTCGCTGGAGGTGAAGAGAGACTGGCAAAACCAGGTAGATTATGAGTGCCCAGCGCAGCTTGAGGCAAAAGTTCTGCAGAAGATCGCTGATTTCAGCCTCAGTGCGTTCCATACTCTGGGATGCCGTGACTTCGCTCGGCTGGACTTCAGACTCGACCGTGAGGGTATGCCCTACTTTCTGGAGATCAACCCATTACCAGGGCTTAACCCTAAGTCGAGCGACCTGCCGATTATGGCTTACAGGATGGGCTGGAATTACCAGGGTCTGATAAGCTCTGTGCTCAATGCTGCTCTGAAGAGATATCCAGAACACCGGGGGTGCTGATTAAGCACGATGAAATAAATGAGATAGGATGGGTACTGTGCACCTGGACATAGCTATCATCTTCAATCAGCCAAGCTCTGACCGCTATAGCAAGATGGGAGAGTCCAAAGCGGTCGCAGGTGTGCTGGAAGAAGTGAGGCCTGTCCATCGGGCTTTATCCGAGCTGGGTCACACCGTTACCAAGGCCCCCCTGCGGCCCCCCCTCGAGCTGGCTAGAGAGAAACTCAAGACCATACGTGCCGATTTGGTTTTCAACCTCTTCGAAGGATTCGAGGGCCACCCGCAAACAGAAGCTACAGTGGCAGGTATGCTTTGCGAGCTGGGGATACCGTTCACAGGCAACCCGCCTTCCACCCTTGCCTTGGCCTTGGACAAGGCGAAGGCCAAAGCGATTCTGGAATCAGATGGTCTCAGGACTCCCAGGTATCAATGTTTGGGCCCTGAGAATCTGGACCTGTTCCATTTGAACTTCCCCTGCATAGTCAAGCCGCTGGGTGAAGATGCCAGCCACGGCGTGACCGAGGAGAGCGTGGTAACGGATCTCGACCAGCTTGCGAAGCAGGTCACCAAGATAAGCCAACTTTTTGGTGGAAACACCCTGGTCGAAGAGTTCTTGGAAGGCCGTGAGTTTAACGTAACAGTATTGGGCAACAAAGAACCACTTGTCCTCCCCGTAGCTGAAATGGTTTATTACCTGCCTCCCGAATTGCCCAAATTGCTGACCTTTGCTGCGAAGTGGCAGGAGGAAAGCCTTTATTACAAGGGAACCAGGGCCACCTGCCCTGCAGAAATTGGAGAGCGGGAGAGTGACCTAATTTCCCAAACTGCCCTAACTGCCTTTAAACTACTAGGTTGTCGCGGCTACGCCAGAGTAGATATGCGTATGGATGCGGAAGGAGTGCCCAATGTCTTAGAGGTGAACCCGAACCCCGATATATCCCCGGGTTACGGTGCAGCACGTCAAGCTAAGGCGGCGGGTTTGACTTACAATCAGTTTATCGAGAAGATTGTGCTCTTTGCCCTTGAGGAGCATTCGTATAGCCGAGTAACAGAGACTGTCTAGAGCCCGAATAGTGCAGGAGAGATGAAGGGGCAGGTTGCAAACCTGCCCCTTCATCTGGAAGGGACATAAAGGGATTTGAAAGCAGTGCCTAAGCGCCCTCATATAAGGCCGATGAACCCTGAAGACAAAGCTGCCGTGATGAAAATCCTTCGAACCACACCCGAGTTCACGCTGGCCGAGGTTATTGTGGCTGAAGAACTCATCGATTATTACTTAAGTGAGCCTGTTGCCTCAGGATACAACATCTTGGTGGCTGAGGTTAACTCAGAAGTTGTGGGCTACATTTGCTGGGGGCTTACCCCGCTCACCGAGGGGACCTGGGATATATACTGGATCGCTACCGACCGGGAGAAGCAAGGACAGGGTATCGGTACGGCTCTGCTGACCTCTGCCGAAGCCAGGATCAAAGAGGCCAAGGGCAGGCTGGCGTTCATTGAGACATCCTCCAAGCCGGGATACGAGAAGACGAAAGGATTTTACCATGCGCGCGGCTATGAGTTAATTTGCCGGATCCCGGACTTCTATGCCCCTGGCGATGACAAGTTAATCCTTCAGAAACGACTGAGCCCTTGAAATCGCCCCTCCCTATTATATGTGCCAATCGAGAGATTATAGCGTGAAACTGATTTTTATTCATGGCTCTGGAGGCTGCAAGGAGGTCTGGCACCACCAGACAAGACACTTTCCCGAAGCTGACGCTGTTGCTCTGCCGGGTCATCCGCACGGCAAACCGTGCACCAGCGTCGACTCTTATGTCGATTGGCTGCGGGGATACATCCGTGATGCCGGCTACATAGACGTGGTGCTGTCAGGCCACTCGCTGGGCGGCGCTATAGCTTTGCTTTACGCACTGAAATATCCTGAGGATTTGGATGGGCTCATTCTCATCGGCAGCGGCGCACGGCTCCGCGTCGGCACCATGTACCTCAAGATGCTAGAGCAGGCCAAAAGAAACCGCACTATATTTGAGGATTTCTTTCATAAATCATATGAATTTATCGAACCCGAACTCAGAGACATATTGCAGAGGAAGGCTTTGGAGAGTGACCCCCCTGTTTTACTCAACGATATGCTTTGCTGCGATAGGTTCGACATTATGGAGCGGGTTCACGAAATCAAGCTGCCAACCCTGGCTCTGTGTGGTAGCGAGGACATAATGACCCCACCGAAATACACCAAATACCTCGCCAGCAAAATCGAGGGAGCCAAGGAGGTAATAATCGAAGGGGGTACCCATATGGTCTTCGCCGAACAGCCCGGAGCCGTCAATCAGGCTATCGAGGATTACCTCAACAGCCTTTGAGAAATGACTTGCCCCCCAGTCACAAGTCCAGAAAAATTGTCATGCGGCATTTTGTTGAAGCTGCAGGCCTCTGCAAAACCACTTGTTCTTGAGCAGGCTAATCGCGGGGATTTAACATTCGAGGGACGTGTCGGGTAATAAAACAAGCTTCTGTGCAATGGTGAACAATCTGGACAAGTGTCACCTCAAGGAACGCGGCTAACAAAAGCTGGAGATGATGACTTATCCCCCAGTATCGCTACGATCAAAAAACCCGGACCCGTATGTGCGCCAATTACCGGGCTTGGCTTCGAGCGGTAGATACGCTCTTTAGGAAATTTGGCTCCAAGCCGCTTTGCTAGCTTCTCAGCTTCATCGGGAGTAGTAGCTTCCTCAATAGCCATCTCTTCAATGTGGGAATAACTCATGGCAAATTCGTACAAACGGTCAATTGCACTGGCCCGAGAGCGTGTCCTGCCTGCAGGCTCAACCACACCATCTCTCAAGGTGATAAGGGGGTTAATCTTGAGCATTGACCCCAGAAAAGCCTGCGCCTTCCCAATACGACCACCCCGTTTGAGGTACTCCAAAGTATCAAAGGTGGCAAGAAAGTCTACCCTAGGAATTGTTTTTCGGGCTATGTCAATAACCTCATCAAGGCTAGCTCCAGCCTGAGCTGCCTGGGCTGCTTTCATGACTATGAATCCCTCGGCCATAGTAGCGCATTTGGAATCAATTACTTCTACCCGGCATTTCCTCTTCATTAACCCTACGCTTTGCACAGCCACGTTGTAGGTGCCACTGAGCTTGGCAGTAACAATGATAGCAAGAACTTCATTCGTCTCTTCAGCTAGCCGGTCATATGCCTCAGCAAATGTTACAGGCGATGGCACTGAAGTACCCGGGGGTATCTTACTGCTTTTGAGCCTCTCGTAGAACTGCTGCGAAGTCAGGTCAATGCCGTCGCGGTAAAGCTGCTCCCCCCAACGAAGAACTATCGGAATTACTGTAATGCCCAGCTCTTTAACCACTTGGGAGGGCAAATCAGACACACTGTCAGTCACAATTTTAACTGTCATAGCCGTTTCAAGCTCTATTCTATTACAGTGCTCCTCAAATGGCAATATCGAGACTGGAGGATATGCGATCGCACAATCGGGCTATTGAGCAGGGTCGGCGCGTGAACATTTCGCTAGAACGTGCAACGCCTCCATGGCCTGCCTGAAATCGTAGAACTCATGAAGGCTGAGGTAACAACTTATCCTAACCTCGTAAGCGATGTCAGGCCCTTGCGATATTCTGTAACGATTTGTATAATGGTGGAAAAGTCTATATCAAAAGGCTGCTTTGGGGAAAAGGAGGTCGGTAATGGCTGATGTGTATGACCTGGAATTCTCGGATCAGGCTCTCACAACTTACACTTTGGTTCGCCAGGCGTGGCTCGCTATGAATAGATATGCTGAGGCTAAACTAGCCAAGGTAGGCGTGACGCCGGAAACATTCTTGGTGCTCTGGACCTGCAGAGACTATCCAGGCCCTTTGATCCCTGCTGAGATAGCTCGCATTGCCCATCGGGAGAACCAGACTATCGCCGGGCTGCTCAACAGAATGGAAAAAGATGGCCTTGTGGAACGGGTACCTAAGCGCAAGGGGCATCCATTTACTGAAGTCAAAATGACTGCCAAGGGGAGAAAACTGTTAGCTGCCGCTCTTCCGGTTTTTAAGTCCATAGTCTCAGATTTAATGGGTGATATGCCGATGCAGAAGCAGAAGCAATGCCAGGAGTGGCATCGAGAGATGAGAGATAAGGCCCTTGACAAGATGTATCTGGTAGTGGGAACGCCGGCTGAAGGCGTGATAGGAAAACCTATAGACCTGAAGTGGTAGGAACCGGCAAACCAGACGCTACCCGAATGCGTTCTGCTGTAACCTCACTTCTGAATACTGATCTTGTTCAGCAGGGGATAACCCAGCGGGCTCATAACATAATCCTTGACGTAGGGTTTGATTACAGCATAGTTGGTACCAAAGAACAGCGGGAGCATCGTAGCATCCTGGACTATTAACTGTTCCGCAGCTTGGTACATCTTCAAACGGGCGTTGGAGTCCTGCTCAATGGCCGCTTGGTCAAGCAACGAGTCTAAGCTGGGATTGCTGTAATTTCCCATATTGTTATGGGCGCCAGTGTGAAATAGCAGATCGAGGAAGTCCTGAGGATCGGGGTAATCAGCCACCCAACCGGCGTCGAATAGCTGGTCCTTCTCCTCGTTGGGCCCGTAAAGGAATGTCTGTGACTCCAGTTGTCTAACAGTAACCTCGACGCCAAGGTTATGCCTCCACTCTTCGATAACGCCTCCAAGAATGCCTGAGATGTAACCACCCACGCCGGCTGTGGTCAGCACTATGGGTGGCAAACTTGAAACGTTACCGTATTTTGAGGCTGCAATGAGCTGTTTGGCCTTCTCGGGGTCGAACTGGAGCCCTTGGAGATCGGGGTTGTAACCGGGCATCCCCGGTGGGAGTATGCCATTGGCTACGGCCACCACATTATCTGTGGCAAGCGAGATCACTTTAGACTTATCCACCGCTAAGTAAAAGGCCTGTCGCACACTGGCATCATCGAAGGGCGGTGTGGAACAATTAAAGCCGATGTAATATAAGCTCAATTCGGGGAAGACCTCGAGTTCCTTTGAAATAGGGTTGCTAGGGTCAGTCACCAATCCCATATAATCGGCGCTAACGAAGGATACATCTATGCTCCCTTCCTGATATAACTGCATCGAGTTTTCGCCAGTTAGCCTGAATACCACCTGGTTCAACTTAGCCTCTTCCCCGTAGTAGTTATCATTTCGTTGCAAAACAAGCACCTGGCCCTGCTGCCATTGTTGCAGCTTGAACGGCCCCGTGCCGTTGGGGTGTTGCCACCAGGTGCTGCTTGATTGGACATCTGTCCGCTCCACTACGAAGGCGGTTGGATACGCCATCTTTTCCAGGAAATAGGGTTTCGCTGCATCAATAGTGATTTGAATGGTGTAGTCATCCAGGATCTTAACGCCGCTTAGCTGCGTCGTTACTCCAGATAGCACATCCTCTGCTCCCACGATATCGTTTAGGTAAGTCCCCGCCGTAGAAGAGCCAGTCGCTGGATTGAGAGCCCGCTCCCAGGAGTACTTGAAATCGGCTGCTGTGACTGGCTTTCCGTCGTCGAACCTTACGTCGTGGCGTAGATAGAAGGTGTACATTTTGCCGTCGCTGCTCGTGTCCCAGCTTGAGGCAATATCTGGGGCTACCTGGAGGTTCTGGTCAAGCCGGACCAGTCCGCTGAACAGTTGAAATATGTACATCGCGGATGTTGCATCAGCCGCCAGCGCTGGGTCAAGCGTGGTGGGCCCGCTACCAGCTAGGTTCAGCGTGTTGCCGCTGCTGCCGATGCGGCAGGCTGTCGCCGTCGGGGCAAGCAACATGAGACATAGCAAGAGCAGCACAAGCCTACGGCCTGCGCTCCTAAAAGGTAGCTTACGGTTCAAGGCAATCTCCATGTCACTATGTCAGCTCTTTGGCGTTTGAGACTTTGGGCGGATAAAACTACCCCCGAGCAGCCAGTACAAGCTCTTGCTGGGGATTAAGGGCTATGTTGAAGCCTAGGCTCTGCCGCCACAGAACGTCCAGGCCACTCTGGTCGAAGCCATAGACTTGTTTGAGTGCATCGTCGTAGCCGGCACCCTGATGGAAAACGTTCAACAATTGATTCATCTTATCCTCACCATATGTCTGGATGAGAAACGTTACAATGCTCTGGCTTTCCCCATACGATATTAAGGCTTGTGCTGGTATCGCAGAGAAAGGGCTGGAAAGGCTGCGGACTGAGATCAACTGGTTGTTTTCGATTGCGTAATTGAGCGCTGCCTGATAGTCAGGGACAGCGCCCTGGATGTAAGTGGCCAAGCCTTCATCCAGCCAGGGGGGCAGTCCAGCCCCATAATTATTGAAGGTAACCTGGTGCACAACCCAGTGCGTCAGTTCGTGGGCAATGGCCCCCTCGCCGAAAGGCAACTGATTTGTGGCTACGGCAATAGCTATTATGTTAAAGCTCCCAAAGGTCAGGCCACCCACCCATCGTTGCGCGAAAAGCAGAGATCCTTGCAAGTCCTGGGTACTGGCGTAGATGTAGATGCGAACATGTCCTTGGGGCGTGGCACCGATCTTGTTTTCGATTCTCTGCAAACCCTGCTGGGCAGCAGTCATGAGGCTGTTCGCAAATAAGTCATTTCCACTATACCATAGCAGGGTAACTGGTTCTGTGGTGATAGATTGCCAGTTATACCTGTTATCGTCGAAAGAAACCGTGGAAATGTTTGTCTGCGCGCTTTCGCCTGCTGCGTCCTCAGCCGTCCACCAGTATTCCACCTGTGCCCCCGGTGGCAGCCCTCCACTTTCTCCCATATTCCAAACCCACTGGGTATCCACCGATGTAGAAGGACTAAATTGCGGCCAGCCCTCGCTAACTACTTCGGCATAGTTCTGTTGATCCACAATGTAATGTAGCCTGAGCTTCGTGATATTGGCGTCACTCTGCGCCTCTACATCAAAAGTTATTGAATTTGGAAAGGAAACCTGCACTGAGCTGCTCAAGTTGATCCCAGATGCAGGGGATGCCGTCGAGTGCGAGGCCACTGCGAAAGGCACAATGGCCAGAACCACCAGTACGGCATAAACTAAGATTCTTGCCACACGAGGTGTGGGACGTCTCATATGCTTGCTCATGTGTTCACTATTTCATCTCTCTTAGTTGTTAAAATGATAACACCAAGCCTTAGCGCTTATCAAGTCAACGCGGCTGTTCAGTTATCTTAAGAAAGAGTCTGGGTCGCAATGGGACTAGATAGTTGTGGATGCCTTGTTTAAGGTGTTGGAACGGTAATCTAGGATTTTGCATGCTATCCCGAGAGGAGGTTAGCAGGGCTTGCTCTTTACCTGTGTCCTCTATATGTTGCCACGAACTATACTAGCATTGACCTCAGGTGACTCACTCTGTTTTCATCGATGTATACTTGTGAAGGGCTGAGAGGGCTTTTATGGCCCTATCTGCGGTGGGATATACGGGTATACGATTTGCTTCCAGGAACTGAATCGGCGTACGATATTTTTGATTCTCCTCCATCAGCCATACGGCAACCGGTTTTTTGCTCCTAGCTTTGAAGATTGGTTCCAGGAACACTCTTAGAATATTATCAGGAAGTGAGACGTTGCGAAAAGTCGGAAGTTGAACGGCAATGCAATCAACGTTTGCGTCCTC
>Ga0315268_10005273_pt1 | contig 13929 bp, 14 predicted proteins | sample C1_top_MG_FD_204535 | JGI IMG/M metagenome (GOLD analysis project Ga0315268, IMG submission 204535) | Sediment microbial communities from Yellowstone Lake, YNP, Wyoming, USA - C1_top | ecosystem: Environmental > Aquatic > Freshwater > Lake > Sediment | place: USA: Wyoming | collected 2017-08-01 | reverse complement strand
CCCAAACGTTGGCTTCCACAACCCTCATAATTAGCGATTACCTTGTGTTTCTGGGGTTGAAAAGTTGGATTTGCGAGCGATCATCGACGGCTTGAGCACTCCATCAAAAAAAGTTCTGCTCGCACTTAAACAATTCAGAGAAGCTGATGTCGTTGACATCGCGGCTGAGGCTGGACTCGATCAGGCCGCGGTGATGCGCGCCGCCCTGACGTTGGCCCAGCATGGCCTAGCTAGGATGTCCGAGTTGAAACTTTCCGTCGCCGAACTCACAAGCGAGGGCAAGGAATACGCGAGGAGGGGCCTGCCCGAGAGGCGCATGCTCGAGGCGTTGGCAAAAGTTGGACCGGATCCTGCTAGCGTCATCGCCGAGCGGGCGGGGGTCACTAGGGAGCAAGCCTACATTTCACTGGGCTGGCTGAGGCAAAAGGGATGGGCAGAGTTCACCACAAGAGCTGATAGGACCGTTTTGGCAATGACGAAGGCTGGCGAGGAGGCACTTGCGCACAAGTTTTCCGATGAAGTGCTGCTTGAGAAGTTGGCCGCCAAGAGGATGAGCGTGGACGAGATACAAGCTGAGCTTAAAGATGTGTTGGAGAAACTCGTCGAGCGCAAGCTCGTGGATGTCGATGAAAAAATTCAGCGAAAGTTGAAGTTGACCGAGCTTGGCGAGGAGGCCTTGGCGTTGGGCATCGAGATAAGGGAGGAGGTAACCGAGTTAACCCACGAGCTGCTCGTGAGCGGAGGGTGGCGCAATGTGGAGTTCAGGCGTTACGATATCAACATCCCTGGTGCACCTGTCTACCCAGCGAAGGTTCATCCTCAGCAGCAGGTTATCGACGAGCTTCGCGAAATCTTGCTCGAAATGGGCTTCGTCGAGATAAAGAGTTTGCTTGTGGAGTCGGAATTTTGGAACTTCGACGCACTTTTTCAAGCCCAGGACCACCCGGCGCGAGAAATCCACGACAGCCTCTCGCTGTCAAAACCCGAGCGGGCCAAGCTGCCGGCCGCATTGTTGAAGCGTGTTGCAGAAGCTCACGAGGTTGGGGTCGCTGGATCGAAGGGGTGGGGCTACAAGTTCAACCCGGAGATAAGCGCGCGCCCGGTGATGTGCTCTCAGACGACGGCTGCGACGGTGCGTTATCTAGCGACCAAGCCAAAGCCCCCAGTGAAGATATTCTGCATCGACCGCGTCTACCGCCACGAAAAAGTTGATTACAAACACCTCGCGGAATTCTACCAAGCCGAAGGAATAGTGATGGCCCCCAAGCTGACGCTGCGCGACATGCTTGGCTACCTCAAGCAGATTTTGCTGAAGATGGGATTGCAAAAAATAAGGTTCAGGCCCGGGTTTTTCCCCTATACCGAGCCCTCGGTTGAGGCCGACGGGTATTTTCCTGAAAAAGGAGAATGGGTCGAGCTTCTCGGTTCGGGGATGTTCAGGCCCGAGCTGTTACGTCCACTCGGCATTCGCTATCCTGTGCTCGCGTGGGGGATCGGTTTGAGCAGGCTGATGATGATCAAGTTGGGCATAGAGGACATCAGAGATTTGTTCGGTAATGACTTGGAACGGTTGAGCAAACGGAGGTTGATCTGATGCCGACGGTAAGCGTCAGCCATCGCGATATTTGCAAGCTGCTGGGGAGGCAGATCGGCTTCGAGAAGCTGTGCGAGCGTTTGTCCCTACTTGGAGTGGAAGTCGATGAGATCGTTGGGGATGAAATCAAGCTAGAAGTTGCGCACAACCGCCCCGACCTGCTCGGCCCAGAGGGCGTGGCGAGGGCACTCAAAGGATTTTTGGGCGTAGAGGTTGGGCTACCCAAGTACAAGTTACAGAGCTCTGGCGTTGTTGTCGAAGTTGATGATAGCACTCGGGCGATCAGACCATACATAGTCGCTGGTGTTGTTGAAGAGGTTCGCTTGAACGATGAGAACGTCGCGGCCCTCATGCAGATACAGGATAAGCTGCACGATACCCTCGGTAGGAACCGCCGCAGAGGCTCGATAGGCGTCTACGATCTCGACAAAACCAAGCCACCGGTGCGATACACGACGACCTTGCCGGAGGGGCTTCGTTTCATGCCGTTGGATTTTGACCGAGAAATGACGCCGGCACAGATATTGAGGGAACACCCGAAGGGAGTGCAGTATGGCAGCATCATGCAGGGCTGGAGCCATTATCCACTGCTGATAGATTCGGCTGGAGTAGTTCTTTCGATGCCTCCGATCGTGAACAGCGAAGATACGCGGGTGACGAGCGACACCAAGCGGCTTTTCATAGACGTAACCGGTGACGATGAGCGGACGGTGAATAGAATTTTGACGATAATGATGACGGGCTTGGCCGAGCGTGGCTTCGACTTGCTGTCAGTTGCGATAAAATATCCGACGAGGAGCGTCCGCACTCCGAATTTAAAAGCGACCAAGCAGCGGTTGAGGGCTGCGGCTGCAAACGAGTTTTTGGGGCTGAACCTAAAAGCAAAAGATGTTGTCGCGCTCATGAAGCGGATGCGATTCGACGCGGCTTCAGCGGCCGAAGTTTTGACGGTTTCGGTCCCACCTTATAGGAGCGACGTAATGCACGAGATAGATTTGATAGAAGACCTCGCGATCGCCTACGGGTACAACAAGCTGGTGCCGACCCTGCCGAACGTCGTGACGGTTGGGGAGAAACATCACATCGAGAGGTCGAGCGAGAAAGCGAGGCATGTCATGATCGGCCTCGATTTCATGGAGGTCATGACGTACACACTTACAAATCCCGACATCAACTTCGAGCTCATGCGCACGAGTGGCGAGGCAGCGACGATAGCCAACCCAATCTCCGAGGAATGCACGATCGTGCGCAACTGGCTTTTGCCGAGCCTTCTCTGCGTTCTGCGCGAGAACAGGCGAAATCCACTGCCACAGCAGATATTTGAGGTAGGTGATGTGGTGCAGCTCAGTCCCGAGGGTGAGACTGGCGCAGTTAACGTTCGTAGAGTTGCAGCTGCGGTCATAGGTGGACAGGCCAATTTCACATACATCAGGGCTATCGCGGAAGCACTTTTGCGCGAGTTGGGCATAACTTGCGAGCTTCGGGCGATGGAGCACCCAAGCTTCATCGATGGCAGGGCTGCGGAGTTCTTGGTGAAAAATAAGCGCATTGGTATAATTGGAGAGTTGCACCCAGAAGTAATTTTAGGGTTCGAGCTCGAGCACCCAGTTGCAGCGTTTGAGTTCGATTTGTTGGGTTGAGTTCGCTAAGCTTATTTAGCTGAAAAACGCATTTTTATACGTAATGATGGACCATCCGCGGTAATCGAGGAGCTGGCGCGATTAGTGAGCGCTGGTGCATCACCGCGGGAACACCGGAGCAACCCGCTGCCAAGTCGTGCCAAGATGGGTCCTTCGGGGAACATATTGGCGGGAACACCTAGTGATGACCTGAGAGCCAACCCTGGTGCGCGACAGGCGGGCGGGCCCTCGAGAAATCCCACCATGAGGGTTAGCGAGTGGAGAGCGTCGAATGACAAACGAAGAAGCTCGCAGTTAGTGTGATGGGACACAGCGAGGGCCCACGTTATTTTCGTGCCCCCTCCGAAAATCGCCTGATTGCAAGCTGGTTGGGTATTACCAAATCCTTTTACGATTTAAATCAATTACATATTGGGAAAATGGCAAAGAAAAAAATTTTAAAACGTGGCAAGAGAGGATTGAAACCAACGCGCGAGGCGCCTGATATAGGGCTACCACAACAAGAAGGGGACCTGAAAAGTCTCCTCTCTGGGATATTATCTGAGAAGCCACCAGTTGAAACCAAACCTGTCGTAGCGCCTAAAGAAAAACCAGCTTTGTCTCGAGAGGTAGCAACATCAAAGTTTGAAAAGGTAATCGACAGTTACGGCCAAGTCGAGATCGTTTCAATAGCTGGCGAAACTCTGCCGATGTACAGGCTAAAACTACCAGAACTGTCGAAACAAGAAATGAAGTTGGTCGAGACCGTCAAAAAAAAGGCGATCGAAGAGATAAAAATAGACCCGACCAAGATCCCCGATCCAATAGAGCGTCAGCACGTATTCACGCACGAGGTTCTTAAGATACTCGAGCGCGAAGGCAGAGAAATGCATCTTTCGTCAGATCGGCTGAAACGCTTGGGTGAAGTAGCTGTGCGAGACATGATCGGTTACGGCTTACTTGATCAGATGTTAGCAGACGACCGGCTTGAAGACATAATGGTAACGGGCATCGGCAAGCCGGTATACGTTTACCACCGCAAGCATGGGATGTGTTTCACGAATGTCGTCTTCGGGGATGAGGATTCCATCAGACAGATTATCGATAAGATGGCCCGCGTTATCGGCAGGCGCATCGACCAACAGACACCGCTGTTGGATGCTAGGTTGCCTGATGGGAGCCGGATAAACGCCACCCTTTTACCGGTTACACTCGAGGGCCCAACTTTGTCCATACGGAAGTTTAGAAAAGATCCACTTACTGTAATTGATATTTTAAATTTCGGTACAGTGTCAACGGATGTCGCTGCGTTCCTTTGGTTGGTCGTGGATGGGCTCAATATCAAACCTGCGAATATACTGTTCGCCGGTGGTACTGGGTGTGGCAAGACGACAACGCTCAATGCCGCCACTACCTTTGTACCTTCACGTGAACGCATCATTTCGATAGAGGACACTGCCGAGCTTCAACTTCCACACAGGCACTGGATAAGAATGGAAACAAGGCCACCGAATGTCGAGGGTAGAGGTGAAATCACCATGGACGATTTGGTTAAAAATGCCCTTCGCATGAGGCCAGACCGTTTGGTCGTTGGCGAGGTGCGTGGACCCGAGGCGCGGACGATGTTCACGGCGATGAATACGGGGCATGACGGCTGTATGGGTACCGTCCACTCAAATAGCGCCATGGAAACGATCACACGTTTGACCGAGGCGCCGATGGATGTACCCAAGATAATGATCCCGGCGCTTGATATCATCGTGATGCAGCAGCGTATTTACCACCGCCAGAAGGGACAAATTCGTCGTGTGACAGAGGTGGCTGAAATCACGGGTTTGGAGGGTGGTAAGCCACAGCTCAGCCGTATCTTCAAGTGGAACCCGCGTACGGATCTCGTGGAGGCAACAGGTGTGCCAAGCAAAATCAAGCGCACGATTGCTGAGTTCAGCGGCCTGAGTGGTGGCGATATCGAGATTGAAATCGGGAAGCGAACGACGGTGCTTGAATGGATGAAGAAAAAGGGCATCCGTAGCGTATTTGATGTGGGCGCAGTTATTCAAGAGTATTATCGAGATCCAGAGGCCGTGATGAAAAAAATTCGTAGCGAAAAGTCCCAGAAATAGGTAGTGTGGCACATGCCGAAAGCTAAGAAAAAAAGCAGAATCCTTAATTTTTTTTCTACGGTTGGTGGTGGTGTTTTTAAGACCAGTAGCGGGGCGGCGAAGGCAGCACGGCGCATTGGTAAGACGTTTACAGGTCGTGAGGTCGCAAGAGAACCCGATGAAGTCACACGTAGATTGCAAGAATTAAAAAAGCTTGAGACGTTGCGCGGAGAGCGCGAGAAAGAGCGCAAACTCATGGAGGAGAAAGTCTGGGAGGAGCGGGCAAAGCTCAAGCGGCCGTTGTCAGAGAGGCTCGCTGGGAGCTTTTATGTCCCCCTCAAACGTCCAGCCCAGCGAATGGTTGGATTTTTCAAAGGGCTCGACGAGGATCTTTATAAAGCTAACTTGACGGTTTCTCCCGAGCGGTATGTTGCGCTGATGTTGGGTGCAAGTATAATCTTTGGCGTGGCATCCATCATCCTTGTACTCTTGCTTACACACAGCTTGTTCGCGCTTGCGATTGGCGCCATGGTGTCCCTTTTTACATTTCTGTTGATGAGAAATCAGCCGAGATCTAGGGCGAAGGCGCGCTCGGTGGATATAAACCGCACCATGCCTTATGTGTTGCGTCACATGGCGACGCAGCTCTCATCCGGCATCGGGCTACCTGAGACCATTACCTCGGTCAGCAAGGCCAACTACGGCGCGCTTTCGGAGGAGTTCGGACGGGTGATCGGCGATATGCACGCGGGAATAAGCATGGAGGAAGCGCTCTCGGCGATGGATAAGCGAGTTGAATCGGAGGCGCTGCGGCGTGCAGTCAAACAGGTTCAACGAACCATACGTTTGGGTGGAGATCTTGCACGGACGCTCGGTATCCTAGCTGATGAGACGGCTTTCGAACTAAGGATGAAGCTCCGTGACTACACACAGTCGCTCAACATGATGAGCATGTTATACATGTTTGCAGCAGCGGTCATCCCAGCACTCCTCGTGATAATGATGATGGTGGCGGGCATGATGGGAGGAGCGGGTTTCACCACTGATACAGCCGTCATCTTATACCTTCTCTTCCTACCATTCCTCCTGTTTTACTTCGTGGTGATGATCAAACGTAGGGAGCCTAGGGTGTGATCATGGGCATAGTCAGGCGGACTGCAGCTGTGGTGAAGCGTATATTCCCACAAAAGTTCTTGGATAGCACCGAGCGCAGGCTCAGGTCGACGAATATTGCACTTACCGCGGAGGAATACATCGGCATCACTATCTTCGCTATCGTCGGCATCTGCCTTGTAGTCGGCGTAGTGAGCGTGCTTATCGCGTTGCCCGTGCCTGCTCCCTTGTTGATTCTCTTGGTTGTTTTAGTGATGTTTCCGGCGCTCACCGTCGGGATACCTTACTACTTAGTGCAACGACGCGCGGCCGAACTCGAGCGCATGTTGCCCGATGTCCTTCGGCAAATGGCGAGCACCCTCCGCGCGGGTATCGGCATAGATGCAGCGCTGGAAGATATCGCAAAATTAAAGTACGGGGCCCTATCACAGGAGTTTGAGCGGGCCGTGATGGAGATACGTAGAGGGGGGCAGCTCAACAGCGCATTGTTGGCGCTCGCACATCGATCGAATTCTCTCCTCTTCGAGCGAGCGTTTGGCCTAATAGTGGAGGGCATCGAGAGGGGAGCGGCGCTCGCCGACGTTCTCGATGCAGTTTCCGCGGATATCCGAGAAGTACACACGATCCAACGCGAGCGCAATACGGCCACGACTCAGCAGGTGCTTTTTTTGCTTGCGACGGCTTTGATAGCAGCACCGCTGATAATGGGGCTCACTGTAGCGATCGGCGAAGGACTCATGAGGGCGAGCACCAGAGCTATCTTGCCGGATGGTATGGGCATCATAATCCTCCTTTTCGTCGTGATACAAGCGGTCATAAGCTCTCTCGCCGTCGGGGTGGTTCGCTACGGACGAATGATGAAAGGAGCCACGTTTAGCATACCATTTGTAGCAGTTGCGATGTGTATGTTTTACATCGCGCGATTTTTGATAGGTTTCGTAGCATAATACACGTGATTTGAAGTTAGAAAATGCGAGGTAATATGAATTAAAAGCTTTTATAGACCTACAATTGCTTCATAAAGCCTTATTTTTCCCCAGAACGCTTTATATTCACCGAAAACGATATAAATGTCCTTGTCAAGCTATAATAGAGGTGAAAAGATGAAAATCTTCAAAAAGAAAGAGGGTCAAGGTGCTACAGAGTACTTGCTTATACTCGCAGCTGTTCTAGTTGTCGTTGCAATAGCAGTTTACTATGTCACGCGCACAACGCCCAAGCCAAACATACAACTAACAGCACAAAAGAGTACTACTGATAACACGGCTATCATATTGGTAGCCACGGGCGGAACGGACACTTGTGCAGCGGCCGATTGGCAGTACGCAGTCTACTTATCAACTGAAACTGCCACGTGGACGGCTGGGACTGCAACGCTTTCCTCCACAACTGATATAGTTCTAAAGACAGGTCTCGCTGCAGGAACGTACTCTGTGAAGGTGCAGCACAAACCTTCAGGGCAGTACTTCGTCGACACGACGATAACGATATAAGGTGAACGCCCTACTCCAGGCTCTTGCCGAAAGAGCCTTCCTTTTTTCTAATGTTAGCTTTGGCTTTAAAAACACAGATTTTTAGTCGTTGTTTAAATTAACAAGGGCGCACGTATTTAGCTCTTGGTGTTTATAAACACTCAAAAAAATGAAGTTTCAAGCTGGTTTGGCTCGTTTTATCAAACTTCGGCAATCAAACCAATGCCACAAAATCGGCGAAAATGAAGGTTCTGCTAAAAACCCATCGTAAACACGGGAATTTTGCCAAATGGGCGCATTTTACGCGAGCTGGGCAAGCTTAATAGATACACAAGGGCAGATTAAAATACTTTCAAACGGAGATTAAACAGGGCACAACATGGAAGAACGCTCGCAGGGAGCCATTGAATATATGTTGATAGTTTCCGCTGCTCTCATTGTTCTGGCGAGCATCACATATACGATCATAAAGACATTTAGCTCACTTGGCTCCAACATCGGCGGGCGGATCGAGAACACCAAGCGAGAAATTATAGATGGTCTAGTGGGTATGTTTAGGCTCTTTTGAAATCCACAGCGTGTTCATTTGGCCTTTCCAAAAATAGCCTTGACCTTGGCACCTCTCAGACCGAACATAGGGCGATCGACCTTTACCTTAACAGTGTCGCCTTTCTTCACTTTGATGAGGCTCTCTACCACGTACGATCCATGCTTGACGTTGCTGCAGATATCGTAGCTAACCCTGACGACCGCCCGACCGCGCCCGACTCCTTCGACAACGCCATACGTGTAATCGCGCCCGTACTTCAGCCTAAAGCCTGCAAACGCGAGCAGCACGAAACATATCACAGCGAGCGCTGGCACGAAGGCAAGGTAAGGTGATTCAAAGGAGAATCTGGCCGGAAAGTATCTGAGCGTCAACGTGAAGACCCACACGATTGCCACGCACAGAGCCACGAAGCTCCTGCACGCTGGGTAATCAAGTTTGAACGCGCGTTTTAGCTGGGTCAAGGCGAGGTAAACAGCATACCCGCTCAGCACCAAAAGTGCGGCGAGAAAAATAACTTCGCGAGTTGGCAGTAAAACCACGTAGATCGCCGCCGCAATAAACAGAGCCACGATCGCTATTTGCACCTTGAGCATGACGTATTCGGGCCAGCCTGCGTGGCGCCGCTCGAAGAATCCGCTCAGAGTTTTTGGAATCTCACCTGGTTTCTGCACGGCAACTTTTTTTCGTGCCCCACGTTCAAGTTTGATCTTGGGCTTTTTCGCCCCAAGCACAGCCTCGCCAATTCCGTGGAAAAAATCCATAATTTTTTTCCCGACCCCCATCTCGATCACCTAAGTTATGGTAACCTCCCTGTCAGCAAAGTTATCGCTGTAGCCCTCTTTTCTCGCGAAGACGCGCACGTAGTAGGTGCCAGGCGAAGAGGGCATCGTGGTTGACCTACCATATACCGCGTTGTTTGCCGTGTAGTCGGGGTTGCTGGCATCGTCGTACATTGCCGTTGGACCCGCGACGGTGAGGTAATCCTCGTTGAGTATCTCGAACTCGGCATACGCGCTTAGCACGTTTGCGCCTGTTTCATCGGTTAACCTGGCCGTTATGTCCACGCTTGGGCTGATTATCTGGATATTGAGGTCATGCTTGACATCGAACGTCGTACTCCCAGACCCAGTCTTGGAGCTTTTCGTCGCATTTGCAGTCGCGAGGTAGGTTCCGAGATTAGCGCCCACCGATAGAACAAACGAATTTTCCCATTTACCTTGGCTATTTGTGAGCCCGGACTTCACGAAAGCGTTGTCGCCAGTCGAATCAACCACGACCAAGCTTACGCTCGCCCCCGCCACCGGTGTCCCGTATACCGTGCCGACGTAGACATCAAGAGTAACGTCGTCGCCGGGCCTGTAGGTTGGTTGATCCGAGTACACAGCCACCGAGAGCTTGGTGAACTCTAACTTCGAGGAGTAACTCGCCGCCGATCGAGGATCACTCACCTGTATGCTGGCGGAGTCGATTTGGTTATCGTTGTCGGAGTCTATGCCAGCGATGCTCACAAGAAGTCCAGTTGCCACGCGGTAGTTCTCGGCGAGCCTACCTAGTAGATAATTGTCGATCGAGGTCCCCTGCTGTAGCCAATATTTGACCACGCGCTCGACATCACGTCCTGTGTAGTTCACCTTGTCCGCGGCGATTTGGGTCGCGGCTGTTTCGCCACCGAGCTCAATGACTTCGAGGTACGATGCCGCGAGCAACATCGCGGGTAAAACCAGCAGCAGCGCCAAGCCACTCATAAGCAGACCGCGATCGTCCCCACGCAGCATTAGTCTACCCCTTCCCCCCGCCACACGTATAGAACGACCGGTTTGAGCTCTGAAGTGCCGAGGTAGCCTATAGCGCGAGCGGCGAGCTGCACCCAGTTGTTTGTATCCTTCAGCGTTGGATCTAAACTCGGGTCCATTGCATTTTGTGCCAAACGCATGTTGAAAAGTACAGACGGACCTAGAAAAGTCCAACCACCCCGTGTCCACCTTGCATCACGGATGATGATGCCTGGCCATGGAAAAGGTGTTACAGGGACCCCAGCTGGTTTGTTATCCCACTCTGCAAGCACGTGGATCTTGCGAAGATCCCAGATCCCGCTAATACGTGTATACACGTACTGCTCGTAGCTCACACCAGAGTATCTGATACGGTCGCCGTTGTCATATGGCAGGGTTACATAACGGGTATCGTCGATTATCTCCATTTTGTCGTATTCAGGTGCCCCCACTAACTCAGGTGGTGGCCTTCCAGTCCATTCTACCCCAAGCAACCACCAAAGTAACCAGTCCCAAGCCCCAGAATAATTGTATCTAAGGGTTTTTCCACCGACGACTACTTTCCCTCCCCCGAAAGAGTACAATATCAGCCGCCATGTTGTTGTATCATTAAAATTCACTTCAACGTCCGGCATGAAAACCACATCGTAATACTGACCTTTTAGAAGTTCGGAACGAAAGTCAACCTCACGATAAACACGCGTAACGTGCCAGTCTGCGCTCGTTCTTCCGGCAAAGTTTTCTACCGCGCCCATGAAATCATCGTCGAGTTGGTCTTTTTTATCGTCTGGACCACCGAGCCAAGCCAGTATCCTAGCTGTCGTGGCCCTCGTGAACCTGGGCGTGACCCTGGCCGCTACCGCTAGTTCGGGCGCAGACGCGAAGGTGGTACTCCAACCAACGTTGTCGCTGGGATAGACCTCAAAATTGTCCCCCACTACAAGCTTGAACTGCACCTCCGATGGCAAGGCCTTTCCAAGTTCGGCTCTCGCCAACGCTCGCGCCGCCGTGTTATCGCCCTTGGCCATGAGGTCGACCAAGTTGTCCAGAGACCCCGTCAAGATCATCGTTTCCAGCGCATCGTTGGCGTGGCGCTCCAAGCGAAGGTAGCCCTGTTGTTCGTAGGCTAATCCGCTACCTCCGACCCTAGCCACTCCTACAACGACCATCAAAACGACGAACAGCGCAAGAGAGGCATCGAGGCTGAACACGAACCCCCGGTTGTCCCTGCGAAGAGTCAATTTCAAGGCCCCTACCTCCACAACCTGAGTTCGAGTGCCGCGGGCAACCCGCGCTGCCCGGTTTCCAGCTTTACGATACCCGGCGTAGTGCACGCTGGGACCGCCATAGCATAAACCTCAACCCAAGCGCCAGATGCCCCGGCCTCAACTTTCACATCCAAGAAGTTCCAGCCTTCATGCAAGTTCTCCTCCACGCTAGTGTCTGCCTCCACCCCACCGTGTATTTGTGGGAAAGTCTGCTCGGCACCGTTTAATATCTGGAAGTGATAATCCCCGTGGGTACCAGAGGGACGATTTACAAAAATATGTGCGGTCTCTATCTGCTGGGGCTTGTTGTCGCTCGTCTTCACGATGATGTACCAGTCAAACACATCGAGTTCGCCAGGCTGGATCTCGAACCAAACTTTGTAAACTTTACTCTGTCCAGGCACTCTCTGAAGTTGTCCACTATCTGCCCTGATATCACCATACTTTACCGTAACAGCTCTCCTTGTCGCTGCCACCTCAGGTGAGTTTTCCGCTCCGGAAGCCGCTGTATCCCATCTCGGCCAGATGTCCCAGAGGGTGTTTTCCGTGGCGTCGTCGATCACCCTGAGTTCGAAGTTGCTAGTCCCACCAAAGAAGTCCATCATCGCCTTCACTTCTGGTTTGCTTGGATCCCAATTGTTGCTTTTGCATGATATCTTCAGCTGGCCGAGCTTTCCCACATCAAGTGTATTTTGTAGCGCCTTGCCAGTGAACTCGTCGAACTCGCTTAGGCCCAGAGTTTCTAGCATCGTGATGTCTTCTTCCCAGTTGTATGGTTTACCCACGGTTTTTGCGAGTACATCTGAGGCGTCATTTGCAACCCGCTCGAGCGAATATCTTGTGGAATAGTCACCGGTCTTTTTAGTGGCCAACTCAAATGCTTGTCCTGAGCACCCCACAACCAAGGCGATGAGGATAAGCGCAAAAAGCATATCGAGCGTGAAAACTTGGCCTCGATTGTTCATCTGCTCACCCTGTTTATAGCGACCGACACATCGTAGATGTAATTTCTTGTTCTGACAGGCTGTACATTGTCCGGGAAGACACCATTTACCGCTTGATACACATATTTCAGCACCTCGGTTCTGACCCCGTCGCGTATCACGGAATCCGATGGGCCGCCATTAGATGCAGTCAAACTTAACGAGATCATTCCATCGTTGAAGGTCAGTTCATCAACGCTGATCTGGCAACCGTATTGCATGTTCAACTGCGCGATTGCCTCATTTGCGCCAGTGCGGGCGGCAGACATGGCACTATCCGCCTCGTTGCTTCGCTGTCCGACTAGCATCAGTGCTGATACCACGGTGAGGATCGCCCCAATTATCAACATGGTCTCTACTGCCGCCTGCCCCCTCATGCGTTTGCCACCTTCACACTATTGTTCTCCAAGTACACTCTCACGCGTTTTGATGGATCCAAAATACCAAGCACGATATTCTTACACGTGGTTGCGGCTTTCGCCGTGCTGCCAGTTATTCCAACATCAGGAACATCGATCATTATCTCTCGACGGAGGTTATCGAAGGAGATAGCGTAAGTGTGCCCACTTATAGTTGCTGGCAGATCGATATAGAGCTCTGAAGTGGAACCGTTCGCATACACAGTATTTACCGCGGCTGCAATTTTTTCACACGTCGATTTTGCCTCCATTCCAACCCCAATCCATGTCGCAGCTTGATTTCTCCCGCTGTAAACGTTGGAGAAAACACCGGCGATTGTCAATAGCAACGTGACTGCGAAAATAACATCAATCGAGAAGAAGCCCCGGCGATCCATCAGTCTCCCCCCGATGGATTTATGTGGATGTAAATTTTGTTACCAGACATGATTATTTGCTCCTCATTGTCCCACCAATTAACTATCACAGTATAGTTTCCGCTTGCGATGTGTTCAAGCGAGTTATCGAACGAGTATCTCAGATTTTCAGATACATTTTCGGCGCCTCGTGAAGTTAGAACATCGAGCGTTAAGCGTGGCGGATTCTTTGCGAGATAGATATTCCACTCACCTGGCAATGGTACATGAACGGTTCTTGCCGCCCCCCAACTATTGCTGTAAACATCGTTTATGGCATCGGAGATCGCGTCGCAAGCCGATCTAGCTTGTGAGCGCAGCATTTCGTCGTTCGAGTTTTTCTGTGAGGGATTGATTACCACAGTGTAAGCTACCGATGCAAAAATTGTGAGGGCTGCAGCAACAATTAACATGTACTCAACCACTGATTGACCGCGTACGCTAGACACTTTCCACCACCACATCAGAAATTGTAATGCGCCTTGAATACGCGCTGCCATCCCCACGTCTGTATTCCAAAGTTACTCGGTGGCGCGTTCGGCTGTTTGGATTGAATTTGAGGTTTTTGTCTTCGACGTGAACACAATTTTCTCTCACCCATTCAATTTCTCGCTCGTTACCATTTTCATCCCACCTGCTTGG
>Ga0315268_10005272_pt1 | contig 13930 bp, 15 predicted proteins | sample C1_top_MG_FD_204535 | JGI IMG/M metagenome (GOLD analysis project Ga0315268, IMG submission 204535) | Sediment microbial communities from Yellowstone Lake, YNP, Wyoming, USA - C1_top | ecosystem: Environmental > Aquatic > Freshwater > Lake > Sediment | place: USA: Wyoming | collected 2017-08-01 | reverse complement strand
TGGGAATTCGCACCCCGCTTCACAATCAGAATGCGGATAAGTGGCCACTTCTCAACAATGCCTGGGTTGAGACTAAATTTTTGATCTTGCTTGTCATATTGGTTCTCGTGTACCAGAATTTCAAGAAGCCGCAGGTCAAGAATTCAATTTGGGCAACTTTGGTTGCGTTGACTAGCGCCAATATCCTTATTGCAATCTTCTGGTAGATCTTTCATGAAACATCTCCGTCGAGTCGCGCTTCTAACTAGTCTGGCGCTCTTTTTCGGCGCCGTTTCGGCAGCAGCCGCACCTGCGATTTCGGCGGCGGATATTTCCCGAGTATTTGCCCAGATTTCTTCTTCACCCACATTGGGTGGGCCATCAATGATTCTGATCGATCGAACAACCGGTGAAATTGTTTTTCAAAAGGATGCGACATCGCTGCGTAAGCCGGCATCTATTCTCAAGTTGCTCTCCACAACCGCAGCCCTTGAATACCTCGATCCCAATTACCGTTATGTCACGCGAGTTGCCAAAGGTCTTAACCCAAGGACCCTTGTCATATCGGGCAACCTTGATCCTTGGATGACGGGGAGTTACTTCGAAGCCAATAAGTATCACCGAGCCTGGTTGCAGTATCTGACTAATCGATCGATTGCAGACCTCAAGGCGATTGAGACATCACCTCTGCGAAATGTCTCAATCCAATATTCCGGGTTGTATTCCAACGATGTTGGATTCTTGAAACGTTCTTTCATTGCCCAAGGAATAACCCCAAAGTTCAAAGAGATCAGTGCGAATCATGTTGATTCAGTTTCTGGTCCAGAGATCGCGCAGGTCACATCACCGCCAGTCAGCGAGATGGTGAAGTTCGCCCTTACTTGGAGCGACAATCTTTTGGCGGAGAGGCTGGCTCGGGCGGCCGCACACGCCGTCGGTTTCCCTATGGATGATGCTGGCGTTGCTCAGACGATAAAGAAGGTATTGACCGATCTGCAGGTAGATCAGAGTGGCCTGTTTATCCATGACGGTAGTGGGCTATCACACGAAGATCGTGTCACCGCAAAATTGATTGCTGATCTCCTTCTTAAGATCCGCGGTAATGCAAGGTTCGCTTCCCTGTATGAGGGTCTGCCAATTTCGGGAATTTCGGGAACCTTGGAATCTCGCTTCATCAACACCGCGCCACAAGCCGTTGGTTTAGTTCACGCGAAGACAGGAACTCTGGACGGTACTGTGAGTTTGGCCGGTTATGTCGAGTCAGGAACTCACGAATACATATTCGTCGCGATTGCCGATCACATTCATAAGGGCGATTTTGCGGCGAATCAAGCGCGAAGTACTTTAGACCGGTTACTAGGAAAGATCACCGCACCTCTGGAACTGAGTGCTGCAAGTACTACCAAACAAAACTAGTTTTAGTCATCGTCGCTGGTGCGTACGAGGCCGCCTTCTTCTGCCCCACCGGTTGGTTTGCTGATCGTCGGCTTCTTGATAGTGATGGAAGCGGTCGGCCGTGTGGTTGCCGCAACCGTCTTACTCACTTGGGTAGAAGCAACTATTGGGGCGGCGCTAGGTGCAGGGGCGCTAGGTGCAGGGGCGCTAGGTGCAAGGGTTGGGGTGCTGGCAAGGGAGATCGGGTTAGTCGCTGCCGCACTGGGTGTGCTGGTCGCGCTTGCTGTTGGGCTGTCCTGGGTCTGTGCAAAGACGAATCCAGCTCCTAGGACTAGCAGCGGCGTGGCTAGAGCCATGATCCGGAGAGTCCTTTTCCTCGTGGATTTTGGCGCAAAGCCATCATCCTCGGCCATTTGGAACCACTCTGGCTTGGAATTCTCAGGACTCATGATCTTTTTCCTCTCGTTGACCAAAAGCTAACCGTGCCAACTGGGAGGACTCTTAGAACGCGGCTCAATCTTGCTGAGTAATCTAGGTCAGTGACTATGACTTCTAGCGTGAGTGCTGGCTCGGCGATCAGCGGCTACATCGCCTTGATGAAGCTACGGGTCGTTGAACTTCTGCTTGTCACCACGCTGCCTGCACTGGTTCTTGCCCAAAAAGGAATTCCGAATGTGGGAGTAAGCCTGGCGACAATACTTGGCGGCACCCTGGCAGCGGGCTCGGCGAACGCATTCAATATGGTTATTGAAAGTGATTTGGATCGGGTGATGAAGCGCACGTCTAAGCGCCCTCTCGTAACCGGAGTTATTAGCGAGCGTGCCGCAATCGTCTTCGCAAGCGCAATCGGACTGATCTCTCTTCTCATCTTCTGGGTATTCACGACGCCTTTAGCAACACTTCTTACTTTGATCGCCATCGCCTACTACGTGGTGGTCTACACAATGGGCCTCAAAAGGCGCACATCCCAGAACATCGTATGGGGTGGAGCGGCGGGCTGCATGCCAGTTTTTATCGGGTGGGCCGCGATTACCAACTCGCTTTCTTGGACAGCGGTGGCATTTTTTCTAGTGATCTTCTTCTGGACCCCGCCCCATTTTTGGGCGTTGGCAATCAAGTACAAGGATGATTATTCGGCCGCGGGCATTCCGATGCTTCCAGTTGTGGCGACAAAGACACGTGTGCGCACTGAGATGTGGTTCCACACCACTGCAATGATCATCAGTTCGATTGCGCTGATTGAGTTCGCCAAACTGCCACTGTGGTCATTGCTCGTCACAATTGCGCTGGGGTTGGTCTTTGCTTTTCAGCTTCTTCAGCTAAACGAGAAGTCAGATTCGTATGGCAAAGTCGCTGCCAAGATCTTCCAGTGGTCGATCAGCTATTTGAGCCTATTTTCAATGTTGTTGGTTGTTGCCCAGCTCGTTAGTTAAGGGCCTGTTCAATATCGGTAAGCAAGTCGCCGGCATATTCCAATCCCACTGAAAGTCGCAGCACTGATTCGGTGATCCCCATTTCGGCCTGAATTTCAGGGGCTAAACGGCGATGCGTCGTCGAAGCAGGATGGGTGATCAGAGATTTGCTGTCGCCCAAATTGTTGGAGATATCAATGACCCGTAGCGAGTTCATGAATTTGAAGACATCCGCCTTTGGACCTTTGAATTCAATGCCGATTGTTGAACCTCCGCCGGACATCTGCTTCTGGGCAGTTTCGTAACCGGCATGAGATTTGAGTCCGGGGTAGCGGACGCTTTTAATCTGTGGGCATGTCTCCAAATATTGTGCCAGCGTCTGCGCGCTATTGCTCATCTTCTCAACGCGCATGCTCATCGTCTCAAGGGATTTCACTAAGACCCACGCATTAAACGGGCTAAGTGATGGACCTGTGTGGCGTACAAATGGATTGAGTTTCTCCTGAATGTAAGAAAAACTTCCAAGGATCGCTCCCGCAAGTACTCGGCCTTGACCATCGATATGTTTCGTGGCCGAATACATAACAACATCTGCGCCGAGTTCCAAGGGCTTTTGCAGAATCGGGGAGGCCATAACGTTATCGACTATGACGGTTGCTCCGACAAGGTGTGCCAACTTGCTGACCATTTCTATATCGACGATTTCAAGCATCGGGTTGCTGGGTGTTTCGATAAATACTGCGGCCGTCGGTTTTGACAGTGCCTCTGCCCAGACCGCTGGATCGTTTCCTTTAACAAGTTCGATGCTCACGCCCCACTTGGGCAGAATTTCGGTGAGCACGACGTAGCAGGAACTGAACATCGCAGTCGATGCCACGACTCGATCCCCAGCCTGAACCAGACAGGCAACGGAGGCAAACATCGCCGACATTCCAGATCCTGTTGCCACGCAGAACTCTGCGCCTTCGATGGCCGCAAGACGCTGTTCGAACATGGAAATTGTTGGATTGGCAAAACGACCATAGACGAAGTGGTCGGTTTCATCCGTGAAGGATTCGACTGCTTCTTCGGCACTGCCGTAGGTAAAACCGCTGGTTAAGTAGAGCGCTTCAGCGGTCTCGCCGAAACCAGAACGTGCCAGACCAGCACGGACCGCGTGAGTCTCTGGATGAAGCGACCACTGTGGATCGGGACGTTCAGGAAGTGGTTGGTATCCCCAAGGGCGTTTACTCATGGTTGAAGTGTAAGGTTTCAGGCATGCCTCCTGTTGCAACGTTGGAACTGGCCATTTCAGTAACTGATCTGAGCAAGCACTACGGGGAGCGCGCGGCCGTTTCTCATGCGAATTTCGACGTCCCGATGGGCACTGTCTGCGGCTTCGTGGGGCCAAATGGTTCGGGTAAGACGACGACGATGCGGATGCTCCTTGGTCTCATCTCACCGAGTGGCGGAAGCGGCACCGTTCTGGGCCAACCAATAAGCGATCCTGCCAAGTACCTCGATCGAGTCGGTGCAATGATCGAAGGGCCGGCTTTTTATCCAGCCCTTAGCGGAGCTGAAAACTTGAGGGTGTTGGCAACATTAGGTGGTCACTCATTAGATCAAGTTCAAACTCTGCTCGATCGAGTGGGTCTGGGTGATCGCGCCAAATCTAAATACAAAACCTATTCACTTGGAATGAAGCAACGGTTAGGAATTGCGGCGGCGCTATTGCCCAATCCGCAGTTGCTGATATTGGACGAGCCGACAAACGGATTAGATCCTGCCGGCATCCAAGAGATTCGTGACCTTCTGCGCTCGCTTGCAAATGAAGGAACCACTGTTTTTGTCTCTTCGCATTTACTTGCGGAGATAGAAATGATTAGTGACTCGCTAGTAATGCTGCGCGAGGGCGAAGTTATTTTCGCTGGCAAAACGCAAGACCTCCTGTTGCGACAGCAGCCGACAATCCTTGCAAAAAGTGACGACCCCAAAGATCTGCCGCGCCTATTGCAGATAGCCCGCGAAGCAGGACATGAGGGCTCGATAATCGGCGGGGTTGCGCATATTTTGGGACCACGAGAATGGGCACCGACATTAAATGAATTGGCATTCGAATCTGGAATCGTCCTTGCACAACTCTCACCGGTTCTGCCCAGTCTTGAGGAGACTTTCTTTGAGATGACAGGGGCAGGCGAATGATCCGCGTTTTCTTTGCAGAATGGCGCAAGTTGCGCCGCCCTTCATTGTTTCTTGGCACGATGGCCGCGGTTGTAGGTGCATCTGCCATGGTCACATCGCTACTTTTTTTGCTGATTGATTCAAGGCGCGGAAATGCCCGCGAGGGACAACTAATCAATAGGGCCAGCTTGGAACTTCCACATGGGTTGTCCATCGGCTTTAGTAGCTCCGCCGGCTTGTTGGGTCTGGTTGCACTTTGCATCTTCGCTTCCCAGACCGCGCAGGAATACACACACGGGACGTTGCGAAATCTTCTGGTCCGACAGCCCCGCAGGCTTACTTTGTTGTTAGGAAAGTTCTTGGCGATGTGCCTGTTCGCACTTATCTCTGTCATTCTCTCGGCGATCGTGAGCATCACGTTGGCCTTTGCGCTCTCCGGTAAAGCCAAGGTCGTCACAACGGCATGGTCTACATCGGATGCCCGCATTGGAGTACTTCATACTTTTGTAAATGTTCTTCTCTCAGTAATTGCCTATGGAACTATCGGGATGATCCTCGGACTCTTCTTGCGATCGCCAATCAGCGCGATTTCCATCGGTGTTGCCTGGCTTCTGGTAGTTGAAAACATTATTGCCGCCACGGTAAAGAACTCCGGCAAATGGATGCCCGGACAGTTGATGAATACCATCGCCGCAGGTGGGGATATCACCGCGACCTATTCGCACGCGTTGGTTGTACTTTCGGGCTATCTAGTGGTGGGCGTCTTCGTGGCCAGCGTGCTCTTTCGTAGGAGAGATGTAACTAATTAGGGACACGCCACTTTCAAAAGTCTAATTCTCAGGTTGAGTCTTTAGTATTTCCTGTTCGGGAGGTACTTCGTGCGTCGAAATCGAGTCCTTGTCTTTGCGCTGGTCCTCGCTTTTGCGTGCAGTGCGACCCCTTCTTATGCAAAATCCCCAAAGCCCACGTTGGCACAGATCCAGGCTGCCAAGAACGCAGAGGCTGCCAAGCGCGTCGCAGCGAATGCGGCAGCTGCGAAGTTGGCGCAGGCCACCCAAACATTGCACCAACTAACCTCAGCCGCTGATGCGGCGCGCGCCCGATATGTGCGGGCTCAGAATGAACTGGCCGTCGCGATTACGATTTCACAGGCCGCGGCATTGCATGCGCAGATAACGGCGGCCGCAGTTGATTCTGCCCATCGTACGATCGGCAAACTGGCAACGAATGCGTACATCATGGGCGGCGGGCTAACTGACATTGAGCCCTTACTGAGTGCCAACGGTCCGCAAGATCTAGTTGATCGACTCTCAACTCTTAGCACTCTAGGTGCGCATAATTCGACCGCTTTAGATCGCTACAAAGCTGCCGAGGTTGTTGCAGCCTCTGCCAAACGGGAAGCTGATGCCGCAAAGGCCGCCCAACAAGCAGCTACGAATAAAGTCGCTTCGGCAAAAAAAGCGGCTGATGGCGCAAAGGCCGCCCAACAAAGCGAAGTTGATAAGTTGCAGAAAGTGCAAGATGAATTGATGCGCGAACTTGCCAGCGCCAAGCGAGTTCGAGTAACCCTTGAACAACAGCGCCAGTTGGCACTTCTTGAAGAGGCCAATGCAAACAAGGCTGCGCAAACTCCGGGACAGAAGAGCATCTGGCCGGACCGCGGGTTTAAGGGCCGTGCTTCGTTCATCTCTACTCCAAATATGCGCGCCTCCGCTGTTGCCTATGCCAAGAAGCAAGTACTGGCCCGAAAGCCATATGTATGGGGTGCACAAGGACCAAATTCATATGATTGCTCTGGTCTTGTTTATGCCGCATACAAATCTGCCGGTCTGAAGTGGCCGTACTGGAGTCGACTTAACGCGGCACTTTATTCGGTATCAACAATGCACGTGAAACTCACCGATCTTCAGCCAGGCGACTTGCTCTTCTATTCCTACGACGGCTCAGTTGGCAATATCCATCATGTCGGCATTTATGCAGGTGATGGCATGATGTGGGAGGCCAATTCCACGAGGTATGGCCTTCTCTTTTCAAGTATCTACAGCGTCAAAGGGATGATGCCATTCGGCGGTCGGGTCTAGTCTTATCGGTATGTCTTATTCCGCCAGCAATGCCATGGTGGAAATTCGCAGTGCCGTTCGGCCTGAATTATCCACGTGCAGTGCCGGCGATGTTGTCATCGTTGCGTGCTCGGGAGGGGCAGACTCGCTAGCTCTTAGTTATGCGGTGGCAAAGGAAGCCGAAAAACTTGCTCTTCAAGTTGTCGGCGTCACGATTGATCACCAATTGCAGGGGAACTCCCGGGCGCAAGCCGAGAAAGTGGTAGATCAATTCACAGCGATGGGGATCCAGACCACGGAAATAATCCCAGTGACGGTCGACGTTACAGATGGAATGGAAGCCTCTGCACGTCGAGTGCGATACCAAGCACTAGATGAGGCTTGTGAGAAACACAAGGCGGTGAAAGTTTTTCTCGGGCACACCCGCGATGATCAATCCGAGAACGTCCTTCTTGGCCTGGCGCGCGGTTCGGGGACACGATCACTGTCGGGCATGGCATCTGTTATGGGTAAATACGTTCGTCCGCTGCTCGGCATTACCCGCGAGACGACCGTCGCGGCGTGCCAGGAAATGAGTCTTGAGACTTGGGATGACCCGCACAATCAAGATAGGCAATACCTACGAGTGCGAGTCCGCCTTGATGCTCTTCCCTTCCTTGAGCGCACGATCGGACCGGGGGTGGGAGCGGCTCTGGCGCGAAGTGCGGCCTTGCTGCGAGATGACGCCGATGCCCTAGATGAGTGGGCTGCTCGGGAATTTAGCCAACTCGATCCTGAGTCCATGGAAGTGGCCGCGCTTGCCAAACTTGCCCGTGCGGTAAGGAGCCGGGTGATTCGGGCAGGGATTTACGCCTGTGGAGCCCCGCAAGGCTCGGTTACGGCCGATCATGTGGGCGCAGTTGAGTCGTTGGTCACTTCATGGCATGGTCAAGGCGAGGTGAGCCTGCCTGGCGGTGTGAAGGCCAGGCGAATATCGGGCAGACTTTCGCTCTTACCCCCGACTAATTAGAAGCAGCGAGGAAGAAGTGGATCTAGCAGTGATTGGCAACGACATTGAAAAAGTCATCGTCACAGAAGAGCAACTCCAAGCAAAGGTGAAGGAACTGGCGGCGCAGATTGATGCTGATTACCGTGATCGCGATTTGCTGATGGTTGGAGTTCTCAAAGGTGCGATCATGGCGATGGCCGATTTATCACGGGCGTTGCAACGCCATGTTGATATGGACTGGATGGCTATTTCATCGTATGGCTCTGGTACTAAGTCCAGCGGTGTTGTTCGAATTCTGAAAGATCTGGATCGGGATATCACCGGCCGCGAAGTCCTTATCGTTGAAGACATCGTCGACTCCGGTCTGACGCTTTCGTGGTTGAAGGCAAACCTTGAATCACGTGGTGCCAAGAGCGTTGAAGTGCTTGCGATCTTGCGAAAGCCTGATGCGGCCAAGGTTGATGTCAAGGTCAAATATGTTGGTTTTGAAATTCCTACAGATTTCGTTGTTGGCTACGGCCTTGATTACAACGAGAAGTATCGCAACCTTCCGTTCGTCGGCGTACTAGCAAAACATATCTACTCCTAAGAGATGAGACCGTTGAAAAAAATGGCTGATAAGAAACTTCCTCGAAAGAAAGCCCAAACGCGATTCCAACGCCTCATGCGCGGTCCGCTTTTCTGGATCATCGCGGCCATTGTCGGCGTCACCATCTTCGGACAGATTTCAATGGCAGGAAATAAGTACACGCCGGTAAACACCTCTCAGATACTTGCCGCGATTTCACAGGGTCAGGTTGACTCCGCTTTGTTAATCGACAAAGAGCAGAAGATCCAGGTAAAACTAAAATCTGGATTCTTGATCGACGGTTCTTCAAAGGTCGAGTCCTCTTACGTCACCGGGGAAGAGCCAACCCTTGTTGATCTCCTTGTGAGTAATCCGCCGCCACATGCATGGTCGGTAAAGATTGGCAGTCAATCCTTTATTGCCACCTTATTCTTCTCCTTCGGGCCATTCTTGCTTATCGGTTTCCTGTTCTTCTTGATGATGAGCAATGCTCAGGGTGGCAATAAAGCGTTTTCGTTCGGACGCTCGCGGGCGAAGTTGCAGACAGATGAGGTCCCCAAGACAACATTTGCCGATGTTGCAGGTGCTGATGAAGCGGTGGCCGAACTTAGTGAGATCAAGGATTTTCTGGCAAATCCTCCGAAATACATTGCTCTGGGCGCCAAAATTCCAAAGGGAGTCCTGCTCTATGGCCCTCCCGGAACCGGAAAAACACTTCTTGCAAGAGCAGTGGCTGGAGAGGCAAATGTTCCTTTCTATTCCATCTCGGGTTCGGATTTCGTAGAAATGTTCGTTGGCGTTGGCGCTGCACGAGTGCGTGATTTATTCAATCAGGCCAAAGAGAATGCACCGGCAATCGTCTTCGTTGACGAGATTGATGCAGTAGGACGTCAACGCGGTGCAGGTTTAGGCGGCGGTCACGATGAGCGCGAACAGACGCTCAATCAATTGCTTGTTGAGATGGACGGATTTGAAACAAACAGTTCGGTCATCCTTATTGCTGCAACAAACCGCCCCGATATCTTGGACCCGGCGCTCCTGCGTCCTGGCCGTTTTGATCGGCAGATTCCTGTAGAGCGACCTGACCTCAAAGGGCGCGAAGCAATTTTGAAGGTACACGCCAAAGGAAAGCCAGTTGCCAAAAATGTTGATTTGCTGGCATTTGCTCGTCGTACTCCCGGATTTACGGGGGCAGATTTGGCGAATGTTCTCAACGAAGCAGCCCTACTTACAGCACGCCAAAACGAGAAGGTCATTACAAATACTTCTCTTGACGAGGCCATCGATCGTGTCATGGCCGGGCCTGCCCGCAAGTCACGTGTCATGAGTGAGGAAGAAAGACGTGTAACCGCCTATCACGAAGCCGGTCACGCACTAGTGGCGCATGCACTGCCGCATACAGATCCTGTTCACAAGATCACGATCATGCCACGCGGTCGGACCCTTGGTTACACAATGGTTCTTCCCGACGACGATAAATATTCGATCACACGAAATCAACTCCTCGATCAATTGGCATACTCGCTAGGTGGCCGCGCCGCAGAAGAGTTGATCTTCCATGATCCATCAACTGGAGCAAGCAATGACATTGAGAAGGCAACTGCACTGGCTCGTGCAATGGTGACTCAATACGGGATGACCGAAGCAATCGGGGCTATCAAATTAGGCACCGATGCATCGGAGCCGTTTATGGGCCGCGACTATGGTCACACACGTGATTTTTCAGAGAGTGTTGCCGCGGTAATTGATAATGAGATTCGCACCTTGATTGAGAATGCCCATCAAGAGGCATTCGACATTTTGGATGAAAACCGCTCCATTTTGGATGAGATGGTGCTTCAACTATTGGAGCGCGAAACACTCAATAAAGAGGAGATCGCAGAAATCTTCGCCAAGGTAGTCCCACGGCCAGATCGTCCTGCCTGGACTGGTTCTCCCACTCGAAAGCCTTCCAGTCTGCCGCCAATCCCTACGCGAATGGCTCTCTCCAACGGAACCCCACCGGTTGCTAGCGTTGAAGAGGCTGCTAAGGAGAAAAAGGCTCCGACCAAGAGAGCACCGCGAGTGAAGGTAACCGAGAGCGAAGAAGCTGATGAGTGAGGTTAATTCAGTATCAATGGGACCCCAGGATGGGCGAGCCGCTCATCCCTACGACCAAGAGCGTGCAGAGCGAGCCGTAAAGGAATTACTGCTAGCACTGGGGGAGGATCCAGAACGAGACGGGTTGCAGGATACGCCCGTTCGAGTTGCTCGAGCATTTGCCGAAAATTTCGCTGGCCTTTGGCAGGCGCCTGAGGATGTACTGACAACGACATTTGATATCGGGCATGAAGAGCTTGTAATCGTCAAAGACATCGAGGTTTTCTCGCACTGTGAACATCACCTCACTCCATTCCACGGAGTAGCCCACGTCGGCTATATCCCGTCGGGGAGAATCACGGGGTTGTCGAAAATTGCCCGACTTGTCGATCTATTCGCACGCAGGCCGCAGGTGCAGGAGCGGATGACGACACAAATTGCTGATGCACTTGTTGAGATTCTTAAACCAGCAGGCGTGATTGTTATTGTTGAGGCTGAACACCTTTGCATGTCCATGAGAGGCGTCAGAAAGGCAGAGGCACGAACGGTGACCAGCGCGGTGCGTGGAATTTTGCGCGATCCAGCAACGCGTGCTGAGGCAATTAGCCTTATTACGAATAGATAATTTTTCCATGTTACTTTCTGAGTTCACCTTCCCAAGTGATCGCCCTGTCGTAATGGGAATTCTCAATGTAACCCCAGATTCCTTTGCAGACGGCGGGCGCTTCGCGAGTTTCAACTCCGCATTGGACCGTGGCCTTGAGATGCTTGCAGAAGGCGTCGACATAATCGATGTCGGAGGAGAATCAACTCGCCCTGGCTCGCAACGAATTTCCAGTGATGAGGAATTACACCGCGTTCTCCCTGTCATTGCGGCATTGGTAGCCAATGGCGCTGTAATTAGCATCGACACAAAGCATGCAATAACTGCGAAAGAGGCGGTTGCAGCGGGTGCGCATATCGTCAATGACGTTAGTGCCGGCCTGTCGGATCCGCAGATGCTCTCGGTAGTTGCCACCTTGGGTTGCCCGTATATCGCCATGCACACACGCGGAGAATCGGCAGATATGCAATCAAGGGCAATTTATGAGGATGTGGTGAAGGAGGTTGTTGCCGAGTTAAGCCAGCGAGTTGAAGCTAGTCTTGCCGCTGGAATAGCGCGAGAGAATCTCATCCTTGATCCAGGCATCGGTTTTGCAAAGGAAGCCGAGCACAACTGGGAAATCCTCAATCACTTGGAAGCCTTTAAGGCGATCGGCTATCCAATTCTCATTGGCGCCTCACGGAAGCGATTTCTCGGCAAGTTGGTGGGAGCTGACAGCACGGATGCCAGGGAATCTGCCACCATTGCGCTAACCGCCCTCCTTGCCAAGCAGGGAATCTGGGGAGTGCGTGTGCACAGTGTTAAACCACATCGTGACGCTATCGACGTAGCAAGGAGCATGAAATGAGTGACTCGATTGAGATCAAGGGACTGTTCGGATTCGGACACCATGGACTATTCGATGATGAACGAGAGAACGGCCAAGGGTTTCTGGTTGATGTAATTATCGACTTGGATTTATCTGCCGCATCTCTCTCTGATCACTTGGACGACACGATCGATTACAGCGCTGTCTGCGATTTGATATTGGCGCAAATAGTCGGGCCGCCCGTCTCTCTTATTGAAAAACTTGCTGTCCAGATTGCTGAACTTCTTTTGGAGAATTTTCCCAAGATGAAGTCGGTCAAGGTCACTGTTCATAAACCCGATGCGCCAGTTGCCGCGAAGGTGAAGGACATTTCCGTCTCCATAGCGCGAAGTCGATGAGAGCTGTCGTCGCCTTAGGAGCCAACTTAGAAGAGCCTGCGACGGCAATTGAGTTAGCAATTACCCTGCTTGCGCAATCGAGCGAATTGATCGCTCGCTCCTCTCTTTATTCAACAAAACCAGTGGGCGGTCCGCCCCAACCTGACTACATAAATGCAGTCTGCATCATTGAGTCTGAGCTGCCAGCCCATGATCTATTGAGCCTTTTACATGGGATTGAAAAGAGCATGGGCCGTGTTCGCAACGAACGATGGGGCCCGCGCGTGATTGATCTTGATCTGATTACTTACGACACTATGCAAAGTGAGGATGAAGATCTCACGTTGCCCCACCCCAGAGCTCACGAGCGACGATTTGTTCTCGAACCATGGCTGGAGATCCAACCAGATGCGGTTCTACCTCCGCACGGACGAGTGCGCGATATTTTGGCGCAGCTCCCGCCTTCCAAGTAGCCTTTTACCCCAAGACAGCCCGGTACCAAGAAAGGACTGGAGCAGATGCAGGTAGTCGATCACCTAAGCCAAGTGCGCAGATTAGAGCTCGGATCCATTGCTTTCGTTCCAACCATGGGGGCGCTACATCAAGGTCACGCGGCTTTGATTCATCGGGGGCAAGAACTTTCAAAATCTGTTTTGGTAAGCATCTTCGTCAATCCTCTTCAATTTGATGATCCGGCGGATTTAGCAAAATACCCACGCACGCCAGAATTGGATATTAAAACGGCCGAAGAGTCCGGGGCTGATGTGCTGTGGTTGCCCGAATATGGCGAAATCTATCCCGGCCCTATTGCCCAACTAAACGCGGGCCACGTCGGCGCACTGTACGAAGGTGCGATGCGCAAGGGGCATTTCGAAGGAATGCTCACAGTTGTCAAACGATTATTTGATTTGGTCGCGCCCCAATGGGCCCTCTTCGGTGAGAAGGATTTTCAACAGCTCTTCTTGATAAGGCAGATGGTTCAAGAATTCGCACTTGATATCGAGATCGTGCAGGTGCCGACAGTTCGAGACAGTGATGGGTTGGCTGTATCTTCGCGAAATGTCCGCCTTAACCCCCAAGATCGCCAAGTCGCGCTGGTTATTTCGCGCGCTTTGATTAATGCTTCTCGGATGGAGTCACTTGAAATGATGCAACAGCAATTAGATCAAACCCTGGCAAGTGAACTGGGTTTCACTTGTGAATATGCAGTCATTATCGACGAGAAGGATTTCTCGCTAGCAACGCAGAAAACCGTGACCCCAATGCGGGCACTGATTGCTGGTTGGGTAAATGGGGTTAGATTGATCGACAATATGCCCATGACTGGTGGTACTCGATGAAACTCCTTGCACCCGCTCCCGGCTGGACCGCTCGCGCCGATGTGATTGTTGTTGGCTCTGGAGTGGCTGGTCTTACGACAGCCCTGCAAGTTCGAAGCTTTGGACTTTCCGTATTACTAGTAACGAAAGCACGAGTGGATGAAGGTTCGACGAAGTGGGC